>OLOI01000959.1_pt1 | contig 26728 bp, 18 predicted proteins | sample 1672131 | NCBI WGS metagenome assembly OLOI01 (sample SAMEA3136651, study PRJEB25190) | human gut metagenome
ATATTTTGATATTGGAACGGGTTGGGCTTTTGATTTCCCATATATAGAAAAACGATATGATGCTAATGCCAAAGAAATATATGAATATCTCCATATGGGCTCAAATGGTGTTTGGCAAATAGAAGATAATAGTTTAGTGGATTATTATTTAAAAGACATTCAATTATCAAGCGGTAATGGAAAATTCAACGAAGAATATATTGACTATATATTAACAGAGAAAAGTGGGAAAAAATACTACTTTGGTTCTGTTGGTCAATTGTTGGGAATAGAAGATAGATATAAAAACAAAATTTTATTTAGTTATGATAAAATACGCGATGGAAAACTGTATTACCCTAAATTAAAACAAATAACTGATAGTGTTGGACGAATAATAGATATTAAATATCAAAGTTCACAAGTAATAATAACTGTAACAGATAAAAATGACCCTTCTCAGAATCGTACAATTGAATATAATAAAACGGGTATAGGTCAAAATAATATGGTATTATCATCAGTAAAAAATGCTGAAGGTTATATCACGAAATATGATTATACTGATCAAAAATGCAAAGTATCTATGGTAAGTAAGGATATTGATAAAACACCTTCTAATATTAATTACAAGTTACTTACCACTATATCATATCCTACGGGTATGAAAACTGATTTGAAATATAATACCATGAAAAAAAATTGTGGTCTTGGCGGTGTAATGGAAGTGCCTGTATTCATTAGCAAGCAAATTTACAGTGGTGAAGAAAATGTAGCATCTACGCTGAAAAGCACAGAAGCATATGGTCGCGATCAAGGAAATAATAATTATTCTTCTGTTTATGATGGTTATCCAACATTCCGAAATATTAAGGAAGTTCCTGATGAATATAGGGTATACTCTTATACTAGAAAAAAATTATATAAACATGCACACGAAGAAAGAACACATTCGATATACAAAAAATCTTATAACGGAAACTGGTTAAAAGAATCTGTTTATGATGAATATGATGATACACCTTCTGAATCCGAACCAGGGCATACCTATGATACATTCACTGATTATGAATATAATAATCAAGAACTTCTTACGAAGGAAACAACAAAAATATATAATGATTTTAAGAATGATAATAAGAAATATGTTGAAACGTCAAAAGAATACACATATGATAATGGTAAATATGGAGATGTTCTAAGTGAACGAATCAATAACGACTCAAATTATACTACATATTACACATATGATTCTACATTCCATATTCCAATAAAAATATCAAAGAAAAAAGATAGCAGTACGACGATTATTACAAATTATACGTTAACATCTGATAAATCATCAATAGAAACCATGACAGTCACCGAAAATAATAGCACAAAAAAGAAACGTGCATATGTTTATGATGATTATGGAAATATTATTACTGAGAAAAGATATATAGGAAATAATAATTGGAGTGATTTTGTTGAAGTATCATATGATTATAACGATTTGCGTTCAGTAACAAATAAACTTGATGGAGTATATTTAAATAAAATATCAGTATCAGGAATTAAAGATATTGATGGTAACCTTGTTTCAGGCTCTACGGCAGGTACTGTATCAAAATCATACCAATATGATTGGTACGGTAATATAATATCAGAAACTGATGCTAACGGTCAGACATATCAATATACATATGACAGTCTGAATCGTGTTACTAAAGTAACTAACCCTAATTCTTCTACCACAGAATATACCTTCACTGTTGATGATAACACAAATGATGTTATGGTTAAAGATGCTAACGGAAATGTAATTAAGTATTCATACGATAATTTTGGAGAAGAAAAATCAATAACAGATGTGACAAATAACATACTACTATCTGACGTCAAAGAAAATTACGAAGCTGGAAACTATTATCAAGTATATGAAAGTACTCAATATAGTACTCAAAATGGCTGTATAAAAACACAAGTAGGCTATAATGGACTTGGTGAAATTATTGACAAAAAGATATTAGATGCCGATAATAAGATTTTACGTCATGAAAGTATATGGACGGAACATGCAGTTGATGACATGCTTACAAAAACCACAACACTTGTATATGGTGATACAGATGCTGAAAATGTCAAAAATATAAAGTATACTGATATTTATGGCAATATAGTCAAAGAAGAAACAGTATATAATGAAAATGATACCGAAAAAGCTGCTACAACCACATACACATATGATTATCTCGGAAACATAAAAACGATTCGTGAGCCGCGTGCAGCAGATGAGAATTGGTCATCAAATCAATATACAACACAATATGATTATGATGTTGATGGAAATGTAATAAAAGAAACAGATATTAATGGTAAGAGTATAACAAATACATATGACGGATTAGGTAATCTTATTTCTGTAAAAGATAAAAACGGTAATATAACAACGAATACATATGACAATCTTGGTAGATTACTTCAAGAACAAATTCCATTCCAAAAGAACGGTACAAGCACAGTATATTCAACTAACAAATATTATTACGATTCAAATGGTAACTTAACAAAATCGCAAACAGCGAATAATGCTGTAGGTGAATCGGTATCATATACTACAACTGAATATCAGTATAACTGGCAGAATCAGCCTACAAAAGTAAGAGGTTTTGATGGGAATAATGTAGAAAGCTGCGTACAGTATTATTATGACAGTGTCGGAAATATATTAAGAATGTACACGGGAGATGTGGACAATCTTGTTATTAGTGGACTTGATAAGGTCAGTGGTTCAAATGATTATGCCGTTACAAAGTATGAATATGACAATATGAATAGATGTACAACGCAAACTGATGCATTAGGTCAAAAAGTAAATAACACTTATGATATTAATGGAAATCTAATAGAAACGGTTGACAGAAACGGCAATATTTTAAGTTATACTTATGATGAATTAAATCAGCTTACACGAAAAAGTTCAAGTAAAACGACTAATGACACGTATACTTATGCTTATAATAAAAAAGGGCTTCGTACCTCTATGATAGGTAGTGACGTAAATACTACATACGTTTACAATAACCTTGGACAATTAGCAAAGGAAGACTTGACAGATGGCACAGTCAAGGAGTATAATTATGATATGAATGGAAACCGCAAGAGTTTCACACTCACAAAAGATGATATTGTTCAATATACACTTACCTATGACTATGATAAGCTTAATCAACTTACAACCGTATATGAAAATGGTGATGTGAAGGCAGAGTATACATACAATCCTGATGGAACATTAAAAAAATCATCATATGGAAATCAAACAACTGATTATTCTTATAATCTTGCAAATATGCTTACTGAGGTAAACAACGCAAACGGAAGTACACAGATTTCCAAATACACTTATACATACTATGTAGACGGAAACCAAAAGAGTAAGACAGAAAGCGTTGCAGGTACTAACAAGGGTACAACAAACTACACTTATGATGGATTAAACAGACTTGTCAGCGAGCAAGCACCCGATAAGACCTACAGCTATCAGTATGACAGCTACGGAAACAGAAGCCAGTTAAGCGTTACGGGCGATGAAACATACACCACAAGCTACACATACGATAAGAATAACCGTATGCGCAATCAGACCAAGACAGCAGGAACGGCAAAAGAAATAACAGACTTCTGGTATGACCCCAACGGTAATCAGATTTCAAGCATGACGGTATCAACAGGCGGTACAGGCACGGCAGGAGTAGGCATTGCACTTGTTGGGGCTGATAATACCAACAGTTACAGCGAGTACAACAGTTGGAATCAGCTTACAAAGACAATGCAGAATGGCAAAACAGCAAGTTATACTTATAACGGTGATGGACTGCGCATGAGTAAGACCGTTGACGGAAAGACAACAAAACATATATGGGACGGTACAGATATAGTAGGAGATGTGACAGACGGAACTGTAACGAAGTATATTCGTGGTCTACAGCTTATTTCATCAAAGAATGGCAGCAATGAAAACTTCTATACATATAACGGACACGGTGATGTTGTTCAACTTACAAACAATACAGGTGCTATAACAAAGCAGTATAATTATGATGCGTTTGGTGTGGAAACAAACAAAACGAATAATGATACGAACCCATTCAGATATTGTGGTGAGTATTATGATATAGAAACCGACAGTGTATATCTAAGGGCAAGATATTACCGACCAACCACAGGACGATTTATAACAGAAGATTCGTATTGGAATGTAGATAATATGATTTATGGAAATAGTAATGATAAAAAACCCAATATTAATGCAATTATACAAAGTGGCTCATTGTATATTTATTGTAACAGCAATCCTGTGCGGATGATTGATCCAGATGGTAAATATATTGTAGATAGTGCGGCTAGAAATATATGGCGACTTGGAGCGGAATATTATTTAAGAAACAGAAAAGGATGGTATTTAACAGCGACATTATTAGAATTATCAACATATGGCTCTGGACAACACTTTGAAGCTCACAATGGAGAGTATGCTGCTGATTTAATAAAATATAATAGTGGTTTTAGAAAACAAGTAAATGACTATTTATGGTCAAATGGCACACAGTATGATTCCTCATATGCATTCTTTACATTTACATATGCGTTTGATGTTTCAGGAGGAGATTTAGGGGCAGCATTACATAATGTTTCTGTAGTAGTTACAGCAGAAAGAAATAGTGATGCCTCATGGAATACTTTTATACAAGTATATGATACATTTGACTTTACTGAATTCAGAAATCCATTTTTAGAAGATGATTTGAAAAGTATGTTTTTATGGACGATGAATGACTTAGCATATCTGGATCAAGCCATGAATGTAATTGAACCAGTAGAGGTGTATATAGATTTTTATGATACATATTAAGAAAGGTAATATATAATGAAGAAAATAATTAAAACACTAATTTTTTGTGTGATAATATCTATCGTTGTATTTGTTGTTATATGTAGACTTATATCTCAAAACTATGAATATAGTATTGGTCGCGATACTCATAAAACTTTTGGAAATAGAGAATATCAAATTCTAACTTATACATCTATGAATAGAGAAAAAAAATACTGTTTATACAATTTTAAATATAATGAAACAGTTATTAATGACTTAAATTCATATAAATCTTATGGTAAATATATGTATTTTTGTGGCGATGATGGCTTAGTATATATAAGGTTGGACACACATAACAATAAAATTTTATACTATCGAGCAATAGGATGTAATTTAATAAATGTAGAGGAAATGAAAAAAAAGGGTGACATTGAAGTTATTACTTCTCTTGAAGAAGTTTCGGAAAAAGATAGGTCGCGATTTGACAAATTACTAACCAAAATTCGCTAACAAAAGTGGAGATATCTTCTGGCACAAATGTTACGGATACGATTAATGGAACATGAACGTCAAGGGGCGGTTCTCTTTCCACTTCTCGCTGACGGAATTCTGAAAAATCGTTGTACAGAAATCAGACAATTAATTATGCATATAGTATGGATAACTGCATAATTAAAATATTTGTTCATGAAAATAGAGGGGACTGCATAATAAGATGTAGTCCTCCTATTTTTGTCGAAAAATCTGTTTTTACGCTGATGTTTGTGTAATTTGCTCTATTTTATTGTAAGCTGTTTTATGTTGTGATATATATATTATATAATTGCAATAGATAGTGAAAAATTTTTGAGTAACTAATATTGAAATTGCAATTTAATAAAATAGAAGTGAGCTTGAGGATAGACTCAACAATGGTCTGTGTAAGGAGGTTTTATTATGACAGCCTCATGGGTATTATTAATTAGTATTTTTGTATTAATTGTTATTTGTATAGTATTATTGTGTATTAAGAAAATACGAGATAATAGAATAGTTTTATATATAGTAATCCCATTATTAATAGGAATTGTATTATTGTTGGGGCAATGGTGTTTTAGATATAACTTTGAAAATCCAATAAATGTTATAGATAATACATTGATTGATTGGGGATTAGCAGAGCCTGAACCTACATCTACACCGACTCCCATTCCAACTCCAACTGTGTATGTGGAACCAACATTTGAGAAACGTACATCTGAAACGTTTAACTATACGATAGATTGCCCTTCTAATTTTGAATTAGAAGGCAGTTTGCAACAAGATACTGAAAATGATTTTAATTTAACGTCAGAAGATCGAAGGGCGACGCTTAATTTTATAGCAAGATATGTTGATGACGAATTGCCGGATCTATTTGTTATTGATACATTCAGAAGGACTTACGGCGGAACAGAATTATATCGTGATGACCAACTTGAAAATGATGGTTGGTATGTGATTTCAAGCAAAACAGCTGATGGATATTTTCATTATAGAAAATGTATATTCACTAATGGTATTGCAAGAATGTACACATTTTCATTTCCTACAGACCAGGAGGATATTTATTTGAAAAATTATGATTATGTTACACATATAGAAAATTCGTTTAGAAAACTTAAATAAAATAAGGGAGTTGCGATTCAGTAGCTCCCTTATTTTATTTTTGCAGAATTAAGCAATTTTCTTGCCACTGTAAACATTTCCATTCCAACAGCAGGAATGTCGCGATAACAGGTATCAAGCGAAAATTGTTCATCATAGTTAAATGATATATTTACGGATTGATAGATTTTTTCATAAGCCGCTTTGATGGCGGTATCCATATCCATTCCGTTCTCAACCTCGGTGATGATGTCAGCAAGTGATACTTTTAACTGTTGTTCCGCTTGGGCATAGGCGTCAGGTCGTAACTGTCTATCACACATAACACGGATTGCGTTCTGTGCTATCGGTGATAATATCCCATATCCGTATCCATTTGTTTCGCCTGTAATTACCGCATTGCGTATTTTAGTGTTTGCATAGCCGGCGGCTAATGTGTAACCGAGATTTCCCGTCTGTACATCATCAAGAATATCACCGATTAAATTCTCAACAATTTGTGTCTGTTTCTCGGTTGCATTTAATGGTGTACTTTCTCGCGGGATTTCAGTCGCAAAAGTTGTGGTGCTCATCGTGGTCAATGCCACCGTGAGTATTAGTGTAAATATTTTCTTTTTCATAGTGAAATACCTCCTGTTTATTTGATATATTTATCATAACAGAAAATATCTCTATAATCAAAAAAATTCAATTAAATATTTAATAGCAATTTGGTCTGCGGAAAACTGTAAATCCAACACTTGACGCGGTGGATATTACTACATTATTTGCACTGGAAGAACAGTGAATAACAAGAATATTACCACTTGTGTCTTTGCCGACAACTATTCCAACGTGGCTATAACTCGGCAAGAAACATAAATCACCTGCTTGCACTGTTGACGCTGTTACTTGAATACTGGCGTCACGCTGTCCGTATGTTCCGTGTCCGACAGCATATCCCATACCACTGTTATTAAATACCCAAGTGACAAATCCCGAACAGTCCAATCCATATGCTCTTAGTGTTCCTGATGATGGACTTCCTGCGGCAGTTACTCGCTGCATAGTACCCCAAGCACTGTCCCAACCGATTGCACTTGATTTACCACCCCAAAAATAATTTACTTTACCAACAAGTGAGCCTGCATTTTTGACGACATCCTTGCGTTTCTGCGGAAGCGATGACGGCAATCCATTTATAATGCTTTGAACATCTGCATTTGTAATTGCCAAACTATGGCTTGATGAGGTCAAAACATCGCCGTGTTCAAGTAAGGTTTCCACTGCCTCACGTTGCTTTGCGGTTAATTCATATAAATCCATCAACTCATCTTTTGTTTTGCCATTTATCGTGACGGTGAGTTTATTTTTTGTTTCTGTATCTGATACCGCAATTTCTTCGACCGTATGATTTACAGTGTTAGCGGCTCGGAAATATGTTTTTAGTTTTTCGGCTTTAATATCATCAAATATGACAACGTCTTCAGCAGTGTTGTCATCAGTTCCTGCTGTTTTTGCCGCAAATACCGCAATCACGATATTTCTGTCAGTCTGATTATCTATAACATCAACCTCTGTATGGTCTATGGATAATTCAATATCTTCGACTTCTTGTGTCAATTCAACATTGTATTCCGCTATAATCTGCGATAATGGAATTGTTCCTGTATCCGTTACTTCCTCAGAAATAAAAATACCAAACGGACTTGCCGCAATAGCTGCTATAATAATGACAACAATCAATATAACCACTACAACTGCCACGGCACCGCCGGACGCAATTGCCGTTGAAATAGCCTTGACTGCCTTGGCAACTGCTTGTGCAACTTTGACTGCAACTTTAGTTGCTACACGCACCGCAGATTTTGCAATCTTCGCACTTCTTTGTGCAGCCTCTTTTGACAATTTTGCGGTCTGTTTTGCAGTTTGCTTTGCGACCTGTTTTTGTGTTTTAACAGTGGCTTTGTGAGTTTTTGATACTTTTTTCTTTGCAATTCGGCTCGCCTTAAACATATTCTTGCCGTTTTTTACAGTCTTAGATGTTATTTGTTCTTTACTATATACCGCTTTTGATGTTGTAGTTTGCATTTGACGGGGAACAATACTTGTTTTCTGCTTAGGTGTCTTGTATGCCGTTTTTATAGGCTCTACTTTTCCGTTCCGTAAAGACTGCATATAGTTTTCTTTTGTTTTTATATTCGGTTTATCAACTGAGGGAGCATTGGAGGTAATATCCGCATTTGGAGTATTCGGCATATTAACGTCTTTATTTTGTGATTGCTGTTCCGTCAATTTTGATTTCAACTTATTCTTGACATATTCGTGTCTTGCATTGTCAGGGCTTTTTATATCTGTATCCGTAATATGAGATTTGATATAATTTTCTTTTGTCTTAATATCTGATTTTTGTTTTGCGGTTGATTTCTGTACTGATTTTTGTATTGATTTTTGTTTCACTTCGGGAACGGCAAAAGGAGTTTCGGACTGTGCGACGGTATATTCTTCTTTTGTTTTAGGCGTAAACATTTTTGTTTCGGGATTATTTTTTTGCTCTGATTTAATTATGTTCGATTTGGACATAATTTTTTTATCTTCTGCCATTTTGGGAGTTCTGCTTACGGTTTTAGGTATATTCCTGATTTCACTCGAATTAGTTGGATTTTTTCTGTCTGTTAATTGCAAGGTTTTCGGCTGATTATTTGCTAACTTCTGTATATTATTTGTAGTATTAGGTTTAACGGAAACATTAGGAATTGTATAATTTTCTTTAGTCTTGATTTTGTGTGATTTTATTCTATTATCCGCAATAATACGCATAGTTCGATAGACTTTTGATGTTGTACTGTATGCCGCAAATTCTATTGTATCTGTTGCATAATTTTCGGGAGTCTGTTCGTCATTGTCATTCAACTGTTTTTCTGAGTTCCGCTTTATAAGTTGCTCTTTCATAACAGATGGAGCGTTGCTGAGAACATTATACGGAATAGATTTCACATCTTTTGGTGCGTTTTTAACAATGTGTTTTGCCGACTGTGGTTTTTCTTTGATTTTAGGTTTTGTCTTTAAGTCGCTCAATTACTATCACCTCAATTCTTATATAAAAAAATAAGGCGGCGATTTTCACCGCCGCCTATGTAATTTATTTTTCACCCGGTTTTGTACTCATCAATTTATAGAGTTCTGTATCAGTAGGGAAGTCATTTATAAACGGTACTATCGAGCCGCCGACTTTAATCAGTCCGCGTCCTGCCGACGAATTTGTTATATATCCCATTTGTGCGGGAGATATATTAAGCATTGAAGCAAGTTCGGCTCTGTCCGAAGGTGATTGATTAAATATAAGCAAAAACTCACAATTCGAAATCATCCACCTTGCAGTATCATTTTTCAGACATTCCTCAACATTTTGGGTTATTCCAGTTAAAAGTCCTCCGTATTTTCTGAAACGTCGCCACGCCTTCAATAGAAATTCAGCACTGTATGGGTTCTTGAAAAACAAATGTGATTCGTCTATGTATACTCGTGTATATATACCGCGTTTCCTGTTTTCCATAACTCTGTTCATAATGTTATCCAACATTATAAGCAATCCGACCGATTTCATTTGTTCGCCTAATTCCAAGATGTCATAGCAAATAATTCTCTTGTCAACATCTACATTACTTTGGTGTGCGAAGGAATCCAAACTGCCCGTAGCGAACAATTCCAATGACAGTGCGAGGTCTTTTGCTTCTTGTTCGGGTTGACGTAATAATTCCTCTCTGAAATCTGCAAGCGTGGGCATAGTCTGATTAGTATCGCTGAAATACTGTTTATATACATTTATAGTACAGCGGTCAATAATAGACATTTCTTTTGCTCCAACACCGCCACTATTTCTTGCATCACCTGTTTTCAATAATTGGTCAAATAGCGATATTAAAAATTCGGATTTAATTGATATAGGATTATCTTCGATATTGAAATCGTTATTTATATCCATAGCATTTATATGATTATTTGATGACGCTGATAGTGTAATTGATTCACCGCCAAGATTTGAAATTAACGGTGCATACTCTCTTTCAGGGTCTACGATAAAAATAATATCATCGTTTGTAAACAATGCCGACATAGCAATTTCCATCTTTGACGCAAATGATTTACCGCTACCAGAAACACCGAGAACAAATCCATTTCCGTTAAGTAACAATTTGCGGTTGCACATTAAGAGATTATGTGATATTGCATTGATACCGTAATAGATACCGTCATTGTCGATTATTTCTTGAGTTTTATACGGCATTAGTACCGCAGTGCTTTCCGTCGTCATTGTTCGTATAGCTCTAATATTTATCAATCCGTATGGCAGTACGGTGTTTATTCCGTCCTCTTGTTGATATTTGAGCACAGCGAAATTACAAAGGTGTTTGCGACCTATTGACAGAATAGTTTCGGTATCATTGTTAAGTGCGTCAAGACTATCCGCAATATGTAAAATTGTTACGGTAACAAACATCATTCTTTGGTCACGAGTGGTAAGGTCATCAAGAAATTCCTTAATTTCTTTTCGCATTTGTTCTAATTCATATGGTACGGTTGCAGAAAAGTTATTGTTCATATTCTGCTTTTGCTGCCATTTTGTAATATCAGTTTCAACCGCTAATAATTTTTTTTGCACTTCCTTTACCGCGTCGTCGGTAGGAATAGGCTGAATATCCACCGACAACATCATACTGCAAGAAAAGTCCGTCAGTTCAGATATCATACTGTCCTTTAAAAATGACGGATATTCTTTCAAAAAGATAACTCTTGCGAATCTATCACCGATTTTTATGTAATCGCTTTTAAATTCCATACTGTCAGGGCATATATAATCTTTAAAGTCCGCACCGACTGCCATAGCTTTTTTGAGGTCAAAATTGAATATTCCACCATCGTTGCCACGAAAAAAGTCATAAAAAATACGGAGCCTTTCTTTGTAGTTAAGCTCCGTAATATGTGATGATATTTTACCGAAATCGACAGTTAAGTCGTTACCGACACGAGCGAAGAATGTGCGTGCCTCCTCAATGTTTTTCTTTTCACTTGATATAGTAATATATTTTTCGTGGACGATATTATTACTGTCTGCCATCTTATCACTCAACAATGCTTTAAGTTCTTTCGCATATGTTATACTGTTTTTGTCGGCTTTATCAGTTGGCGTTATAAACTGTTCAAATACGTTTCTGTTCAGTTGCTTATTGTATATAGTAATCTTTGCAAATGCGTCAGTCGGCAGTCCATTTAGGATTGCCGAGTGTGCAAGAAACATCTCTAATTGGTCATCATCTGACGCAACCGCATAATTTATATCTGAAAAACGCCACGTTTTAGAAAAATATTGACCGCACTGCATAATACCATCTCTATAAATACGCTTTATAGGGATAGACTGTTGAACATTTTTAGGAATTATTCTTTTTTCCTTTTTTCCAAAAAGCTGTGTGGGTGTTCTTTTTTGATTTTTTAACATCTGCCAAAACCTCCTTATATATATTGTACAAAATGTTTTCAGATTTGAATGTACGCACACCTGCATATATAAATTCACTCCGAATAAATGCAATTATAAATTCCTCTAATTGCATACCGTTATATTTAAAAAAGCCTGCGGCTGCTAAAGGCAACGCACAGACTATACATAACCACGAAACTATTTCTTTCCCTACAATATCTTTGAGTCCGAAATATACGCCAACAGCCGCACCAACCGCGGCAACCGAGCATATAAACTGACGTGCGGACAATCCGAAAAATAGGCTTTCGTGGTAGTTCTTAATTTCCTTATTGATTCGTATTTCCATAAATACCTCCAAACTTAACGCTCATCTTCGTCCTTATGCTTTTTATGATATTTTTTAGCTATTATTATTCTCCATATCTTGAGTAACCTTATCTTTCGGGTGCGTTGCGATGTGTCATTTTTGGTTGCAAGTCCATAGGTGTTTTACCGTCAAGCGGTTTTATAAAATCAATACGGTTTGCCGCAGCCATAGTCTTATAATCTAACGGACGTTGCCACGCTGTTGCTTTTGGTGCAAATTTAAAACCGTTTTGCTTTAATATTGCTCTCTGCTCCGATGTTGGTTTTTCCTCAAATATAAGCTGCAAGCGGTTATTTGCAAGATTTATAATAGCTTCGCCACCTACAAACTGCCAACCATTAAACATTGTTTTAGGTCTGTTTTCCAAACGGTCAATGTTCGATTTTATTCTGCCGATTTTCTCATAATTTTCTTTAAAAAATCTTCCCGGATATGGGGCTGATTGATAACCGTTTACTCGCTCGTCGAGTCTTACTGCCTCTGCATAGTCAATGCCCTCAAAGTTTACCATTGTACCGTTTGCTTTGTAATAGTCATTAACTGCTTGCATATATGCAATATTGTTTTCAAAATGTGCTAAATTCTCCTTTAACATATTTATTGCCATAGGGTCGTTTGCACGGATTAGATTGTTATATGCCATAGTTTTGTTCCTCCTAATTTTAGCTTTCAGGCTCATTCTTTTTTGGTGATTTCGGTTGTAATTCTGTCGGGCGTTGTCCATTTTCGGGTGCTATAAAACTAATTCTGTTAGCTGCATAAATCGTATTCAAATTAAGTTGTCTTTGCCACGCTCCGACAGATGGTGCCCACTTAAATCCATTCATTTTTAATTCTGCACGTTGTTTATCATCAGGTTTTTCATCAAAGAAAAGCTGTAAACGATTATCAGTAGAGTTGGCAACAGCTTGACCGCCTGCAAATTGCCAACCTGTAAAGCCTATTTCTTTATTCTTCGATATTTCTTCAATACGCTTTTTCAAACGGCGTATTTCGGCATTATTGTTGGTTAATTCATATGCAGGGAAAGGCTGTTTTTCAAACGAATATCCCGTTCGTACAGTTTCATCAATTTTTGCTGCCTGTTCATCGGAAATATCCTCAAAACCTTTTGCCGTTCCGTTTTTACGGTAATATGCGTTTACTTGTTTCATAAACGACTGTTTTTTTTCGCATTTTTCGAGTTTATCCGTTAGCTTTTCGATAGCGTGTGGGTCATCTGATTTTATTGCCATTATATTTCCCTCCTTAATTTGCTTGCTATAACCGGCAAACAAGTTGTCTACATTGAAAATTTTTGCATAAAAAAATTGCCACTATTTAAAATAGTGGCAACTTCATATTTTGATTAAAGTTCGCTATTGTCTGTTATTTCGTCATTAAAGAGAATACGGATATAATCTCTTGCACCATAAAGTATGCGTGATATATATACATATTCTGTGTCCGTTTTGTAAAACACTATGTATTTTCCGCTGACTAAATAACGATAATCGGTCGTTATATTTATTTTAGCGGAAAGAGATATACCCATTTCGGGTGAAGTTTCAAGTAATGTGTAATCATCTATTATCTGATTTATTACTCGGTTGGCGGCGATAGGATTGCTTAAATCATCACTGATATATGACTTTATTTCTTGCAAATCGCTTATTGCCAAGGGGGATAATTTTATTTTTGCCATTATTCAACCCCCAATATTTTCTTTACATCAGTAGCGTCAATCCAGCCGTCTTTTTTTGCGGCTTGTTCTGCGTCTGCTAATTTCGACATAATTTTAATTTTGGCTTGTGTTCTTTCGTACTCGTCTATATCAATAATTGCGTATCTTCCTCTGCCGTTCTTTGTTAAAAAAACAGGCGAGTCAATACTAATATCTTTTAAAACATCGGTATAATTCCTTAAATCCGAAACAGGTCTGATATTTGGCATAATAACTCCTCCTCACATTAATTTGCTGTAATTATTATACCATAATATTGCATAAAATACAACGACAAATTTTAAGTGCCTAACATTTCTTTTACTATTCTGTCTGCACCTTTGATAATTCCAACCAATATCAGCATATTAAAAATCACTTCACCTATATATTTCCATATCATTGTTACTGTTGTGATTGATGTATCAATATTAGGTGTACTTGCACTTGCAAATGCCGAAAATATAATACACGCAAGCACGATTACTGCTCCTTCCAAGCATACACCGACATATGATTTTATAAATGTTTTTCCCATCTGTGATGTACCTTCACCCGCAAATGACGAAAGTGGAACTGGAGCAAGTGCGGTGTACATATATATTTTGAAAAAACGTCCATACACGCTCATTATCATAATAAATGATAGCACTGTTATAAATAAACTTCCGAGTATTGTAACAAGCCATAATGGTATGCTTGCCCAAAAACCTGCTTCTTCAACCGCCGTTTCAATCGCTGCGGGGAGCGTTACAGCCGCACCACTTAAACCGCCAAGGCTGCCTGCAATTTTTTCTACCACACCGCCACATATTTTATATATGACAGTCATAATGTCAAGAGCATATGTAATTGCTACTTTGGCAGCAAGAAAACGGATAAAGTGTTTTAGTGCATATTCTGGACGCTGAAAATCTCTAAAACTTGCGGTTGATTTGAATATACTCATAGCAAAAAAGAGGATAAGCAAGGCATATCCAATAGCCTGCAATCCTCCATTTATTGTAGTTACGATATTCCATATTGCTCCGCCTTTGAAATCTTGCGGGGAAGTAGTTATAATTGACCATATTTCAGTCATTTTATCATTCCACGTGCTGAACGCATTTTCCAAATTTGCGACTATCCAATTATCTGACAATATATTTCACCTCCTAATGCTATAACATAAACCGTAAATGTTTTGCTCACAACAACTTGCAAGCAAGTTGTAAAAATCCAATGCAAAAAGAGCAACCAATCTAACAAGATTGATTGCTCTTATGCTAAATTCATTATCTTTTCAGCTTATTTTTCTGTCTTTTATCTTGAAATATTAAGAATTTGTATCACACGTTTTTGTATGTGCTGTTCTATTGCATTAATTCTCCATTCAGGCAAATTTATAGTTGAATGACGTTTGAATTTAAAATCAATTAACCGTCTTAACTGTGCTTTTTGCGTCTTTCCTAAAACCTCTGCACATACGTCTTCAAATGATACTCCATATGGGGTACTACGCGTTTTAGCATAGCTATCTAAATCTTCAAAATCTTCTTTTGTTGCAAAATTGAACAACGATAAACCGTTATCAAATATAGGTGCTGACGCAGTTATTTTTCCGCTTTTGTTATCACGAATTACACCGAAGTTTCCGAAGTGTCTGTCCTCGTTATATATTACAGCGTCGAACACAAGCATACTTTTTATTTGCTCAAGGTTTTCTGTACCAAGCGTTTTGTAATATTCAATGCAAGCCTTTAATCCGCCCGATTTTACAATACGTCCTATCGGAATATATGAGGTATCTATATCAGTGAACAACTTACATTTTGAAGCAAGAATACCTTTCCAATTTTCGAGGTCGTAATGTACTGCATTAAGTCCCATAGTTTCAGCTATCTGACACGCGTAAAATTCACTGTAAGGCTCATTACCTGTGTTTGATGCACCTGTTGTACCGCCCTTATATAGATAAATACTGTCGTTTTTGATCAAACGCCAGCCTTTTGGGAGCATGCCATTTGTTGTGAGTTCGGGTGAAGTGGTAAATGCCTCATTGCTATGTCCTACGCCTGTATATGCAACAAGCGACAATATTTCCGAAAACTTGTTTTCATACAGATTATACTGCTCATATGTTCCGTTAAAGCCTTGAGGTACTATCCAATAACGGCAAGTCCAAAGATATTCTTAAATATATTTGTTTAAGTTTTGTATCTTTTTAGCCGTTATTTCTGTTGCATATATTATTTTGGCTCACTGATTTTCTGTTGCCAATTTGTTGCCACTTCATTATAAATGAAACAGAAATATTTGGCAATCTTTATTTAATATAATCATTTACTTTTTATCTTTTAAAATAACTTTATATCCATTATCTTACATTCTTCTAAAAACAATTTTATCTTGCCTTCACATCTCAGCTTTTGCAATTAATATATGCTTTGTAACTAATAAATATTTCTAATAGAACTTACAGACAATTCTTTTTCTGTGAGCATTTTTATCTCTTTATGGTAAATTTCTGTACTTACCAATGATTGACTTAAAATAAATACCCCTATCACCCTCCAATCGCCATCATCTAATCCATATTGTTTTTTAAAATCATCTATATGTTTGTTACACCAATCAACGCGGCGACAATGTTTTGTATAATATCCCTTTTTCTTTTTGGTATTTTCAAACATCTTTTTGTATTCTAAATGCATTTCATATGGATTTTTAGAAAAATTAAAATTTTTCACCTCAGCCGCAATTATTTTATGATACTCTCTATCAATAATCAGCACATCTATATCACCTAATGTATTATTATTTTCCGCTATATAAACGCCATTAACTTTGCTAATATTAGGATATACTTCAAATACATTGAAATTGACTAATATCTTGTATATAAAATCATTGAATTCGGCTCCTCTCTCATCACTTATTCTTCCTACTAACGAATTCATTTTAGAAGAATGTGCTTTTAATTTACCATTATTAATTAGTCCCAAAGTAAATCTTATCATATGATCTAGTTGTCTATTTCCCCAAATCATTTCATCTCCACGAATAATAATTGGACGTCTAGTAAATGATAACTCTCTATTAAATCTCCACGGATATACATCCTCTTTTCTAAATGGCTCTGGTGGCACAAGAAAATCTTCTCTCTGCCTTAATGCTATTGAATCAATAATCAAACCTACTACTTCTTCATTGAAACTTGCATTATATGCACTCATAAATTCAATAATATCCATTATTCTTGCAACATAAACTGTATCTCCACTTTGCCTTTTGCTATATTCTCTTAATCCCTCTGTAAAAAGTTTAAGCTGATAAAATGAATACCCATATTCTTTCTCAAAAGCCGCATTAATCTCTTCCCCAAAACTTTTGTATTCAATTAAATCACCGGAATTATCAAGAACAGAAGACGCAATAAGTTGTTCTTTTCTAATTGCCTCATTAACACTAAACATGTGCTGAAATTCCTGTTGTTTCATTCCGATACGATGTGATTTCAATATTTCTATTGGTGTATTAAATATCTGATAATAAAATAGATCATTTTTATATGACCAATCAATTATCAATGAACATATTGCCATCAATCGCTCATATTGATTCTCACCAATATCTATATTTCCTTTAGGAGGAACAGCAGCAATATATTCTATGAGAAATTTTAATGCGATAGAAGATTTATTATCTCTGTTTGTCTGTTCAAATATTTCTTGTTCCTTTTCAGGATAACAAGCGATATCTTCTGCATACCTTTTTTGCGATAACATAAGTTTAAATAGAACTTTTTCCAAATCGTCATATAATACTTCTATAAGATTTCTTGAACTTAATACGCTTACTTCTTGCTGAAGTTTTTTATAAAGGATTCCAACCACTTCATGTACAATTTTTGTTCTATCTTCGTCATCTACTATCCCAATATTCCAATTTTCTACTTCAAGAATCTCTTCCCCAATTTCATTCAATAATATATCTTCATCCTCACCATGTACAAAATGATTTTCTCGATTTTCAGTAGGCTCAAAATAATGATATTCTTGATAATCCAAAGAAAATATTTTTTTCTGTATTGGGTTGGGAAATAATGCATTTAAATCATAATTAATTTTATCAATTTTCCCCACTAATTTACAAATATGATCAATTATTATAGCAATAAGTTCTTTTTCTCTCGAATTATCACAATAATTCAGATATTGAAATGCTTCGGGCGAAACACATATTTCCATCACCGGAAACAAATTAGATATTTCTAATGTTTCACTAAATGATTTAGGATTTTCTTTATAATAATAGTACTGATCTGCTCCGTCCGATAAAAGAATTTGAATTTCATAAGTATGCCCACAACCATCTATTTGGTCAAGAACGATCCTGCATTCAGATAACCAATATGATATCAAATCCACTAACGAATAACACAAATCGATTTTTCTTACATTTGAAATTTCTTTCGCAACAATCCATATATTAAAAGTTTTAAACTCAATATAATAACGAATTTCATGACTCTTTGCGCAATTAGGATCTACGTATATTTTCCTTTTTTCATCGTTAAGAACAACTTCAACAAACCTAGTACCATAAGCATCTTCGACAAGTCGTCTATCCTCTTTTTGGATGGCACGAATAATATAATCGAGCGAATCACCTGGTGCAAAATAAGTTGTAACCTCTCCTGGCGCAAATTCATCATTCATATAAAAAGAATAGTTATTATTACAATATATTTCTATCTGATTTAATTCACTAAGTATACCCGTTTCAAATGTTTGCAAATTATTCTTTGCTTTCAAATATCTTGGTATAAATACGCTTTCAGCTTTCTCATTAATACTAATGCACATAAGCTCAAACGGATGAATTCTTAGTGGTGGATAACAATAGTCATATTTTTTTATTCCATAAGCCATCCCGCGCCCAAGTGAATTAATAATAATGATAACGAAAATGTCTTCTTTCTCCACACCATATTCAATTATTTTTGAATAGTGATAAGATAATCGCTTAGACACCACATCATTAAATTCTTTTTTCTCAATAGTTGAATGCAATGTACATGCATTATAATTCTTTCCATCATCGTACAAGTACTGAACAATTACTAACTGATTATTTTGTACAGACGCAATATATTCTTTATATCCACTACTGCTAAATAAATCTATACCCATCTGAGATTCAAGCACTTTTTTATGTCCCAGGTTACACAAATATTTTTGGCACTCATGAAAAATATAATCATTATAATTTTCCAGAACTTCTTCAAATATGCCATATTTTTTTGCCAAACAAGTAATCCAAAATACAATGGCTGTTGGAAGTAAGCCGGCATTTAAAAGAATATACTGATCTTTCTCCTCGTTATATAGAAACGGGCGAGTATAAAATGATTTATTATCAAAATCGCCTTCAAATTGAACCCCAAATTCTATCGTAACTAAATCTAGTAATTCTATACGATTCAGGAATAGTTTGCGAAAATCCGCTCCATTTGTGATCACCAGTTCAGTATATTTATTTAACTCCATAGCCGAAGGTATCATTATGCCTTTTTCTTCATCCGTATCATGATTATTTTCAGTATTTAAAATACCTCCTACAATCTTTTCAGAAATTTCAAGCATACCATTAACTAATATATATGTTGCATCCAAAAATTCTTTGGGATATTCGATTCCTTTTGCAAATAAAACCGAAATCATGTGTTGAAGATTATATGCCGGTGTTTGATCAATTCCATTTAAGACCCTATAATTCCCATAAAACATAATATTCTGTACAAACATATTTTCTGGAGGATCAATCGAATACTTTAAGCTAGTATCTGATATCTGATTAATTATTTTTCGAAACTTTCCAGAACTAATGGTATATTTAGATGGAAATTGATCTCTTGTTTGACATAATACCCCCTCTATATACGTATCAAGAATAACCGATTTCGTTTGATTCTGATGAAATAAATTCAAAGCAGATACCCTTGAAATTAAATTAAATATATCATATTTTTTTGCTTCTTCAACAGCAATGGAAATTTCATTTTTTGAGTCAGTTCCATCAAAAAAGTTTTTAAACTTTTCTATATCTGGTAAAAAGTCCATCCCAATTCCTCTTTCTGTACATCATAATTGCTTAAATTCTAAATTTCTAAATCGTTTTAATAATCATATACTCAATGCCAGCACCATTGAATTTTAATATCCTACTAAATATTACGAAATTCTTTTTTCTTTTCTTCCAATCCTACGTTCACTTAATTTTATCCATATATTTCTTAATGTTTCAACGTCATATTTTGTTAATCCTAAACCTTCTATCAGCAATATCTGATCTGTATAATCCAATACTTCGTCTATCCTGTCATCTCGAATTAGTTTATCTATTTTATTAACATCTAGCTTTTCTGCATTCTTCATCGGAATTTTTAACTGGCGTATTTCTCCCGGTTCAAATGTTAGTACTCCACCACCATAACTTCTTCCTGTTATTTCTGCCAATGCCAATGTAAAAGAATTTAAAAAAGCTGCAGCTACAAACTCAGGATTAACCCCATCTAAGAAACGTACCTTATGGATTGTATCTGTACTTACAGCATTTACATGATTCAATATAATTCGCGGATAACGATTAACCTGCCTTAAAATAAAGGCATCTGGCTCCCAAGATTGCGGAACGCAATACCAATTTTTTCTTATTCGGCATTTATATCCTTTATTATATCCTTGTTCTACACCATAATTAATGTACTCTTGTTCTGCTTTACTAAGTTCTGAAAAAGGCAAATTTTTAGGCATAAACATATATACTTTTTTCCCATTTTCAATCAATGTCTTAAAATCACGTTCTGACAAGATAACACCTTTTAATTGCTCTGTTCTCCCGATAACCATACGAGTTGAATTAGCAAGTTGATACTCATCAACTGTATTCCTGTTCAACAAAAAGAATGCATTTTCTCCGCTTACTAATCCCACATTTATTTCGAATAACTCTGTGGTAAACGGTATCTTTTCACACTCTCTTAATTGCCTAATTAATTTTATTTCCTTGTTTGTCAAATAATATTTAATCCATTTTTCTGTACTATGATTAAGTTCTTTTATTTCATAGTTGTAGAAATTATTAAGATCAAGCTCTTTTAAATCATCCAAATCACTTAATTCAATTACCTGAATTCCCTTATCCTCGGATTTTTTCTCTCCTAATAACAAAATCACTTCTTGTTGAATCTCTTCAAAAACTAATTTCTGAAAAGTAATTAATGTTAATCTGTCAAAATATCGTGCTAGAAATTCTCTCGTTTCTCCTGCGTAATTTACTTGAAATAGTTCTGCTGGAATGACCATCCCCAATCTTCCATTTTCACTTAATGCTAAACAAGACAAAATCAAAAAGGGCAACCAGATATTAGTTAATTTTGTCGGATGAAATCCATTTTCTTTCATGTAAAAAAATGCAATATCTCTCGATTTTTCATCAAAGTCTTGGTAGCGGATAAATGGTGGATTTCCTACAATTGCATCATAGTTACTCTTTCCTGTAACCTTATCTCTATAGAATGCAAAAAAATCTTGACATTCAACATTCGTACCATATCTCATTGCTTTCTTTGCTTCATCAAGGCACAATTCTACTCCTGTAATATCTAAATTTAAATTTAGCTTTTCTTGCCTTTCTACTATAGCTTTTAAAAAATTTCCATCTCCACAACTTGGTTCTAATATATTTTTTGTATTCTTATTTATTATCCACTTACAAATAAATTCTGTGATAGCTTGTGGGGTGTAATATCCCCCACGAAGCTTATCAAAACTTTTTTTACTCTTCATCTAAATCCTCTCGTCTACAATTCTCAGCTCCATATAATTTTGAAATTAATCCATCCAATTTCTTATCCTCTATTTGAATTAATCTCTTATATGTTTCTTTTTGAGGTTTTGTCTGTTGTTGATCCCTCTTATTTTTTAATTCCATAAGTTTCTTAACCGTATCGACTATCGCATCATGGATTTTCACTTCATTTGAATCATCAAAGTTTATTCTATAGATTGGTAACTGCGCAACAAATTGTTTTCCATGTGAATAATAGTCACCTCGAAACTTACTTGCTTTGCTCTTTACAACCATTTCTATCATCCAATAATTTAGTACTGCCTGAATGTAAAATAATGATTCTCTTGTATCTTCTTTCTTTTCTAATCCATAGAACGGCCCATTTCCTCCACCGGTAAAACAAATTGTTCTAGTATCATATACATAATTTCCCTGAGTTGCCAAAACTGACCAAACCAAATGTTCACCTTTTACAAATCTCTTTAAACTTTGGCTTCTACCAAATTGATACCAATTATTCTCTGACATGTTATTGATGCTCCGTTTACACAGCTCTTCTTTAAAGGATTCAAAATATTTCAATGTCTTAGGGAATAATTGTTTCATTTCATCTATTGAATATAATACCTGTTTCTTTCCCTTCTGATAATACGGAAAAATAATTCTTCTATTTTCCTCAATTTTTGCATATTTTTCTAATTGCATATCATAAATACACGGTTTAGTAATTGCAGCTTCAATTTCTTGTTTTCTTCCGTTGCAATCAATAAATTTTATAATCCCTTTTTCTTCTGATTTCGGTTCAATAATATATATTGGATCTGCACTTGTTTGCAAACCTACAAAAATATCAGCTAATGAATCTAACGACTGACATTTTCCTTTCTTCTTTTCCAAAGTTCGCACTATTTCATTGGATAAAAAAGTCCAAGGTGCTGCACTAAGATACTCGATAGGATATTCTTTCATTTCAGCTGATTCTGTTGCATAAAATTTATTAATATCTTTAACAAAACCAATCTCAAATGTCTTCCTCTCATTTTTTTCAACAAATAATAAGCACGTATACGTACTTCTTCCCCTAAAAACCTGTTCTGTTCCAAAGTGAATTATTTGTTTAACACATTTTTTCTCTGATAACAATTTTCGTAAAGAAGCACCAGACTTGATAAGCATAAATTTATGTGGAATAATATATCCCATTTTCCCTTTTGGTTTCAATAATTGCAGTCCTTTTTCCATAAATAAAAAATACTTATCCAATAAATCTGATTTTGCCGTTTCATATTTTGAAACTTCAGATTTATAATATTCATATTCATTTTCAGAAAAATGCACCATATTCTGAACCCGAATATATGGAGGATTTCCTACAATTGCATCGAATTTTTCTCCTTCAAATTCGTTTTCCCAATTGAATATTTTAATTTTTTCAACCATTTCCGGATTATTCAATATATTAGAGTTAAACTCTATGTATTTTTCGTCTACAAGACTATTGCCATTTTTAATATTATTATCTAAACTAGGTAAAATCCGACAGTTATTATTTTTTACAAAACTTTCCATTTCATATAGAGAGCTATCTTCTATAAGTTTTATAAGCAAACTAAACTTAGCAACTTCTACCGCCAAAATATCAATATCTACTCCCCATATATTATTCTGTAAAATCTCTCTCTTTTTTTCATATGACAACTTAAAGTTATTTCCTACATCACTAATAAGTAATCCTTTTTGTATCGCCATATCTAAACAATTTTTCATATAATATTCAATATAACGATTTATAATAAATTCATATGCAGAAAGCAAAAAGTTTCCGGAACCACAGCAAATATCTGCTATTCTATAACTATCCCATTCCGTAAATTTTTCATCAGAAAATAATGGTGTCAATGTAGTTTTCACAATAATATCTGCAATATTTTTAGGCGTATTTACTACACCCTGAGAATCCACAATCTCTGGTTTTCTTTCTGCAACCACAATTCCATCTTTAATTACTATTTCTTCTTCCAAAAATAATTCATAAATTTGACCGATAATAAATGGATCAACTATGCTAAACTCGTAGCAACTATTTGGATAATACAATTCTTTAAAAATATCCACAAGTATACTATCAGATATTTCAAATTGTTCCCCATCAATCAGTTCAAATAAGCCAGAATCATACTTTTTATCTGCCGCTGTAAATACCTTTTTCAGCTCTGCATATGTACCTATATTTTTAAGGCTTTCATATTTTTCTAATTCCCGATCTTCACATATTCTCAAAAATACAATTCTGTTAATCAATTTCTGAACAAAAATGTTTAATGTTTCCTGATTAATCGTAGAATTATTTTTAACAATATCCTCGCTTAATACCAATCTCCATTCTTTTATTTGTGATAAAAAATATTTATCAAATGGCTCTTTCTTTAATGAACTAGATATATTTTCAAATGTTTTTTCAAAGGCTCCTGAAACTACAGTCTCATATGAAAGCAATCTAGATATCTCATCAAATTTATCTACATATTCTGTAAAATGGAAATGAGCAACTTGCGCAACTGAAGGTTTATCATTCTCATTCGGTCTTACTGATGTATCATAGATAACCAAATCCGTAAAATTCGATAATACAGATATTTCAAGATTTCCATTCCAACCATATCGTCTAGTTTGAAATGCCGCTTCTTTACTTGCCATAATATCTACATTAGGTTTTTTAGTTTCTAAAAAAAAGTATGGTGTAGATCCCACATGAAATTCATAATCAGGCTTCTTTTTTACTTGTTTACCATTTTCTTCTACAAAAACCGATGCTTCATGTTTTACTTCTCTTAAATGTTGTGGCAAATTCTTTTTGTTTTGCACATCCCATCCTAATATTTCAAAAAATGGATTCACAAAATCATTACGAACTTCTGTCTCATTGTAATCTGGTCTGCTGTATTGTTTAAAGTGTTTCTGATAAGCTTCTACAAGTTTAAGTAATCTATCGTTTTCCATCCTTTTCCTCCCCTACTTTTTTCTCTTTAAAAGTGTCAATTTCAACCAAATCACCAATATCACAATTAAATTCATTACATATCTTTTCTAAAACTGTCAAAGTTACTGCTTCCCCATTAGTCATTTTAGCAATAGTTCCACTACTAATCCCCGTTCTACGCTTTAAATCCCCTTTTTTCATTCCTTTGTCAATTAAAATTTTCCACAGTCCGTTGTATGAAATTGCCATCTTTTACCTCTCTTTTTATCTTTCGAATATATGTTCTGTTCAGTATAACATTATTTCCATTCTCCGTCAACAATATATCTACAAAAATAGATGCTATATCTATTTTTGTAGATATAGCATCTATTTTTTTACATTTAATACACTCGATTTAATTCACCCATAACAAACTCATACACTACAATCTCTTCCGCACATGCCCGGATATTATTCACTCTCCCAACCCATGCCATCTGATCCTGCACCTTCAGTTCTTCCGTCACTCCCTGCTTTTCTTTCATCTGCTCCACCAGTCTATCCATCATCTGATTACACTCCTCATCAATCAGATGCAAGTGCTCATTTAACTTTCCAGCAAGTACCAACTCCAGATATAATCCTTTCCGATGCTCTTTCAAGTAAGTTTTTCTCAACATTCCATACTTTCCAATCGGATACTCTGTCTCCTCCGGGAGATATAGGTCTGGATAATACAGACCGTCCTCTCCTAAAGTATAACTGATTCTATTTTCTTCCATAATGTGTTTTTCCATGATTGTCCTCCTATCTTGCACCCCGATCTTTATTCTGTTTATGGGTACGCTGTTTATTTTTCTGTTCATTCTGTATTTCCTGTTTCTTTGCTGCCAGCTTCGCCCTAATGCCATGCGATTCTGGCTCTTTTCCTGTTTCATTCTTCCATTTTTTTATTGCAATTCGATACTGGTTATACTCAGTTTGAGAATCCTTAAAATCTTTTAAAAATTCCTGTACACTTCTATAACCGATCTTCTGCACAAGCCTCGGAAGGTAATCTTTCATATCTCTGATCTGGCTTTTCAGTTCTTCAATTTCTTTCTGCAATTCTTTTTTCTTTCTTCCTTTAAACCATCCCTTAACCTCTGACAGTTCTTTCTTCTTTGCAGAAAGCTGTTTTTGTTTCTGTTGAATTGCACCGTTTTGATCTTCCAGTTCTTTATTCACTTTAAATAGTTTCGGATACTTTGATGCAAGCCTCGTCATTTTAGGTTGTTCCGGTTCTGCCTTTTCTTCTTTTGTTGTCTTGACTGCTGCCGTGCTATTTTCAGCAACATGCTTTGGGTGTTCTATTTCCGTTTGCTCTGTCTGTTTTAGCACTTCCCTGGGTTTCTTAAACAGCACATTTGCTATCAAAAACTCCAATGCCTCAACAGCCACTGTTACAACTCTGGAAAATAATCGTGGTCTGTTTCCACGCCGAGCAATGGATTTCCTGATTGGTTCTGTGATTTCTTTTCGCTTCACTTCCATTATCTTCGGTTCCGGCACTCCACTAATCAATGCCATATCAACAGCTCTGTTCCATTCCTGGCGTTTCTGATTATCAGATTCTATCTCTTGTGCTTTTGGATTGTTCTTTCCAATTTTCTTTGTTGCAAGATACACGCCACCACGCTCAAATACCTGCAACTTCTGGCTCTCGTCCTGCACATAAATATTGATTAAATCTGTATAAGAATGCTTTACCTCATCCAGAAATGAATTGCACTTGAAGCGTTCATCTTTCGCAGTAAACAGCTTCTTCTCATAGACTTCTCCTTTCTTCACAATACTGCAGCCTTCTCGGATCTCGCCATCTTCTCCTAATATCTCTTTCTTGGTTCGGACATGTTTTCCATTTTCATCATAAAACATATTTCTGCTGG
>OLOI01000970.1_pt1 | contig 26577 bp, 20 predicted proteins | sample 1672131 | NCBI WGS metagenome assembly OLOI01 (sample SAMEA3136651, study PRJEB25190) | human gut metagenome
CTGTTTGTTAGGCGGGAATCTGGTGCCTGTCCCTATTTTCCCGTTCTCTACATTTTGTTTTTCAGTTGACCGCAGGCTCCGTCGATATCGCTTCCGCGCGAATTGCGGATAGTGGCTTCCTTGCCTGCGCTTTTCAGTTCCTTAACCCAGCGCTGCTGCGTTGCGGTGGAGCTTGGCTTGTAGGGGCTTCCCTCGACTTCGTTTACTGAAAGAAGGTTGACGTGGCATAGGAGGCCATCGCAGAAATCGATTAGCGCTGCGAGGTTTTCTTCTGTGTCGGTGACCCCCTTGATAAGGAGATATTCGAAGCTGACACGACGGCCAGTTTTCTCGATATAGGATCGAAGGGCCTTCTTTAGGTGCGGTAAGGGAATGTTGCTGCAACGCGGCATGATTTCATTGCGCACATCCTGCAAAGCCGAATGGAGGGATACTGCCAACGTGAATTGTTCGGGCTCGTTTGCAAGGCGCTCAATTCCCTGAATGATGCCACATGTTGATACCGTTATATGACGAGCGCCTATTTCAAGGCCGTCTTTTGCATTGGCGAAACGAAGCGCTTCTAGGGTTGCTTGGTAGTTCTGGAATGGTTCGCCTTGTCCCATTGAAACTAAATTAGTGACGCGACAGCCGAAATCGTTTTGTACAGCGACGATCTGGCAAATCATTTCAGCGGAAGAAAGATTGCGGGTAAGCCCCTCGTGTCCCGTGGCGCAAAAAGTGCACCCCATGGCGCATCCTGCTTGAGTGGAGAAGCACACGGTAAGGTGCTTGGGCTCGTCTTTGCGCTCTTTCTTGTCGAATGAGGGGATCCCGACAGCTTCTACCTTGGCGCCATCGGCGTATTCGAATACGTATTTACGTGTACCGTCGTTGGATACTTGCTTGTTAACCACTTGCGGCTCAATCAAAGGGTATTCGTTTGACAGGACATCCCGAAGACTCTTGGGCAGATTAGTCATTTCGTCATAGGAGTGAGCTCCTTTCTGGTAAAGCCAGGAAGTGAGCTGTTTGGCGCGAAAGCGCGGCTGTCCGAGATTTTCCAGAATAGTGGGAATTTCGGACAGGTTAAATGATTGGATTGCGTTATTCATGCTTAGTATTATACGCAACCAAGTGGTTACCGCGTGGTGGTAGCAGAGTGGTAACGTGCGTTTGCTATACTCACTATCGGCTAACGTATCAAGCCTTTCGGCAGCAGTGCCTTGGGCTTTACTTGTATGAAAGCGAGAACCATGTCTTGTTCTTTCGATCCTAAACAAATTCGTGTTGCTCTGCTTGCGGGAGGCAAGAGTGGAGAGCGTTCCATTTCCCTTGCTTCTGGTGAGGGGGCGAAGGAAGCTTTGCTCGAAGCGGGCTTTCCGGTAACTGTTTTCGACCCCGCCAACAAAGAAGACTTGCTGGCTTTGATTCAAGGTGATTTTGACGTTGCTTTCCTGGCTCTTCATGGCAAGTACGGCGAAGACGGCACCATCCAGGGATTTCTGGAAACCATTGGGCTTCCCTATATTGGTCCAGGCGTTTGGTCGAGCGCCACTGCTATCGACAAACCCAAGACGAAGCTTTGCTATGAGCGCGCCGGCATCCCTACCCCTCGTTCTATGATGCTCGACTCTCACCATATCGACATTGATGCCATCATTGCTGAAGTGGGTTCGCACTGTGTTGTGAAAGCTGCTACGGAAGGTAGCGCTTTGGGTGTGTATCTGTGTGAAGGTGCTGAGGAAATTGCCGATGCGATCGATAAGGTATTTCAGGTAGATACGTGCGCGTTTGTTGAGAGCTTTGTTTCAGGCGAAGAGTTCACCGTTGCCGTATTGGGCAACGAGGACCCGTGTGCTCTCCCTGTTATCAAAATTGTTCCTTCCCACGAGTTCTACGATTTTGAGTCGAAGTACGCTCAGGGAGGGTCGCAGCATATCTGCCCTGCGCCCTTATCCGAAGAAGATACCAAGCGCGCTACGGAGCTTGCGGTTGCCGCCCATAAGACGCTTGAGTGCCGCGGTGTTTCTCGTAGTGACCTCATCAAGGATGCCGAAGGAAATTTTTGGGTTTTGGAAACGAACACCATTCCTGGCATGACGGCAACATCGCTTCTTCCCGATGCTGCTCGTGCAGCTGGCATGAGTTTTGCTGAGCTCTGCACCAAGCTCATTTCCTATGCCTTGGAAAATTAAGTAGACATCTGCCGCAAACGTAAAACCCCTTGTCCGCGAAACGAACCATATCCCCGATTCGGATTGAAATAAGTCCGATTTCGAGAGGTGCGGTCCGGAATGCGGCAAGGGGTTTTCTTTATGGTGGCGTTTCACGTGAAACACCACTGAATGTCTATAGCGCGGTTAGGCGGAAGATTGGCTAGAACGCTCCGCAGGAATGAAGCCCGAAAACAATAAGGGCGACAACGGCGAGAAGGAATATCCAGCTAACTACCGTGCAACCTATGTTGCCCTTGCGTGCCTGCTTTACCAAACGTTCCGTTCCGGTGCGTTGCGTTTTCACCCAAGCGGTGCCCTTGTTCTTGTTGGGGAAGGGAACGCGTCCCGAAGGAACCCATTCGCCCTGAGTTTCGATAACCTTCTTAAGGGAGTCGCGACCAAGGGAAACGTCGGGGCGTATTCCCTCGCCGAGCTGCTTTCCGACATTTTCTATAAACGTAGAGAAGGCGACTTCATATTCCGGGTCGTAGGAAATGATAAGAACCTGACCCCAGTAAAGGCCTGGTTCAGGCTTTTCCGTGAAAGCAACGAGTGCAAGCAAGGCAACGGTGTTCCATCCTTTGGCGTTGCAGAGATCAACCTTTTCAGCGGTTTTTTCGTCGATGGTGCCCATGCGCTTGCCGAAGGGATTCACGATCCATGCCGTGCGCTTGCCATCAACGTATTCCTGCTCGATAGAGAATGCGTCGCCAATTATGTTGTCTGCGCCTAGAAATGCCGCAGCATCTTCTTTGCTTTCGGTTTCAAAACGGGCGTACATGGAAAAATAGCCAATATCTGACATGTTTTCTCCTAGAAGTGATTCAGGCATTAGAGATAAAGAATTCCATAAATGATAGTCTTACTAGTATGGAAACACAAAATGCAGAAGCCGCATCAAGGCTTGACACTTACATTCTCGAAAACACCCCTCAGCGCATCCGCGATCGCTACCATTCGCTTAGCAGCTATGCGAAAGAGCACTCGTTTGGTGAACTGGATGAAGACGTTGTTGTTATCGATACCGAAACGACGGGTTTCTCCTTCAACCACGATGAGCTGATTCAGATTGCTGCAGCGCGTATGGTTCATGGTGAAATCGTCGGCTGGTACGTAACGTTCGTAAATCCCGGGAAACCGATCCCCGAAGAGGTTGCTCACCTTACCAACATCAGCGATGAAGATGTGGCGAATGCTCCCGACCCCAATACTGCCGTTGCAGGTTTGGTTGAGTTCGTTGGTTCTTCCGATATGGTTGCTCATAATGCAAATTTCGATAGAACCTTCTGCACGAAGTACCCCACGGGTGAGGTATTGAAGCAGAACTGCTGGATTGATTCCCTCGATCTGGCGAAAATCGCGCTACCTCGTCTAACCTCTCATCGCTTGCTCGATTTAGTGCGTGCGTTTGGCGGGCCCGACTCCACCCATCGTGCTGATGATGATGTGGCGGCAACGTGTCTCGTGTATCGGGTGCTTTTGGCTGCGGTTGACACCATGCCTGCCCCTTTGCTCCAGCATATTGCCGATATGTGTGATAGCGACACTTGGAATACCGAGCGTGTGTTTAAGTGCCTTGCCGCTATGAAGGAAAGCGAGGGGCCGTACAGTTTGCGTTCATCGCGTAAAGCGGCAGTGGCTCAGGCTTCGGCTCCCTTGCGCCCTGATGTTAATGTTCCTGATTCTTCCCCCGTGGGCAAGGAGCTTCCTCCTGCGGGTAGCGAAGCCCCCGAGCTTTCTTTCGCAACCGATGCGGAAATTTCTGAAGCCTTTTCCGTTGAGGGTTTATTGGGCTCTTTGTACGAGGAATATGAGCCGCGCGAAGAACAGCGCGAAATGGCCTTTGCGGTAAACCGCGCTTTGGCAACGTCTCGCAATCTTGCTGTAGAAGCTGGCACCGGTGTTGGCAAATCGATGGCCTACCTGGTTCCCCTTGCCCTGGCGGCACAGAAAAACGGTATCACCGTGGGTGTAGCCACAAAGACCAATGCATTGCTGGATCAGCTGGTTCATAAGGAGCTGCCTCTTCTTTCGAAGGCTCTCGGCATCACGTACGCTCCTTTGAAAGGGTTCAGTCACTATCCTTGCCTTCGCAAGGTGGATAGCTTGGTCAACCAAGGGCCATCGGTAATTCATTATCGTAAGCAAGAAATCAATCAGGCACCTGCTTTGGCGGGTCTACTTTCGTTTGTAGAACAGAGCGACTACGACGATATGGACGCTCTGAAAATTGATTACCGCGCTATTCCCCGTTGGCGCATTGGGACCAAAAGCAACGAATGCTTGCGCCATAAGTGCCCCTTCTTTGGACGAAGCTGCTTTGTCCATGGCGCCCGCGAGCAAGCTCAGCGATGCGATGTCGTGGTAACGAACCATAGCTTGCTTTTCTGGGATGTCCGCTTCGAAGGTGGGCTGCTGCCCCCTATCCGCTATTGGGCTGTAGACGAGGCTCATGGTGCGGAGGAAGAAGCGCGCCGCGCACTTGCCCTCTCGGTGTCTTCCGATTCGCTGAGGGCGCTTGCTTTGCGCGTAAATGGGGAAGGTTCACACAATGTTCTTTCTCGAGTGGAGCGAAGCGCTCAAGCTCCAGAGGACGGCCGCGCGTTGTATGAATCGCTTATTGCCAAAGCGCGCACCTGTGCGGGTGCCTTCGCGATGGCGACGGAAGAGTTCTGTCTCGGAGCGAAAGATCTTCTGGTGTTCGATCCGAAGACCCGCTCGCGTGGATACGAGTACTTTGACCTCTGGCTAAACGACGAGATTCGCCATGGTGATACGTACCGAGGTGTCGTGAATCGTGCGCGCGCGGTATACGACACCTTGGAAAAGCTGATCCGTGCTTGCCGCGACATCGTTGCTTATGCGGAACAAATCGAAGACACAACAAGCGCCCAGAGGGAACTCGCCCTGGCTGCGCTTGAATTGAGGGAGGCATACGATGCCCTTGATGAGATGTTCTTCCATGACAGCGATAACCATGTGTATTCGGTTCGCCTTAATCGGACAAAGGGTACGTTGGATGAAATCTTTACGGTTCAGCCGCTCGATGTGGGCAAGTCGCTAAACGAGAGTCTTTATGCTGAAACGCGCAGTGTTATATATGCTTCGGCAACTCTGGCGGTCGACGGACAGTTCGATGCGTTCGAGCGTGCCGTTGGCTTCAACGAAGGGGAAGATTCTCGGGCTGATGTGCTGAAGGTTGATTCAAGCTTTGATTTCGATGCCAATATGCGGGTCTACGTTCCAACGGATATGCCAGAACCTCAGGATCCTGCTTATCTTCCAACCCTGGAATCGTTCCTTGTTGATTTGCACAAGGCCCAGAGAGGTTCGATGCTTACGCTATTTACCAACAGGCGCGAAATGGAACAGTGCTTTGATGGCGTTCATCCCGCTTTGAAGGAAGACGATTTGCGTTTGGTGTGCCAAAAATGGGGCGTTTCCGTTAAGGGCCTTCGCGATGACTTCTTGAAAGATGAGCATTTGAGTCTCTTTGCTCTGAAGAGCTTCTGGGAGGGTTTTGATGCTCCAGGCGCAACGCTCAAGGGCGTTGTCATCCCCAAGCTGCCTTTTGGCCTGCCTACCGATCCTCTTTCATGCGAACGTCAACAACGTGATGATCGCGCTTGGGCTCACTATTCGCTGCCCCATGCGGTTATCGAGGTAAAGCAGGCGGTTGGAAGGCTTATTCGTAAATCGAGCGACCGCGGCATTGTGGTCTTGGCTGACAAACGCCTGATAACCAAGTATTACGGCAAGAAATTCCTGAATTCGTTGCCGAGCAACAATATCGTTATGATGCCTTGCTCGGATATCGTTGCCGAGGTTGCCGACCGTGCGGCGATCGAGTCTCTTGCGCGCGTAGCCGGAGGTTCGCATTCGTGATGGCCCGCAAGAAAAAGCGAAGCGGCCGTGGCCTTGGGCATAAGGAAACCCAGGTTCTTCATCTGAAAGAATTCTCGCAGGGAAAGCCTAACGAGCTTTCCCTGAATGTCCTTGAGCAGAAAGCTGCAGCGCAGGATGAGCCCTCGCGTGGCGCCAAGTGGCGTCTTCCAAGCTTCAGGAAGGGCGCTTCAACCGCAGGGGGCAAGGAAAAGAACCTAACAGCAGAAAAAGCAACCAAGCGAAATTCGGCTGAAGTGAAGCCCCAGCCTTCTGAACGTAAAACATTTTTAGGCGCAGATTCTCAGGCGGAAATAGCTCGCAGGAAGCAACGCCGCAGATGGTATCGCCGTTTCAGCATCGCACTCGTGGCGGTTGTTTGCATAGGCGCGATTGGCGTAGGGGGGTATTGGGCCTACCAGCAGTACGAGCGACTGAATACCAGCGTCGGTGTGCTGCGTGAAGCTTGCGAGCTTGTTAAGCAAAGCGATGAAACCACGGTTGCTATCGACAAATATTTTCAGGATACGTTTGGTGACGATACCGTTTCTCGCGCGCAGGAATTAAGTGCAGCTATTCCCGATGCCAAAGACCAACTTGAGTCGGCTCGCGTGTATGCTCAGAAGGCAGAGTCGGAGCTTGACGGATCCCAGCGCGACAAAGAGGCGGCGCAACGGGCCTTGAATGCTATTGCGGTTCGTGAGGAGCTTCTTGATGTTGCCGATCAGCGTATGAAGGAAGATGTTGCGGCAAAGCAAGGCATCGACGCCATGAATGAGGCATGGAGTTGCATCCAAGAAGGGAATGCCCTTTTGACGCAGGCGGCAACTGTTGTTTCGGACACAACGGCGGACAACGTGGCGAAATCAACCGAGTTCACCACTTCTGCCCAGGCTCAATTCTCAAAGGCGAAGGAATGCATTGCGAAGGCGAAGGGCTTCTATCCCGCGGCGAATTTCGATGCCTCGCTGGCTTATGTCAACAAGCGAATCGATGCGACCAATGAAGCGCTTGCCTCAAACGCGGCGATCCTTATACAAGACAAAGCGACTGCCGAGTCCCACAACGATGCTTATAACAGAGCCGATCAGGAGGCTGTGGAAATGGCAAAAGCGTTGCCGAAGCAATTTAGCCAGCCTGTGGTTGATGCTTATGCCAGCGCAACAGCCGATTTGGTTTCTCGCTATGACAGTCTTCGTTCGGACGCTGCATCAAACGATGCTTATTTAAGAGAGTATCTTGGGCAGGATTAGCAGCAGGCTAACTGATATGTTTCACGTGAAACCTCCCATCTGCGATAAGTGGACGGGAGGTATTTTTATGCAGATAGAAAGGCACTTCTTTGCGTAATGCGGTAGACAAGGTGAACAAACGGTTCATATAAAGGCGAAACAAGTCAAATGACGTATACTTGTACAGTCTATATCCATGTAAATCGCTACTCACCTATATAAGCGTGGAAACAAAAGGGGCTCTCCATGGCTGAAATAATCGACGATATCGCCTATCTCACGCAAGAGATAGGTCCGCATCCTGCGGGTACCGAGGAGGAACAGAGGGCTGCGCTCTATCTTGCCGACCAGATGCAGAAAGAGGCAGGTTTCGCGACGGTGGTGGAAGACTTCCAGTGTGTAACCAACGATCAGCTCCCGAACATCATTTGTTTCGGTGTTGCTTTGCTTGGTGCTGTTCTTTCTATTGTTGTTCCCTCTTTGGGCATACTTTGGTTGCTTCTCACTATAGCTGCGGCGGTTCTATATGGCATGGAGATCACGGGGCGCCCTATTCTTTCACGCTTGCTTAGGACCGGTGCAAGCCAGAATGTGGTGGCTAAATATCAGCCCACCCCGGCAAATGGCGCCAATGCTCGTCGCCGCAAGGTGATCCTGGTGGCCAATTATGACAGTGGCAAGGTTTTGACGGAGGAAAACCCCCCCTTCGCTGCGGCATTGCCCATTCTTCAGAAGGCAAGCGCCATTGCATTGGTGGTTTCGGTTTTCGTTCTCTTGCTTCGCTCCACGCTGTTCGCAGCTGATACGGGTGCTATGTCTTCCATTCTTACCTTCCTGTTGGTTATTTGTGCGGTGCTGTTTGCTATCCCCCTGGTTCGCTCTGTGCTTCATATCGTTGCTCCATTCAACCAGTCGGCAAATAATAACGCTTCCGGTGTTTCGGTTTTGCTTGATGTTGCGCGCAAAGTTGGAAACGGCCTGGTAAGCCAAGAGGAAGCTCTGGAGCGCAGCGTTGAAGAGGGCAATCGCGTACACGGCGAAGAGGCGGCACGCGCTGCGGGCGTTGTGCCTGAAGGTGCATCTCTTGAATATGAAGCAGAGATGTCGCCGCAGGAATCTCTTGCGGCAGCGAAAGCTGCTATTGCGGCTTTGACTGGAAAGCCTGTTGCCGACAAGGTTCCCGTAACCGATATATCTTCTCGCCTGGTTAAGGGTGGCGGCCTGATCGCTGAAGATGAGGATGAGGTTTCTAGCGTACGTTTTGAGGTTGGGAAGCGCCCTGAGTCGGCGCCGAGTCCTCTAGCGCGCACCATGGTTTCCTCCACTCTTGATGAGGAACCTAAAAAAGAGTCCGATTCTGGGGAAAAAGGCGAGGTCATTATCCCCAAGCAGCAGATTGAAAAGAAACAGGCGGCCGAGGCTGCAGCTGCAGCTGAGGCAGCGGCTGCTAAAGAGGCTGCTCTTTCTGCTGCCCCAGAGCCTGTAGCCCGCGTTCAAACGAGCGATACTCCTTCTTGGGCAAAGATTGCTCAAGAGAAGGCACGTGCGAATAAGCCTGATGCAGGAAAAACCCCGAAGGTGAATCGTTCTCGCTATGCAGATACCGTTGCTGCGCGCATGATGGAGCATCATGCTTCTAATCCCTACGGATCTCCCATTGCCATTCCCGTCTCTGAGCCCGAGGCTGCTCAGTCCGAATTGTCTTCAAAGGTTCGCGCGTTGCAGGATGAGATTGAGTCGTTTTCTGCGCCCCATGCTAATCATGAGGGGAGCTCGGCTCATTTCGCTGAGCCCATTGCTGATGGTCAGCCTGCCGCCTTGTCGGCAGAGGATTTGGCAGCTGAACAAGAATGGCACTTGAACAACACTGCAGCAGCACCCATCGAGCGCAAGCCTGCGCCGAAGCCCATTGCGTCGCCTGCGCCATGGCTCGATCACGATCCCGAGCCTGCCGTTGCCGCCGAAGATCAGCCTACTTCTGTCGAAGCAGCTGAACATGATCCTGCTGTAAACGATGATCCTGCCCCTGTGTCGCATGAGACGCTTTACGAGGCTGCAATTGAAGAGGTGGATCAGCTTGCAGGCAAAGCTCCTGCGGAGCTCGAGCCCGTTGTTGAGCCTGAGCAGCAGATAGTCGAAGAGTCTGTTCAAGGACATGAGCATTTCAGCTCTCATGACCAAGGAAAGCCCTCCCCCCGTCCTTCAGTGCGTCATTCCCAGAGGCTTCATCGCTCTGTTCCCGGGAATAACGAAGTTGAAGAAATCGAGGAGGAACTTGATTCGGCAACTTTGCCTATGGACCCCGTCGATGAGTACACAAATACCCCCGAGGATTACCCCGCAAACGAGGAAGCTTCTCGCCCCGCAGTGAGCTCCAAGAGGAGTGTTCACTCACGTCGTAGTGGTTCGCTTGGCGACTTCTTCAATAACGCGGTTCACTCTGGTTCCGAAAAAGCATCTCAGATGCAGCATTCTTTTGCTTCTCGCCTGAAGTCGATTTCATCGCGTAAGCAATCGGTTGAAGAGGAATATCCCGCTGAAAAATACCTGGAGGAGCAGTCCTACAACGAGGACTACTATGAAGAGCCTGCTGTATCTGAAAACGAAGAAGTATACGTTGATGATCCAGCTGAGCAGCCTGAACAGGCGGCATCTCCGAGTGTAACCACCTCAATTTCCCCAATCGATGTCTCCCAGTTTATGGACAATGAAGAGTTCGACGACGAAGAGGAGCCGATTCGCCGTATCGATGACAATGTGGTCAACATGGGTTCATTCCACGACAGCAACGATGAATCAACCGCACGCATCCCTGCTGGTCGTGTACAGGAGGAAATGAAATCCTACTCCTACGGCTATTCGGATGAGGTGCAGGGTGGAGAGTACGCAGAAGAGCCGCTTAAAAGAACTGCGCCTCAGCCTGCGGTAGCTTCTCCGATTGTGGGCATGGAAGAAATGGTATCTCCTGTTTCTCCTGTTGTTGAACAGGCGGACCATTCTCGCCAGGTTATCGTGTTGCCGGACGTAACGCCTGCTCGCAGCGCTTCGGGTGAAAACCTTCGTCAGCGCGCTCCTATGGCAGAGGTAAACGAAGGCACCTCCACAGGCGGTAAATCGTTGCTTTCCAACATGCTTCCTCGTATTGAGGGAAATACTGATGCGTTTAGCACAGCGCCTGCAGCGCGAAGCCTCAACCTCCCTTCGTTTGATACGGGCGCGCAGTCGGCAGTGTCTGCAACTGGCTCTTTTTCGACTGTTGGTGGCACTGGCTCATTCGCCCCTGTAGGGGATGAGCTGGTATCTGACGTAGCCCCCGAAGAGCGTTATGTCGATGATGCGGATGATTCCGCCTACGACGAGGAATACACCGAAACAGGTGCTTTTGCTGGTCCTGGATACGTTGATATGCCTAAGTCCCGTGCTGGACGCCTCTTCAGCCGGTTCCGCAAGGGCAAGAAGCGCAAGGAAGAAGAAGTATCTGTAAACGAGTGGGTAGATGTTGATGAGGACTATAATGCCCGCAGCGTCGGTAAAGCTCGTGGAGATTGGTCGAGCTTCCGTGAGGAAGATGATGAGTTTGTAGACGTTGACTACCGCGAATCCGATGATCGTCGTGGATGGAACGGTGGAGCATTCTCTTTGAATCGTCTTCGCAAGGGCGAAGATGCTCAGGTAGAGGATACTTACTATGACGAATCGGCGGTCTATGATACTGACGGCATTGTTGATGCCAGCCCCGCATTGCGCATTGATGGTGACGCTGGCACAGCCGAGCAAATCAACCGCGAGCTCAAGAAGCTTCAGGACTTCCGCCATCCCGACATCGATACCGAAGTATGGTTTGTTGGCCTTGGTGCAGAGCAATATTCTCATTCGGGTATTAATGCGTTCCTGGAAGAGCACGCCGACGAGATGAAAGGCGCAATCGTTATCAATCTTGAGGCCCTTGGTGCTGGTGCGCTTTCTTGCATTGAACAGGAAGGTGCCTATAAGCCTTATAAGATTTCCTCACGCTTAAAGCGTGTTCTTCGCCAGGCAAGCGAGCGTTCGGGGGTTGGATATCATACCGATCGCATTGTTTCACGTGAAACGCCTGCATCGATTGCAATGGCTCATGGTATTCAGGCGATGACGATCGCCGGTATGGCAGACGGAAACACCGCGCTCTATTCTGCGGATAACGACATTATCGAAAACGTCGATCCTCAGGCTTTGGAGGATGCTTCGAATTTTGTAATGGCTATTTTGAAGAGCATCTAAGCAAGAGTGCTCTCACAACGAAAGGCCCAAGGGTAACCTTGGGCCTTTCTTATATTCTGCATTATCTAGGGCAAACAGGATCAAATATGTTAACGTAAAGCGCTGTTTCACGTGAAACATGCCATAGAACAATGGATAGAGCTGATGTTTGCGGGTCAAAGAAATGCAATGAAGTGCTTATAACTTCCGAATCAGTTCTGCTTCATGGTTCCTTGATACTGAAGCGCATGCTTCAGCAAATGGCTTGTTCAGAGGGTCAAGACACTTTTCGATCGGTACCGAAATAGGATGAAATAAGATTTCGACATCTCTGTTTTGACGAGTTGCTTCATGCTGAAAAGAAGCAAGAAGCGGTTTGCTGAATTCATCCATGCGTCCAGAGAGGGCAACACCTGAAAACAAAGGTGCTGAAGCAGGTCTGCTGGGAGCCCACGGAATGTCGTTGACTGAACATTTGCGCCAAAGGGCAGATATCAAGAAGATTTTTGCACGATTAACCATCGGGATTTGCGTCGGCGTATTGCGTGCTTGAGGCGTGGAGGAACCGGCTGATTCCTTTGAGTCGCCTTCGACGCAGGTCCGGTAAAGGGGAAGCGGATCGATGGGTTCGCGCAGTCGCTTAACCAGGCAGTTTTCTTTAGCTAGAGCTTGCGCGAGTGCCCTGTAGACGATAGGGACGGCATGGACATGCTGGTGGCTGTCCAATTGAAACGATAGCTGTTGATCGGGAAACGCTGATAGAAAACGCTGGATTTGACTGCGGCATTCAATAACCAGCTGATTGAATGCCTCACCTTTGTTGGTGATACCCAGCTTGAACAATCCCATGAAATTGTTATCGAACATACCCCTCTCGTTAACGAGAAGAGGTATACGTTTCGGGTCTGCGACAGATGGTCCCTCCACGAGATTCAGATGAAGGCATACCCGCAGAACGCCGCGTCTGACATACGGCTGGGCAAGGCTTGCGGCTTCATAAAATGCGGGAGAATTTGCAAAAATACTGACACTATTGAGCGCTCCGCTACCGCCGCAGGAAGAGCTAAGCGATAAGATGGCTTTTGCCTGACCAGGTGTTATTCCGAAATCATCTGCGTGAATAAAAGTAGTGCGTTGTTCAATCTGCATTCGCGAGCCTTTCTCTAGCAACCTTATTATCGCAGACGTGCATGGGCGTGTTTTTGGAAGCTCATGACAGAAATGTGGCTGTAATTTAACGATAAGAAAAACAATGAATGAGGGGGATGCATCGTTGTTTGATTGGGAGTACCTTTGCGTTTGTCTGAAAAGGGATCGCCGCCAGTGTGATCAACGGTGTAGAGTTTGGTGCTCGTATCCGAGACAGATTCGGCTATTGTTTTGTTGTTGAACAATTAAAAGAAGCGACGGTGAAACTGTGACGCAATCCCGTTTAGAGAAATACCTCGAATCGAAGCGGTTTCATGCGATGCTGCTGATAGTTGGTCTTGCATTTCTGCTAACGGGGTCTTTTCACGGAAATGTGTGGTTCGATGAAAGCTATTCGGTTTCTATAGCGAACAACTCTTTCGCTGAAATTTGGGATATTGGGTCAGGGGATGTTCACCCCGTTCTGTTTTACTGGGGCCTCCATGTTCTCGAGTCACTTTTTGGGCAAAATCTCCTTGTGTACCGCCTGTTTACGATAGCGGGAATCTTTTCATTGGCAATGTTGGGCTTCACTGTGATACGGCGTGATTTCGGCTGGAAGGCCGGCGTGCTGTTTAGTTTCTTTTCCCTATTTACGCCTTATCTTGCTTATATATCGGTTGAGATTCGCATGTATTCTTGGGTGATCTTTTCTGTAACGCTATGCGCTCTGTATGCGTGGCGTATTGCATGCACCTTACGTAGCAAAAACCCTAGGGAAGGAGATGGGTCTATCGAAGAAGGCCAAAACTGGTGGATGTCTTCAGCCTACGATGGGGACGGCTGTCGTGAGTGGTGCGGTGTACCGTGTAGATGGTGGCTTGTTATGTTCCTGTCGAGTCTCGCGAGCGCCTACTTGCATTATTACGGTGTGCTTGCGGCATCGTTCATCAACCTTTACTTGCTGATTTTCATTATCGCTCGTGCAAAAAAGGCATTGTCGGTATTTATAGTGGGGGCGGTAATTCAGGTAGCCCTTTATGCTCCCTGGCTCATGGTTTTCAAAAGCCAGGCTGGAGTAGTGTCTGGATCGTATTGGGCAAATGTTTCGTTTCCCCGCACTATAGTGGAATGGTTGTTCTACCCGGTTTACACGAGCTATGTGATATTTGCCGATACCTATGGGTTTGGGTACGTGCTGATTCTTACGGTTTGCGCGGTGGTGGCTGCTGTATCGGCGCTCTATGGTTTGGCGAATTGGCTGCGTCGTTTCAAACAGCAAAACGCAGGCTTCAAAGAATCCCTTATCCTGGCAGACCGGGTGCTTGCTCCCTCTACTTTGCCCGCCATATGGGGCGTTGCTTTATACGCAAGTGTGTTTGCCGCTGCCCTTGTGGCTTCTATAGTTATGGACTCGCTGATTGTCTACTATCGCTATCTTTGTGTAACCATAGGCCCCTTGCTCCTCGCCGTTTCAATTTGGCTTTCTCACGTTAATAGCAAGGTATGCGTACGCGGATTGCTCGCTGCCTTTCTTGGTGTGTCGATCGTCAACCAGGTTTTGTTCGTTCAAGATGCATACAGCGGCAAAAACGAAGAGCCGCTTGACTATTTGGAGGAAACGGCAAAGTCCAATAGTCGCCCGCTGGTGCTCTCTTCGGACATTGGGGTTGAAGGGGTTACCGCGGTGGAATGCGAGAATATTAAGCAAACGTTTTTAGCATGGCAGCCGGGTAATTGGGCCCATGCATATCAGTCGTATTTTCCGACGCTTACCAGTGTGAAATCATGGGACGCTGCACTCGACGGCTATCAAGGCACCTTTATCGTGCTAGGGCAAACTCAGACAGAAGGCGTTCCGGTTGACGTTCGCGATTTGGAGTCGAGGGACGACGTTGAGGTGACGGACATGAAAACGTTCTATCGTCCTTACGAGCGTACTTGGTTTACGGTAGCCACCATGGTGAAAAACGGCAACTGAGCCTCTTGTGCGAAGGCGCATCGATACTCGCACCTTAACTGCGACACGCCCCTGAATAATGAACCAGCAAACAAGAGCATCTTGCGTGTAGGCTCAACAATGCCCGCACCCGCACGATGAACTGCATTCCGTTTCTTGAACATAAAGAAAAGGAGGCACTTCAAACCGCAGGTGCGGGCATTGTTTTGCATGTGGCTCTCTGCCTACAGAGAAAAATCGATCTGGTTCAAGGTGTTTTTCAGGGTTTGTGCAGAAGAATGAAGCAGTTCAGCTTCGTCAATGCTCAGCTGCAGAGGAATAGGGAATTCAACGCCCTTGCTTCCGACGATAGCGGGCAAGCTCATGACAACATCGGGAACGCCTTGGACGTCAGTACGATAATTCGAGACCGTCATAATTGATTTCTGATCACGCACGATTGCTTCACAGATGCGGGTTACGGAAGGAGCGATGCCAAAATACGTGGCGCGCTTCTTTTCAATGATCTCGTAGGCGCTGTTGCGCACGCTTTCTTCGACAGATGCGCGGATTTCGGTGGCGTTTTCGATGCCGCGCAAGCGGAAGAAATCGTTGATGCCGATTCCGGAAACGTTTGCAGCGCTCCATACCGCCAGCTCGCTGTCTCCATGCTCGCCAATAATACGAGCGTGGACGTGGCGCGGGTCAACATCGAGCATGTGCCCCAGCGTGTATTTTAGGCGCGCGCTATCGAGTACGGTGCCCGAACCCATTACGCGCTCGCGGGGGAGGCCCGAAAGCTCCATCACTACCTGTGTGAGGATATCTACCGGGTTCGAAACCACCAAGAAAATGCCGTCAAAGCCCTGTTCCATAATGCGGGGAACGATGGTCTTGAAGATTGCTACATTCTTCTGTACCAAGTCGAGACGCGTTTCGCCTGGCTTCTGGTTAGCGCCAGCGGTGATGATAACGATGGAGGCATCGGAAAGATCTTCGTAAGTGCCAGCGTAGATGTTCATGGGACTGTAGTAAGGAATGCCGTGGCTGATGTCGAGCGCTTCGCCTTCGGCTCGGTTGGTGTCTACATCGATAAGAACCATGTCGGTGAAAAGCTTGCTCTGCATCAGGCTGTATGCAGTGGTTGATCCCACAAAGCCACAGCCGATAACTGCAACCTTCCTTCCGTTAAGTGAATTGCTCATAAAGAAACCTCTCTCTGTTTTGACTAGCAAGGTATGGCGACGAACTATAGGCATGCCCCGTTTCCTTCGCGTGGACGTTGATTCAAAAGGCTGCTACGTGAATCGACGAAACCTAAGGGAAAACAAGCGCTTCCTAGAATAACCGTTGTTACGAGCTCTCCTCCCCCTGAAAAGCTTTCTCGTAACGGAAAGGAAGAGCCATGTATGATCCCGGAACAACGACATCCGCAATCGCAAAAAAGTTGCAAAAAAGCCGAGATTTTTGTTTTCGCGATGGTTGGATTGCCGCATCAGGGTAAATCTTGCGAAAAAAGCGCATAACTCTCAGCGAGAGCAACAAAACCCTACCGAGGGTAATGAGATAAATCCTGTGAAAGAGAGATGCAGGCAGGGCTGGATGTTTTTGCCTATATCCCAGGCGAGCTGACAAAACCTAGATGCGCCCATCAAAAAAGCCGGTCTCCGAATGAACCGCCACCTGTGGGGCGCAGTTCTAAATTGAAGACCGGCTTTAAATTTTTTGGAGCGGGTGACGGGACTCGAACCCGCGCATGCGAGCTTGGGAAGCTCGTGCCTTACCACTTGGCGACACCCGCGCAAGACCTAATGCTAGCACAACACCAGCAATAAATGCCCGCAACCACCCCATCCATTCAAAACGCAAAGCCCGTTCTCGCTGAATGGCGCCTTGCCGCCTTTTGGGCGGACAGCGTCGGCACCGCCTGGAAGCGTAGTCCCTGACGGATGGTGACGACACCGTCTAGCAGCCTTGCGACTTCCTACGGACAGCGTCGGCACCACACAGCACCCCGTGGCTCCCAGCGGACGGCGCCGTCATTGTCGCTGGCCGCTGCGGCCCCAGCATCCACGCCGCCAGCGTCTTGTGCCCTGTTGTCGCCTGGCCGAACAGCGCCTTGCCAGCCTCGAGTCAAACGGCGCGCAATGCATTCTGCAGTGTCTTACCATGGCAATAAAACTCCGCCATGTATCCAAAATGAGCTGGTTCTGGCAAGATTCGCGCGCCGTGTATCCAAATAGCCCTGCAAACCGCCGTTCGGGAATACACCGCGCGGAGATCTTGCCACTAAGGGGCGTTATTTCTGTCCGGAGCTCTTAAATCATGCATAGCCTGAAGATCTTGCCACTCTCCCCACCCATCGTTGTTCGCCATATCAGACTATGGTCTCTTGCCGCCCTCCCCGCCGCCCCCATTCTGGTCCTTCAGCCTCGCAGTCCGCTGCAGCCTCCGCACCCTGCGCTGTCTCGCTGCCATCGCAGTTTCCTCACCCTGCGCGCCGTTATCGTGGTTCTTGTGTTATGGCTGGAGCGAGAAACGTTCAGCGGTCTTTTGTTGGGGTAGTCTGAAACCGTTATTGTTGCGCTGCTGTTGAAGCGCGTTTTCCGATTTGCCAACGAAAGGGGCAGGCTATGAGTGCCAAGGCTGGTATGCCTGAAATTGACGGATTCATTTTCGATATGGATGGAACGCTTTTGCACACGCTCCCCGATTTGGCGGCGGTCACCAACAAGGCTCTGGAACTAGAAGGGTTCCCTCCCCATACCGAAGAGCAAATCCGTACGTTTGTGGGTAATGGTGCTTTGGCTCTAGCGCGTTTGGCAGTGCCCGATGGGGCTACCGAAGAGCAGGTCGAAAAGGTGTTTCGCAATTTTAAGAGTCTGTATGGCGAATTTGGTTTGAGCCTGACGAGCGAATTCGAGGGGATGACGGAAACCCTCAAAGAGCTCCATGCTCGCGGGAAGAAGCTGGGTATTATGTCCAACAAATTTGAAGGTGGCGTGAAAGATGTGGAGGCGAAGTTCTTCCCCGGCTTGTTTGATGTTTCCCACGGTGAAACCGATACTATCCCGCGCAAGCCCGATCCCGATGGGCTCTTGCTGTGCGCAAGGGAAATGGGCCTCGAGCCCGCTCGCTGTGCGTACTTCGGCGATTCGCACACCGATCTTATAGCAGCGCATAATGCTGGCATGCTTGCGGTGGGTGTTACATGGGGCTATCAGCCGCTCGAAACGCTTAAAACGGGCAGCCCCGACGTGCTTATAGATGCACCTGTCGATATCCTGCAATTTGCCTAGGGCGTTGTTTGGCGGGAAGAATGCTCGGGGTGCGCTAATTGGCTGATGCCCGCTTGGCGAGGGACGAGGTCTGCTATGTTTTGGCCAGCCTTCGGTTGGCATGGAGCTGGGCTTGGCTGCTTCTGCCTCGTGTCTGGTTGGTGCGAAGCGGTGCCTGACGCTATCTGGCTGGTGCCCCAACGGGTAGATGGTAACCGGCTCTTTTTCGGATGGCGCGATGCAGGGGGCTGGCGCCTTAGGCGCTTGCCTGCTCGGCATGGTCAGGCTCTGCATGCTCTAGTTAGCGTCTAGGCTGGACTTCCATTTCTTGAGCGGTTGGCGCGGTGAAAGCTTTGAAGATCAAACACATTGAAAGGATCCCTTAGTGGACTCTGCAGAATTTGAAATAGAGGAATCTTCCGAAATCGACGAATCAAGCAGCGATTTCGGCTCATTGGGTGCATTGGCTCCCGCTTGGCGCGAAGGCGACGCGATCAGCGAGGAAGAAGCCCTCGAGATGTTTTACGAGTGGCTCGCCGAGCATGAGATTGATCTGTGGCCTCATCAGGACGAGGCGCTGATGAGCCTCATGGTGGGAGATCACGTTATTTTGGGAACGCCAACTGGCTCAGGGAAGTCGATGGTCGCCATCGGCATGATGTTCATGGCATTGTGCTCGGGCAAACGCGCGTTCTACACGGCTCCCATCAAAGCGCTCGTAAGCGAAAAGTTTTTCGGCTTGGTGAATATGCTGGGGCGTGAAAACGTGGGTATGATCACGGGAGATTCCCAGATCAACCCACAGGCTCCTGTTATCTGTTGTACGGCTGAGATCTTGGCAAACCAGGCGCTTCGCGAAGGCGAATGGTCGGATGTCGGTTGCGTGGCAATGGACGAATTCCATTTCTACAGCGACCCCGACCGCGGTTGGGCTTGGCAGGTTCCGCTGCTCACGCTTCCCCATACGCAGTTCCTTCTTATGAGCGCGACGCTGGGAGACGTTTCTCAGATTGCGCAGGCCCTGGAGTCGAAAACAGGAGCAACGGTAGATATTATTGCCGATGCTCCGCGCCCCGTCCCCCTGGAATACAAATACGAGCTTATGTCGCTTGAAGGCACGGTAGAGCTGGCCTTGCGTAACAACGAAGGACCCCTTTACGTAGTGCATTTCTCGCAAGACGCCGCCCTCGCTTCGGCGCAGGCTCTTTCGAGCTTTGGCGTAACCAGCAAGGAGCAGCGCGAGCAGATCAAGGCTACGCTGGGGGCGGGCAAGTTTACCACCCAGTTTGGCAAAACGCTGAAGCGTTTGCTGCTTAGCGGCATTGGCGTGCATCACGCCGGAATGCTGCCGCGTTATCGTTTGCTGGTGGAAAAGCTTGCCCAGCAGGGGTTGCTGCCGGTAATTTGCGGCACCGACACGTTGGGTGTCGGCATCAACGTGCCCATTCACACCGTGGTGCTTACGCAGCTCACCAAGTTTGACGGCCATAAAATGCGTCGCCTTCGCAGTCGCGAATTCCACCAAATTGCAGGGCGCGCCGGTCGTTCTGGCTTCGACACCGAGGGCGTGGTTGTTTCTTTGGCGCCGGAATTCGAGATTGAGAACGCGAAACTTCTTGCAAAAGCGGGAGACGACCCCAAAAAGCGCCGCAAAGTGAAACGCAAGAAGCCCCCTGAGGGTTTTGTGGTGTGGAATGAAGATGCCTTTAACCGCCTGATTGCTGCTGCGCCTGAAACGCTGACACCCCGTATGCGTATCACCCACTCGATGGTTTTGGCTGAAGTCGAACAGGGCGGCGATGCCCGTGCTCGCGTCGACCAGCTGATCGATGACTCGCTCCAAAAGCCCGAAGACAAGCTGAAGTTGAAAGTGCGCGCCAGCGAGGTATTCCGCACTCTCATTGATGCGGGGGTTGTTGAGATAGAAGAGGACGAAAACGGCGATCCCGACTATTACGTAACCATGGATTTGCCCGAAGATTTCGCTCTCGATCAGCCTCTTTCTCCGTTTTTATTGGCAGCGCTTGAGCTGCTCGACCCGGAAAGCGAAACCTACACCTACGATATCATTTCGATGGTTGAGGCAACGCTCGAAGACCCGCGTCAGGTCTTGCGCGCGCAGGAGCGCAAAGCAAAAGATGCCGCCATGGCCGCCATGAAAGCCGATGGCGTGGAGTACGAGGAGCGTCTTGATCGCATCGCAGAGGTTACGTATCCGCGCCCCCTGCGTGAACTGCTGTTCGCCGCTTTCGACAAGTACTGCGAGTCGGTGCCTTGGGCGCGCGATTATTACGTGCGCCCGAAATCGGTTTTACGAGACATGCTGGAATCAGCTGCCGATTTCAAGGGCTATATTCAGAAGCTGGGCATTATGCGTTATGAAGGAGCGCTGCTTCGCTATCTTTCAGAAGCGTATCGTGCGCTTGATCGCACGCTCCCGTTTGATAAGCGCAGCGAAGAAATGGAAGACATTATCGCTTGGCTCGGTCTGGTGGTGCGTTCGGTCGACTCCAGCTTGGTGGATGAATGGGAGCAGGCGGGTCAAGAACTCGATGCCCGTCCGCCCGAGGCAAAGGATGCTGTGGTCCATGATCGCCGTGGCCTCACCGTGCTGGTGCGCAACGCCCTGTTCCGTCGAGTGCGTCTTGCTGCGGCAGATGATCATGAGGCTTTGGGCGAAGCCGACGTTGATAACGGGTTCTCTGTTCACAAATGGCGCGCGGCGTTGGACGAATACTACGATGTTCATGAAGACGTGCTTGTCGATGCGGATGCCCGCTCAATGGCATTCTTGGCTATCGACGAATCCGACGAGGATTCGGAGCACGTATGGCATGTGCAGCAAACCTTCAGCGATCCTGACGGCGATCATGATTTTGCCATCCGCGCCGATGTCGATCTTGATGCGACCCAAGAAGGCGACGGCGTGGTGTTCAAGGACTACCGCGTCGGCTTTATCGAAGACCTTCTGTAACTCGTTTTTTCACTGCTCGCTCGGCAAGGGCGGGCAGTTGCCGTTCAAAGCTCCATCCCGTTGTTTAGAAAAGGCTCGCCTGGCGCGAGCCTTTTCTCATGCGCTGCATTGCTTCATACCTTAGAGGAAGATTTGCTTCGCAAATCTAACAGGATGAGCGTTCAGAGTGGCATTCGCAGCAACCGCACCGCTCTTGCCGAGCTCCATTCCCTCAGCCCGGCAGAATCCAGAACTACCCTAACGGGGGCGGCCCGAGTCGGGTAGTTTGCGAGCGCTGGTGTTACCTATCCGGTAGCCTTCAGGCGGCGGCGAGTCTGCGAAATGCACTCTGAAAGCATTCCCTGAATGATTTTCCGCAGGAAAATCTTCTTCAAATGCATGAAGCAGCGATCGCACGAAAAAGGCCCCGTCAAAGACGGGGCCTTTTGAGCAGGGTAGCGGGTGCGTTGAGCAGACTCACCGGCGCCTGAAGGCGGACGAGCCGAAGCAGCCAGCGCCCGGAAGCGGACGGTCGGAAAACCTACTCTTTGTATCCGTTGGGGTTGTTCGATTGCCAACGCCAGGAGTCTTCGCACATGCGCGCCAAATCGTATTCGGCAACCCAGCCCAGTTCTTCGCGTGCCTTGTCGCAGGCAGCGTAGTTGGTGGCAATATCGCCAGGGCGACGGGGGCAGATCTTGTAGGGGAGCTTCTTGCCGCATGCCTTTTCGAAGGCGTGGATAACGTCAAGAACGGAAGAACCCGTGCCTGTGCCCAGGTTGAAGATGGCAACGCCGGTGCGGGTGCCGTCTTCGGTGCTTGCTCCCTCGATGGAACCAAGACCGATGGCCTTGCCCGTGCCAACCTTACCGCCCATGAAATCGAGCGCCTTCACGTGACCGCGTGCCAGGTCGACAACGTGGATGTAGTCGCGCACGCCGGTGCCGTCGGGGGTGGGGTAGTCGTTGCCGAATACCTGGATGCATTCAAGCTTTCCAACGGCAACCTGGGCAACGTAGGGAAGCAGGTTGTTCGGGATGTCTTTCGGATCTTCGCCGATGCGGCCAGAGATGTGGGCCCCGATGGGGTTGAAGTAGCGAAGCAGAACAACGTTCCATTCGCTGTCAGCGCGATAGAAGTCGGTCAGAATGCGCTCGAGCATAACCTTGGTTTCGCCGTAAGGATTGGTTGCCTCATGAAGCGGGCACTCTTCGGTGATCGGGATCATCTCGGGTTCGCCGTAAACCGTTGCGGACGAAGAGAAGATGATGTTCTTTACGCCGTGGTTGCGGGCCACGTCAAAGAGCACCAGCGAACCCGCTACGTTGTTCCAGTAGTATTCAAGCGGCTTCTGCGCGGATTCGCCCACGGCCTTGAAGCCAGCGAAATGAATGATGGCGTCGATGTCGTTCTCGGAGAACACGCGCTCGCATGCTTCGCGATCGAGGATTGAAGCCTCGACGAACTTCAGTTGGTCGGCGTTGGCACCGGAAAGCTCGCGAATGCGGTCGACCGCAGTAACGCAGGAATTGGAAAGGTCGTCAAGGATAACGACGTTGTAGTTTTGCTCAAGCAGCTCGACGCAGGTGTGGCTGCCGATGAAGCCGGCACCGCCGGTAACCAGGAGGGTCTGGGCGTTGTGCTCGCCGGCAAGGCTTTTGTTGGACATATGCGTTGCCTTTCATTGGTATATAGACACAAAAAGGATACCACCAGCGGTTGCAACGCGCGGTACGCGCAGGAATTCAACAGAGGCGGCGATTCGTTAACTATTGTTTCATGGCTTGGCTTTGCGCGATGTTCGGTAAAAAAGGCTCGTTGGGTTTTGGCGCATAGGGCGTCCGATTGCCGTTGCGTCTCGTTTCGTGCAGTGTCCTCAATGGATTGTTGGGCGTTGGGGGGTTCGCTACATTTTAGGCAGTGTTTTCAAAAGCCCCCAGGTTTTGTGTTTGCCTGCTTCAGTGGTAATAAGGGCATCAAGATTTTCGAAACAGCGGCAATCGCGGCCTAGCAAAAGGGTTTTCGCCTCAATGGCAAGGGGCGTGTTGTAGCAGCGCGAAAGGGCCTCGGTGCTGGCATGACTCGTAGAGACAACGCAGAACGGGTCGATGCCCTCGATAAGGGTGAACAGGTCGCCAGAAGCATCGGATTTGCCTGGGGCAGCGGTTTGGGCCCAACCGATTGCCTGCGGTGAGTACCCAAGAGCTTTAAAGCTTGCGGTAAGCGCGCGCTTTGCTTCCTCGGTGGGCTTTTCGACAGAGACGATAATCGCCGCAGCTCCTATGGACCCATGGTAGGTTCCCTGGAACGAGTCAACGTGGCTCTGCGCGATGCGCTCGTATTTTGTTGGCTGTGGCGTGGGCATGAGATCCTCCTTCACTGCTTAGGATAATAGCGAGATTTGTTGTTGCCGAGGGCGAGAAGCCGCTTTGGGGCCCTTAGAATCAGCCAGTCACACAAAATGTGAAAAAATTCACACCGTTGAACGAAAACGGTGATAACTTCACTTTGACGGGATCATAATAGGAAGACGCAATGCATCGATTGATGCCTGTCAAAGAGGCTTCACCTCAATCCGATGAACAAAGAAAGCAATGCTTTCCCTCGATAAAAGGAGTCGCTATGTGCACCAATGGTATCAACACGGGTCAGTTTGAACAGATGATCGACCAGATCGACGATCATATTAAGCTGGAGCGTCGTTGGGCTCACAATCTTGCCCACAATGCTTCCGATGCTGGATTCACCACCGTGGGCGAAAAGCTCCATGCTGCAATGCAGTTGCTCGACGAGGTTCGCGCAACGCTCGATGACGCTAAAGATGCACTTGATGAAGATGCCGAAAACGCAAGTGGTGTGACGGTTAACTTGGTATAAGCCTAGGCCGCATCGCATAAACGCAAGGAGCAAAGCATGAGCAATGACTTAATGCGCTTTTCTGTGGCGATGCCCGAAGACCTGTTGGTCAAGTTTGATCACCTGGTGGCGCGCCGCGGTCTGGCTAAAAATCGCAGTGAAGTGGTACGCGATTTAGTGCGCGAAGCGCTGGTGGAAGATGAGTGTTCCGTGCCTGGGCGAATCGTTATGGGTACGCTCACTATCGTGTACAACCACCACGCCAACGACTTGCAGGAAAAATTGCACCATATCCAGCACACCTATTTGGACATGGTGGTAGCTTCCATGCATGTGCATGTCGATCAAGACAACTGCCTTGAGGTAATCATCCTCAAGGGTGAGTCTGGCGAGGTTCAGGATGTCGCTAACCTTATCATCGGCACCAAGGGCGTCAAAACAGGGCGTCTTAACATGACAACCACGGGTGACTTTATCTAGCCCCTTAGAACGCCTCATCGAAGGCGTTCTTTTTCTAGAGGAACGCAACGCTCTATTGAGTGCTGCATGAACGAAAGAGACAAGATGGACGAAACGGTATTGCTGGGTCATGGTAGCGGCGGCACTATGATGAAGCGCATTATCGACGAGGTATTTTTCGAGGCATACGCAGACGAAGAGCTGTTGGAAGGCAACGATGCGGCGTCGCTCCCAGCGCCAGCTGCCGGTGAGCGCATTGCCTATTCCACCGACAGCTTTGTGGTGACTCCCCACTTTTTCCCCGGCGGGGACATCGGCAGGCTGGCTGTGTGCGGCACAGTAAACGATGTTGCCACCAGTGGCGCTGTCCCCAAGTACCTCAGCTGTGGGTTCATTCTGGAAGAAGGCTTCCCCGTTGCCGATTTGAAGCGCATCTGCAAAAGCATGGCCGAAATGGCCAAAGAAGCTGGTGTTCATATTGTTACGGGCGATACCAAGGTGGTTAATCGCGGCCACGGCGATGGCGTGTTCATCAACACCAGTGGTATCGGCTTCATCCCCGAAGGGGTGAACCTTTCCGGTGCTTTCTGCAAACCAGGTGACAAGGTCCTGGTTACCGGCACTATAGGCGACCATGGCATTACCATCATGAGCTGCCGAGAAGAGCTTTCGTTCAATGCGGACATCCAGACCGATGCCGCCCCTCTAAACCATTTGATCGCCGAGGTAATTGCCGCAGCGCCCGATACCCGCTGCTTCCGTGACCCAACGCGCGGAGGCCTTGCCTCGACGCTCAATGAGCTTGCTGCTCAGTCAGGTGTCGACTTCATTGTTGAAGAGGGCGCAGTTCCCGTTAAAGACGCCGTATTGGGAGCGTGCGAAATGCTTGGCTACGATGTGTACCAGGTTGCCAATGAGGGCAAGATGGTGTGCGTGGTTCCCGCCGAGCAAGCAGAGGCTGCCCTGGCTGCAATGCGCGCGAACAAGTATGGAGCCGATGCAGCCATCATTGGCGAAGTGGTGGAAACGCCCGAAGAGCGTGACCCTCGCGTTTCAATTCGCACTGGGTTTGGTGCCCTGCGCATCATGGACATGCTCGTAGGCGAACAGCTGCCCCGCATCTGCTAGGGATGTGCCGCAGCCTGCCCCCGCTGCTCTGCACCGGCCAGGTGCCTGTGCCCGGCTGCGGTTGTGTCTCGCGGCGACCCTGCCAGCGCCCCCGCACTCCCGTGCCGTCCTGTGTCTGTGAGGTTTTTGCATCGGCGAACGGCAGTAACGCGGCAAATATGCAACGCAATTTAACCGTTCTTAGAAAAACCGCGCAAGGATCTTGCATATTGGGGTCGCTATGGTATTTTCCCGTTCAGGGATTAACCGAAAAAGAATTGTCCCCAAGTATGACAAAGCATCTCTAAAAGCCCAAGAGAGAAGAGGTTTTCATGTCTCATCCAGTAATCATTGATGATGAGTGCATTGGCTGCGGAATTTGCATCGACGCTTGCCCCCAGGAATGCATCGAGGTTGTAGACGGCGTATGCAAGGTTGTAAACGAAGAGGCCTGCATCGCTTGCGGCGACTGCGTTGAAGAGTGCCCCATGGGCGCAATCGAGGAGATTGTTGAAGACTAACAGTCTGTTCACGACGAGAGTCTAGTCAATGCATGCAAGGATTTTCGCGCGCTGACTGGCCATCGGCGTGTTAGGTGCGGGGCTCACTCTGTTACCGAATGTGTGCCTCAATCAAGGAGACTGCCAAATGCCGGCGGCTTCCTACCGCGAAGGCCCCGATGGCCACTCGAGCCGTAAACAAAACAGCAAAAGAAGGCGAGCAAAATGCTCGCCTTCTTTTGTCTCGGGGCGCGTTATCGGCCATGGCGATATTTCGCCGCGCTGCATTCCCGAGTGTTCGGCGATGGCGCGATGCACCGCGCCGTACCCGCTGCTCGCTCCAGCCGCGCCAGCACTCTGTCTTTCGTGCTTCTGGCGGGGGCGTTCTCCAAGTCCTGCCTTCGGCGCCGTTTTTATGCGGGGAGGGCGGCAGTTATTTGGTGCGGGGCGAATCCAAGCGTTCGTCCATGGCAAGATCTTCGCGAATGCGTTCTCGGGCGACTGGCAGTGGCAATATACTCGCGCGGTGCGTTCTCGGGCGCTCGACGATGGCAAAATGCTCGCGAGATGCGTTCCCCAGCGTCCGACGGTGGCGGGATTGCGCCCTGATGCGCTCTTGGCCTGACTGGCAGTGGCAATATTCTCGCGCGGTGCGTTCCCGAGCGTCTATCCGTGGCAAGATTCCGCCACGGTGCGTTCCCGGGCGGCAATCCGTGGCAATTTTTTCGTCTCATGCATCTCCGAGGGGGCTTCGGACGGGAAAATCGCCAGTTCGCGGCAAGATTCGCGCGCCATGCATCCGAAAT
>OLOI01000972.1_pt1 | contig 26538 bp, 18 predicted proteins | sample 1672131 | NCBI WGS metagenome assembly OLOI01 (sample SAMEA3136651, study PRJEB25190) | human gut metagenome
AAAATGCCATCACCGAAGGTGATTTTAAATGCATTTTGACTCGTAACTGTGAAGGTACTGAACAGTTACGAAATAAAATATAAAAGCAGCCATATAGAAGAATGAGATGTCCCTCAAAGTTTCTTTTATATGGCTGTTTTCATGTGATTATGGTTCAAAAGTATTTCAGCGAATTTTCAGCGTTTCTTCCCACACAAACTGATTCTCCGCCCAGATTGTTGCAAACTGTTCCGCAGGCACAGGGCTGTCCTGAAGTCCGACTTCGATGGTCAGGCTGGGGATCCCCTGATTCTGAATTGCCCAGTCTTTGTAGCCTGCGGGATCGAGGGACTGATAATCAGCATCGAGCGGATAACCGGTTGTTGCTGCGATGGTGTTGGCGAACGAGAGCGTCTGGTCATACAGATCCCCCTCCTGCCCGAAATACCAGTAGATCACATCTCCCTGGGTGTGATAGCTGATCGTGCGGGTAAACTGCTGTTGTAACGTAAGTTGAATCAAGGCAGCACTCTCGATTTCGCATCCGGGAGCTGTTCCCTTGTAATGGTCGGAGGAGGGATGTCCGGCAGGATCTGCATAACTGTCCCACAAAGCATCGAAATTCCGGTTCAGATCCACACCGTTTGCATTGGCTTTCCAGCGTTTCAGATAAGTGCTGTCAGCAAGAGAAGCCCCATCCAGCTGTGCAATCTGGCTCAGATTCTCCCGGACGGCATCCGTCTGTACGCCATCGAGTCCCAACTGACTGATGGAGATCCCATCCGGATTCACCATACAGATCACATGGATCGCCGTATCTCGAAGTAACTCTTCATAAGGGGTGTCCCCATAAGAATCTCCGCTTACCAGATGTTCAAGAAAAGATACCGTCTGCTTCATAACCAGCTGACAGGTGATGTATTCCCGCGCATGGATGCCTCCAGTGATCAGTATTTTCCTGGAAGCTTCTTTGTCCCCGATGACAAAATGAAGAATCTGCCGTCCATCCACAGTTTCTCCAAGATTGTTTACAGAAAAAACAGAAGCATAGCAGGACTTTAAAATTTCGGTATCTGAAACCAGATCTTCATAAGTATAAACAGCTGGATTCTGGTCAATGATCAATGTTTTATGCTCCTTCCAATAAAAGAAACCCAAAAATATCAGTAAGATAGCTGCAAGAAAAACTGCAGGAATCGTCAGGCGAATCTGTTTTTTTTCCATAAATTTACCTCTTATAAAACAGTCTATACAAATATCTTATCATGAAAGACGTATATTCACAACAGAATTAAATTTACAAAAAACAGATTTGTGATATGATAATTACAGCAATCAGAAAGAAAGGAAGTAAGCAACCGTGTTTGATATCATAGAGCATCTGCAGATCCGACCAGAATTAAAACAATCGATTCTCTCTTTCCGGGAACAATATCCGGTGGAGGAGCAGCTTCAGTCCAGAATACCTGTTCCGGACAATATTTATTATGGAACGGATATCTGGGAAAAAGCAGTGACGGCGCTTCTTTGCGGGAAAAATATCCTGCTGGTGGGACATAAAGCGACCGGAAAAAATATTTTCGCGGAAAATCTTGCCGCTGCGTTTGGGCGTCCCCGCTGGGATGTCTCTTTCCATGTCAATATGGACGCGGCATCTCTGATCGGTATGGATACCTTTAAGAATCAGGAGGTAGTTTTCCGACCGGGTCCTATCTGCTGTGCAGCGCAAAATGGTGGATTTGCCGTGCTGGATGAGATCAATATGGCAAAAAGTGAAGCGCTGGCAGTACTTCATGGCACGCTTGATTTTCGAAGAAGTATCGATGTGCCGGGATATGAACGGATCGAACTTCATCCGGCGACCCGGTTTATCGCAACGATGAATTACGGCTATGCGGGAACCAAAGAACTGAATGAAGCGCTGGTATCCCGGTTTGTGGTGATCCAGATGCCGATGATCTCACAGGAGCATCTGATCTTATTATTACAGGATCATTATCCGACTTTGAAAACCGACGGGGCAAGAGAACTGGCAGCTGTTTATCTGGATCTTCAGAAAAAATGTGAAAATGCACAGATTTCCTCCCGTGCGATGGATCTTCGCGGCCTTCTGGATGGCGTGGCACTGATGGAAAAGGGGCTGGATGTACTGGATGCCCTGGATATGGGAATCACCAACAAAACTTTTGATTCGTATGAACAGACACTGATTCAGGATACGATTCGTGGAAGAATCTCGAAAAAACTGAAACCGGAGGATCTGTTTGAAAAAAACGGACAGGCAGCAGATGACAGAAAAAACAGGAGATAGAACAGAAGGACAGAAACATGGAACAACAGGAGATGCAGGAAGAACGGAGAGCGAGAAATTTTGTGTGGGCAGCGGCAGGTCACTACGGTCTGGAGCCGCTGTTTCTTGCCTATGCACCTGACGGAACGGCAGATATGTATTTAAACATGATCATCGGACTCAGTTATAAGTGGTATGATGCCGAAAAGCTGGAAACATTTTTTTATATGCTCGGTGGCAGGCAGGAAGAACTGTATCAGGGAATGTTGTGGATCGGTCTGGAACAGGCATTATACGAAAAAGAGAAAATACACCGTCCGGTGCTTGCCGAGCTTCGTCAGGAATACGCGCAGGAAAACCTGGCAAGATATCGTGTCCTGAAAGAGTATGAACTGATCGATCAGCTGCGAAACGGTCACTGCGCGGAGATTCTCGGAAAGTCCTCCGGTTTATCCGGACGGACAGAAGAACTGCTCCGGGAACTGACCTTTACCGGGGAGATGGGCATCGAACAGATCCTTGCGAAGATGAAAGAAATTCTGTGGAAATATTTTTCTTATGAACCGAAAGTGATAAAAAAAGAACGGGGAACCTATTTTCTACAAAAGCTGCTTCCGGCGTTTCATTCGATTGGAAAGATGCATGCGACCTATGTGAAGACAAAACGATATGACGATCTGTCATGGGAAGAGTCGGGAAATGGCGGAACGATGGAAAAAGCCAGACATTATCTGTTGCAGTTTTCCCGCCAGGGAGATGAAGAAAAAGACCGGGCATATATCGAGGGATGTTTTGGCGCAAATATTTATACACCGAGGGAACAGAAACTGCTCGAAGACGAGGTGTGTACGGAAAATCATAAAAACAGTCATCTGTATATCACACGGGGATATCCGATGGAAGAGCCGGTGACACAGACAGGGAGCAATACAACCGTAAGGCATCAGGAAGAAAGTACGGAGAGAGAGGCAACAGATCGCGGCGAAACAGCGAGCCACACAGCAGAAGATATCGGTCAGGTTTTCGGATCTGGCGCGATAAATAAAAGAGAGTCCCGGGAGATCCGGGAATTTCGTGAAAACAGCAGACGGCAGGCAGAAAAAAACCGACAGCATTACGAGAAAAACCGGACAGTATATGAGAACAGTATCCGCAGAATGACAGAAAAACTCCGTCTGGAACTGGACGCCCGGATGGACGAGGTTCCGGTGCAGGCAAGACAGGGAAATATCCGGGCCAGCCAGGTCTGGCGTGCACTGTATCTGGAAGATCCGCGGGTATTTGAAAAAAGAGAAGAAGTCTCTGATGCAGGATTTTCGGTGGATATTCTGATCGATGCCTCCTCTTCCAGAAAAAACAGTCAGGAACAGATCGCGGCGCAGGCATATATTCTTGCAAAAAGTCTGGATCTTTGCGGGATCCCGCTACAGGTGTATTCCTATTGTAGTATTCGAGGTTATACCGTTTTGCGGCTGTTTCAGTCCTATGGGGAAAACAGAAAAGCAGAAGAAGTATTTTCCTATGTGGCAGCGGGAAATAACCGCGACGGACTGGCACTTCGCGGGGCGGGACATCTGATGGCACAGAGTGAACAGGAAAAGAAACTGCTTCTGGTACTCACAGACGGCAGCCCGCAGGATGACCAGATCGCCGCAGAGGGCGCATTTTACAAAAACAGGGAATACACAGACCAGATCGCCGTGGAAGACACCACCGAACAGGTGCAGCAGCTGAAACGGAGAAACATTCAGGTCGTTGGTATCTTCATGGGAACCGAACGCGGACTCCAGACCGCCCACCGGATCTTCGGCAGAGATTTTGTACGAATCCAGAATATCCAGCAGTTTGCAGAGATTGTGGGAAAAATTTTGCAGGAGAAGATCCGTGAGATGTAATTTGCACGAGCAACGAGTCGAAACCTTGACGACTGCAGCGATAACCCAAATTGGTCCATGAAAAAGAAAATATTTGACAAATGCTTTTTACTGTGTTAAAGTAAATCAAAAGTAATCTATACCCGGTTTTCCAGGGGAAGACCGGGTTATTTAAAAACTATGTGTTCACAAAAGGAGAAAAAGCGCTGTATATGAACAAACAAGAAAGCGATATCATGAAAATATTACTACGGGAACCTTTTAGCAATCAGCGGATCCTGGCAGAGAGTTCGGGACATTCGCTGGGGGTGGTGAACCGTTCGGTGAAAGAACTGGTGGTGCAGGAGTATCTGGATGAGCAATTGCAGCCAACCGAAAAAGCGAAAAAAGAATTCCGGGCGCGTTCCCCGCAAAGGGCGATCATCCTTGCGGCAGGATTTGGGATGCGGATGGTTCCGATCAATACGGAAGTTCCAAAAGGCCTGCTGGAAGTCAACAAAGAGCCTCTGATCGAACGTCAGATCCGCCAGCTTCACGAAGCGGGGATCCGGGAAATCTATGTGGTGGTCGGATTTATGAAAGAGCGATATGAATATCTGATCGATGAGTTCGGGGTGGAACTGGTGGTGAATGCGGAATACATGACAAAAAATAATCTACATTCCGTATATCTGGTAAGAAACCATCTGAAAAATGCCTATATCATTCCCTGTGATATCTGGTGCGACCAGAATCCCTTCGATGCATACGAGTCCTACTCCTGGTACATGGTGAGCGATCTCGTGGAAAATGAAAGTTCTGTCCGCGTCAACCGAAAAATGGAATTGGTCACGGTGCAGGAAGGAAACGGCGGCAATGCAATGATCGGAATCTGTTATCTGACTGGCGAAGAGGCCGGTACCGCTGCAGAAAACATCGAGAAACTCAGCAGGGATTTCCGGTATGACGGTGCTTTCTGGGAAGAAGCATTATACCGAAAAGATAAAATGATCGTTGCAGCTAAGGTGGTGCACAGTTCCGATGTAGTGGAAATCAACACTTATGAACAGTTGCGAGAACTTGACAGCCATTCTAACCAGCTGAAAACCGATGCCATCCAGGTGATCTGTCAGGCACTCGATGTAAGACAGGATGAAATTACCGATATCACCGTGCTGAAAAAAGGAATGACGAACCGATCCTTCTTATTTAGCAGCAAAGGGAAAAAATACATTATGCGTATCCCGGGCGAGGGAACGGAGCAGCTGATCGACCGCAAAAAAGAGGCAGCAGTTTATCGTACCATTGACGGAAAGAAGATCTGCGATGACATCGCCTATATCAATCCGGAAAATGGCTATAAGATCACAGAATTTCTGGAAGGCGCAAGAGTCTGCGATCCGGAAAATCCGGACGATGTGGCAAAATGCATGAAGCGGCTACGCCGGTTCCATGAGATGAAACTACTGGTGGAGCATACTTTTGATATCTTCGGTCAGATAGAATTTTATGAAACGTTATGGAACGGTACACCGTCGGATTACCGGGATTATCAGAAAACAAAAGCGCATGTGCTGGAGCTACGTCCGTATATCGAACAGTGGAGTGGAGAAAAAGTGCTGACGCATATCGATGCAGTGCCGGACAATTTTCTGTTTACACAAAAAAACGGAGAAGAAGAGATCCGCCTGATCGACTGGGAGTACGCCGGGATGCAGGATCCGCACGTGGATATCGCGATGTTTGCCATTTATGCGATGTATGGAAGGGAACAGGTGGATGCGTTGATCGATGCGTATTTTCCGGAAGGATGTAAAAGAGAGATCCGGATCAAGATATACTGTTATATTGCGGCATGCGGACTTTTGTGGAGCAACTGGTGCGAGTATAAGAAAAGCCTTGGCGTAGAGTTTGGTGAGTATTCGCTGCGGCAGTACCGGTATGCGAAAGAATACTATAAGATCGTGCAGGAAGAACTGGAATAAAAACAGACAGAGCAAAGGAGTGCAAAAAATGAACAGAGCAGAACGGGCAATTATTATGGCAGCGGGTCTCGGCAACCGGATGCGGCCGGTCACGCTGACCACACCGAAACCGCTGGTGAAAGTGCATGGTGTGCGGATGATCGATACCGTGATCCGGGGACTTCATGACAACGGGATTACGGAAATCTACATCGTAGTCGGTTATCTGAAAGAACAGTTTTACACACTGGAAAAGGAATATCCGGGCGTGACGATCATAGAAAATCCTTATTATGACACCTGCAACAACATTTCCTCCCTGTATGTAGCGCGGGATCATATCGAAAATGCGATGATCCTGGACGGAGATCAGATCGTGTATAACAAAACGATCCTTTCCCCGGAGTTCGAACGATCCGGTTATAACAGTATCTGGACGGACGAAGAGACGGATGAGTGGCTGCAGACGGTAGAAGACGGAATCGTCGTTTCCTGCTGTAGAACCGGAGGAAAGGGTGGCTGGCAGCTGTACAGCATTTCCCGGTGGAGCAAAGAGGATGGAAAACGGCTGAAACATCACCTGGAAGTGGAATTTGAAGAAAAGCAAAACAGACAAATCTACTGGGATGATGTGGCGATGTTCTGTTATCCAAAAGAATACAAGCTTGGCATCCGACCGATGAATCCAGGCGATCTGATCGAGGTGGACAACCTGGAAGAGTTGATCGCTCTGGATGACAGCTACCGCAGTTACCTCACCGAAAAGGAGTAAAATAGTGATGAATAAAAAGAAAACAAATACAAAAGGAACAATTGACTGGATGATCACACTGGTTCCGCTGGGAATCGTGATCGCGCTGTGTATCCTGTTTTTCCTTCTTCCGGAACAGTCCAATGCAATCCTGAGCCAGATCCGCTTTTTCTTCGGAGACACCTTCGGTACGTACTATCTGGTGATCGGACTTGGGATTTTCCTGCTGTCTCTGTATATCGCGGGATCAAAATACGGAGATATTGTACTCGGTGAAAAAGGAGAGAAGCCAAAATATTCGTTCTTTTCCTGGGGTGCGATGATGTTTACCTGCGGTCTGGCAGCCGATATTTTATTTTACTCTTTCTCGGAATGGGTATTATATGCAACCGATCCGCATCTGGAGGAAATGGGAAGCATCCAGGAGTGGGCTGGCGTCTATCCGCTGTTCCACTGGAGCTTTATCCCGTGGGGATTTTATCTGGTACTGGCGGTGGCATTTGGTTTCATGCTCCATGTGCGAAAAAGAAACCGCCAGAAATACTCCGAAGCCTGCCGCCCGATTCTTGGAAAATATACGGATGGTTGGGCAGGAAGAATCATTGATCTGCTGGCAGTATTTGCCCTGCTTGCGGGAACGGCGACAACCTTCAGTGTGGCAACACCGCTGATGGCAACGATCATTGGGGAACTGTTCCACATTACAGTGAGCCGGACAGTCATCAATGTAATTATTCTGCTGATAACATGTGCTGTATATACATATTCTCTGCTGCATGGATTTAAGGGAATCAGCCGACTGGCAAATATCTGTATTTACCTGTTTTTCGGTCTGCTGGCGGTTGTACTCCTTTTTGGAGGAGAAACCCGATATATCATTGAGACAGGGCTGACCTCGCTGGGAACGATGATCCAGAATTTTATCGGACTGTCCACCTACACGGATCCGCTGAGAACCTCAAACTTCCCGCAGACCTGGACGATCTATTACTGGGCATACTGGATGGTGTGGTGTGTGGCAGCTCCATTCTTCATCGGAAGCATCTCCCGCGGCAGAACCGTCCGCCAGACGATCCTCGGCGGATATGTCTTCGGCGTGGGATCCACCCTGGTAAGCTTCATCATTCTCGGAAACTATTCCATGGGAATGCAGGTAACCGGAAAGGCAGATTTTATCGCACAGTACCTGAAAGACGGCGACCTCTATGGAATGATCGTCTCCATGATCAAAACCTTGCCGTGCGCGCCGGTCATCATGGTAGTCGTACTTCTGACGATGATTGCTTTCTACGCAACCTCCTTCGACTCCATCGCCCTGACAGCCTCCTGCTACAGTTACCGCAAACTCGAAGAAGGCGAACAGCCCCACCGGGGAATCCAGCTGATGTGGTGTCTCCTGCTGATCGCCCTCCCCATCGCTCTCCTCTTCGCAGAAAGTTCAATGAGCAACCTGCAAAGCGTAAGCATCGTAGCCGCCTTCCCGATCGGAGTAGTAATTCTGCTGATCGCAGGGAGCTTTTTAAAGGATGCGAAGAAATATATAAATGAAGAAAAGAAAGATTTGAATTGACTTCATTAAGAAAAATGTGAAAGTACTTGCAACATCCCCCCATTTGTACTATGATAGAACCATTGAATCTCCAAAAAATTCAATAAAATCATGAAAGTAACCGACAAACACACGAAAACAGACGCTGCCCTGTGCAGCCGAAACGTGAATACGAAGGGAAAAGGGAAAATGGGTAAATATTTTGGAACGGATGGTTTCCGTGGGGAAGCCAATGAAAACTTAACTGCAGACCACGCATATAAGATCGGTCGTTTCCTTGGCTGGTATTATGGAGAACTGAAACGCAGAAACGGGGATGACACTCCGGCGAGAATCGTCATCGGAAAAGATACCCGGCGTTCCAGTTATATGTTTGAGTATACACTAGTAGGTGGTCTGGTGGCTTCCGGGGCAGATGCGTATCTGCTTCATGTAACGACGACCCCATCCGTTGCCTATGTGGCAAGAACCGATAATTTTGACTGCGGAATCATGATCTCCGCGAGCCATAACCCATATTATGATAATGGGATCAAACTGATCAATGGAAACGGAGAGAAGATGGAAGAAGAAACCATCGCTCTCGTAGAGGATTACCTGGACGGAAAAGTGGAAGTATTCGGTGAGACTTACGAAGAAGTGCCGTACGCACACAAAAACCGGATCGGATGTACCGTGGACTATGTAGCGGGAAGAAACCGCTATGTCGGTTATCTGATCTCACTTGGCATGTATTCGTTCAAAGGAAAAAAAGTCGGTCTGGACTGTGCCAACGGAAGTTCCTGGAGCATTGCCAAAACAGTATTTGATGCACTCGGAGCTAAAACCTATGTGATCAACGCCCAGCCGGACGGAACCAACATCAACAACAACGCCGGATCCACCCACATCGAAGGACTGCAGAAATATGTAGTGGAAAACGGACTGGATGTAGGATTTGCCTACGACGGAGATGCTGACCGCTGCCTGTGCGTCGATGAAAAAGGCAATCTGGTGGACGGAGATGCGATCCTTTATATTTATGGACAATACATGAAAGAGAGAGGAAAACTTCTGACCAACACCGTAGTAACTACCGTCATGTCAAACTTCGGACTCTACAAAGCGTTCGATGAACTTGGCATCGGCTATGCGAAGACTGCGGTAGGAGATAAATATGTATACGAATATATGAACCAGAACGGCTGCCGGATCGGCGGGGAACAGTCCGGTCATATTATTTTCTCAAAATACGCTTCCACCGGAGACGGTATCCTCACCAGTCTGAAAATGATGGAAGTCATGATGGCAAAAAAAGCAAAGATGAGCCAGCTGACCGAAGGCTTAAGCATTTATCCGCAGGTGCTGGAAAATGTAAGAGTGCTGGATAAGACAGCCGCACAGGAAGACCCGGATGTGAAAGCAGCCGTGAAAGCGGTAGAAGAGGCACTGGGAGATACCGGACGCATCCTGGTACGCGAGTCCGGTACAGAACCACTGCTCCGTGTTATGGTGGAAGCCGAGACCGAGGAATGCTGCCGGAAATACGTTGATCAGGTAGTCAGCGTAGTAAAAGCCAAAGGTCACGTAGTCGGCTGACACAGACAAATAAAACGATGCAAACGATCTGAGAGGAGAAAAATAATATGTGTGGAATCGTAGGATATACCGGAATGCACAGCGCAGCCCCGGTTTTACTGGACGGACTGTCAAAACTGGAATATCGCGGATATGACTCTGCCGGAATAGCCGTCCGGGACGGAGAAAACCGGTCAGAAGTGATCAAAGCCAAAGGCCGGCTGAAAAAACTGGTGGAAAAAACAAACGGCGGCGACTCTGTACCGGGAACCTGTGGCATCGGCCATACCCGATGGGCAACGCACGGTGAGCCGTCTGAAAATAACGCCCACCCACATATGAGCGACGATGGCAATGTCGTAGCGGTTCATAACGGTATCATCGAAAACTATCAGGAATTAAAAGACAAACTGATCCGCAAAGGATATACCTTCTATTCTGAAACTGATACCGAAGTAGCAGTCAAACTGGTGGATCACTACTATAAAAAATACGAGGGCACACCGGTAGATGCGCTGACCCATGCCATGGTCCGTATCCGCGGATCCTATGCGCTGGCGATCATGTTCAAGGAGTACCCAGAAGAGATTTATGTGGCAAGAAAAGACAGCCCGATGATCCTCGGTGTGGAAAATGGGGAGTCCTATATCGCTTCCGATGTTCCGGCAATCTTAAAATACACACGAAATGTCTATTATATCGGCAATCTGGAGATGGCGCGCGTCAGAAAAGGAGAAATTACATTCTTTAATCTGGATGGTGATGAAGTGGAAAAGCAGCCGAAAGTCATCGAATGGGATGCGGAGGCAGCCGAGAAGGCAGGCTTTGAACACTTTATGATAAAAGAAATACATGAACAGCCGAAAGCCGTAGCAGATACACTGAATTCCGTTCTGCATGACGGCATGATCGATCTGAATGATGTGGGACTCTCGGAAGAAGAGATCCGTAACATCAGCCAGATCTATATCGTGGCATGCGGATCCGCCTATCATGTAGGCATGGCAGCCCAGTATGTGCTCGAAGACCTTGCAAGAATCCCGGTTCGTGTGGAACTGGCGTCCGAATTCCGCTATCGGAAACCACTGTTAGATAAAAATGGCCTTGCCATTATCATCAGTCAGTCCGGTGAGACTGCAGACAGTCTTGCCGCACTGCGGGAGGCAAAAGCAAAGGGTGTCCGCACCTTGGGAATCGTCAATGTTATCGGATCCTCCATCGCCAGAGAAGCGGATAATGTCTTCTACACTCTGGCAGGTCCGGAAATCTCTGTGGCGACCACAAAAGCCTACAGCACCCAGCTGATCGCTTCCTATCTGCTGGCGATCCAGTTTGCAAAAGTAAGGGAAGAGATCACACAGGAACAGTATGACGGTATGATCGCAGAATTACAGACACTTCCTGAGAAGATCCAGAAGATCATCGATGACAAAGAACGTCTCCAGTGGTTTGCATCCAAACAGGTCAACGCGAAAGACATTTTCTTTATCGGTCGAGGCATCGACTATGCGATCAGCATGGAAGGCAGTCTGAAAATGAAAGAAATCAGCTATATTCACTCCGAGGCATACGCCGCAGGAGAACTGAAACACGGAACGATCTCTCTGATCGAAGACGGGACGCTGGTGATCGGATGTCTGACGCAGCCGAACCTGTATGAAAAAACCGTCAGCAATATGGTGGAATGTAAGAGCCGTGGTGCTTATCTGATGGGACTGACAACGTACGGTAATTATAATATTGAAGATACTGCCGATTTCGTCACCTATATTCCGAAAACAGATCCGCATTTTGCTACTTCACTGGCAGTGATTCCGCTGCAGCTGATGGGTTATTATGTATCTGTGGCGAAAGGTCTGGATGTCGACAAGCCGAGAAACCTGGCAAAGAGCGTGACGGTAGAATAAGCTGGGATGCGAAAAGGGGAGAAAATTCATCCGAGCGTACAGTAAGGGGAAAGGGTAAATTCCAGGCAGTTCACGGAACCAACCGCTGATAGACAGGAACATAAAAACAGCCATGAAACAAAATATCTTATAATAAAAAAGATTTTTGTTTTATGGCTGTTTTTTACAGATGCATACAAATATCAGGTATTACCCAAAACACTTCTTACAAGGCTCATATCCCCGGCTTTCCGCCTCCGACCGGCTGATCTCACTTGCCTTGCTCGGGTCAGTCCGTCCGCAGTTATTTTTATTATGATACTTGGAACCCGTAGCCGTGATCCATACCATTTCTTCGTTGGAAGTGGAAGAAGTATCCTGTGGGGTCTCCGTCACCTGCGGGGTGGCTGTGATCTGGCTGGAGCTGCCTGCGCTGGCGGCAGCCGCCTTGCTTTTCGAGGAAGATTTTCCGCTCTTGCCGGCGTTTGTACCGGAAGAACTGCTGTTCTCTGTCTCCGCTTTCTGCGTCTGCGTGCCCTGATCTTCTTTTTCACCCGGCGTATAGTCATTGCATGGTTCCTGATTCCAGGTGATCGTCGTTCCGTCGCTGACGGCAACAATCGTTCCCTGCTCATCGGTACGATACACCTGAATATCCATAGATTCCAGCTTGTCCATCACATCCTTCGCCGGATGTCCGTACTGGTTATCCTTTCCACAGCTGATCACCGCATATTCCGGAACAGTCGCCTGAAGGAAATCCCAGCTGGTAGCTGTGGCAGAACCGTGATGTCCCGGAACCAGCACATCACAGGAAAGATCAATACCGGATGCACACATCGCCGCTTCACTGGTACTTTCCGCATCTCCGGTGAAAATAAAGGAATTATCTCCGTTGGTCAGTTTGATGGCTACCGAGTTTTTATTGCTGTCATCCGGATCGATCGTTGCCGGAGACAGAATCTGAAAACTTCCGGTTCCGAAAGAAAATTCCGTTCCAACCGCCGGATGCTGCATCGTAAGTCCCTGATCCGCAACTGCCTGGATAAACGACTGATACAGCTTGCTGTCATGTTCATAATCGCTGGAGATTACATTTTTTACATCGAAAGCACTCAGGCATCCGATCAGCCCCGCCATATGGTCGCTGTCATAATGCGAAGAAATCAGATAATCGATCGTGGTAACATTCTGTTTTTGCAGATAGGAAACTACAAAACTTGAAGTGCTTTTGTCTCCGCCGTCATAGATCATCGTCTGTCCGCCGGACTGCACCAGGATACTCAACCCCTGTCTGACATCCAGAAAATGCACTTTCATCTCCCCGGCTTCTTTCGTCGGTTCCGGCGTTGGCGTTTCCGTCTCTTCCGGTGTCGGCGCAGCCGTCGGAGTTTCGGTCGGTGTGGCTTCCGGTGTATCGGTCACGCTGCTGTCTGTGGCATCCGTCTCATCGGTCACAACGATCGTCCGCGACTGCACTGAACTTGCCGGAACAAACGGTGTCGCAGCAATAAAGAACAGAAGCGGCACCAGAAAAGGAAGCCATCGGGCAAACGACATCCGTTTACCGAGCAGTTTCCAGACAAATGGAAAAATAAAAATTCCGGCAAATGTGATCAGCAGTCCGAACGGAACAGAAGCCGACAGATTCCCCAGTCCGCCAATGATCAGAAAGACCCCGAAAATATACCGGAGAATGTTAAAAATCTTTGCGTTTTTCATACAAATCCTCCCTTACAAAATCATCATTTTTATTCTACTATGCTTATACGAAAAGGTCAAAACAATAATCGTCATCATTGCCTGACAGCACCCCGAAAAACAGGATAGAATACACATGCCTGTTTGCGGACTTCCTGAACAGTCTGACTGTGACATTCTTTATCAATTTCCTGTAAGAGAGCAGGAAACAAATTATAACAGAGGAGAATAACATCCATGTTTTGGAAAAGGAAAAAAGCAAATCATCGTGAATATAAAATAGAAAGCGAAAATCTCGCAATCCCGGAGATCCATATGCGGCGCCGCAGAAAAAAATAAAAACCGGTCGAAAAAAGAGGGAAGAAAAAGGCAAGACTATCCGATTGGATAGTTCCTTTTTCTTCTCTCTTTTGTTATAATTATACAAAAGGTGAAAACCATAGAAGGAATGTGGAATATATATGGAAAAAGAAAGAATCAGACACAGAGAAAAAAGCTTTCTGACCGGAAAAAAACGAATGGAAAAATTAAAAGTGCTGATGAAATATGCCGGTATTTCTGTCTTTGAATATTTCCCGGATGCCGACCGGCTGGTACTGTATGACGAACAGCTGAAAGAAAAGCGCCGGATGCAGCCATTTCTTGGACGACTCGAAGAACTGTGTACCGTTTATCCGGAGAACAGAGAAAAACTGCGTGGATTTCTGACAGGGAACATCCAGGGAACCGTAGAACTGAAAATGCTGGAAAACGGTCATTACCGGATGGTCCTCCTGGATGCACTGCAACAGGAGGAAGATGATCCGTCGATCATCGGCTGCGCCAGAGATATTACGGAGATTCGAAAAAGAGAAGAACTTCTCGAAGACCAGGCGCGGAGAGATTCCATGACCGGACTGTACAACCACGATACCGGAAAACGGCTGGTGAACGACTATCTGATGGAAAAACGGGCAGAGCAGCCCTGCGGACTCCTGATGATGGATGTGGACCGCTTTAAAAATGTCAATGATGTCTACGGTCATCTGTTCGGCGATGAGGTGCTGACCGGATTTGCCCGTTTTTTACAGAGTTTCTTTCGAAAAGAGGACATCCTGATCCGCACCGGCGGCGATGAATTTGCCGTATTCTTAAAAGAGATCAACCGGGAAGTGCTGGAAAAGAAAGTCGAGGATCTGGTGAAAAAAGTGGGAGAACTGACCTTTTCGAAGAAGGAATTTTCGATGAGCTGCAGCGTGGGTGTCTGCTTTTTGCCGGGTGGCGCCGGAGCGTACAGCTATGAACAGCTTCTTGAACACGCAGATCTCGCTCTGTACCGCGCTAAGATTGCCGGAAGAAACCAGTATGCCGTAGGAGAAAAACTGGTGCCGCTGCAGAAGAGCGAAAAAGGCGAGACGGCAGTGAAACTGCTGATGGATGAAACCATGGAAAAGAGAGAATTCGAGATCTATTTTCAGCCGAAAATATCGCTTCATAATTATAAGATCGCAGGTGCGGAGGCACTGGTGCGCTGGCGCAGACCGGACGGGATCGTGGTAAAACCGGAACATTTCCTTCCGTTTTATGAAAAAAACGGGAAAATCACGGAACTGGACTATTATGTATTTGAACAGGTAGCGGTCTTTCTCGAAAAAACAAAAAGAAGCGGAATCGTTCCCGGTCCGGTATCGGTCAATGTGTCTGCACTGCACGCGGAAGATCCGCAGACCACACAGCGCTATCTGGAGATCCTGCAAAAACACGGGGTTGATCCGTCGATGATCCAGATGGAACTGAAGGAAACCGATACGATCCGGTATGAAAATATCCGGAACCTGTTACACTCCTTCCAGCAGGCAGGCTTCCAGACGGCACTTGATAACTTTGGCGTCGGTTCTTCATTCCTCAATCTGGTCGGGGAAGTCCCGTTAAATGACGTGAAACTGGGACGGGGATTTATAGAAAAATGCGAAAAAGACCATCGCGGAACCGCGTTCTTAAAACAGCTGATCGAGATGCTCAAGAGCTTGGGATTTCAGGTGGTCTGTGAGGGCGTGGAATCGGCACGGCAGGTGGAAGTGTTAAAAAATGCGGGCTGTGACCTGGTGCAGGGAAACTGGTTTTCGATGCCGCTCAACACAAAAGAATTCGAAAACATGCTGTCTCTCCCGGGAGAACTGCGCTGCCGTTGCAGAGAACATACAGAATATACAGCAGGAGGGAAAACAGAATGAACGGAGAAGTCTATTTATGGCCGTCAGCCGCAGAGAAAAAACTGCGCACGGCATATCAGACCGAACTTCCGGCATACCTGTACGGCGTTACCGGCGTGGGAAAAACTTCTCTGATCGAACATTTTCTGGACAAGAAACCATACCAGTATTTTTCGGCGCTGAACACCACACCGGAAGATCTGGATATCGGAAAAATCAGTGCGCCGACCGTGGTACTGGATGACCTCTACACCATCGCGGATATCCGGCTGAAAGACGCGTATTTTCAGAAGATTCAGGAACTGATGGAACGAAAAGACCTGTGGGTGGTTCTGATCTCCCGCGCCCCGTTTCCGGCATGGCTGCTGTCTCTGCGGATGAAATATTCGTTTGTGATCATTCAGGAAGAGGACTTCTGCCTGACCAGAGAACAGCAGGATGAATATCTGGAACGATATGGACTGCAGGCGTCGGATGAGCAGCTGGCGAGAGCATGGGCGATAGGCAGAGGCAATCCGATGTCCCTGCGCGTCTATGTGATGGAAAACGGTGATCTGGAAGCGACGATGCGGACCGTCTGGACATATCTGGAGAGTCATGTATACGATCAGTGGGATACGGAACTGCAGGATTTCTTTATGGATGTGTCGATCGTAAAAGAGTTCACGGTAGATCTCGCGGCGATGATCACCGGGAACAAACATGTGGAACATATGTTGGCACAGGGCATGGAAACCGGTAACTTTTTTGAAAAAATGGGAGAAAAAGACGGGATCTGGCGCTGTAAAGACCCGATGCGCTGGTCGATGGAGCAACGATTGCACAAAAAACGCTCCCCGGAACAGATCCGCCGCCTGTATTATAACGCCGGTCTGTACTATGAACTGGAGGATGATCTTCCGAAAGCTCTGGAAATGTATAAAATATATGATGATACAGAAAGCATCTCCCGCCTTCTGGTGGCAAATGCCAGAAAAAATGCAGCCAGCGGCAATTACTACGAACTGCGGAAATACTATCTGGAGCTTCCGGAGGAGATCATCCGGGAAAATCCGGTTCTGATGATGGGAATGAGCCTGCTGCAGTCGATCCTGATGAATGTGGAGGAGAGCGAGCGGTGGTATCACGAACTGGAAGAATACCAGAAACGGGCAGAAGGAAGCGAGGCGCGGGAAGCCAGAGGACGGCTGATCACGCTGGATATCTCCCTCCCACACCGCGGCATCACCGGAATGACGGATCTGCTGCGGGCGGCGGGTGTGCTGCTTACGGACCGGAAAGTATGCATCCCGGAACTTTCCGTGACCAGCAATCTGCCATCGATGATGAACGGTGGCAAAGATTTCTGCGAGTGGAGCCGAAGAGATAAAGAACTGGCGGGAAGTATCGGAAAAGTCGTAGAATTTGTTCTCGGAAAATATGGGAAGGGTCTGGTTCCACTGGCGCTTGCCGAGAGTTTTCAGGAAAAAGGGCAGGATGATTACGAAGTCATGGCACTGATCCAGAAAGGTCGCATGCAGGCGGACAGCGGCGGCAAGATTGAACAGGTCTTTGTGGCAAATGGTCTGCTCTGCCGGATGTACCTGATCCGTCAGGATCTCGAAGAGGCGATCCATGTGATGACAACGTTCCGGGAGCGGTGTGAAAAAGAAGCACCGCAGCTGTTGGACAATATCGATGCCTTTTTATGCCGGCTGCATCTGTACCGGGGAGATACGGCGGAGATATTGGCGTGGATGGATACGGCACCGGATGAAAACCGTGAATTTTACATCCTCGAACGGTTCCGGTATCTGACGAAAGCGCGTGTCTACCTGCAACAGGGCAAATACGAAGCAGCCTGCAATCTGCTGCAACAGCTGCTATACTATGCCAGAGAGATGAAACGAACCTATATTTATATAGAAAGTACGCTGCTTCTGGCTGTGACCTGTTACTGGATGGAGCGGGAAGCATGGACGTCGCTTTTGCAGGAAGCTGTGAGCGAAGCAGAATCGTATCATTTTGTCCGTGTCCTGACAAAAGAAGCCGGTCTGTGGCTGCCGCTGTTAAAAAAAGGTACGAAAGAGATCCGGTGGAAAGATTCCGGATTTCGCAGGCAGGTACTCGAAGAAGGAAAACGGATGGCACAGATGTATCCCGGTTATCTGCGAACCAAAGCAGAAGGGGAAGTCACACTTTCTGATACCGCTCTGAAGATCCTGCGGATGCAGGCGGAAGGCGATTCGATGAACAAGATCGCCGGACAGCTTGGACTTGCCGAAGTGACGGTAAAATACCACTGTCGGGAGACCTACCGGAAACTTGGTGTGAATGGCAAGGCAGCAGCGGTCAACGAGGCGAGAAAACGAAAACTGATCTGAAACAGCAGTGTGGAATATGCAAGGATACCGGCGCGTACCCTTGCATATTTTATGCTTTTCTTTTATAATAAAACCTACGCGACCATGGTACGGGAGACAGCCGCTATACCGGTATCCCGTGGCAAAATACCTCGCAGGATCCGGTCAGAGCAGACAGCGGATCCGGAAGACAAAGGAGAAATTATTATGGCACAGAACGTACTGGCAGTGGTAGCCGGACACGAGATCACCGAAGAAGAACTGCAGGCATTTATCGGACATCTGCCGAAAGAACAGCAGGCATATGCAGCCAATCCGCAGTTCAAAGAACACTGCAAAGAGCAGCTGATCACCTTCCACGCCCTGGCAAAATGCGGTGAGGACGAAAAACTGGAGGAAACTGAAGAATTCAAAAAAGGAATGGAAAGCGCAAGACAGGATATCCTGGTACAGATGGTGTTAAAAGAAACCATCGAGAGTGTAAGTGTATCCGATGACGAAGTAAAAGACTACTTCGAACAGAACAAAGCACAGTTTGTAAAGGGTGCTACCGTAAGTGCAAAACACATCCTGACCGATTCCGAAGAAAAATGTGCAGCTATTCTGGAAACAATCGTAAACGGCGAAAAGACCTTTGAAGAGGCAGCGAGAGAATCTTCCACCTGTCCGTCCGGCGCACAGGGCGGAGACCTGGGCGAGTTCGGAAAAGGTCAGATGGTAAAAGAATTCGAAGACGCAGCCTTCAATGCAGAACCGGGACATGTCGTAGGACCGGTAAAAACACAGTTTGGCTATCACCTGATCAAAGTAGAGAAGAAAAACGAAGCCAAAGAAGCAGGATTCGATGAAGTGAAAGATCCGATCCGCACAGAACTCCTGAAAAGAAAACAGGATCAGGCATATCTGGCGAAAGTCAAAGAACTGAAAGAAAAATACGTGCAGAAATAATTCGAAAATTGTTAGAACTTTATCATTTCTTTTTCACAAAAATATTGTATAATAAACTATATTTGACAGCTAATGTCGAAATGACAGAAAAAAGGCAGGGAAAAACAAATGAAAAGTAAGAAAAAGACAAAAAAAGTATACATGATCCTGCTGATCGTCTGCCTGGTGGTTATGGCGGGACTGGTTGCAGGACTGTTTGGTTATGCACACCATATGGGAACAAAAACCATGGGGAGCAGGATAAAAATCTTCGGAGAGGATGTATCCGGACTTACCGTGGAGGAGACGGCGAAGAAACTGGCGGATGATTTTCAGAAGATCCCCGTGACATTTCAGGAAAACGGAGAGACGGATTATCAGACGACACTCGGCGATCTCGGTTACAGCATCGACGAGACACAGCTGAAAAAAGATCTGAAAACTCTGAGAGACAAACGCTGGAAAGAAGACGGTTACTTCCCGAAGCAGGCGGATCTTACCGTGACGTATCAGGTGAACCGGGACGATGAGACATTTTCCGCAGCGCTGACAGAAGAACATTTTCAGCTCTCCACGGAACGTGTGGATGCGACGGATGCCTATGTGGCATATGACGGTGAACAGAACGCCTATGTGATCGTTCCCGAGGTGGTCGGCAATCATATGGATCAGGCAGCCGTCGAGACCTATGTAGAAGAACAGATCCGTTCACAGGTTGCGACAGACTATCCGAAAACAGGACTTGAGATAGAGATTCCTTCAGATGTTTATCTGAAAGTGGCTGTTACGCAGGATTCTCAGGAATTACAGGAAAAAGCAGCAGCGTTAAATACCTCCCTGCAAAAATATCAGGGTGTTTCCATAACCTACACCTTCGGAAACGAGACACAGGTGCTGGATAACGCGACGATCTGTTCCTGGCTGGTGATCTCGGATGACAGCGTGTCGATCGATACCGCCCAGGCACAGGAATACATCAAGAATCTTGCGACAAAATACAACACGATCTACAAACCGCGTTCTTTCACCGCCACAGGCGGTGAGACGATCACGATCGAAGGCAACGAATACGGTTACCGCGTGGATCAGGACGGCGAACTCGCCCAGCTTCTGACGGATATCGACGGCGGGGCAGCAGTGACAAGAGAACCGGTATACAGCAAATCCGGCTATTCCAGAAACGGAACGGATGATCTGAACGGAAGTTACATAGAAGTCAGCCTGGATCAGCAGCATTTGTGGCTGTACAAAAACGGGGTACTGGTGACGGAAACCGATATTATCAGCGGACTTCCGGTCGATGGAAGGGAAACATACCGGGGTGCATGGCCGATCGCCTACAAAGCAAGCCCGTTTACTCTGAGCAGTGATGTTTACGGCTATGATACGGCCGTCACTTACTGGATGCCTTTCGTCTACGGACAGGGACTCCATGACGCCAGCTGGCAGACCAACTTCGGCGGGGATACCTATAAAACCAAAGGAAGCCACGGCTGCATCAACCTGCCGCCGGATCAGGCGAAGATCATCTATGAGACGATCGACAAAGGCTATCCGATTCTGCTGTATTAATAACAGATAAAGGATCCGGGCGTTTGTTCCAGGGTCTGCATATAAAAAACAGGAAGTGTGAACTGTCCCAAATTATGGCACAGTCTCCACTTCCTGCTTTTTATATGCAATCATTCGGTCATAGCACAGATGAACGAATGAATACGTTTCCAAAATACTTATACTGCGTTCAAATCAGATCTCACACAGCGTCAGCAAATGTTCCAGAGAAAATACTTCCTCGTGCTCCAGCAGTTCCTCCAGTGTATTCAGATTCTGATCCGAATGTTCCAGTTCCCGGGAGAACCGGTAGCTGACAGAGACCAGATCTTCGAATGCCAGCGTCTCTTGTCTTTCCACAAACAGCCCAAGTACCAGTTCCTCGATAAAAAGAGTGCAGAGCACCGCCATCTTTCCCTTGGCAAAGATCCGTTCATCGTACACCGCCCCGCAAAAATACGTGTACAGCCAGTACACCATCAGCTGTTCTTTCTGCACCTGCCATTCCGGGAAAGTCTTCTGAAACGCAAGCAGCAGCTTCCGGTACGAGGTTTCCTCCGGACAGGCATGATACAGATCGGTAAGCGTCTGTCTGAGAAATCCCGTCCAGCTTGGGGAGAGCACTTCCAGTTTCGGTACGACTGTCTTCCAGATCTGCTTCATCAGATCCGTCCGGTCCACATCCAGAAAACAGCGATCGGAGATCTTCTCCAGAAAAGCAGAAGAGAAGCCGGAGCGCTCATGCCGTGCACGGATCGTCTCCCAGGAAAATAATTCCTGTTTTGCTACCGCGAGCTGAAAATCATGTGTACAGACCAGTAGCTTAGCCACCCGATCCCGTACCGGAACACTTCGATCCTGAAGCACAGCGAGCAGGTAGTCTCTCGTATCCATCAGCGCGCTGAAAAGAAAATAGTCAAAATCATCGTAGGTCTCCTCAGCCGTCTCTTTTTCAAAAGTCCGGAAAGCCACCGGATCTGTCTGCGAGAGAATGATCCGCGCCGCCTCCGGACAGGAGAGTGACAACGAGATCTCCCGCATCCCCTCAAATTCCTCGATATGACGCGGATATCTGCGGCAGGTATCACAGAGCATCCCGGATCCCGCCTCGATATACATATCACAGAGATTTTCTTCATTTAAAAAGGCACACCGATGCCCGTACTGGCGGAACGCATGCTCCTCCCAGTCGATGTCATTGTGCAGCCGGTTTCGGAAAGTACCCTGGAACCGGCGGTATTTTTTCAGGCTTCTGTCATCAATCATGATCTGCCATCCGGCACAACAGGTATCCGGACAGGCATCCGCGATGCAGGAGAAGGCATTATAATAGGAAGGAAAAGTAACTTGCATAAAATAATAAACTCCTTTGTTCTCGGTAAAAAATAATCCGTTGATTATTGTAGCACAGATTTCCCGAAAAGGGAAACGGGTTCTCGTTGTAAAAAATCACATCCTGATGTACAATAGAAATATTGAGCAACTGCAATTCGGAATATACAGAAAGAGAACATCCATGAACAAGATACAGATTATCGTAAATAACGGCGCCGGTACCGGAAGTGCCGTACCGGTCTGGAAAGAAACAAAAGAATACTTACAGGAAAAAGAAATCCCATACAACGCCTATCTGACCCGCTACGAAAAACACGCAATGAAACTGGCAGGACAGATCTGTGAAAAATTCCCGGAGGGACCGATCTACCTGCTGGTAGTAGGAGGGGACGGAACCATCAACGAAGTCCTGAACGGAATCCCCGACTTTGACCGCGTCCGCCTCGGCGTGATCCCGACCGGCTCCGGCAACGATTTCGCCAGAAACCTGGGAATCCTCCGAAACACCAGAGGCAATCTTGCAGAAATCGTCTCCTGCATCGAACAGGAACAAAACGGAGAACCCCTGCAGCGGATCGATCTCGGCGAAGTAAGCTGGGAAGACTGTACAAAACCAAGAATCTTCGGTATCAGCGCCGGTGCCGGACTGGATGCGATCGTGTGTAAGAAAGCACTCCATTCCACTCTGAAAAAAGTCCTGAACCGGTTTCATCTGGGAAAACTGACCTACCTGATGCTGACCGTACAGACCTTATTTTCCATGAAAACCTTCCGGGCAACCGTGACCGTGGACGGAGAGACAGAAATCTGCCAGAACATGATCTTCGCCGCAGCCATGAACCTGCGCGCAGAGGGCGGCGGTGTTCCGATGGCACCGGACAGCACCCCATACGACGGAAACATCTCCCTCAGCAGCGCCTCCGGCATCCCGAAATGGAAAACGTTCTTCCTGCTCCCGCTCCTTGCACTGGGAAAACAGGGCGGGATCAAAGGCTTTGACGTCAAAGACGGCGCAGAGATCACCCTGGAACTGGATCAGCCGGTGGTGGTTCATGCGGATGGAGAGTATTGTGGGGATGTGCGGTACATAAAATTCTGTTGCCGCAGGGATACGCTGTGGCTGCTGCATCCACGCAGGGAAAAATGAGCCGGAAATTTTGCTTAAGAAAGTGTTAAGGAATTTATTAAAAAAGTATAAAATGTATATTGACGGAAGATGACGGTCAAGGTTTAATTATTATAAATGTGTAGAAATATATATTTTTATACTCCAAGTAATGTTTCAAAAAACACATAATTAATATTGGTAGAAACATGTGATTGCGAAATAGCAACTCTGAAGAAGTATTATGAAAGGGAGAACCTTCCACGAGACATGGGAGGAGAGGAACAAATGAGCAAATCCAAAGAAAACAGCAGAAATATCCATGTGAATAACGAAAAACGAAAGCATACACTGAACGTCCGGTGGCCACTGATGGTATATGACCTGATTGTGTATGCAGTCGTAGCAATGCTGACTTAGCTAGGTTCCTTAGTATGATTCTTATGATTTGTCCTTAGAGGAAACCAATCGTATTTCCAGCGGGAATAATAAAGTGGTTTCCTGGATGCTCCGGATTAATGCTCTTCTTTGTGTAGCAATAATCCTATCTAGTTTTAAATCACTCAAATTTGAAGGCAATTTCTACAATTGTGGGGACGATTGTAGATTAACAAATAGATTACAAAAAAATGGAAGAGGAAAGAAAAAAATCCATGTATAGAAAAGATTCTGAAGGATGGTTAAAACACACAGATTTTATAATCTTAGACATGATCTGTTTGCAATTAGCGTATGTTCTGGCATATGCAATTAGCGGATATGGATTTAATCCATATGAAACAATTATTTATCGAAATATGGCAGTTTTCCTTGAACTGGCAGATCTGGTTATGATTTTTGCATATGGCACCATGAAAAGCGTGTTAAAGAGAGGATACTATCGTGATTTTGTAGTTACGTTAAATCATGCGATTATGGTAGGTGCCTTAGCGGTTTTATATTTATTCCTGCTTCAGGAAGGGCAGGACTTTTCAAGATTAACATTGATGCTGACCATAATAATTTATTTAGTAATGACGTATGTTGTCAGAGAACTTTGGAAAAAACTTCTGCGAAAACAGATGAAGGATGGCGGAGAACGTAAACTACTGATTGTAACATCAGAAGATGTAGCTGAACAAGTAGTGTTAAGTATGCAGGAAAACAATTATGCCAGATTCTCATTGGCTGGTGTGGCTGTAATTGATGCGGACTGGACAGGAAGAGAAATTCATGGAGTGCCGGTAGTTGCCAACGAAGAGACTGCAGCAATGTATGTATGTCAGGAATGGATTGATGAAGTTCTGATTGTTGTTTCAGAAGTTCTTCCATATCCGTCAGAGTTAATTGAGCAATTATCAGAGACAGGAGTAACCATTCATCTTAATCTTGCAAAGATTACAAGTGTGCCAGGGAAAAAACAATTTGTGGAAAAAGTTGGTAATTACACAGTCCTTACGACAAGTATCAATTATGCATCAACCAGACAGTTAATGTTAAAACGATTGATGGATATTGCGGGTGGATTAGTTGGATGTATTTTTACCGGAATCATTTGTATTTTTGTCGGACCGGCAATTTATATTGCATCACCGGGACCAATTTTCTTTGCTCAGGAACGAGTAGGAAAGAATGGAAAGAAATTTAAAATGTACAAGTTCCGCAGTATGTATATGGATGCCGAAGAACGTAAGGCAGAGCTTATGAAAGATAACAAACTTGGAGATGGAAAGATGTTTAAACTGGACTTTGATCCTCGTGTTATCGGAAATAAGATACTTCCAGATGGGACACATAAGACAGGAATCGGTGATTTTATCAGACGAACAAGTTTAGATGAATTTCCGCAATTCTTTAACGTATTACGTGGCGATATGTCGATTATAGGTACTCGCCCACCCCTTATTTCAGAAACGAATCTGTATGAGCTTCACCATCGTGCAAGGCTGGCAATTAAGCCTGGAATCACCGGCATGTGGCAGGTAAGTGGACGAAGTGATATTACTGATTTTGAAGAGGTAGTTCGTCTTGATAAAGAGTATATCACAAACTGGAACATTGGGCTAGATATAAAAATATTATTTAAAACGATATTGGTAGTCTTTAAGAAAGATGGATCAATGTAAATCCTACAAGCAGCTTATTTTATAGAAAGAATAAGCTGCAAAAGGATAAATATAGATAAGCTGTAAATATAAAGAGGAAGTTATGAATAAAAGGAAAAATAATAATTCTCCACTTAAAATTGCAGTTCTTGGACATAAGACAATTCCGAGTCGCCAAGGTGGAATTGAAATTGTAGTTGAAGAATTAACAGTTCGTATGGCAAAACTGGGACATAAAATAACAGTATATAACCGTAGCGGACATCATGTAAGTGGTAAAGAATTTGATGGAAAGAAGCTAAAAGAATATAAAGAAATCCGAATGAAATATGTACCGACAATAGATAAAAAAGGATTAGCAGCAATGAGTGCTTCCTTTTTTGCAGCGGTGGCAGCAGCGTTTGGAAAATATGATGTGGTACATTTTCATGCAGAAGGTCCATGTGCAATGTTATGGTTGCCAAAATTATTCGGAAAGCGATGTATAGCTACGGTGCATGGATTAGATCATCAGAGAGCCAAATGGGGTAAATTAGCCAGTACATATATTATGTTGGGAGAAAAATGTGCGGTTAAATTTGCTGACGAAATTATTGTTCTGAGTGAAGGGGTACAGAACTATTTTAAAGAGACTTATGGAAGGGAAACAAAATTTATTCCTAATGGAGTAAATCGCCCCGTTATAAGAAAGCCAGAACTCATTAAGAAAAAATTCAGACTAGAGAAAGATGATTATATTCTTTTCCTGGGACGACTTGTTCCAGAGAAAGGCATTACTTATCTGATTGAAGCATTTAAAAAGGTAAACACAAATAAGAAATTGGTCATTGCAGGAGGAAGTTCCGATACAGATGAATTTGCTAATCAGTTAAAGAAAATGGCGAAGGATGATGATAGAATCATTTTTACTGGATTTGTTCAAGGACGGTTGTTGGATGAATTATATAGTAATGCTTATATCTACAGTCTTCCAAGTGACTTAGAGGGAATGCCGCTTAGCTTATTGGAAGCAATGAGCTATGGTAATTGTTGTCTAGTATCTGATATAGATGAATGTGCTTCGGTGGTAGAAGATAAGGCGATAGTATTTAAAAAAAGTAATGTGGATGATTTACAGAACAAGCTTCAGAAAGCCTGCGATGATGAAAAACAGGTACAAAAATATAAGGATGAAGCAGAAGATTATATTTGCAAAAAATATAATTGGAATGATGTTGTGGAGAGAACATTGGAGTTGTATAGGAGATAAAAGATGGAAAAAAGCATTAGGGCACAATTGATGGATTACGAATGATTGCAGCTTTTGGTATCGTGATGAATATTTGCAATCACAATGCAGCAAATATTTAATTACATTTCAAATAAATTAGTGAGCAAGTAAAAGGGGTGAAAAGGTATGAAAATATTAATGATAAATAATCTCCTCTAACCGAACGCAGGTAGTGAGATGTACATAGTGAAAACGCCGGAAA
>OLOI01000973.1_pt1 | contig 26538 bp, 27 predicted proteins | sample 1672131 | NCBI WGS metagenome assembly OLOI01 (sample SAMEA3136651, study PRJEB25190) | human gut metagenome
ATCCGTGGCTGAAACTGAACAACAGTGCGTTTAAAGGCGCCTCGCAGGTTGTTATCGAGTATGACACGGCATTTACCTATGATAGAGTTACCGAGGGCAACCGCGGCTCGCGCTATGGCGGCATCAAATATTTCGGAAACGGTAACTACGGAATCTCCGATTGCTGGAATAACGGTGACTATACCGCAACAAATGACACAGAAGCTTGGGGCTTAGCGGTACATGAAGGAGATCCGGGAACAGGCGATAACAGAAAATGGCTTGATTGTAATCCGGGAACATGGCATCACATAAAGACAGTGATTGACGTTACCAACCAAACCTGTACGCAGTATGCAAACGGCGTTCAAAAGGGAACAGCAAACTATGACGTGTCGGGCCTTTGGACGGGAGACGATCTGGCGATTTTCCAGACATCGGGCAAGAGATGTGCCGATATATGGGTTGATAACCTTTCGGTTACCTGGAACAGCTTGCCGGCGCTTGAATCGATGACGGTTGACGGAAAGGGTGCGCAGATCGACAATGCAAATAACATCGTAACGGTGAATATCCCCTTGTGGGACAGTGAGGGCAATGCAGTCGATGCGGCAAGCTGCCCGGCGGTGCTGACTGCATCTGAGGATATCAAGGTCGGCGATACCGCGGTTGTAAGCGGCACGCAGACGGCACTTGATTTCAGCACGGCGCAGAAAATCACGGTTGGCGAAAGAATCTATGATATGATCATAAACCGCACGATCTACGATGATTTTGACGACAATTCGGTATTTAACGCCATCACACTGACAGGCTCGACAACGGCGAAGGGTGCGTGGACCTCAAGCAGCGAGACGGAAACCGAGTTGATTCCATCCGAGGCGGCAAAGAGCTATATGACATACGGCTGGGATAACGATGCAAGTGCATACAGTGACGGTGTGAGCATTGGCGTGCTTTCCGTAACAGAGGCACAGTATAAATCCAAGCAGATCGATCAGGGAAGTACAAATGCGTCCGGCAACGCAATCAGAATCGGTAAAACGAAAAACGGCGGCAGCGATGAATCCTATCCGTGGCTGAAACTGAACAACAGTGCGTTTAAAGATGCCTCGCAGGTTGTTATTGAATATGACATAGCGTGTGCCTATGGTAGAGTTACGGAGGGAAATTGTGGAACCAGATACGGCGGCATCAAATATTTCGGAAACGGTAACTACGGAATCTCTGACTGCTCGAATACCGGTGGAGGCGAAGGCGGAGTTTGGGGCTTGGCGGTTCATGAAGGAGATCCGGGAACAGGCGATAACAGAAAATGGCTTGGCTGCGATCCGGGAGCATGGCATCATATAAAGACGGTAATCGATGTTAACAAGAAAACTTGCACGCAGTATGCAAACGGCGTTCAAAAGGGAACGGCAAACTATGACGTGTCCGGCCTTTGGACGGGAGACGATCTGGTGATTTTCCAGACGTCGGGCAAGAGATGTGCCGATATATGGCTTGATAATCTTTCGGTTACGTATACCGCAAGCACAACAAAATAGGGTATAAAGACCCGATAAAAATGGATTGACAAAAACCAACAAGGGTTATATAATCGTTACTATGAATAGGATTAAGATTTTTTTAAAGAGGGCAGGCGCTGTCGTTTTAACGGCGGCGCCGCCATTTTGGGCGGCTGCAGCGGCAAAAAGGCGCAAGGGAATGAGACAAAGGAACTCACGCTGTTTTCGGTAACCTATTATACCCCGTACAGTCCCGACCTTCCTATCTGGAAGGAGGCAGAAAAGCGAACGGGGATAAGGCTTACAAATACCGTTGCCGACAGCGTGACAAACGAAGAGGCAGCCTTTGGTACAATGCTTATAAGCAAAATGCGCCCGGATATTGTGCTGAGTGGAAACGCAAGCCTCAGGTCGATGGCTTTAAAGGGCGGACTTGTCGCGCTGGATGAGTATATGGACGAGTATGCGCCGAATTTAAAGGCGTTTTTTGAGGCGTGTCCGCTTGCGAGGGCAACGGCAACGGCAGAGGACGGACATATCTACTTTGTTCCGGGAACTACCACGGATTTAAACCGTCCCAACACGCCGAGCACCGGATTTTTTATCCGAACCGACTGGTTAAACAAGCTCCATCTTAAAACACCGGAGACGATCGAGGAACTTCACGATGTTCTTCTTGCATTCAAAACACAGGATCCGAACGGAAACGGAAAGGCGGATGAGGTTCCTTACTTTTGCCGTGACAAAAATCTTTCGGGGCTGCTCAATCTTTTTTGTACCGCAACGGGGTATATAGAAAAGAACGGCAGTGTTGTATACGGTCCTGCGCAGGAGAATTACCGTCTGGCGATAAAAACCTTATCCGCGTGGTATAAGGAGGGGCTGATCGACAGTGAAATTTATACAAGGGTTTCGGCGCGCGAACAACTGCTCAGCAGAAACCTTGGCGGCTGCACAAGCGACTGGTTTTCGTCCACCGCAAAGTTTAACGAATCGTATTCCGGCGTGACGGAGGATTTTCGGCTTGCACCGATGCTTCCGCCAAAGAATGTTGAGGGAAGAGTCACCTGGCCGGAAACACGCGGTGTTCTGCACGGAAGAGGGTGGGGGATATCAACCGACTGTGATGCTGAGAAGATCATTGATGCGGTGAAGTACCTTGACTTTTGGATGAGCAGCGAGGGCTGCGAGCTTATGGCGTACGGCGTTGAGGGGGTCAGCTATACCCGCGATGAAAACGGCGGTATCATTTGGTCGCAGACGGCAAGCGAGTATCCTGACGGAATCCCGAATTATCGGAGGTATATCGGATTTATCGAGACTGGCACGGTTGGCAGCATCGAGGCCGAGAAGGCAGGTATGAATCCCATCGCGCTTGAGGGATACGAGATGTACGAGAAAATCGTTTCAAACAGACTGATTTCAGGTCTCCCTTATAATGAGGAAGAACAAAGGACAGACGATAAGCTTGGCGAAAGCATCCGGAATTATATGAACGAGATGCAGAAGAGATGGATTTTAGGTATCGGCGATGTTGAGAGTGAATGGGACGCCTATATCGATAATCTCAATCGTATGGGTCTTGGCGAACTGAATGCAATCAACGAAGCCGCCTATGCGAGAATCAAAGATTATTTGAATTAACAAAACAGGATCACTTGAAAAGAGACCACGTATAAAGATGATAACGGTAATGACGCGTGATACAACGTTAGGCCAAAAACAAAAAGTGCGGCTTATGGTATGATGCCTTCGGTAAAATAGTTTTATCACGGTTTTATTCATCAAGAATTGCATGGGATCGGGTGCATCCCAATGAAATCGGCGCCACGCTTATGGCATTAGAGTTTTGAAAAAGTGTGAATTTGAGTTTTAAGTTACCGAAAAAGAAGAAAAAAAATTAAAATAAATTTATTAATTTATTGAAAGGAAAGGAACATTATGATGAAAAAATTAGGATTACAGCTTTACACGGTCAGAGATTTTATGACGACCAAGGAAGATATACGCGAGAGCTTTACAAAGATGAAGGCAGCCGGTTACGATCAGGCACAAACTGCCGGGTGTGCGATACCTTACGATGAATTTGGCCGCATTGCAGAAGAATGCGGAATCGAGATTGTTGGAACGCACGACAGCTTTGATATGATGTACCGCGATTTCGAGCAGTCGTTGGAAAACCATAAATTGCTCGGAACTACCAACATGGGAATCGGCGGCTTTTGGTTTGACACATCTGACGAGGTGAAAGAATTTATTGATAAGGCAAACGTGGTTGCAGAGAGGGCCGGAAAAAACGGTATGAAATTCACATATCATAATCATAGCCATGAGTTTATCCGGCTTGAAAACGGAAAGACTGCAATGGAGATGCTGATAGAAGGATTAGACAGCAAAAATACAACATTTGTTTTGGATACTTATTGGGTGCAGCATGGTGGCGGTGATCCTCGTCAGTGGATTGAGAAACTTGCCGGAAGGATTGATATTCTCCATCTAAAGGATATGCGCCGTATTAAGGCAGATCATGATGTGCAGCAAATTACGGAAATCGGAAGTGGAAATATGAACTGGGACGGCATCATTGAGAGCGCAGAAAAATCGGGCGTGAAGTATTATGTGGTAGAACAGGATGCAAATTGGAATCCGAACTGCTTTGCCGCAATCAAAAAGAGTGCTGACTATTTGAAAAAATATATGGGTTAAAAAATATTGTCGGGAAGATACATAGAACATATTGATGGTCCTGTGACACATGAGTTACAGTTAACGCAAGAGATTTTGAAACAATCAGGATGACAAACACAGGGGGATAAATATATGAACATCTTGGAATCAAGGGCCATGAAGTCCTTTATCAAGATTGCCGATATGGGCTGGACTATGGGCTGGCACGAGATTAACGGCGGCAATATGTCTTATCGGATGACAAAAGAAGAGGCAAATGAAATCAAAGATTGCTTTCATGATGACGGCGTATGACGGGAAATCGGAAAGGATGTTTCCAACAGCTTATGCTTGCGATCATAAAACTTGTTTTAACAGAGGCAAATCATACATCGGAAAAAGTGGCTATTGAAGATGAAAAAGTAGCGATTGGGAGCGAAAAAGTGACTGTTGAAAAACTGACGGGTAAAGCGGCAGGGAAATCGCTAAAGCATTTTGAAAAGCTATATTGTGCTTTCGGAACGGAGGGCATATTTGGCAGAAACGATGTTGCAGGCATCTGCGGCTTGTCCTATTCCGTTGCCGGTAAAATCATTGTAAGATTGAAAGAATATGAATTGATAGAGGAAGTGAAGGGAAAAGGAAAAGGAAAAGGAAAAGGAAAAGGAAAAGGAAAAGGGACGGTTCCGCGCTTTGGCGGCTCCGTCCCCTTTTGCTTTGATGAAATCAAAAGTATTTACAGATAAAGTTATTTGTTCTGTAAATCCTTCTCGTACTTTTCGATCATCTTTTTCACCATCTGACCGCCGATCGAACCGGCCTGTCTGGAGGTAAGGTCACCGTTGTAGCCCTTGTTCAGAGTTACGCCGACCTCATTGGCAGCCTCCATCTTGAATTGTTCCATAGCAGCCTTTGCCTGCGGAACTACATAATTGTTGTTGCTATTGTTATTAGCCATTTTGTTTTCACTCCTTTTTGTGATTTTGAATTACGATGTTATTGTGAGGTAAAATCATAGAATTTATTCAGGAAATCTGAACCAATTTCATGATTTTTGCAAAACGCTGTCCGTTTTTGTGTGTTCGGATTGCCTTTGTTTGCATCCCACATTTATCATGATTCCCAAAAAAATAAAAAATATTTTTGTTTGAAACACTTGCACCAAATTGACAAATATGGTAAACTTTAATGTGAATGATAATTTTGAATGAGAATTTGGTGCATACTAGTTACGGGTTCTGTAAAATTTAGCATACACCGGTGAGGAGAGATCAGAATGACAGAAAATGTAGAATTTCAATACGGACGCGCTTTGGACTTTTTTAATCAGAGCGAAATCAAAAACATAGAGCCGCAGATTCGGGCAGCGCACGAGATGCTGCACCAAAAGACCGGCGCCGGCAGCGACTTTTTGGGCTGGGTTGATCTTCCGGTTAACTACGACAAGGACGAATTTGCACGGATCAAGAAGGCGGCGGAAAAAATCAGAGAGGATTCGGACGTTCTGGTTGTGATCGGCATCGGCGGATCCTATCTCGGCGCAAAGGCGGCAATCGATTTCTTAAACGGCCCCTTTTATAATCAGACGCAAAAGCCGCAGATTATCTTTGCGGGAAACAATATCAGCCCCAACTATTTAAATGCGGTAATCAAATGCCTGGACGGAAAGGACGTCTCCTTAAATGTGATTTCCAAGTCGGGAACCACGACCGAGCCGGCGATTGCGTTCCGTATCTTAAAGAAGTATGTCGAGGAACGTTACGGAAAAGAAGAGGCAAAGCGCCGCATCTATGCGACCACCGACCGCGCAAAGGGCGCTTTGAAAAAACTGGCGGACGATGAGGGCTATGAGACCTTTGTGGTTCCGGACGACGTGGGCGGACGTTACTCCGTGCTGACGGCAGTCGGACTTTTGCCGATTGCGGTTTCCGGCGCGGATATCGACCGTATGATGCAGGGCGCGGCAGACGCACGCACCCTTTACGCCAATGAAAAATTGGAAGAGAATCCCTGCTATCAGTATGCGGCAATCCGCAACATTCTGCACCGCAAGGGCAAGGATATCGAGATGCTGGTAAACTACGAGCCGGAGCTGCAGTACTTTACCGAGTGGTGGAAGCAGCTTTACGGCGAGAGCGAGGGCAAGGATCAGAAAGGGATTTTCCCGGCCGGCGTCAGCTTCTCCACGGACTTGCATTCGATGGGACAGTACATTCAGGACGGACGGAGAATGCTTTTTGAAACCGTGCTGTATGTGAAAAACAGTAAAGAGGATATCGTGATTGAGGCGGACGCGGACAACGTGGACGGCTTGAATTTCCTTGCCGGCAAGACGATGGACTATGTCAATAAAAAGGCCTTTGAGGGCACAACGCTTGCCCATACGGACGGCGGCGTGCCGAACCTTGTCATCGCGCTTTCCGCACTGGATGAATACACCTTCGGCCAGCTGGTTTACTTCTTTGAAAAGGCCTGCGGCATCAGCGGCTATCTGCTTGGCGTTAACCCCTTTGATCAGCCCGGCGTAGAGAGCTATAAAAAGAATATGTTTGCGCTTTTGGGCAAGCCCGGCTATGAGGATATGAAAGAGGAATTGGAAACCAGATTAAACGGCTAGAAGATGTTTACAAAAAATTTAAAAAAATGCAGAAAAAGCACTTGTGTCCGTCTCACTTTTATGATACAATGATACCAACAAGATTAGAGAATTAAAATCTAAGCTCAGAAAGGTGGAATCACATCATGATTAAAGTGAATATAGGTTTAAAGGGAAGCGGCAAGACGCCGAAACTGATTGAGGCTGTGAATGCGGCAATCGATGTCGAAAAGGGTAACGTTGTTTGCATTACGGAGGGCAATCGCCTGATGCACGATATCAGCCACAAAGCCAGAATGATTAACACAGAGAGCTTTGACATCCGCAGCATTGAGATGTTTGAAGGACTGCTCTGCGGCATCATCGCACAGGATTATGATGTGACGCACATTTTTATCGACAGTATCTTCAAGAGCGTGCCGTCGGCTTCGATGGAGGATTTGGAAGGCCTGGTTACCGACCTTGAGAAGCTGGAAGAAAAGTTCCACGTTTCCTTTACGGTTATGGTAAGTGCGGACGCAGAGAGCGCTGGGGCAAACTTGAAGAAGTACATTTGCTGATTGCGTGAAAGAAGAATAAAAGCCGCGTCGGATGCATTACCGTGTCCGACCGGCCGGGAGGGGTTTGCCGTATGCGGCAAGCCCCTTTTTATCAAATGTCTTCCGAATGGAAAATTCCCGTGTGCCCATGGCGCTAAATTAGCAAATGATGGCGTTTTGTACAGATATTTGTTGGTTGATGGAATACGATTTATGCTGAAAGATATTGACTTAGACCGATTTTTATGTTAGTGTAAAGGGGATTGCTGCACGGATTTTGTGCGGTCTCCCTTATTTTGATTCTATTGGAAAGAAGATGGTGATAGTATATGATGTATTACAGAAGTACGAGAAATGCCGAACTACGTCTGAAGTCGGCAGAGGTCATCAAAAAAGGCCTGTCGGAGGACGGCGGTCTGTTTGTGCCGTGTGAGATCCCGGCGCTGAGTCCGCGCGATATGGAGCGGCTGGTGGACATGTCCTATATTGACCGCGCCAAGCTGGTGCTCCGAAAGTTTTTGACGGACTTTACGGCAAGCCAGCTATCCTATTGTACCGAGGGTGCGTACGGTGACGGCAAGTTCAGCAGCGAAGCAGTTGCACCGGTGGTAAAGCTGGGTGATAACCGCTATATCTTAGAACTGTGGCACGGGCCGACCTGCGCGTTTAAGGATATGGCACTGCAGATTCTTCCGTACTTTATGACAACCGCCATGAAAAAGACCGGCGAGGATAAAACCATTGTGATTTTGGTTGCGACCTCCGGAGATACCGGCAAGGCGGCGCTTGAGGGCTTTAAGGACGTTGACGGCACCAAAATCGTTGTGTTCTATCCGGGTGACGGCGTCAGCGATATGCAAAAGCTGCAAATGATGACCCAGGAGGGCGGCAACGTTTTTGTCTCCGGCATTGAGGGGAACTTTGACGACGCCCAAAACGGCGTAAAGAAGATTTTTACCGACCGTGACGCGGCAGAAGAGCTGAGCGAAAACGGCTATGTATTATCCTCGGCAAACTCCATCAACTGGGGCAGACTGGTTCCGCAGATTGTCTATTATGTATCGGCGTACAGCGATATGGTAAAAACGGGCGAGATTCAGGCCGGCGAATTGGTGAACGTATGCGTCCCGACCGGAAACTTTGGCAATATCCTGGCGGCGTATTATGCGAAAAAGATGGGGCTTCCGATCGGCAAACTGATTTGCGCCTCCAACCGCAACAACGTGCTGACCGATTTTATCCGCACCGGCGAATATAACCGAAACCGTGAATTCTATACCAGCGTATCGCCGTCGATGGATATCTTAATCTCCAGCAACTTAGAGCGTTTGCTGTTTGACATCAGCGGCAATGACGCGGCCTGCGTCAGAGAACTGATGGACGATTTGAAGGAGCAGGGCAGCTACCGCCTATCCAAAGAAATGCACGATAAAATCACGGAGCAGTTCTGGGGCGGATACTGTGACGACTACTTCACCAAGGAGCGCATCTATAAGACCTTTGAAAAGACCGGCTATACCTTAGATACGCACACCGCAGTTGCCGTGGACGTTTATGAGCAGTACGTGACCGAGACCGGGGATCAGACCAAGACGATCATCGCATCGACCGCAAGCCCGTTTAAGTTTAACGAGACAGTGCTGTCGGCGCTGGGAGAGGATAGCGAGGCGGATGATTTCACACTGCTTACACGGCTTCAGGAAAAGAGCGGTATGGAGATTCCGGCATCGTTAAAGGCGCTTTTTGAGAAAGAAAAGCGGTTTGAGGGCGTGATCGACCGGGATGAGATGTACGGCTGCGTCAAAAAGTTTTTGAACGTGTAGGCGCCGTTTTGGCTTTTGAAAAGGAAAACGCGTGATAACAGAAATCGCCGCCCTTTGGGCGGCGATCCATCTGCAAAATGAAAGTAAAAGATAGGGACAAATTTTGGTTTTCGTCAAACCCTACTTGCCGGGCTTAAAGGTAACGCACTCGGTATCGCAGGAGCTGCAGCAGCTTGCGCTGGAACCGACTTCGATACGGCCGGCGGTGCACTTGTTATCCTGTGCATGATACGCGCACTGCTCGACACTGCACATAATTCCGGGGATGGCATGATTGGTGTTTTCCATAATAATTACACTCCGTTCCGCCGCGATTGCGGCAATTTTATTGTGCGTACAGCGAACGCCGCCGAACGGATTGTTCCAACGGCGGATTTCGCATACTTCTTTGACCGTGCGCAAAGGCAGATCAAAGAAACATTGTTTTACAGAGCATGCTTTGTAATACAGGTTTAGTATGTCACATAACCGGAGAATTATACAAAGGATATGGTGATGCGATGTCTATTTTTGCAATTTCGGATTTACATCTTTCCTTAAGCTGTGATAAACCGATGCATGTCTTTGGCTCGTGCTGGGAAAATTATGAAGAAAAAATGCAAAGAAACTGGAACCGCGTGGTAACCGACGAGGATCTGGTGCTGATCCCCGGCGATATATCGTGGGCGATGTATTTGCAGGAAGTCAAGGCAGATTTTTCCTATATTCATCAGCTGAACGGACAAAAGCTTTTGCTGCGCGGCAATCATGACTATTGGTGGACAACGCTGAGCAAGATGGAGCAGTATGTCGAAGAAAACGGATTTGACACCATTCATTTTTTAAAAAATACCGCCTTTATGTGGGGCGACACCGCCATCTGCGGCACGCGCGGCTGGCCGATTGCGCACCACGGCTCAACCGAAGAAAATCGAAAAATCTATGAACGGGAGAGAATCCGAACCGTGCTGTCGCTGGAGGAGGCGCGCCGCCAAAAACCGAAGGAGATCATTGCGGCGTTTCACTATCCGCCGCTGGAGCGCGGCGGCGTGTCTGAGGGATTTTTGGATATTTTAAGGGATTATCACGTCGGCCGGTGCGTGTTCGGGCATCTGCACGCCGCGGCGCATCAGTACGCACCGCAGGGAAATTATGACGGGATTACCCTCAGTCTTGTGTCCTGTGACTATTTAAACTTTACCCCGCTTTTGGTGAAAAAATAAAAAATGTGTAAAAAAACTTGCATTTTTGAAATTTTATGATATAATTCTAAAGGTATGTACAATGAAGAAGTATTTTTAATGAAGTAGAGAGGAATGTTTAGGATGAGTACAGTAGAAAAAGTGGAAAAGAACGTTGTGAGCTTTGAATTTTCTGTTTCTGCCGAGGAGTTTGAAAAAGCAATTGAAAAGGCTTATCGCAAAAATGTGAAAAAAATCAACGTGCAGGGATTTCGCAGAGGCAAAGCGCCGCGCCAGATTATCGAAAGATACTACGGAAAAGAGATTTTCTATGAGGATGCAATAAACATTGCCCTCCCTGATGCATATGATAAAGCGGTAGAGGAAAACGGCATTTCGCCGGTGGATCAGCCCGAAATCGACATTAAGGGCGAGATCAGCAAGGAAAACGGCGTAACCTTTACGGCAAAAGTTACCGTAAAGCCGGAATTTGAGATGGGTACTTATAAGGGTATCGCAGCGACCAAGGTTACGCACAGAACCTTAAAGAAGGACGTTGACGCGGAGATTGAAAAGCTCAGAGAGAGAAACGCAAGAATGGTTCCGGTTGAGGATCGCCCGGTTGCCAAAGACGATATCGTAAGCATTGATTTTGAAGGCTTTACGGACGGCAAGGCATTTGACGGCGGCAAGGGTGAGAATTATGATCTGACCATCGGTTCGGGTCAGTTTATCCCCGGATTTGAGGATCAGTTAATCGGCGCGAACACCGGCGACGAGGTTACCGTTAACGTGACCTTCCCGGAGGAATATCACGCGGAGGAATTAAAGGGCAAGGATGCCATGTTTAAGGTAAAAATCAACGGCATCAAGGTCAAGGAGCTGCCGGCGCTGGATGATGAGTTTGCAAAGGATGTCAGCGAATTTGACACCTTAGAAGAGCTGCAGAAGGACACCAAGGAAAAGCTTGCGGCAGCCAACAAAGAGCGTGCTGCGCACGAGACCGAGGAAAATGTCATCAAGGCCGTATGCGACGCGACCGAGATCGATATCCCGGATGCCATGATCGAGACACAGATTCAAAACATGATCCGCGACTTTGATATGCAGATGCGTTATCAGGGTATGGACTTAAAGCAGTACATGCAGTACACGGGTACCACGGCCGAGATGCTGAAGGATCAGTTCCGTGAAGAGGCAGGCAAGCGTGTAAAGACCTCGCTGATTTTGGAAAAGGTTTGCGATCTGGAGAAGATCGACGCGACCGATGCCGATGCGGAAAAGGAATATGAAAAGACGGCCAAAGACAGCGGCATGAAAGCAGAAGATGTCAAGAAATACATCACCGAGGACGAGATCAAGGATCGGATCAAGGCACAAAAAACGATTGAATTCTTAGTCAGCAACGCAAACTTTAAATAAGAGGCTGCCGCGCTGAAAAAACCTCGCTATGAGGGTATAGTGTAAGGTTGATTTGGGTATATTATCCAAGTCAGCCTTATTCTGGTAATTGCACATATTGAAAAAACGCCTGTACCGGCCTGCGGTACGGGAAAGACGGATTTTTGCAGGCAGAAAGGTATGGATAGTAATGATAGAGCCAATCAAAAACAGTCTGGTACCCTATGTCATTGAACAGACCGGGCGCGGAGAACGTTCGTACGATATTTTTTCAAGATTACTTAAGGATCGGATTATCTTCCTGTCGGACGAGGTGAACGACGCAACCGCCAGCCTTGTTGTTGCGCAGCTTTTGTTTTTGGACAGTGAGGATCCGGATAAGGATATTAACCTGTATATCAACAGTCCGGGCGGTTCGGTGACGGCCGGCATGGCAATTTACGATACCATGCAGTACACCAAGGCGGACGTTTCCACCATCTGTGTGGGTATGGCTGCCTCCATGGGCGCGTTTTTGCTCTCTTCCGGGGCAAAGGGCAAGCGTTTTGCGCTGCCGAACAGTGAAATTATGATTCATCAGCCCCTGGGCGGTACGCAGGGACAGACGACGGATATGCAGATTCACGTTGAGCGGATGCTGAAAATCAAAGAAAACTTGAACGGTATTTTAAGCAAGAATACCGGAAAGCCGCTGGATGTGATTAAGGCAGACACCGAGCGCGACAACTTTATGAGCGCACAGGAAGCAGTGGATTATGGTTTGATCGATAAAATTGTGACCAACAGATAGGGGAGACGACTATGCCAAATATGACGGACGAAAAACACGTCTGCCGATGCTCGTTTTGCGGAAAAACCGAGGATCAGGTCAAGCGCCTGATCGAGGGGCCGAGCGCCTATATCTGCAACGAGTGTATTGAACTTTGTGTGGAGCTGATCCATGACGATTTAAGCGGCCCCGGTGTCGAAATTTCCATGGACGATATCCCAAAGCCCAAAGAAATCCACGCTTTTTTGGATGAATATATCGTGGGACAGGAACAGGCGAAAAAGTCGCTTTCTGTGGCGATTTATAACCATTATAAGCGGATTCAGAACCAGGACAGCGACGACGGCGTGGAACTGCAAAAGAGCAATATTCTGATGATCGGCCCGACCGGCTGCGGAAAGACGTTTTTGGCGCAGACCCTGGCGAAAAAGCTGAACGTTCCCTTTGTCATCGCGGACGCGACCTCTCTGACGGAGGCCGGCTATGTCGGCGAGGATGTGGAAAATATTCTCTTAAAGCTGATTCAGGCCGCGGACTATGACATTGAACTGGCACAGAAGGGAATCATCTATATCGATGAAGTCGATAAGATTTCCAGAAAGTCGGAAAACCCGTCCATCACCCGTGACGTCAGCGGTGAGGGCGTGCAGCAGACGCTGCTTAAAATCCTGGAGGGAACGGTGGCGTCGGTGCCGCCCAACGGCGGAAGAAAGCATCCGCACCAGGAATTTATCCAGATTGACACGACCAACATTTTGTTTATCTGCGGCGGCGCCTTTGAGGGGATCGATCGGATCATCGAGAGCCGTGTGAACCAAAAAGCCCTGGGCTTTGGCGCGAAGGTGGAAAGCAAAAAAGACAAAAACCGCGGCGACATTTTAAAGCAGTTATCGCCGGAGGATCTTTTAAAGTTTGGCATTATCCCGGAGCTGATCGGCAGACTGCCGGTTATCACAACGCTGGACTCTTTAAACGAAGAGGCGCTGAAGGCCATTTTAAAGGAGCCAAAAAACGCGCTTTTAAAACAGTATGTCGCGCTGCTTAAGATGGACGGCGTGGAACTGGAGTTTGAGGATCAGGCGGTCTCGGCGATTGCAAAGCTTGCCATGAAACGGGAAACCGGCGCACGGGGACTGCGCACCATCGTGGAGAGCATTATGCTGGACGTCATGTACGAGGTGCCGTCCGATCCGGGAATCAGCAAGGTAATCATCACCGAGGGCTGCGTGCAGAAAAAGACCAAGCCGCGGCTGATCTATCATGATGAAAAGGAACAAAATGTCGGCTAAAACGATAGCTGCCGCAGCGCCCTTTGTGGATGCGGCAGCTATTTTGCATGAGAATACGGGGTGAGCAAATGAAAAAAACGACGGCGGCGCGGCGGATCGGCTGCGCAAAAAAATGCGGCCTTTGGCTTTTGATCATCGGTCTTTTGTTTCTCTCTGCCTGCCGCGTCCCGGCAGAAGAAAAAGCGACGGATCGGCTGCAAATTGTAACCACCATCTTTCCGCCCTATGACTTTGCGCGGACGGTTGCCGGTGATGCGGCCGATGTTTCGATGCTGCTCCGCCCCGGTATGGAGAGCCATTCTTATGAGCCGTCCCCGGCGGACATCATTCGAATTGAAAACTGTGACCTGTTTATCTATAACGGCGGTGAGTCGGATACCTGGGTCGATGCGCTGCTTGATACGATTGACACGTCAAACTGCCGCGTCCTTCGGATGATGGAGTGCGTTCCCGTCTTGGAAGAAGAGACGGTGGAGGGCATCCAGACGGCAGGCGGTCATGAGGACGAGGAGGAAGGACACGGCGCAGAATATGACGAGCATGTCTGGACGTCGCCCAAAAACGCGATACGGATTACCGAAAAAATTGCCGATCTCATGATCGAGCTGGATCCAAAGCATCAAGACGGTTATAAGGAACGCCGGGATCGCTATGTCGAAGAGCTGCGCGCGCTGGATCAGACGTTTTCGGATATCACGGCGCACGCAAAGCATAAGCTGATGGTTTTCGGCGACCGTTTTCCGTTTTTGTATTTTACCAGGGAATACGGCCTGGACTACCGCGCGGCCTTTCCCGGATGCAGCGCAGAATCGGAGCCGAGCGCCAAAACGGTGGCGTATCTGATCGACAAAATCCGAAAAGAACAAATACCGTGTATATTTTATATCGAGTTCAGCAATCAAAAGCTGGCAAAAACGCTGCAAGAGGAAACGGGGGTCGCGGCGCTGCAATTTCATTCCTGTCACAATGTATCAAAGGATGAGGCGGCGGCCGACTGTACCTATCTCAGTCTGATGCAGAAAAACGCAGAAAATTTAAAGGAGGCGCTGGGCAATGACGCTGATTCGCTGCAATGATGTAACCTTGGGCTATGAGGGCGTAACGGCCGTCTCTCACCTCAGCTTTACGGTGGAGGAGGGCGACTATCTTTGTATCATCGGTGACAACGGCACCGGGAAAAGCACGCTGATGCGCGCCATTTTGGGATTAAAGCGGACAAGCGGCGGCACGGTCTCCTATGAGGCGGGGCTCAGACAAAACCAAATCGGATATCTTGCGCAGCAGACAGAGGTGCAAAAGGATTTTCCGGCATCGGTCCGGGAGGTCGTGCTGTCCGGCTGCCTAAACCGCAAGGGAATCGTGCCGCTATATACACCGGGCGACAAAAAAAGAGCAGTCTCGGCCATGGAGACGCTCTCGATTGTGAATCTGAAAAACAAATGCTACCGTGAGCTTTCCGGCGGTCAGCAGCAGCGTGTGCTGCTGGCACGTGCGCTCTGCGCGGCGGATCGCCTTTTTGCACTGGACGAGCCGACAACCGGGCTTGACCCCAACATGACGACCGAATTTTTCGCGTTTATGCAGCGGCTCAATCAGACAAAGGGGACGGCGGTCGTGATGGTGACCCATGATACGCATTGCGCGGTAAAGTACGCAAAGCATATTTTGCAGCTGACGGCGGCGGATTACTTCTTTGGTACGAAAGAGGAATACCTGGATTCCGCCATCGGAAGAAAGTATATAGGGGGTCATCGCCATGATTGAGTTTGTCCGTCAAATGTTTTCCTATACCTTTATTTTGCGCGCCCTCTTTGTGGGCGGCCTAGTGGCGCTTTGCGCCTCACTGCTCGGCGTCAGCCTGGTACTCAAACGCTACGCGATGATCGGTGACGGACTGTCCCATGTCGGATTCGGTGCGCTCTCGATTGCGACCGCCATGAACTGGGCGCCGCTGGAGGTCACCATTCCTGTGGTGGTGGCTGCGGCATTTCTGCTGCTTCGGCTCAGCAACAACAGTAAAATGAAGGGCGATTCCGCCATTGCGATGATTTCAACCGGGGCGCTGGCGGTCGGGATCTTGGTCGCGTCAAAATCCACCGGGATGAACACGGATATCTACAACTATCTGTTTGGCAGCATTCTGGCAATGAGTATGAGCGATGTCTATCTCAGCCTGGTGTTATCCTTTGTGGTGCTGGTTTTATTTATCGCGTTTTATCATCGGATTTTTGCCATCACCTTTGACGAAAATTTCGCCAGGGCAACGGGACTGCATGCAGAGCTTTATCACATGCTTTTGGCGTTTTTGACGGCGGTGACGATTGTACTGGGGATGCGGCTGATGGGCGCGCTCTTGATCTCCAGTCTGATTATCTTCCCGGCCTTGACCGCCATGCGGCTCTGCAAGAGCTTTCGCAGCGTGATGATCTGCGCCGCCGTTGTCTCGGTGTTTTGCGTTTTTTGCGGCATCGGGCTGTCCTTTTTGTACTCGACGCCGACGGGAGCGAGCATCGTGTTTGTAAATCTTGTGATGTTTTTGATCTTTTTCTGCATCGCGCAGATGAAAAAGATGCGGTCATAGACGAAAAAATGCCGTGGTGCTTGGCATCACGGCGTTTTTGCGGTTTTGGCATGCAGGGCGCGGAGGGCGTCTTGGTAGGCGTCATATCCGCCGATTTGGTTGATTAAGTCAAGTAGTGCGTTTGCGGAGATTCGCGGCGGAAGCCTGAAATAGGCAATCAATTTTTCGCGCCTTTCGCGGCTGTCCGGGTGTCCGGTAAAGCCGTCATTAAAAAAGTCGGCCTTGGTGACGGGCTTTACCGTATCGCCGGTCTGCTCGGTCGCGGCGCTTTGCAAAACGGATAAAAGCGTGGATTCGTCCATGCCCTCCACGCCGAGCAGCCCTTCTTTGCCCGGTTTTTCCTTGCGCTTTTCCTTGCCGGAAACCGCAGGGATATAGGCATTTTTGATGCAGCAGTCCGCGCCGAGGCAGCTTTTTAAATAGCTGCGGATCTGAAACCCGGCGCGATCCGAGTCGGTCAGGATCAGAATGCCCCTTGTCTTTGCAAAACGGCGGATACTGTTCAACGTCTCGCGGCTGCGGTACAGGCGAAACCCGTTGGTACAGATGATCGGCGCGTCCGTCACCTTTTTGAGCTGCTCTTTATCATATTTTCCCTCGACAACAATCGCCTCTTTGATATGAATCATGGTCTGTGTCTCCTTTTTCTTCTTTTCCCATTATACCGATAGAATTTAGCATTGTCAATCCTTCCGTCTCATATATTGAATAGAGATGAGGTGGAATGTTTTGAAAAACAGAATGCTGAAAAACGCGGCCATACTGGGATTTTCGGGCGTGTGCGCCAAGAGCTTTGACTTTGCGTTTCGCGCCTTTTATTCAAGAAGCCTCGGCGCGGAGGGTATGGGCCTTTTGTCGCTGGGGTTCGGGGTTCACAGCGTGATGCTGACGGTCGCAACGGCCGGGCTGGGCGTTGCCGTTTCCAAAATCGTATCGGAATATTTGGAAATCGGCGATACGGGCGCCGTGCGAAAGAGTATGAAAATCGCCGTCTATGCGGTGGTTTGCCTGAGCCTATGTCTGATCATTCTGACGTTTTTGGGTGCGGAGTGGATCGCGGAAACGGTGCTCGGCGATATCCGCGTTGCGACCAGCCTTTGCTGCCTGGTGCCGAGCATTTTGTTTATGGGAATTTCATATTGCCTGAAAGGGTATTTCTATGCAGCGCGCAAGGTGGTGATTCCGGCGTCGTCCGAGTTTTTGGAACAGGCGGTGAAATTTGCCGCAATCACCATGCTTTTGCGCCATATGCTGCCAAGGGGAATCGCGTACGGCTGCACGGCGGTGTTTGCCGGTATCAGCATCGGCGAGCTTTCCTCCTGTCTGTACCTTAGTGTGTTTTATTTAAAAGACGCCGCCGCAATGCGTGAACCGTGCCAAAGGGGCGGTATTTTGCCGTCGATTGTTCAAATTTCCTTTCCGTCCATGCTGACCTCGCTGGCCGGGTCGGTGCTGCGGATGCAGGAGGAGGTCTGGATCATTGCTGCCTTAAAACGCTACGGGCTCAGCCATGCCGACGCGGTCGGAAACCTGGGACTTCTCTATGGCATGGTGATGCCGATGCTGGTGTTTCCGCTGACCTTAATCGGCTCGGTCACGACGCTTTTGGTGCCGGAGATCGCCCGTGCGCACACAAGCGGCACGCGGCGGCTGCGGCGGATCACCAAAAAGATTTATTGTTTCGGACTGTGCGGCGGCATTGCCGTCATGCTCTGTTTCTGGAACTTTTCCGAGCCGATCGCACAGTTTGTCTACCACGAAATCAAAATCGCGCCGATGGTAAAGCGGCTCTCGTTTTTGTGTCCGATCATGTTTGCCGACTCGCTGTCCTGTGCGATCCTAAACGGGATGGGAAATCAGTTTTCAATGCTCTGTTACAGCGTCTCGGATTCGCTGCTGCGGCTTTTGGGGATTTATGTTCTGCTGCCGCGCTGGGGCATGCCGGCCATGCTGCTGATTATCGCAGGGAGCAACCTTTATACCTGCACCCTGACCGTCCGCAAGGTGCTTTTGCGGGTCACAAACCGGCAGAACGTCATGTCTGTTTTGCCGCATAAGACAGAAAAAATGTCGTGTTAGTAAAGGGTTCGGGCGCGGCGGAATCCGGCACTGCGGCCGCGGCGGATTTGTGCATAATGCCAGTTTTTATAAAATAACCGCAAAATCTCTGAAAATTTCTTGCATTTTACGGGGTTTTAAGATACAATAAAACGGTATTTAAGTTCGTAGATTCTAGGATGCAGAGTATTTTTTAGGAGGCTGGCACAAATGCAAAAATTGGAACAATTGTATGAAGGAAAGGCAAAAAAGGTCTTTAAGACCGACGACCCCGAAGTTTTGATGGTGGATTATAAGGATGACGCCACCGCGTTTAACGGAGAAAAGAAGGGGACTATCGAATCTAAGGGAATTATCAACAACAAAGTTACCAATCACCTGATGAAGATGCTGGAGGAGCAGGGCGTGCCGACGCACCTGATCCGGGAGATTTCCGACCGTGAAACCTTGGTGAAAAAAGTTACCATTGTTCCGCTTGAGGTCATTGTCCGCAACGTGGCAGCCGGTTCGTTCTCCAAGCGCTACGGCGTGGAAGAGGGCAAGGAGCTGTGCGCTCCGTCGCTTGAGTTCAGCTTAAAGGATGACGCACTGGGCGATCCCCTCATCAACAGTTATCACGTGCTGGCGCTCGGACTTGCCACCAAAGAGGAACTGGATCTCATCGCAAAATATGCATTTCGTGTCAATGAAATTTTAAAGGCTTACCTTTTAAAGCTTGGAATCAAGCTGATTGATTTTAAACTGGAATTCGGAAAGACCTCGGACGGCACCATTGTTCTGGCGGATGAGATTTCGCCGGATACCTGCCGGTTCTGGGATGCGGAAACCAACGAAAAACTGGATAAAGACCGTTTCAGAAGAGATCTCGGCCATGTGGAGGACGCATACCAGGAGATCATGAAACGGCTGATGGGTGAATAAGCCGAAACATAACAAAACAGGCAGACAGACGGAAAACTTATCGGAGGTGTTTTGGTGAAACCATACGAGATTTTGGGCGCCGACAGCGTGCATGAGGAGTGCGGCGTCTTTGGCGTTTATGACAACGGGGATCAGCTGGATGTATCAAGGCTGACATATTACGGCCTTTATGCCCTGCAGCACAGAGGACAGGAGAGCTGCGGCATCGCGGTCAACAGTAAGGACAAGGACGACCGTATCCAGATCCTTCAGTATAAAGATATGGGGCTGGTGCAGGAGGTCTTTAACGAACTCGTGCTTAAAGAATTGACGGGCTATGCCGCAGTCGGACATGTTCGCTATGCAACGGCCGGCGGCAGCCGCCGCGAGAATGCGCAGCCGCTGGTTTCGCGCTATCAAAAGGGCTCGTTTGCCCTGGCGCATAACGGAAACCTGGTTAACATTGCAAAGCTGCGCAGCGACCTGGAGGAACAGGGCGCGATCTTTCAGACGACCAACGACAGTGAGATTATTGCGCATCTCATGGCAAAGGAGAGAATCCATACAAACTCCACGGCGGAGGCAGTTTTAAGGATTATGAATATTATCAGCGGCGCGTATTCCCTGATTATTATGACGCCGCATCGGATGGTGGTCGCAAGGGATCCCCAGGGATTCCATCCGCTCAGCATCGGCAAGATCAAAAACTCGTGGGTTTTTGCATCGGAGACCTGTGCATTTCAGGCGGTCGGCGCTACCTTTGTCCGGGATGTGGAACCGGGCGAGGTCATTGTTGTTGACCGCGAGGGGCTGCATTCGCATCGGGAGATGTGCGGCAAAAAGCACGCGCTTTGCGTTTTTGAATACATCTATTTTGCACGGCCGGACAGCATGATTGAGGGACAGAGCGTGCATAGCGCAAGAATCAACGCCGGCCGGTTTCTGGCGAAGGAAAGCCCGGCGGATGCGGATATCGTCATCGGTGTGCCGGATTCCGGGCTGGACGCGGCACTCGGATATTCTTATGAATCCGGCGTTCCGTACGGCGTCGGGTTTATCAAAAACCGCTATATCGGCCGAACCTTTATCCAGCCGACCCAGGAGGCGCGTGAGGCGGCGCTGCGTATCAAGCTGAACGCCATGCGTGAGGTTGTGGACGGAAAACGCGTGGTGATGGTTGATGACTCCATCGTGCGCGGCACGACCTGTAAGCGGATTGTGAATCTCTTGCGTGAGGCAGGCGCAAAGGAGGTTCATGTCAGAATTTCATCGCCGCCGTTTTTAAATCCCTGCTATTTTGGTACTGATATTGATAATCGGGACAAGCTGATTGCCTGTCAGATGAATCTGGAGGAGACCAGGGCGCTGATCGGCGCGGATTCTTTGGCGTATCTGTCGATCCACGCGATGCAGAACCTGGTTCCGAACTGCAAAATCGGGCGCTGTGACGCTTGCTTTACCGGCGATTATCCGGTCTATGTCCCGGAGGAAAACGAGGGGAAAGAGGCGTAGCGCAATCCGAGTATAAAAAACGGTGTGCGGCGCATAGATTCTTTATGCCCGGCAGTAAAACGGACGGACGAAAAAACTGATGATGTTACCGGAGGGAATTTATGAAAAACGAAACAGTAGTGGTTCTTGATTTCGGCGGACAGTATAACCAGCTCATCGCAAGACGCGTGCGCGAATGCAATGTGTATTGTGAGGTTTTGCCTTATACCGCCGAAATTGAAAAAATTAAGGCTTTGCAGCCAAAGGGAATTATTTTTACCGGCGGACCGAACAGCGTTTATGAAGGGAACGCGCCCATGTATTCGAAAGAGATTTTTGAGCTGGGGGTTCCCGTGCTGGGAATTTGCTACGGCAATCAGCTGATGGCGCATGTCCTTGGCGGTAAGGTTTCGGGCGCAGAAAAGAGAGAGTACGGCAAGACCGAGATTACGCTCGGCGATTCCTTGCTGTTTGACGGAATCGAGAAGGAGAATATTTGCTGGATGAGCCATACCGACTTTGTCGCTGCCCTGCCGGAGGGCTTTTGCGGTACGGCAAAAACGGCGGCAACGCCCTATGCGGCGTACGAAAACCGGGAAAAGAAATTGTACAGTGTGCAGTTCCACCCGGAGGTCAACCATACGCCGTTTGGCAAGCAGATGCTGCGAAATTTCCTTTACAAGGTTTGCGGCTGCAACGGCGACTGGAAGATGGCGGATTACGCCAAGACGACGATTGCCGCATTAAAAGAAAAAATCGGAGATAAAAAGGTTCTTTGCGCCCTGTCCGGCGGCGTGGACAGCTCGGTTGCGGCTGTGCTGATTCATAAGGCTGTGGGAAAGCAGCTTACTTGTATTTTTGTGGATAACGGCCTGCTGCGGAAGAACGAAGGCGATGAGGTAGAGGCGGTTTTCCGCGAGAAGTTTGATATCAACATGGTACGCGCCAACGCACAGGAGCGATTTTTGGGTAAACTGGCCGGTGTGACCGCACCGGAGAAAAAGCGTAAGATCATCGGCGAAGAGTTTATCCGTGTCTTTGAGGCGGAGGCGAAGAAGATCGGCACCGTTGATTTTCTGGTACAGGGCACGATTTACCCGGACGTGATCGAAAGCGGCGCGGGCGATGCCTCAGTGATTAAAAGCCACCATAATGTCGGCGGTCTGCCGGAACACGTGGAATTTAAAGAGATTATAGAGCCGCTGCGCAATTTGTTCAAGGACGAGGTTCGTCAGTTGGGCATTGAGCTTGGCATTCCGGAAAATCTGGTATGGCGGCAGCCGTTCCCCGGCCCCGGCCTGGCAGTGCGTGTGATCGGCGAGATTACGGAGTATAAATTGGATATCCTGCGCGAGGCGGATGCGATCTTCCGCGAGGAGATCGCCAAGGCCGGTCTGGATCGCGACATCAACCAGTATTTTGCGGTGATCACGGATATGAAGAGCGTGGGCGTTATGGGCGACGGAAGAACGTATGACTATACGCTGGCGCTCCGCGCGGTTACCACGACCGACTTTATGACGGCGGACTGGGCCAAAATTCCGTACGACGTGCTGGAGACTTGCTCAAACCGTATTGTCAACGAAGTAAAACACGTGAACCGCATCGTGTACGATATTACCTCCAAGCCCCCCGCCACCATCGAGTGGGAATAATAAATAAATCCCCGGGAACTGCGTTATAACGCAATTTTCGGGGATTTTATTTTGGAATTGATAACAGAATGATAACAGTTGTTATTTTTCAGTATTGTTTTTCAGTTTCTTAAATTCTTCATGTATGCGTTCAGCCTTAATACGAGGATAACTGTAACGCCACATGTCATATTCTTCCTTAGTTATTTCACCTGATTTAAGTTTTTTAAATTCGCTGTTCCATGAGCTGAGCATTTTGCTTACGGCTCTTGTAGCAGCGTTTTTGCTTTCTACGGCAAGATATACTTGTCCGTCTATCTCACGAGTTGAAATGCCGTATTCGTCTTCTAAATAGAAAAGTGCGTGAAGAAGCCCTTCATAGCTTTCTAAATTTGGATCGGAAATTGCAAATATACTAATGCCTAAAGCATCTGCAATTTTCTTGAGCTGCTTTTCGGACGGTGTACGGTTTCCCAATTCATAGTTACGGATTGCCGGTTCACTCATTCCCGCTCTTTGCGCTAATTCTTTTTGAGATAAGCCAAAAGCAGTACGAAACCGCTTAATCTTCTTCCCCACATCCATAATAATACCTCCAAATATCTGTTATCAAAATAGTTTCTGTTTATAGTATAACACAAACAGTTCAAAAATGAAACCCTATTTTTAAAAAAATTATGAAAAAGGTATTGACAGTTCGTAAATGAACTGATATAATACAAATACACAGTTCAAATACGAACTGATAAAATATTTGAGAAAGGAGGACTTCGCTATGAATAAAAAGTTAATGATTCCTGCCGATGAGGTAGCAGAAACTTTGGGTATCTCAATGTCTCACGCTTATAAAATTGTACGGCTTTTAAACAAAGATTTGGAAGCTAAAGGCTTTATAACAGTTGCAGGCAGAGTAAGCAGAAGATACTTTGAGGAAAAATTTTACGGCTCAGAAGGAGTGATTACGAATGTCAGTGCATAAGGACAAAAAGACAGGTAAATGGTTTGTATCATGCCGATATACTAATTGGGATGGTGCAAGAAAACAAAAGATGAAGCGAGGATTTGAAACCAAGCGAGAGGCTTTAAGCTGGGAGCGTGAGTTTTTGCAGATAAAGAGCTCAAATCTTGATATGACCTTCGGCTCGTTTGTGGAACTGTATCTTGCAGACCGAAGCTCAAGAATTAAGAAAAATACTTTATTCACCAAAACTCACATTATTGAAAATAAAATCCTTCCCTACTTTAAGGACAGAAAGATTTCCGAAATCAAGGCTACTGATATTATTGCATGGCAAAATACGATTATGTCGGAGCGGGATGAGAATGGTGAGCCGCATTCTCCTAGCTATCTCAAGACCATACATAATCAGATAAGCGCAATATTCAATCATGCCTGTAACTTCTATAACCTATCCGAAAACCCTGCACGAAAGGCAGGAAACATGGGTACGGAAAAGACTAAGGAAATGCTTATCTGGACAAAGGAGGAATATCTCAAATTCGCTGATGAGATGATGGATAAGCCGCAGGCGTTTTACGCATTTGAGATTTTGTATTGGTGCGGACTCAGAGTTGGTGAACTGTTGGCGCTTACTCCCGGCGATTTCGACTTTGAGAAGTCAACACTGCGGATTAACAAGTCATATCAAAGGCTTGAACGTGAGGATGTCATTACCGATCCGAAAACACTTTGCAGTATCCGCACAATAACAATGCCGGATTTCTTGAATGAAGAAATCCAAGAATATATCGGTATGTTATACGGAATTGGCGAAAACGACAGAATCTTTGATTTCACAAAGAGCTTTCTTCATCACGAAATGAGAAGAGGTTCAGAGGCGGCGGGTGTTAAAAAACTAACCCTGCATCAACTGAGGCACTCTCATGTTAGTTTACTTATCAATATGGGATTTACCGCAGTAGCGATTGCTACGCGTGTGGGACATGAGAGCATTGATATAACATATAGATATGCTCATATGTTCCCAAGCGAGCAAACTGAAATGGCTGATAAGCTGAATATTGAAAGAGGTGCTTGCTAAGTGGATAAGGTATTTGATAAAAAAGGAAGATGGAGAAACAAGATTATATCGTTTCGTATGTCGCCCGAAGAGAGTAGTGATTTGGACATCCGTGTAAGATTATCAGGACTGACCAAGCAGGAATATATGGTAAGGCGATTGCTTGAACGTGATGTAATAGTTCAACCAAACACACGAGTGTTTAAAGCTCTTAGAAATCAAATGACAGAGATTTTAACAGAACTCCGGCGAATTGAAAACCATGCAAGCGTAGATGACGAGCTTCTTGCAACAATAAAGACAGTTGCCCAAACTTACAACGGTCTTGAAGAAAAGAAAAAGTCCTAAAGTATCGGCAAATACCTTAGGACAAGGAATGTGGTAAGTACCACAACCCCAACAATGGTATTTTACCACATTCCTATTAATTTTTCAACCTGTAAAAGTTATTAAAGAAAACGGGGGATTTTACAATGAAAGAGAAATTTATTGAAAACGGAATTGAGTATGTTAAAGTTGGAGATTATTATATCCCTAATTTGACAGTTCCTGAAAGCAACTATGCAATCGGCAAATATGGCAGATTAAGATTGAGCCATCTCAAAACGAGTAGAAAATGTCAATACAGTTATCTTATGATGATGGGAACTTTAAACGAACATCTACATGAAATTGACGAACAGGCACAGTTGATTTTAGATCAATTTATTAAATCAGCGGAGCAAATTGCTCCCGATAAGATTACGCACCAAATGGAATGGGTTGGACATATGAACAATGCAAAAGCGTGTGCGGAAGAGGTCATAAATCACGAACTGATTTATGTATAAGGTAGGAACTTAATGTTCTAACAAGCATAGCATTTGGATGTCCAAATTCTCCTATTTAGTGGCGTAGCCCCTAATACCCCAACAAGAAAGGAGAACTCTTATGAGGACAAGAAGGAACAGAATGACTCTTCGGCTCAATGATAAGGAATACAATGCTTTAATAAAAGTAGCCGAAAAAGTGGGTGTTCCAAAAGAGGTTTATATCAGAATGTTGATTACGGGAACAACACCCAAAGAAAAACCGACAGCTGATTTTTATAATATGACACGAGAACTTAACGCAATCGGAAACAGTATTATGATAATGACTGCACTTGAAATATTAAAAGAAATATCAAGTATAAATAACGGACTGATTTTAACAAAAAATGCCGTTGATAATGGCGTGAGCAGAGCGAGCCTGTCGCAACTTTGCAAAGAAGGAAAAATATCAAGAATTGCTATAGGTCAATATGTTTTATCTGAAGATTTAAATGACGAAATGTTGTCTTTGAGTATTCGATCTAATTTGATTGTTTTTTCTCATGAAACTGCGTTGTTCCTAAATGGAATATCTGAGCGAACACCTTTTGAGCATACAGTAACCATTCCTTCATCAAAAACATTGTCTCGTTCAATAAGTGCGCAATGTAAAATTTATTATATCAAGGATGAGTTGCACGATTTAGGTAAAGTACAGTTGAAAACCCCTATGGGAAACCGGGTATGGGCATATGATATGGACAGGACAATTTGTGATACCTATCTCTATATCGTTATCATCTGCATAATGATATGCACAGTATTATAATAGAAACAGAATGATTGATACTTCGCCCGCTAAAAATAGAAGATGCCAATACAGTAAAATCAGCAACTGGACGATTGGTTCACTTTTGCAAATAGAGGAATTCAAAAGTGAGATATTAAAGTATGAAAAAATATCAGATGAAGAAATTATTAAGATTGTTTATATGTTAAAACATCAATTTGCAATGGCTTCTGATGATAATGCGCTTAATAACTATAAATTATCAATCATTGATTGTAAATACTCGGTGATAAATCACCCATACAAAATTGTTTAAGATTGATTTATCAGGAGCGAGTGGGAATAAAGTATTTATCTGAATGTCTGAAGCAAGCCGGATGTACATCTTTGAGCGATGTGCCGAGACTCAGCCTTGCGCTGCAAGGGTATAATTATGGAAACGGATATATCGGTTGGGCTTAAAAAAACTATAATGGATATACTCAAGCGAATGCGCAGGATGAAATGAATAAACATGAGCGCGAAGAGCTTCAAGCGATTA
>OLOI01000985.1_pt1 | contig 26398 bp, 30 predicted proteins | sample 1672131 | NCBI WGS metagenome assembly OLOI01 (sample SAMEA3136651, study PRJEB25190) | human gut metagenome
TCTGCTGAGGTTTCCCTGTCTCCATTATCAGCATTCACTGGCACTGCGCCAGCTGTATCTCCCACACTGCTTTTCGCTGTCATATTATTGTCGTCAAGGATTCCTGTACTCTCAGAACTTAAAGTTCCATATCCCCAGCGGGCGTTTTCCTCATTCACGGCTTCTTCTATTGCCTGGTGGAGTTTTGCGGATAATTTCTCAAGTTCCCCTGCATCCACAGAGCGCAGATCCACCAGCATAGAACACTCTGCCGCGATTACATTTACAGACGTGCCGCCGTTTACTACGCCTACACTGAAAGTAGTTTTCGGATTCTTTGGTGTCTGGAAATCGCTGATTTTCGCAATCGCCCTTCCCATTGCGTGAATCGGGTTGGGAATTCCGAAGCCGGTGAAGCTGTGTCCGCCGGTTCCGTGGAAAGTTACCAGATAGCGCTCGCTGCCTACTGCCTGGTAAATGATTCCAGAGGTTTTTTTATCATCAATGGAAACGAAACCGTCGTAGCGCCCTTCTGTGTCTGCCATATCCTTAAATACATGCTTAATTCCCCTCAGATCACCAAGTCCCTCTTCGCACACATTTGCACAGAACACAATATCTCCCTCGCCGCGAATGCCTGTAGCATTCATTGCTCTTGCAAGACTGAGAAGCTCCGCTACCGCCCTGGTATCGTCTCCGATTCCCGGACAGCTGTAGCGTTCGCCTTCTTTCTTCAAAGTAAGGTCTGTCTCCCTTGGGAAAACAGTGTCTGTATGTCCCGCAACCATAATTCGCGGTCCATTCCCAGTCCCTTTCCAGGTTCCCAGCACATTTCCCACCTCATCAACGTGCACCTCTGAAAGACCGGCATCCACCATCTTCTTTCGGACATATTCCGCTTTCTCCCCTTCTTCATAGGAAGGCGCAGGAATCTGGCACATTTCCAGGTGCTCCTGCAAAGTTCTTTCATCATCTTCGCGCAGAAATTTTAGTGCTTCCTGCACACCGTTATATCTCAGTAATTTATCCATAATCTTTCCCTTTCAACTATAGAAAAAGTCAGCAAGTTCCAGCCTTCCCAGCCCAAACCTCCTGACTCTCATACGTCTGATTATTATCTTTTTATCACCATACAGCGGTTTTCCACTCATCTGGCTGATGTCAAATCCTTTACCGATGGCATAGCCTGTCCGCATCTCCCCGTCTTTTTCATATTCCGTACTGACCATATAGGTGTAGCCATGCACCCCGGATTTCGGAGAACGGTGTTCTTTTTTCCAGTAATCATAGGATTTTACCACCGTTGCCTGCGGATTCTGTCCGTAGATCAACAAAAGGTTGGGTGTTTTCTGGGTGTTGCACTGTGCCATAAAATCCAGAAATCCTTTTAAGGATTCCCCATTTTGGAACACTGCCTGCGCCTGAGCGTCAACCTCTGCCCACACTTCTTCCCTCTGCTGTTTTTTCATGGCTGCATACTCTTCTTTTGACAGCCGCTGTTCTGGAGCCTGTTCTTCCCCTGCTCCACCTAGGATCATATTCGTTAAATCCATATCGCCTTACCTGCCTTTCACTTTTTTCTTTTTTCGCTGCTGGTTTCTCGGTTTTCTCCGGCTCTTCTGTGTCTGCCTGCGCTGTCTCTGCTCGGTTTCAATCTTCTTTAGTTGCTGCCGGACAGATGGTTTCTCCCATTTCCGGCTAGTTTCCTGCCCGGAAAAAGAAGCGCTGTTGTGCGAGGAAGGTCCGGACAGATTCCCTGCCTTCTCCGCCTGGGTAAAATTTTCCCCTGTAGGAGTAACTTCCCCCACATCAAACAGATGATTTTCTTCGTCTAATTCAAATTCAATGGTTCCTTCCGGCAGTACCACCTTTTCGGTCTTGACCGGAAGTCCCTCTTTTCCTTCGGTTTTCTCGGTAAACTCTGCATCGATCACACGCTCTGCTTCCCGCACTGGCACTTGCTCCACCACCGCTTCTCCGGCTTCGGATTTGACAAAGTCCAGATTCATCTTATCCAACACCCGGTTCACCTTCGCTGCATCATCGGCAAACACCATGATCTCTGCAGACTTGGGATTCTTTTTATCCCGGATGACTACATACAACAGCCCCCTGGATTTGGCTTCCCCGGCAAACTCCCGCAGCCTGTCATGAGGAATAGTGAAAAACTTCATTGCCCGCTGTTCCTTTAACATCCGAAGCAGGTTGGTCTTTCCCCGGGTCTTTTTCTGATCCTTCATCACCGCTACAATTAGCACCGCCAGATTTTTTGCGATGCTCCCGCTGATCCGCAACGTGTGTTCCACACCTTCCATGGAATACCGGACAATCTGATCCGCCGCATCACCGCCATAATTCATACGCTTTCACCTCCTTACCGATTCCGTTCTGTCTCTCTTCGCTGTTTCCCGGACATTTCCTGTTCCTGTGCCTTTGCCTGCCTTAACCGCTCTTCCATTTCCAAGGACTGTTTTTCAATTTGCTGACTTAAGCGGATCTTCTTTCGAAGTTCTTTTAATTTCCCATTGATTGCCTGAATGCGCATACCGTCCGGTGCTTTCCGGTATAATTCCCTGCGCTCTTTCATCAAAGAAAGTACCTGTTCTTCTAAGGGCTTCCGGTATGCTGTCAGTCCTTCCCTGGTCGTGATCCCTTCCTTTTGTAAAAATTCTATTTGGCAGATCCTTTTCTCCAGCCTCTGGATATCGGAACGTACTGCATAGGGAATCCGCTTGGGCTTCTTTGGAAATACCCCCATCTGGTATAAATAAGAATAATACAGTCTCTGAAGTCCGGTGAGTTTCCGTCTCGGAGATTGCATCTGCGTGTTTCCATACACCTGCCGGATCTTTGGGCTCAGAATCTTCTCCCGGATTTCTACTTCTCCATATCCTTTTCCCAAGGAACGCAGGCGGATATACCGCTCCATCCCCGGTGTCTTTAAGGAGGGGTACCTCCGGTTCAGCTTCCACGTATAGCCCCGCTTCTCCATTTCTTTGACAAACTGACTCCAGGAAAAACTCACACCAATGGCTTCCCGGATATCCATGCGGATGACAGTCCTCCAAGTAGGCTTCCCTTCCGCTTCTGCTTTCCACTGGGCATAATGCATGGCTTTTCCCTGATTCGTCTGGATCACCGAGAGACCATATTTTCTGCATAATTGGTCGGAAATCTGACGTACCTCGGTAAAATAACTTTTGGCATTGCTGTGGTATTTCTTTCCGTCCACCATGCTCACTGAATTCCATACCAGATGGTTGTGGTAATGACTGGTATTCAGATGGGTCGTGATCACCACCTCATACTGTCCTTTCAATAACTGCTCTGCCAGTTCCTGTCCGATAAGATGTGCCAGTTCCGGGGATACCTCCCCTTCCGCAAAGCTCTGTACCAGATGGTATCCCTGTACCCCATCTTTCTTATGGAATCGTTCTTTGGTCTTTACCATGTCTGCATAAGCATTCTCACAGGTACACCCCATGGCATCTTCAAAAATGGTCTGTTCCGTCTTTTCCCGGTTCAACGCATAATCAATGGCTTCTTCCAGGGAGCCGGCACTCTTGGTGGTCTTTGTCCGGTCTTTCACATAGTCAATGGAACGGTCCAGGCGGTGGACGGGGAGAACGCTGGTATATGCCATCTACCATTCCTCTTTCACCAGACGCCAGGTCTCTTTGGAAATCCGGAGCATTTCCTGTACGCTGGCTTCCCCTGCCATTCCTGTGCCATTGGCGACATGGGCAAGCTGGTTGGCATTATTGCAAAGCCCCGCAATCTTTCGAAGAAGTTCTGCGTGATGTTCGCAGGGCTTCGTCTGAAGCTGTGCGCCTAAGATCAGGGAACGTAAAAACTCCTCCCTGTTTACCCCACTCTTTGCTACCTGTCCATCTAGATGCCGAAGTTCCTTTGCATTCAACCGCACCGGAACCACATGGTTTCGTTTTCTCATCCGACCACCTACCTTTTCTTCTTTTCTGCTGTTTCTAAGGGATACACCTGAATTCCCCTGCGTTCCATCTGCCAGAGGAATTCCCCGATTTCCCAGATCTGCCCATTCACATCCACCTGCTTTTCGTCTACAAAACGGCAGATCCCAATCTCTTTTGTTCCGTCCTCTGCCATCATGCAAAGACTTTCCCCATCCAAAAGGGAGAACCTCTCTATCCCTTCCATATCCCGGAAATGGATCTGTTTTGGTTCTCCCTGTTTCTGTCTGCGTATCCGTATCTGCTCCATCCGCTGATCCTCCTGCTTTCCGGCGACTACACAGCACATGATCCCAATGCCAAAGGCTGCGCCTGCCACTATCCCAAGGGCCATTCCTGCAAAAAACATGTTTCTTCTCTCCTTTCTCGACTGCCGGGGGATTGGGGTTCTCCCCAAAGTGCGTTTGGATATCCAAACGCTATGCTTGCAAAACCAGTTCCATCGATTCCAATCGACTCTTCCTTATAAAATCGATTACGATTCATTTTCTTTGATCTTGATCAAACCATCCAGTGTGGTGCAGATGATATGCAGTCGGTCAGCAGTGCTGATATCTGTATTCATCGTTCCGGTCACTTCTTTTCCACAGACCACCACCATCCGGCACCGTTTTAAGATCAAGTGGGACATCCGGTTATATGCCTGCTGATCCTCCGCTTCCCCTTCATCCAAAAATGGCAGAAACCCAAACCTCGGACAAATCGGTACATACCCCAGTTCATAAATCTTCCGGCAGTATCTCTGCACTTTTACCCTGCTTTCTTCTGCCGGACAGCACACATACGCCATCGCCTGTTCCATCGCCTCACTCCTTTCCTGCATCCATGTGGATGCACCTTTCTTCTTCTGAAATAAATTTGGACATCCATGTGGATGCCCTTGCTATTTCTCGCCTTCTTCTTTTTCCTTTGCTTCCAGTGCAAACTTCACCCGGTCACTTCCCAGCTTATAATAAGCATCCGTTACCTCGATGCCCACTGCCTCATATCCTTCCTCTACGGCTGCAAGGATGGTTGTCCCAGCTCCGGCAAAGGGGTCTAAGATCCTTCCACCTGGCTCGCAAATCTGGATCACATCTTTCATAAGCTGCAAAGGCTTCTCTGTCACATGGATACGGTTCTGGGGATTTCCATAGCGGAACACACCGGGAAGACAGGACACCGGACGGCTGATAGGCATCGGTCCGTTACTGCCCCACACAATATATTCAGCCTGCTGGCGGAAACGTCCCTTCTGCGGACGAGAGTTTCCTTTATCCCACACCGCTGTACCTCTCCAGATCCAACCTGCCCACTGAAGGGCATCGGTAATGGACGGGTATTGTCTCCAGTCAATAAAAAGACAGATAGGAGCTCCGATCTTGCAGGCTTTCCGCACATCGTAAAGCCACTCTGCCATCCAGTGTGTCCAGGAACGCTGATCCTTGTTATCCCCATCAAAATCCGGCAAGGCATTTTCAGCCTTCATACTGCTGTATTTCTGATTGGTAGTACGGTTTCTTTCATTCTGCTTCGTTCCCCCGGACGCATACGGCGGATCGGTGATCACTGCATCAAAAATTCCCGGCTGAAATGCCTTCACCAGTTTCAGCGTATCTCCATGCAGGATTGTCCACTTCTCCCCTCCGGTATATTCCTCTGGGTATGTTCCTTCTTTCAATAAGTTCCCTAACTGCAGGGTATTCTCCATAGGCATCATCCTTTCTTATCAGCGCTTTGGCTGTTTCTTATCTTTTTTATCGGTTTCTGCTATTTTTTCTTCCCATATCTTTTATGATATGGCAAAAGCGAACTTCATCGGCATTCTTCCTTCCCACGTTTCTTTGGCGGCTTGGTGGCTTTCTGAAAATCTTCACTCAATTCCGTCTCTACATATTCACTGATGATATAAAGAGCCTGATAATAGTTCTCTGATTTTTGGACACGTGCAATCATTTCTTTTGCCTCTTGTCTCTGCCCATTTGCCTGAAGCAGTTTATTTGCCCTTGCCAGAATAGAAAACACATTTCCATCCTGTCCCACAAGCTGCATCTTCGGACGTCTCATTTCCGTTTCCTTCTGTTGATAATCGGGATCACTGATCTGAATTTCATAGTCACCGCTCTGCCAAAAATGAACATAGATTTCTCCATCTCCGACTTGGATTTCCTGCTGTTCAAACCCTTCTCCCCATCCGTCACTATACTGCCCGGTAACATATTCATACAGTTCTTCTGTTTCCGGCTGTTCTAAAAATGTAGTCAATTCCAAAGTAGTACATCCATACAAAACACCCTCTTTTTGTTTCACTGAAGGGATTGCACTGATCACTTTCTCTTTGATGGCTGCACTGCCATCAAAATAATCCATTAAATTGCAGGGCTTTCCTTCCTCATTTCCAATGGCATTATATTTTTCGATTGCTTCTTTGATCTCCGATTCATACTGTGACAAGTCTGTTCCTTCCAATGGCAGTCCCTCATAAACATCGTACTCGTATTCCCCCTCTTCCCACTGCCTTTCCAATTCTCTGGACGTGAAATTCCCTGTCAGTGGTGTCAACAATTCTATTTTTATGGTATCTTCCATTCGCTTCACCTCCCACGTTCTCTTCGATGTTTCTGCTGTTTTTCCCACGCCTGCTTTGCCAGGTCGCCATAATCAGCACCCTCTATTGGGGGCAGATTGCAGAAAACAGCATATTCTTTTTCATAACGCTCTTTTAGCTGTTCACACGCCCATCGTCCGGCAAAATCATGATCGGTGCAGATCTCTATCTCCGTCACCTCCGGATGCTGTTTCAAAAAATGTTCCAATGCATCTGGTATTTTCATCTTTCTGACGTTCTGCCCGGTTCCTTCCTTCGGTGCAGTGACACCGCCCAAAGACAATCGGTATTTATCCGCATTCCCTTCCAGTGTCATATGAGCCAGGGCATCAATACAGGCTTCATATACTGCCACCCGGCAGCTTTTCCCAAGGGGCGGAACACAAAAGCTGTATTGTTTTTCACTGCCTTCCTGTTCCATCCGGAAACTCTTTCCCCGATTGTCATAGATTCCCCGCAGGAACGCATACCTTGCATGTCCCTGTTCATCCATGCCAACAAAAACAGCGTTATGATAGGGGGCACTCTCATACAGGATTCCGAGCTGCACACAGTAATCCAGTACCTCATCCCGGATTCCCCTTTGGTTCAAATATCTCCGCACCCGGTAAAAATTATCATTGGGCAGGGGCAGGGCAAAGGGCTTCTTTTTAGGCGCTGGTTCTGCTCTGGGAACATACACAGGCGTCTGCTCACACAAGATCTTTACGACTTCCGTATATCCCATGCCATCTACCTGCATCAAAAACCGGAGGGCAGACATTCCACCGATATCCCTGGATTTCCAATGCCATTTACTGGTGATCTCATTGATCTTAAAACTGTCATGGTCCTGAAGCTGCCATTCGTTTCTTGTCCTTGTCTTTTTCAGCCTTCCCGGTTGGTATGTCTGCAAATACTCATATGCCCGCACCTGCTTGGCTGCCTGATACTCTTCTTCCGTAACCCAAGCCATCAGATCACCGTATTACGGAGCTGTTCTACCTTATCGGTGCGCTCCCATGGCAGTTCCTTTCTTCCAAAATGTCCAAAGGCTGCTGTCTGTCGGAAAATAGGACGGGTAAGGCACAGCGTATCTACGATCTGCTTTGGTGTCAGTCCAAACACCAAAGGGATCGCCATTTCCAGACAGTCATCCGCACACACTTTTCCTGTGCCAAACGTATCTACCTGAACCATAACAGGCTGGGCAACACCTATGGCGTAGGCAAGGGAAACCTGACATCTGCTGGCAAGTCCGGCTGCGACCATATTTTTTGCAATATACCTTGCCATATATGCCCCAGAACGGTCCACTTTTGAACAATCCTTTCCGGAAAATGCCCCACCGCCATGGGGAACCATGCTGCCATAACTGTCTACCATCAACTTTCTCCCAGTCAGTCCCGTATCTGCCTCCATGCCTCCGCAGACAAAACGTCCGGATGGATTGATAAGTATCTTTGTATCTTCATCCGGTGGAAGAAAACGAAGTGCCGGAAGAAGCACCTTTTTTCGGATCTCTGCTTCCAGTTTCTTCAGATTCTTATCTTCCATATGCTGACAGGATACAACCACACTATCCAGACGGACAGGCTTCCCATCCTCATACTCTACCGTCACCTGTGCTTTCCCATCCGGGCAGATCCCTTCAATATAGCTGCTTCTTCTACAGGCAGACAGTTCCCGGACAATCCTATTTGCAAGCACCACAGGCATAGGCATAAGCTGCGGCGTCTCATCACAGGCATATCCGATCATGACGCCCTGATCCCCGGCACCTTGAAACCAATCCATTTGATTGTCAGACACCCCTTCCCTTTTTTCTTTGGATTCCCTGACCGCATTGGTAATGTCCGGACTCTGCTGATGGACAAACGTATTCATGGCAACTCCTTCGCTGGAATATCCCACCTCAGACAATACTTTTTTGATTACACCAAACACATCCGGTTCATAGGCGCTGGTGATCTCTCCTGCCACAATGACAGTTCCCTTCGTGGCAAGCACCTCACAAGCCACCTTAGAATTCGCATCATTTTTCAGACACACATCCAGGATTGCATCTGCGATCTGGTCGCACACTTTGTCTGGATGCCCTTCAGTTACTGCTTCTGCTGTATAAAATTTTCTCATATAAATTTCCTCTCTTTCATGCAAAAAAAGCAGGATACCTTCCTTTTTACGGGAACATATCCTGCCTGATGTTTTGTCTCTATTTTTCTGTTATCACAAATTTTTCCAAAGAAAAACTCCCCAGATAAAACTGGGGAGCCTCCAGAAGCTATACCTTGCGGTCCTACGGCTTCGTTTAAACATTTATAAAGCACCCACTGTATCTTGATTGCTCAAGTGTGGGACTTAATCATAGTATCTCTGTTCCTCTTTATTATATGCAACTGCCTTCTCTTTGTCAACAAATTTTTAGCAGTCACATTTTTACAGGTTGTATGCTCTTTTGAATTTTCCTTTTACAAGATTAAAATCTTCCGGTGTTAAAGTCCCAATACATCCTCGGTTCGCATCCAGCCTTGACTTACTAACTGCACGTATCTCTTCACATTGAATCATACTGTCTTTATCCAAAAATTCATAAGTATGCATAGACGCTGGTATCGTTCTTCCCGGAATGACTTGTTTTTCTTCATCTTCTGTATCAGAATATAACAAAAACCATGAATCCTGAATTGGTAGACATCGTGCATTTACCTTTCCTTTTGCATCGGTAATACATACCACTACCACTTTTTCGGAATTATTGATTTTATTATTAGACATCACCAATACCGGACGCATTTTATTCTTTTCCGTTCCTACGTTATAGCCTAAATCACAAAACCATATTTGTCCATGTAAAACCTGTCTGTGCTTATTCGTATTAAATTTTGATATCCGATTGTAATTTACTTTATCCTTTGTCCAACTGGCAATATTATAATATTCCTGTGCTTCTTGATTCATTCGTATCACCTACTCATATTTGATAAGATTCATTATAATTCGCCTCATGTGTATCTTCAACTATTTTTTAGACTTTCCAACGAGTTTCCATGCCACAAAAAGTCCTCTCTCATCTATCCCTTAATAACGAAAAGACCCCCGTAGGAGTCTCCCCGGACTACGGGCTTCGCAAGTTTCCGTAGTGCGATCACTAGGCATAGTGTAATCGCTTCTGACACACTTGTCAAGAACAAATGCTTCTGTATTTCACATATCGGCTTTGGCTATCATACAGATTAATGTTTCACTTCTGACAGAAATTCTTCCTCTGTGATACCAACAATCCGAGAACACAATTCCACAGATACTCCATACTCTTTATAAAATCCCAATGCAGTTGCTCTTTTTGCAAAGTCTGTTGCTTGTTCTATTGTTTGCTTTGTATCGTACAATACTTCTTTGGGTATCTCGATGACAACCTGCATGCTCTTCCCCCTTTCACCTTTATCTGACTTCATATCTCTGTCGAAATTCTGTAAAAGCCTCCGATGCTTCCCGCACTCTTCCTCTTTCCATATCCTTATATCCTGCTTCCAGCTTCTGATGAATCTCTTCCACAGTCATGAGATCGGCATTAATAGCACCGTTCATTTTCTGCATTCCATCGAAACCCATACACTCTGTTTTTTCTTTCTGATTCATGGAACACCTCCCTGTCTTTCTGAAATGATTGTAACGCTTTTTCAGACAAATGAACAGAGCTTTTCTATTTTTAAATACTTCTTGAAAATATATTTCAGATAACTGGACGCTACATCCAGATAGCTGCAAAAGTTCCCATCTTTGAACACATTCCGACACTACACCTGTCCACGTTCCGTTGCACATCCCGCAACCTTGAACACTTTTAGGTTATCGTTCTGTCTTTTGCTTGCAGTTGCGTCTCACATTCCGCACTTTTCGGGTACTTTCAAACACTCCCCGGAATATACGGTTCGGGAAAGCCACCAAAGAGCTGGAAAAGCACCTGCCTTTGAACACTTCCCAATATTACAAGATGCCACGACCTGTTGCACATCCCTTAACTTCGAACACTTTTCGTTCCGCATCGCCACTTCCCGTTGCACCTTGTCTCACATTCTGCACTTTTCGGGTACTTTTGAACACTTCCGGCAGGAGAGTGATCCAGAGTACCCCATGATACATCCAGAGAGCTGAAGAAAGTACCCATCTTTGAACACTTTTCACCTTTCAGGTTCTGCTTTTACTGCCACAAGGATGTTCCGGGCCTCCTTCCACTCATAAGAACAGGTTACCAGCGTCAGGGTTGTCTCACAACCTGCACCAGCTACCCCTGTTTCAAACAGCGACAGCGCTTTCGCCTGCGCTACATAAGCCTCCAATTCCTTCGGAATGTGAAAAGATGCCTGCTGGAAGTCGAACATGGACACATCAGCTTTCAATACTGCCGCTATCTGGTACTCTTCCATGCCTTCCGGCGTCTGAAAGAACACCCTGGGATGTGCTTTCCAGTAATCATAGGCGGCGTACCGGTCCAGATTCCCGAACATCGCCCCGCTGTTCATGTTGTGACCGTAAATGGTCAGATTCTTTGATTCTCCCAAAATACAGTCTGCCTGGAGGAACAAACTCCCATTGATGTCGTAGTTTCCCCGGTAATCCCTCCGCAGATAATACTCCGGCTCTTCCCGGCTGCTCTGCATGACCGGATAATCGATCCCAACCTCTGGGATCGTAAGCCAGCCACGAACACCCGGATACCGGCGCTGGAGGGATTGAAGGTCAACGGCAGACACTTCCGGTTCTCTTCCAGCCTGTTCCTCTTTCTCTCCTGGAGAGCCCCCGCCCGGAGGGATGTCCTCCGGGAAGCAGGTTTTTAACTCTTCCACCAGTTCTCGGTTCTGCCGGGGAATCGCCACATAATCATGATAAATTAGTGCCGCACTGAGGATACAGACAGCACACAAGACTGCCTGCAGCATCCACAGCTTATTCTTCTTTTTTCGCTTCATCTGCTTTTTTATGTCTCTTCTTATAGAGCATGGTTGCCATGAGTCCGGCTGCTGATACACCTAAAAGTGCAAACAGAAGGATTGGTTTCCAGTGGTCATCTCCTGTCTGCGGTACACCCGGAGTTTCCGGTGTCCTTGCATCCTTCATTTCCACCTTCTGGACTTCCATGGTATCTTCCAGTGTAAACTTCACATCTTCTGCGATCTCATAGCCTTCCGGCGCTGTGATCTCACGCAGGATCAATTCTTCCCCTACCGGAAGTTTCTCTACCAGATGCGGTTTGCCATCTGTTACCCACTCTTCCAAAACTTCACCATCCTTATTTAAGATCTGAAGCTTGGCTCCTTCCAGTTCCTTTCCGGTGGTGAGGTCTGTTTTGGAGATTTCCACTTTGGAATAGGTATCCTTCATTTCCACCTTGGTCACACTGCCATCTTCCTTTACTTCAAACTCAATATCTTCCGCAGACACATACCCTTCTGCATAAGGCGGCAGTTCTTCATGGAGCGTATATGTTCCCTCTGGCAGTCCATAGACTACGTGCGGTTCTTTTGTGCTGATCCACTCCTCTACAATGTTGCCATCCTGGTCGATGCTCTGAAGCTTCACCCCTTCCAGTTCTTCCCCGGTTGTGGCATCGGTTTTTGTAAACTGGCTTTTCGTTGGCTGATTTTCCACTTCTTTTGTCAGCTTGATTTCTGCAAGGTTCTGGTCTGTGTAAGAGGCATCGATCTCCCAGATTTCCTCATTTGGAAGATACCCCGGCTTTCTCACTTCCTCTTTCACATAATATTTTCCATGATAGAGGTCGCTGTCAAAGGTAAGCTGTCCCTTCTCATCCGTTGCTTTCTTCTCCAGCATCGTGTCCTTTTCTACAAGAACCTCACCCTGCTGGGAGAGGATATCTTCTTTTGCATACAATCCAAAGATCACGCCTTCCAGCTTCTCTTCTGTGACTGCATCCTTCTTTTCTACAGAAATGGAAATCTTCTGTCGCTCATTTTTATAAGCAACCCCTTCATAAACCACTGCCTGAGTATCATCCTCTGCGGTCAGGGTAAATTCTTTCTGTTCCGGGTTCAATACGAAATGGTCGCCTGCTATGGTTTCTTTCAGATAATAAGAGCCCAATGGAAGATTGTTCACCACTGCTTTTCCTTCCTTATCTGTGACCAAAGTTGCCACCAGATCGTCTTTTTCATAACGGATGACCGGATTGCCCTGCTCATCCTTTGCTCCGTCCGGGGAATAAATGGTGTCCTTGGCATACAGTTCAAAGGTTGCCCCTTCCACACCGGATTCTTCATAGACAAAATCATGGAACACTCCGGTATCGGTATCCTCTCCGGTCACTGCATCTTTGATCTTTCCTGCCAGTCTCTTTGCCTTTACAAGCAGGGAATCCCCCTTCACTTCCACTGGCTGTTCTCCGGTTTTGGTCAGTGTCAGGCTGCCCACCTGCTCATCGTTTGGCTGCTCGACTTCCACGATGACTGCCCCGGTATCCGGATCGATCTGATGGGCGGTATTGGAAGAAACCGTGATCACAATTCCCTCTTTTGGGTTCTCTTTGTAACTGCCTTTTCCGGTCACTTCCAATGGAGAAATTATTGTTTCCCCTTCATACAAGGAACTCTCATATCCCTGTCTTACAAACCCTTCCGGTGCTTTTACTTCTTCAATCCGGTAAGTAGAACATTTCAATTCTTCCGGTGTTACCAGATAGCCTTCCTCATTGGTCTTAAAAACGCTGATGGTCTCTTTCTTCGGATAGAATACCGTCTGCTCTACATATTCCTCTTTTTCCATGTCAAAGATTTTATAGGAAGTGCCTGCTTTTAAAACCGGATTGCCTGTCTGTGCATCCTTTTTCACGATCTTTAACAAAAACTCAAATGGACGGTCATCGAAGATCCTCCATACCATCGGTTCTCTGCTGTCCTCATCAACCTTCACCAAAAACGGATCGATGGCTTTCAAGTTCTCCGGTACAGTGCTTTCCTCTACCACATAAAGACCATACGGAAGCTCCGGACTGAGGGCATATCCTTTTTTATCTGTAATAAGCTCCGGTACCGGGACAGCCTTGCCATCCACATAGGTCACTGCCACCTCTTCCTTACTGAAATCATAACCTCGGAAATCTTCCGCAGTAAGCTGCTCGCCATTGGATGGCTGTAGTTCCCCACTCTTTACTTTGGACAGGTTGCTGACTAAATACACTTTAAATCCTGCCCCTTCCACAAGGTCTGTTTCTGTCTGGTCTCCATCTTCGCTGATCTTGATCAGCTGGAACGCCTGCTTTTTCACCTGTTCCTGTACCGTCAGGTCCCTGGTTACCTCTGCCACTTCCTGTCCTTCGTAAGCAAGGTCCACCTCATACTCTATTGGATCTACCGTATAGCCTTCCGGCGGAGTGATCTCTTTCACATACATTTTTCCCAGATACAATTCGGAAAAATCTAAGGTACCATCCTCCTTGATCACGCCCTGTGCGATGAGGCTGTCTTTTTTGAACAGAACCCTCGTCTTTCCATCCGGGTGGACGATATCCTCTCTGGCATACAGACCATACACAGCCCCGGCAAGGGAACTATCCCCCTGGGGAAGAAAGGCCTGTGTCTCCTTATCGAACTTTTGGATATGGACAGCGCCTCGTACCCTCTCATCAGTTGCTGAGATGGTGACCGTCTTTCCGGCTTCCACATCCACCTTATGGATCACATCACTCTGTGCATACTTGTCCGGAGCCTTGATCTCTTTCACATATACTGTTTTGATGGCTACCTCAAAATAATCACTGACTGCTTTTCCCTCTTCCCCAGTGACTGGCATTTCCATCAAAAGATGCTCACACTTGCTGTCTGTATAAATGCCATACACTGCACCGTCTAAAGGATTCTTGGTATCCGCATCCTGTTTGAAAAGCTCGATCCTTGTCATCTCCAGCCAGTCTACCGTAAAACTTACTGGATTGGCTTTCTCCGATTCAAAGACTCCAATGTCCTGATTGCTGTTTCCTGTGGATAATATCAGTGTTCTCCAGGTTTCCCCTACAGAACCATGCAGCTCCCCGGAGGAATATTTTCCGGTATGAAGCATTGGGGCAGTCAAATAAAAGGTATCCCCGCCATAGATCTTCAGCGCACCATTCTCTGCGGAAGTTCCCTTTGTCTTGTTATAAATGGTGATGTCTTTTGGTACATGGACTGAAATGTAGTTTCGGTGATCCCCGGACAATGTGATATCCGGTGTTTTCTGTACATTTCCATTTCGGACTGCTTTTACAGAAGTCTTGGAAAGAGAAATTTCTCCCTTCGGCGGCTCTTCCATAGCAAACAGGTGGTCAATATAGGCGATCACGCCTGCGTTTACCAGGTCTTCATACTTACATCCTGTAAATCCTGCCTCACCTGCATAGGCATAGCTGGCTGCGATGTGGGTATATACATATTTCTCTTCTGCACTTTTCCCGGACAGATAACTACCTGTAATATCCCCGGCACCGCCATAACCATAATACAGCACCTTCTGCAAGTTCTTATTGCTGTCCAGTACCTGTGCCACATAGTCACCACTCGGCGGTGAGAAACGATGGGATTCCAGACAGTAAGCGATCTTTCCATTGACCGTAAACCAGCAGGTTAAGTAATTTCCAATATAACTTGGATAGTAGATGGTCTCTCCTTTTTCCAGATGTACGGTTTCCCTTGCTCGGAAAGTATTTTCCGCACCGGAAAGCATCATCACTTCCCCATCCTCAATCTTTTCTTCCAGTTCCCTTGCTGCCTGTGCATCCGCATCTTCCCCGGATACCGTCACTTCCACATCCGGGATTTCCTGCACAGGCGTCTCCGAATCTTCTTCAGAATTCGTATCCTCCTTCTGTTTCTGACCGCCATTTTCTTCTGTATGAGCCTGCCCTTCCGTATCCGTCAGGATGATCTTTCTGCTCACAGAATAGCTGTCACGCGCATCCTTTGGCACAACCCAGTAGGTTGCGATATAAGTTCCTTCCTGGTCAGGATGGTAGCTCCCTCCATCTTCCGCTTCAATACGCTCTAACGTAACATCCTCTTTTTCCGGATTGTAATGGATGCCTTCCATACAAGTCTCTACCATAAAATCCTTGTCGGAAATATCTTTCGTGATATCTTCTGCTGTTACCAAATGTTTCGCAGCTTCTGAAACTTCCTCTGTCTGTTCCGTTTCAGATATTTCTGCGCTCTCCGTCACTGGCTCTGACGGATTTTTTGTTTCTGCCGCATGGACATCCGCTAAGTTCCCCAGCGGACTATGCCCCATAAGCAGTGCGAGCCCAAAAGCTGCAAGTCTTGTTTTGATATTTCTGCTCTTCATTGCATTCTCCTTTTTTCGTTAAAAATACCGCAGAGGCTTTCCCCTGCGGCTTTGTTATCTACTGACTTCTGTTTTCTTGTGACTGGCTTTTTGCTTTCCCACTTCCTGTCTGGTACGCTTTAGCGCATCGGTCACAGATCGGCTGGAAATCCCATTCTGATGGCAGCCTTCCACGATCCCCATAAAATAAAGATCCGAGGGGATGGCAGGCTGATCCTTATAGGGTGCATTCATGGTATATGCCATGACTTCCCGTTTCACACCATCCTTTCCCTGAACAAAAACAGGCTCCTTCCCATACAGGTGGGGATACCCTTCATAAAAGTCCAGGCTTTTTTCACACTCCGGTGTGATCTTCCAAAGCACCCCTTCCACCTGGCTGCCCTCTTCCGGCAAAATAGTGGCAACACCGCATCCTTTTCCCCTGCCACAAAAGATCAGGCGGTATCCCTCCAGCTTGACATTCTCCACTACGGAAGCTGCCGGACAGCGGTACGCCATCTGGTCTAAGTTCATGTTGCTGCCATAGGCAAAATAATAGGTTTCTTTCATCTCTTACCTCCTAACGGGCATCCTCTGCCCGATGATTTCGATTCAAACATTCATAGGTACTGCGGTCATATCTCCATGCTCTGTCACCCTCCAGATTGGCAAGCAGATGTTCCCGGACATTCTTATATTCCGGTCCAATGAGTCCCAGCCGCAATAAAAAAGTACGGAAGGTAAATGCCGGATTCTCTGTAATCTCCGTTTTCCGCATCTGGGTACATTTCTGATTGATGGCCTGGGCAGAGATGGCAAGAGCCAAAGTGATATTTGCCCGCACTTTTCCTGCATGGAGGGTACTCTCAAAACATCTCCACTCCAAAGTTCCTTTGGAAAATACTGCATGAAGGTTCAACGCATAGTACCGGGTGCTGTCATAATGACTATTGCTTCCGTCCCTGCCCTCATACCATACCCGTTTCAACTTTTCCATGGAAATGGTGTTGTTTGGCATCCGGCGGATCTTCTCCAGCACAATAGGGCGTACCTTCTGGCAATACTCCTGTTCTCTTGATGTCTGTACCTTCAATGCCTTGAACAGGATATCCTCTTTGGAATACATAATGGTCATAGCATTTTTGAGGCTTCTTGGTGTGTGATTGGAAGCGTCCACATGCACATGCTGCCCGCAGGATGCATTTACCTTCGCCCCATGATGCCTGAGACACCGCACCACTTCCTGCAGCTTTCCCATTTCTCCATAGGACAATTTCGGACTGACCATTTCGGTGCTGTATTCACTTCCAGCACGAACCATGCGTCCACGCTCCCTGCGTTCCGTATAAATGCTTCCATCATACATGAACTTCCATTTCTTTCCTTCCTGATCTGTCACAGACCAGACCCCATAATATCCACCGTCGCAAACTGCCCTTGTTCCAAACAGTTCTGCTACTTTCTCCGCAGCCCTCTGCCTGGTGATCCCTGTCATCTCAATCTCTGTACCGAAATATTGATCCTGAATTCCAATTGCCATACTGCCTTACCTCTTTGTCTTTTCATCCTCTGCCCGGATTTCTGCATCTGCCTGCCGAAGAAGCGTTCCGATGGCTTCGATCACGTTGACGGTCACTCCATTTCCGGCCTGTTTATACAGCTGGCTGTCCGAAGTCTCCTGTTCTATGCGGTCAATCTGCCAATCATAAAAACCCTGCAGCCGCAGACACTCCCTTGGCACCAGCCTCCGGATTCTGCCCCGATAGGCAACTCCATGCCGGTCTGTGGCAGTAATAGTGAACATCGGCTCTTCCGGCTCCTTCATCCTCCGGCCATTCTGCCGGGTTTCTTCTCTTCCCGGAGTCAGAACTGCCCTGGCACCTTCCTCTTTTAAGACACCAGAGCATTCCCCTTTATGATTATGGATGCCGGACTGTCTGGTATTCAGACACCTGCACTGCTCTGTGACAAGAGGTGGCACAGACAGATCCACAAAATGAAGCGTTCCCTGCTGGATTCCTGTAGTAAGGGTATGGGCGATCTGATGCCCCACACGCCCTCTTCTGGTATTCATGCCTGCATATCCTAAGTCAATGCTGTCTCCCGGATACGCCATCTTATATCCCTGCTTGGTATTCTCCTTGATGGGAATACCCATCTCATACAATCCAGTTTTTCCACCCATACCGCCTGCCAGCGATGTCAAAGTACAGCTTAATCCTTCCGGGCTGTACACTCTTTTCCCCTGGCTGCCTGTTCGGATTTGTATAAGAGACGTTCCATTTGCTGCTGGGAAAGGTAATATTTTTCCGGCACATCTTCGATCAAGATATCCGACAAGATACACCCGTTTTCTGGATTGGGGGACTCCAAAATCCTTGCTGTTAAGCACTTTCCATTCCACACCGTACCCCAGCTCAGATAAGGTACTGAGGATGGTGTGAAACGTCCTGCCTTTGTCATGCGAAAGCAGTCCGGGAACATTTTCAAGGATGAAATACGCAGGTCGCTTGTCTGCAACCAGTCTGGCAATCTCGAAGAACAGAGTTCCTCTGGCATCTGCAAATCCTTCCCGCTTTCCGGCGATAGAGAATGCCTGGCAAGGAAATCCTGCACACAAAAGATCAAAGTCCGGCATTCGTTCAGTTTCGATTGTTCTTGCGTCATTGCAAAACCACTCCCCTTCTGTGTCGAACAGCAATCGGTAGTTCTTATCCGCATAAGCATCCACCTCGCAGTGTCCCACACAGGTAAAACCGCCTGCACGTCTTAACCCTTCCCGGAATCCCCCGATTCCGCTGAATAAATCAAAAAATCGAATGGTTGCGGCTATCAACCTCCTTTGCTGAAAAAAAGCAGGCGGCATGGTTTTTCTCCCACACCGCCTGCTGGTTTTATAGTTCTATGTGTTTGGCATTATGCGATCTCTTCGGTTTCTTCCAGATTATCTATTTCTTCCGGCTGTTCCAGTTCCTGCCATTTGGCTTCTACCTCTTCCACCGCTTTTTCGATGATGCGGATGATAAAATCTTTCTGTTTGATGCCTTCCTTTGTGACTGCCCATTTGACTCTCTGGAATAATTTCTCTGTGACCTGTACTGCTAATGTTCTTTTTTCCATGCTTTCTTCTCCTTTGCCTTCCAGCCTGTTAAAGTGTTCTTCGATCACCTGCCGGATAAAGATCTGTGTACTTGTTTCCTTTTCTTCGATCTCGGCTCGTACCTTCTCATGTAATTCCACCGGGATCTTTCCGCATATGTTCTTCATCTCTGCCATAAGCGCTTTCCCCTTTCGTTTTGTTATACACAACATACTCCCAAATTTGAAAGAAAGCTATTCACAATACCCACTAAAGAAACCATGTCAAATGTATGCAAAACCAAAGCATATCCAACAATGCCATGCTTTCCTTGCCCATAGGCCTCACCCCCTTTACTCCTGCTCCATCTGAAATAAAAAATCCAGCATCTGACCGGGAATTTCTTCCTTTTCCTGTGCTGGCGTCCGTTCCACATCGCCACATTTTAACTCTTCCCGAACAGCCTCCTGAATGAGTCTTTTTAATGTTTCTCTCTCTTCTTGTTCCAGAATCACATCCACCAGATACTGATTCCTCTGCCCTGCCGGAATTTCCATCAAAAGCTGCCACGCTTTTTCATGTTCCGGGTTCTTAAGGTTTGGGCGGAAGGAAAAGACCGGGCGGCTCACAGCGTCCTCATCTGCCCCACAATCCGTTCATATCCGGCAGCGTTGGCATGGATATCCGTCAGGTAAATCGGGCGGCACAGGCGGTCCTGCTCGCTTACACGATGTTTAAAAATAGCAGCACCGCCTCCCATGAAAACGGAAGGGACTGCCCGCAGGTCAAAGCCTGCCTCGGTGATCGCAGACAGGATTTTTTCAATATAAAGCCTGCCCTGCCTCTCAATCAAAGACACCACTTCCGCAGGCATGCTGCTGGGTTTTCCATGTAAGACACGCTCGATCTGCGTCTCCGTTACCGACAGCCCTGTATTTCTCCTTACCTGTTCCCTGATCTCATCCATACAGCGGATGACCCCCAGTTCCAGGCTTCTACAGGTAGCTGCGTTAGGAACAGCATTATCAAGCCGCATCAAGTCCACCGTCCAACCTCCGATATCCACAAGAAGCACAGAAGGCTCATCTTTTAAATACTCTGGATAAAGAGCCAGGGCTGAATATCCCTGGGGGAACAGTTTCACATCCTCAATCTGGATCTCATAGCGTTCCCCTTCGTAGAAAAAACGGATTGGCTGTTCCTTCCGAAACAGATACTCCTTGAATTTCTGTTTTTCCCTTCCAAACCCGGTAAGGGGAAGTCCGGCTGCAAGAACAACCTTCGCTGTCCTTTCCCCCTTTCGCTTTCGGATCTCCTGTGCCAGTGCTGCCAGCGTCAACAGATAATAATTGTCGTTGGCGGTCTTGTCCTTTACCAATGTCTGTCTCCCAGTCCCACACACATAATATTCTCCCCTGTACTGGAGGATATTCTGCATGGTATAGGGTTCATACTCATACCGGATGATCCTGTGGGGAAACACACCTGCTTTGTTTTAATGGCGTAATATCCATGATCGATTCCGATAATCATTGCTTACCACTCCCTTCTTTTCTATTCTATGTTAAGTTTCCGGTGAAAGAGCCCTTGCCCCCGAAGGCGCGCCCCGGCAGACATTCTTTTCTTTCCAGCCTGTTTTTTCCCTACTTCTAGTCTTGAAAAAATGTTTGGACTGGAAGATAATGCAGTGTTCCTTCCAAAACAAGCGCCTGTCTTTGAAAACGAAAGATTCCTTGGTTCTGTAACTCCACCATTTCGTAATATGCTTTCTTTGTTAAAAAGTAACGATGATATATTCCCGCGTCTCCAAACTGCTCCGTCTGCTCCAACACCAAAAACTCCACCATATACCTGGTATCCGGTGCAAACCGTTTTTCACATAGCATGGCATCTCCCTGGACTGCCTTCACACCCTCCGCCTCTCTGGCTACTGCCAATAATTCATGGATACTGATACTCACGTTTGCTATCACCTCCCTTCGAAGCCTTTTTCTTCGTATTTCTATACTTAATTTTCTGCGAAAAAAAGACAGGCACCTACACGATGTCTGTCTCTGTGGGATCTTCCAATCCCCTTTTATATGATTTTTATATAATTTATCTTTTTATTTTGCTATTTTCAATTCCATAAATTCTCTTTTTGCTCGATTCACGCTATCGAACTTTTTATCCCACTTTTTTCGTACTTCTGATTGTTTTAATACCTGTTTCAATGTATAGTCATCAAAATATGTAATCTTCTTAGAAGTATAATATTTTTTACAATAACTTTCATATGTAGAAATTAGCCTCGCTTCACATTCATCTGGTTCATAATCAGGATCATATTGTTTAAGAACATCCTCCAAATCTTCTGATAAATAAAATAAATCTGGTGGATACTGCGTAGCAACCACTTCTCCCTCATATTCAATCGGGAATGGTTTAGTATTAATTCCTTCTTTTTCTAATTTATATTCAAAGTATGAAAATAAACTATTCGCATTTATTTGTATATCATTATAGACACTAATCTCTTTATATGCTTCTAAAAGCGAATTCAATTTTTTTAATTCTTTTTTCTTGAAATATCTTACACTATATTCTCTTGCGATTTCTTCTATCTTCTTGTAATTATTTCTTGAATAGCTGTCATTTAATATACTAATAATCGGATGAATGACCGACATTTTCAGATTATTTCTATTCCCTTTACGGTAATAAGCTGCCGAAATTATCAAAGAAATTATACCAGATAATAAAACCGTAAATAAAGTAAATATATTTGCATTCCAATTCTCTAAAAACCACTTTATAAACTCTTCCATATTTCTTACCTCATGTATTTTCAATTCTTTCTCAATAGATAATATACCATAAATCCCTTTCCTTTTCCATTTAATACCATTACCGCATTATCTAATCAAATAATCTCTTTTCTTTTATTTCTAAATTTAAGCATCCTAAAAATACATCTTTAATCATAAAGACAGGCACCTACACGATGTCTGTCTCTGTGGGATCTACCATCTCTTTTTCCTGATATTGTTGTTTTATAATTTGTTCCAGCTGTTTCCGAACTTCCTCATCCAATATCTGTGTGCAAAATTCCTGTATCCATCGTTCATGCAAATGCTCATCTGCTTCTGTAGACTCCAAGGACACGATGCTGCAGGTTTCATCATATAATAATTCCAACTGGCGAAATTGTTCGCCAAACTGCCCTGCAAATTCATTCCAGATTTCTAGGTTATATAATTTCAAGCCTTAAAAATCAGTCACATATGTCAGCCTGTCCAAATCTGAAAATGTCATTTTTTCTATTCCCATCAGGATTGCCCTGTCACGCTTTCCACATAAAAACAGGAAAGCAAACCGTTCTATATCGCTCTGATACATAATCATTCCCCTTTGCATAAATAATTCCTTATTACGAAACATTATAAAAAGTGAACTCAGTAAAATCAATATAAAGTTTCTTTGTTACGAAACATCAAGGAATGAGAGGACTCTATCATGCAGAAGATCAGACCAGACATGGATATCGGCAAAAATATCCAAGCCATCCGTTATCAAAACAAACTTACGCAAGACCAGGTCATTGCAAAGTTAAACCTGATGGGTATCTCCATGTCCAAAAGTACCTATGCTAAACTGGAGACCAACCGTATGAACATCAAGGTATCGGAACTTGTTGCCCTTGCAAAAATCTTCCATACCGATATCAACACATTCTTTTCCGGGCTTCTCTAAACCGGAAAAGAAACATTTCCTATAATTCTTCTCCCCTCTTCTTTTCCCCCTCTCCTTTATCTTTGTTCCCTCCACTCTCTCTTACATTGGGATTGCTTTTGAAATAATTCCTCATATCGAAGAAGTATATCCATACTGTCTTGTGTAAAATCAAAGGACTGAAGCACAAGGTATCGCGGCAATGCACTTGGGACATATGCCAATTGTTCCAACTGCTTAGATGTGTATTTTTTTTTTCTGGCTTCACTATATGGCAAAAGACCGCATTCCGTCTTATACGCTGGAATACGGTCTTTCTTCATTTCCTGTAATGCTTCAATCATATTTTTATGATGGTGTCGGGATTTATAGGTATCTATCTGCCCTCTGGTCATGCCGACAGCCGATGCAAAATCTGATATCCTTTTATAGAATTTCCCTTGAATCTTACATCTCGGAATAAAAGCAAATACCTCAGTTTTAGGCCATCCACATTCATCCCGCAGTTGCTTTACTAAGTGGAAACATTCTATAAACGAATATTCTGATTTATAGCGCTGTTGTCCATATACTAACAGCTTGGAGATATTATATTCCCTGCATAAAAAAGCAGCATTCTGATATACTTTCCCTTCATATTCAATTTCATATCTTTTCCCATTATTCCTGATCGGCAAATAAATAGCTTCCTCCAATGTTTTCCCATATTTCAAGCGTTCAAAAACATTGCAGGGCTGCACTTGATACTCCGCACACAATTCTACCAATGTATTATAGGTTTTTCCTTCAAAACATATCGGTTCTTTCTGCAATAGTTCAAGAACAATTTCTTCTAATGTCCTGTTTCTTGTATGGATTCTGGCTGAAATGGAAGTCTCTCTAATTCCAAATGCTGTTGCCACCTCATATCTGCTCTGATATCTTTTGCCCCATAGCATAATTTTCTTCTCTTGTGCCTCTTTGCAACGATCTACCGCTTCTTCTACTGTTTTGCACCTTTGTATGTAATGTGCTAATGAATTCCAAGGTAATCCATATTCTTCAGCCAATGCTTTAGGCGAACGATATAACTTTCCATTGTATTCAAAAAGCCGACCTCTTCCTCGCACATCATTAATGCACATTTGCATTGCATCTTCTAACGACCAGCCTCGGCGCCGGAAGGAATATATTCTCTGACGGTCAATTCCATATTCCTCTGCCATTTCTTTTATCGTTTCATATGTTTTCCCATCATAGCAGTACGCCATAGTCATCACCTCTTCTCTTTACCACACCAGTATACCTACTTATCGTAAAAAAGCTATTCAGCAAATCCACTAAATTTTACTCTTTATTTGTTTCCTCCCCTATAATCACAAAATAAAAGGCAGATAGAAGTTTTCCACTTTCATATCCACCTATGCAAAATTCCCATATTCAATTAACCAAATCTTCCTGTAATGTAATCCTCTGTCTTTTTATTTTGTGGTGTAGAAAATAATGTATCTGTCCAGTTAAACTCAATCAACTCACCCATAAGGAAAAATGCACAGCAATCTGAGATACGAACTGCCTGCTGCATATTATGTGTGACCATAATTACTGTATATTTTGATTTCAGTTCCATAAGTAAATCTTCTATTTTCCCTGTACTGATTGGATCAAGCGATGCTGTACTCTCATCACAAAGAATTACTTTTGGCTGTACTGCCAACGCTCTTGCAATACAAAGTCTCTGCTGCTGTCCTCCCGACATCCCCAATGCAGATGTTTTTAACCGATCTTTCACTTCATCCCAGAGAGCCGCATCTCTTAAAGAGCGTTCCACAATTTCATCCAGTTTCACTTTAGAACGAATACCATGCGTTCTTGGTCCAAAAGCCACATTGTCATAGATGCTCATCGGAAATGGATTCGGTTTCTGAAATACCATTCCGATCTCTTTGCGCAGTTCATTTACATTCGCATTAGAAGAAAATATATCCTTTCCATCGTATTTTACTTCTCCTGTAATGCGCACATTCTCTACAAGGTCATTCATTCGGTTTAGTGTTTTCAAAAACGTGGATTTACCACAACCACTCGGTCCAATCAATGCAGTAATCTGATGTTCCGGGATATCCATTGTAATTCCCTTTAACACCTGATGATCTCCATACCATAATTTCAGATCTTTAGTTTCTATAATTGAGTTCATTTCTGTCTCCTTTTTGTCAATTCTATATTACAACGTGATACCCAAACTCTTCCATATTCCGTGTATCATGTACTTATATTCATAGCAAAATCTACGCTATACACGCTATGCACATGCCCTAAGTGTACTATAATTTTCGTCCATTAGAAGAACTTCCGGTTCAACCGCAAGCGCTCGCGCTATGCAAAGTCTTTGCTGCTGTCCTCCGGACATTCCAAGAGCGCTCTTTTTCAGCCTGTCTTTACATTCATCCCAAATCGCCGCATTTCTAAGAGAACGCTCCACAATATCATCCAACTTAGACTTGGAACGGATTCCATGCGTTCTCGGTCCAAACGCAATATTATCGTAAATGCTCATCGGAAACGGATTCGGCTTCTGAAATACCATTCCGACACGCTTTCTCAGAAGATTAACGTCCATCCCTTTAAAAATATTTTGTCCGTCCAACGCAATTTCGCCTTCTATACGGCAGCCCTCTACAAGATCATTCATTCGGTTGATCGACTTTAGCAGCGTTGATTTTCCGCAGCCGGACGGTCCGATAAACGCAGTGATCTTATTTTCTTCGATTTCCAGATTTATATTTTTAAGGGCTTTAAAATCCCCATAATACAGATCAAGATTTTTAATACTTATCTTTGACATACCTGTTTCCTCTCTTAATTCACCTTATGCTTTTGTCAGTTTCCGCGCGATCATACCTGACAATGTGTTAATACCTACTACTAAAACCAACAGAATAACCGCTGTTGCATATGCCTGATCCATATAAAGTCCTTCACTTGCCAGATTATACATATGAACTGCCAGTGTTCGTCCGGAACTCATTACATTCTTTGGCATCTTTGCCAGTGTTCCTGCAGTATAGATAAGTGCCGCTGTTTCTCCGACAATACGTCCGACTGCAAGAATCACTCCTGCAAGGATTCCAGGCACTGCCGACGGAAGAACAATCCGAAATACCGTTCTAAGTTTTCCGGCTCCCAGTCCAAAGCTTCCTTCTCTGTAAGAATCCGGCACAGATTTCAGTGCTTCCTCTGTACTACGCATGATCAGCGGCAATACCATAATTGACAATGTAAATGCTCCTGCGAGAATGGAGAATCCCCAGTGGCAGAATGTTACAAAGAACAACATACCAAACAGGCCATATACGATAGACGGGATTCCCTGTAACGTTTCCGTCGTCAGTCTTATGATTTCTACGAATTTATTTCCACGTTTTGCATATTCCACAAGGTAGATTGCTGAAAATATACCAAGCGGAACTGCGATCAGAAGTGATAACGCTGTCATGATCAATGTGTTGATAAGCGCCGGCATAAGTGATGCATTGTCAGAAGTATAGGTAAATGAAAACAGTGACGGTTTCAGATATGGTACTCCATTGACCAGAATATAGGCAATCAGAAAAAGTAACGCTGCAAATGTAATAATTGCTGCAATCAAAACTAAAAGCATTACGATGAAAGAGCCCGGTGTCCGTTTGTAGCTTTTCAGTTTTTCTTTTACAGAACCTCCCTGTCTACTCATGTTCACTCCTCCTCTTTAAAAGTGCTACGCTGAAATTCAATATC
>OLOI01000988.1_pt1 | contig 26345 bp, 20 predicted proteins | sample 1672131 | NCBI WGS metagenome assembly OLOI01 (sample SAMEA3136651, study PRJEB25190) | human gut metagenome
TCTCCACCGCGTCGTAAATGGCGCGGATAACGGTGGGGCTGGTGTAGTGGGCGTTGAGGGTGGACGCTCTGACGGCGGCGTATTCTTCCGGGGAAAGTGTGGCGTACAGCTCTGCAAATTCGTCTGCCCAATTTGGCTTATTTTCATCGAACGCATCTGCCAAACCTCCCCAGCCCACATAGCGGGAGAGGATTTCCTGCTGTTCCGGGCTGGCCTGCAAGCCCTCAAATTCCAACTCCTTCAGAAGATTGATTGCCGCCATATTCGCCCGGAACTTGGCCTTTGCGCCGCCTGTGCCGAGATTGTCGTCCAAAATGCGGAAATTCTCCGCAGGCGGCAGCGGGGCGGGCGGGTCATGCTCCGGCTCGTCAAAGCGCAGGGTGCGAATCTCCACATCATAGGGGAGGTTGTTTTTGTCGGAGGGATACACCGCCACGGTTTCCTCGGTGTAGGTGTGGTTTGGTTCTCTTTCGGGGACAGCCGTATTCTCAGCGGCGGTCTTTTCCGGCTGCGGATACCGCTCCATGAGCCGCGCGAAGCTCTCCCTGCTCTCCGCACGGGAGATGGGATAGAAAAGCGTCGGGTCGCTGAGGGTAATATCAAAGATGCCGATGCTCTCGATGATATAGGGCTTGCCGTTTTCCAGATACACCGTATCGCCCACAGAGTATGGGAATTTGTCCTTCTGCGGGACGGGAGCACTCTCAACCGCTTCAGGGTGTTCAACATTTGGTGTTTCCGGTTCATGCCGGCGGTGCTGCTCCACATCCTCATCCGAAACATGGATGAGGTCGCTGAAATCGAGGTTTTCCAGCTCGTTGGTAATAAGCTCCTGCAAAGAGCCGTACTGCCGGGTTTCCAGATGCGCGTCATCCAGATAGCGCTCCAGCCGGTAATTCACAAGGTCAATGTTCACCTGAATGGGAATCTCATCGTCGGTGACGGTGGTGTAAGCGACGCCGATCTTCGCCGGGTCGCTGAAATCCGCCTCTGAGCCGTATTCGCTCCGGCAGAAGTCAGAGATCAGTCCCTTTGCACGTTCCATGAGCGCCTGCTCCGCCTGTCCTTGCAGCTCCAGCCGGTACGCCTCCGCCTGCCATTCGCTTGTAAATTCCTCGGTCACGCCGTCCGCGTCCACATAGTAGCCGTGGGTCTCGTCGTCCCACACGGCATATAGGGTGCGGAAGCCCCGGTCAAGACTTACCACATGGAAACGTTCTGCGGGGATAATGCTTTCTGCGGTCGGCTCACGTCCCGCTACCTCTGCGTGCGCCCGTTCATCCGGGTAATCGCCGTAGATATGCAGATACTTCCGTGCCTGCTGGTCGTAGATGGCTGCGCCGTCATACGCAAAGCCGTCGCTTCCCATCGTGCCGTCCACATAACCCTGTGCGGCTTTTTCTGCTTCTTCCAGCGTTTGATAGTCCCGCTTCTCATCAAAGCCGTTTTCAAAGTGATGATACACTACGACCTGATACTGCGGTGCCATCCGGTCGGCATAATCATCAATCATTTCTTTCGTCAGCCATTCCGGTTTTTGGGGGAGCGCGTCATACAGCTCCCGCATTTTGACGATCTGTGCATAGACACTGCCCGCCCACAGATGCTTTTCTGCGCGATTGCCTGCGCCAAGAAAGTATTCGCAGTCTGCCCGCAGCCGGTCTAAAATCAGGTAATTCCGGTTCTGCTCCAACACAGACTTTTCTTGCTCTGTGAAGAATTTATCCTCGCGGATAAGCTGTGCGATACGCCGCTGCACCTTCGACCATGTCAGTTCGGCGGTTTCCGGGCTTCCAGCGCGGACGATAAAGAGATTGTTGCCCTCCTTGCCGCCGTACTCGTGAGCAAGCCATGCAGCAGTTTCTTTTTCACGTCCGTGCTGCTCCATATACCGCACTACGGCGTGCTTGCTCTCGATATTTCCGTTCCATGCACGGAGTGCATCGTCTATATCGTCCTGCGAGAGCGGACGCAGCAGATCATGGAGCCGCGCATAGGTTCCCTCAAAAGTCTCTCGGTGCAGGCGGCTGCGGAACTCCGGCATATCCGAAAATAGCCGGATAAGCTCCATATCTTTTGAATTGAGAACGGCGCGGCGCACGGCGGCATTACACTCGATTTCCGCATTTTCCCGGTCGGAGTGACCGCAGGCGTTGCGATAGGCCGTATCCTCCGAAACCGCTGCCATCACCACCGGCCTGTAATGCTCCAAACGTTCCTGTACCGTGGGCTGAACTTGCTCTGCGGCGGGGTCGCGGAACACCCTCGTGCCGTCCGCGCCAAACTCTGCTTCATAAGCATTGATGGCGGCTTCTGCTTCATGGTCGATAGAGCGCAGCGTGTAAATGTGGCGCTCACCTCTAAAGTCTGGCGCTTCGGCAATCGTCACATCATACTTATCGCGCAATTTCTCTACATACATCTCTAAATTGTGCGCAGGTATGCCGCACATCTCCACACGGCCAGCGCCGGGTATCGCTCTTGTGGTGAGGTTGAGGGCAAGCAGCTCCGCCGCCTGCTTTGCGTCCTCGCCGTAAATCTCAAAGAAATCGCCCACCTGAAACAGCACGATGTCGTCCGGGTGGGCTTCCTTTACGGCATTGTAGTCGGTCTGCGCCTGCACGGGCAATTCGCGCTCCGCTTCCTTTTCCCGCTGAAGCTGGGCGTAGCGCTCCTTTTCCCTTGGGGAGAGAAAGCGGTCCTTCTGAATGAGGGCGTCGATCCTTGCGGCCACCTTCGTCCAGCTTAGCTCCACGTTGGCGCAGCCTGCTTTTTTCAGGACAATGCCGCGGCTGTCGTGGCTTTCATCACTATGGGATGCACCGGAAACGGCATGGGAGCGCCCGCCTATGCCGTACTCATCTTTGAGGAAAGCTGCCTTTTCCTTGCCGGTGTGGTCGGCGGTGAAGTATTCGTAGATTCTGCCCTTGCCGCCCTCCACGCCGCTGCCGCGATCCAGCGCGTGGTCGATCTCGTCCTCGGTGATGAAGCGCCCCAGCTCCGGCACGGCGGTCATATCGGAGGAATACTCCCTGCGGGGCAAGGACAGGTCCCGCAGGCTCTGCCAAATCTGATCGAGCTTGTGATAGTGGAATCGCAGCAGGCTTCTGTCCTGTTCATGGGCGGCGTAAAACTGTGCGAACTCGCCGAAGAGCGTGTCGCGGAAGGAAGAATCCGTCAGGCGTTCGGCAAGGCGCTCCGTTTCATCAGGAAATCCGCCGCCCCGCAGCGTATCCATGCAGGAGAGATAGCCCTGTTCCCGCGCCTCGTCGCTCAGGTCGTGTTTCAGATACCAGAGGGCTTGTGCAAGCTGCATCCGCTCATGCTGCCCTGCCTCGGCAAGCTCCACATTGGAGGCATACGCGCCGCTGTCCATAAGCTCAGAAATGCGCGCGGCGGCGTTCTGCCATGCGATTACCTGCGCGCTGCGCACATACTCCGCGCTCCTGCCGGGGGCAATGTGGATGCCGTCTACGGCGTACCACGCGGAAAGCTCGCCCTCCGGCGTCTTAAAGCCGTTGCCGCCGTGAAAGGTGCTTTGCAGCAGCGCGGCAATGTCCTCCGTGGACTTCTGCTTCTGGAACGCGGCGGCAATGACCATGCGGGTATCGTCCGAATTGCCGCCCAGCCGCAGCACATGGTCAAGCTGCGCCTGAGAAACGGAAAAAGCGAAGGGCGTCTGTGCGCTCTTCGCTTCTTCAATGGATACAATTTGTTCCGCTTCGGTGGGGAAAAAGGATAGCTGACCGCCCCGTGTGGGGTGTTCTGTTATGCGTAGATCAGCTCCGCGAGAATCACTTCCTCCGCCTGCGCCTTGCAGGTGTTCATCAGGCCCACCCATTTCATCGGGTCGCTGGCTTTCAGAGCTTCCGTCGCTCCGGCCTCCGACGCCAGCTTCGGCATCATCTGCTCTAAGCGGCTCTGCGCCGCCTGCTCGATCTCCAGCAGTTGCGGGAACAGGGCTTCCTCCAAGATCATCTGGTTCCAGAGGATGGGCCGATGCTCCTTCAGGTACTTCTGGCGCATCCGCCCGTACTTGCCGAGGGGCTGCTCCGGCACCTCGATCTTCAGGTCGGGGATCATGTAATCTCCGTTCATCGTGTAAGTCAGGTTGTTCTCCATGCTCTGCCGTCCTTTCCGCGCTGTGTTCGCGCTCATAATTTCGTATGGTGACTTCGATCTGCCGCAAAACCTGTTCATTGATCTCGCTGACCGCCGTGCCAAGGGCTGCCACCGTGCGAGGGGTGTTGAAATCAAAGATGCTGAAAAAATCCTCGTGTTCAAAGTGATCCTCCGGCTGCATCCCGCAGCGGGACATGAGGGAGTAGGTGATGCTGACAACCGCGGCGTTTTTGAACGCCACCTCGATGTTGTAATCATCATACTCCTCCAGATAGGAATCCGCAACGATGCCGAGGATGTCGCGGGCATGGTCGCGCCAGTATTCCGCAGCAAGCTGAGAAGCGACGCTCTCGAACTGCTCCGCAAGGCCGTTTTTGCCGGAAACGCTGTAATTACGCTCCAGCATGGCGCTCACGCTGTCGGTATGCGCGTCTTTCAGCTCCCACAAGTTGACGCGGCGGGCGTTTTCCTTTCCGCCGGTGTCGGAAACGTCAAAGACGTATTTGAGCCTTGGCTTGTAGCCGGAAGCGTCAATGAGGGCGATGCCCGTGCTGCCGCGCCGGACATAGCGCCCCATCTTCTCGTTCCAGAAGTCGTACTCCGCGCAGGCGGTGGCCTCCGGGCGCTGCATATAAATCATGAGCTGCTCGTTGTAGGGGTATTTATACAGCCTTGCGGCGGTGGTCAGGAACGCCGTCCACGCTAAATGGCTGCCGGTGATCTGCCGAGCGGTGCGCTCTGCCAGCTCCGCATAGGCTTGCAGTTTGTTGGGCATAAGCAAAATCCTCCCTTCGTGGTTTTATCGTGGTTTTCGTTCTTCCAAAGGAAACGCGCCGGATGATACATTCCTCATCCGGCGCACTCCCAGCGGCGAATCTGCGATTTTTCCGGCTCTTGACCGTAAAACAGTCAGCTTTGCTCAGAGGTCAAAATCCGGCGTCAGGTCAAGGGCGGCGTACTCCGCGTCGGTAATGCCGCGCAGCTTTGCGAGGGCGCTGTCCGTCAGCTCCCGCAGCTCGGCCTCCTCCGCGTCCAGATACCCCCGCATTTCTGTGAGAGCCGCGATCAGCCCCTCGCGGGTGCCGTCTGCGTTGTAGATGCTCATGAGGTTGATTTCTTCGTGGGTAAATGGGTTGTTTTTCATATCAAAGCTCTCTTTCCGCGCTCCGTTTGGGCGCTGTTTTGTTTTTCGTCTGCTCCGGCGTCCTTTCCCTGAGCTTTTCCAGCACGGAGGGCTTCTTCTGTTCGCGGTGGGAGGCCGCAGCCAGCTCCGTCAGGGAGATGGAAAAGCCCGCCTTGACCTGCTCCTCCAGATCAGCCACGGTGGGCTGCTTAGGGCCGTTGTTGATGATGCCGTCGATCATGCCGTAGTCGTCCTCCAACAGCATCTCCACGTTTTTGAGGTAATTCTCCGGCTTAAGGAAATTGGGAAGCTCCCGGAAGCCGATGCTGTCAACGTAATGACAGGATACTACGCCGTTTTGCTTCAAGGCAACGATGTCGCTGACCGACAGGCTGTGTCCCTTGAAATCCGCAGGATGATCCACGTTGAACCGCTGATAAATCATATCCAGATTGGTTTTGTTGTCCCCATAGTCGGCAAGCCCGCCGGTGTAGATCGCGTCGTAGCCGCCGCGCTCCGGTGTGACGCCCTTGCTCTGCAAGTAGTCATAGTTCATGAAGCGGTAAGCGTCCAATTCACCGCCGCGCCGAATCTGGTAAATGAGGAAAGCGTCCTGTGGGTTTTCCAGAAACAGCTTCTCCGTGTCCGCCTGTTCGCGCAACGTCACAACGCCGCGCACCGCGTCCCATTCCTCGCGCTCCACGCCGAACACGCCGGTGTGGGAGGAAATATCCTCGGCGTCCAGCGCCATGGCCTCGGTGTTGTCGCCGTAGAGCAGGAACACGGGAACGTCCTGCAAGAACAGCTCCATGGCGCGCTCCTTTGTCAGCGGCAGCATGGTATTGCCGTCCGTGTAGCCGTACTGATACATTTCCTGAAAGCCGACGGCTGTATCCGGCATGGGATAGCCTTGCTCCAGCTCCGGCAGGGGTGGCAGCTCATCCTCAACATTCGGCGTTTCTGTTTCAATTTCCGGCTGTGGTTCCTCCTTTGCCCGCCATTCCCTGCGGAACAGGCCGTTGAAGCGTTCCAGCAGCCCATGGGAGCCGTCATCGATGCCAATTTCGTCTGCCAGCTTGACGAAATCCTCCAGTTCCTTCCGCAGCTCTGCGTCCTCACCGGCAAGCAGCCTGTCCGCCACCGCCTCCGCTGTGGGCTTGTCCGCGCTGTCGGGAACGTTCAGATCCCGGCGCAGGAACGCCGCATATTCAGCGGCAAAGGCCAGCGCGTCGGCGCGTGAGGGCGGGATGGTGACAAGCTCATATTCCGTGTCCTTGGGAAGCTCGATGCCGCGCTCCTTGCAAACCTCCGCGAAATGCTTTTCCACGTCGGTGATGATGCCGTTTGCGGTTTTGCTGATGGTGTCCAGACTGGCACGGAACTCCGGCAGCTCGGCGTTTTTTGACCATGTTGCCACATAGCCGAAGCTGTTCGCGCCGGTTTCGATGCCAAAGTAGGCGCAGACCATGAAGGAGATGCTTTCGGCCTCCACCTCCTCGGTATTGCGGCTTTTGGCCTTGCGCTCCGCTGCCTGCTGCAAGCCATAGTTGTGGAGCTTGGCGTGGGCGATCTCATGGACGGCGGCGGATACCGTCTGCACCTCACTCATGTCCTCCCGCAGCGTGATGCTCTGGGATTTGGGGCTGAAATAGCCGTCCACATCGGCGGACAGAGGCTTTACCTCCACCGGCACGGGCGAGGAGCGGCGCAGCGCCTCCATGAACGCCTCATAATTCTCCACGCTTCCGGTCAGGTCGGCGACGGGGCTGGCCACGCGCTCCGGCAGGGGCTTTCCGTCCGTCTGGGCGTAGTCGAACACCTTTACCGGGCGGAACATGGGGATCTCGATCTCCTTTTCCTCGGTAATCACCTTTCCGTCCGCATCCAGAATGGGCAGTCTGGTGTCCGGGTCGAGCTTTTCCTGCTCGATTTTCTTCTTATACGGCGTGGGCGCGATGATGGTGATGCCCTTCTCGCCCCGCAGCACATGGCGGGAGAACTTGTCCCGCCAGCGGTTGTAGCCCGCCACAAGTGTGGCGTCCGGGCGCTGCAAGTGGATGAGCGCCTGATTGTTGAGGGAATAGTTGTGAAACCGGCTCATGGTTCGCAGGTAATTGCGGTACTTATCCATATCGCCGGATTCAAAGATGTCGCGGATACCCGCCTCGATGCGGTCGGTGATCTCCTTGAGCTGTTCTCTGTTTTTACCGGGTTTCTCTGGCATAGGTTCCTCCTTCCGTCAGGTCGATACGCAGGAGCTGAAGCCCCTGCGAAAGATATTCCCGTAAATCCGTTTTTCCGCAGAGATAGCGGATGTCGCCTGCCTTGTCCTGCTCGCGCAGCGTCCACAGGTCCGCCGCCCACCGAACAAATACCGCGTCCGGCGCGTTGAAGGGCTTTTTGCGGCGAAGATAGAGGCTGTGCCGCCCCAGCACCATGATCGTGCAGACGGTATTGACCACATCGAGAGAACATTCGTTGAGAACGGCGATCCTCCGTTCATACGAGGCCGCTTCCAGCAGCTCGCGCAGCGCAGGCTTGGCATTTTCAATCAATGCCGGATAATCCGCTCTTGTCGGATACGGAGATTTTCGTGTCATAGGCACTTCCTTTCATTTCATGGGCTGTTTACCCCTAAAATGGCAGCGCCCGCGCAGGGGTAGGCTTTCCTGTGCGGGCGCTCGGTTCTTATTCGTTTTCGGAGTATATACTCCTTGCGGGCGGCGTATATCCGGCGTTTTTGGCGCGTTCGCTGGCGGCCCTGCGCCGCTCGTCGCTGAACGGCTCCCGGACGCTGACGCAGCTTTTCGGCACGGCGTAGCTGACCGCTCCGGCATGGACGGCCTTATCCGGGTACACCTTGTCCGGGTATTTCTCCGCAAGGCGCTTGAGCTTGCGCTTCAGCTTGGGGTCGTGGGTGTAGATGCTGGCGGTGGATTCTTCCTCGTTGTAGAGGATGATACTTTCCTGCTCCAGCTTGGAGAGCTTCATGTCCTCGCCCCCTTGTCAAATTCCAAACGGAAGCGGACGCTCTCGCCGGTATCCTCCAGCACGGCGGTGGCGTCATAGGTGCCGCCGGTCTTTTCGGAGTAGAGGCCGGTGAGCTTCACACGCCCGTCTGCCAGCAGCGCGGCGGCGACCTTTTTTGTCAGAGCGGCGCGCTTGGCGGCAAAGAACTTATTGTCCCGCCACAGCCCGAAGCGGCAGTCATTTTTCTCGCAGAAGAAGCCCTTTTTGCTCTCGGTCACGTCGCTGCCGCAGCGGGGGCATTTGCCAATGACCTCACGGCCGGAGGGGAACAGCACCTCCGCGCCGGAGATGGCCTTATAGGTTTTTACCAGCTCCGTGAGCATATCCGCAATGCCGGTCATGAACTCGTCCGGGGAAAGCTCGCCGCGCTCCACCTGCTGCAAGCGATATTCCCATTCGGCGGTAAGAAGTGGGGACTGGAGCTGCTCAGGCAGCACGGTGATGAGGGAAACGCCGGTATGGGCAGGCACAAGGCTGACGGCCTTCTTCGCCCGCTTGCGCTCCACAAAGCCCGTGGCTACCAGCTTTTCGATGATGGCGGCGCGGGTGGCGGGCGTTCCCAAGCCCTTTCGCTCGGCGTCCTCCGGTGTATCGTCCTTGCCCGCGTTCTCCATAGCGGACAGAAGGGTATCTTCGGTGAAGTGCTTGGGCGGCGCAGTTTTGCCCTCCTTTACGGCGGCTTCGCCACACTCCAACACCTGCCCCTCCGACAGCTCCGGCAGTGCGGCGTCCCGCTTTTCCTGCGCGAGATACCGCTTCCAGCCGGTATCAAGGACGGTTCTGCCCTTGACGGTGAATACAGCGCCGCCGCACTCCAGCGCAACTGTGGTTTCCGCATAGCGGTGGGCGTCGCTGACCGCACGGAGAAGCTGACCTGACACAAGGCGCAAAAGCTCGCGCTCGCCCAGCGGCAGGACGGAGGTATCCGCCTTGCCCGCGCTGGCGGTGGGGAGAATGGCGTGGTGGTCGCTGACCTTGCGGCTGTCGCAGACCTGTCTTGCGTTCACACGCTCCGGCGCGGCTGCTTCGCAGATGGCGGCGGCAACGGTCACAAGCTCCGGCACAGAGGGTTCCAGATCGTCTGTGAGGAAGCGGCTGTCCGTGCGGGGATAGGTGCAGAGCTTCTTTTCATAGAGGGCTTGCAGGTAGTCAAGCGTCTGCTGTGCGGTATAGCCCAACGTGCGGTTGGCATCCCGTTGGAGCGCGGTCAGGTCGTAGAGCAGCGGCGCTTTCTCCGTTTTCTCCGTGCGCTTCACCGCCTTGACCGTGACCGGCTGACCGGCGCAGGCGGCGGCAAGAGCGTCCGCCTCCGCTTTTTCTTTGAACTTTTCGGACACGGCGGCAAAATCGCCGCAGCGAAGATTTACCGTGTAAAAGGCTTCCGGGCGGAACGCCCCGATCTCCGCCTCCCGCTGGACGATGAGCGCCAGCGTGGGCGTCATGACGCGCCCAACATTCAAGGTGCGGTGGTAAAGGACGGAAAACAGGCGCGTGGCGTTGATGCCCACCAGCCAGTCCGCGCGGGCGCGGCAGAGGGCGGACTGGTGCAGCCCGTCGTATTCCCGTCCCGGACGAAGGTCCGCAAAGCCCTTTTTGATGGCGGCGTCCTCCATGGAGGAGATCCAAAGCCGCTTCATGGTCTTTGTGCAGCCTGCCATGTAGTAGACGGTGCGGAAGATAAGCTCCCCCTCGCGCCCCGCGTCGCAGGCGTTGATGACCTCGGTCACGTCCTCCCGGCGCATGAGGTCCCGCAGCATCTCGAACTGTTTGGCTTTGTCCGCTTTCAGCGTGAAGCGCCAGCTTGCGGGCAGGATGGGCAGATCGTCATAGCGCCACTTGGCGTACTTTTCATCGTACACATCCGCGCCCGCCAGCTCCGCCAGATGCCCGAAGCACCAGCTCACAAGGTAGCCGCCTCCCGAAAGATAGCCGTCGTTGCGTTTGGTCGCGCCCAGCACGGCGGCGATGGACTGGGCGACGGAGGGCTTTTCCGCGATCACTAATTTATGGTGTGTCATATTCATTTTTCTCCTTTTCTGCATAGCAAAAAGCAGCCCCGAAGGACTGCTTTTCGTGTCTGTTTTTCTAATCGTATATGAGTCAGGGCCGTTCAAGGCACCGCTTCCGTATCACATCCTTTTTCGCTGCATCTGGTCTCTCATGGGTACATTGTGCATCGGCGGGAGAAGGCGGCAAGTGTCGGGGTCCTAACGTTCCGGCGCTTTCCCCCGCAGTTTCTCCCGCAGGTCGGTGTCACGGTAGCAGGGACGGAGGCAGACGGTGCCGTAGCGGGAACAGCCGCAGCAGAAATGTCCCTCCGGGGCAGGGGTGCGCGGCGTTTCCTCCTTTCCCGGATAGGGGCGCTGCATCATCAGCCGCTCCAGCGGGTTTTTGGTGAAAAGGGTCATGCATCCGCGTCCTCCGTTTCCTCCGACTCGTCCGCATCGTCCTCGTTTTCGTATTCCTCATCTTCATCCTCATCGCCGTAGTCGTAATCGTCCAAGTCCACAGGTCCCTTTGTGTCGGGCTTCTTCTTACGGAGCTTGAACCAATACAGCGCGCCGCCGCCCGCCATCAGGAGTACCAGCACAATCACAACAAGACCGCTGCCGGACTTCTTTTCGCCGCCGTCCTTGTCGGGGCTGTCAGTCGTATCCGGTGTTGGGTCGGGCTCCGGCGTCTTTTCCGCGACCTTTTCCTTGCCCATGCACTCCGTCATATTGGTCTTGCAGACTGCGCAGACGGTGTTGACCGCACCTGCCTCGCACTTGTCTTTGCAGGAGCAGGCTGCGGCGCTGCCGCCGTTCTCCATCAGCGCCATGAGGTCAGCCTCGTCCACAAGGTTGAGGAAATACACGTTTTCCGTGTCTCCGGAGCGGTCAATGACGATGTAGAAGTAGTTGCCGTTTTTGCTCTGGACGGTGATGAACTGCTTGTTTTCTGCCGCTTCCTCCACGCTGGCATAGGGCGCGGACTGCAAAATGTCGTCGATGAGGGTCAGATTCCCGTCCGGGGTCAGCGCCTCGCTGCCCTGCTGCTCCGGCAGTCTGACGGTTTCCGTGGAGATGGTGATGCTGTCAATGGAGGACGGCGGCGTTTCGCTTCCGTCCTCACTTTGTTCGTAATAGCCGCCGTCTGCGTAGGCGGTGGCGGAAAGGGCGGTCATGCAGCAGAATACCGCCAGCAGACCGGCAAAAAGCCGGGTGTTAAACTTCCTCATACTGTTTTTCCTCCGTTTCGTTCCGTTCAGCCTCCGGCGCGGGGAACTGCCCCTGCCGCATGGACTGAAGAAGCCGGGAGAGCTGTTCCGGCGTAAAGCCGCTTTCCCGCACTATACCGATGATGTCGGTGTTCTCAAGTTCCATGATCTGGCTGTCGATTTCTCTGTTGCGGGTCTGGAGCGCGGCGATTTTGCCGTTGTTCTTCTCGCGCTCCGCCCGCAGCCTGCTGATTTTCGGGTTCATATTCGGCTCCTTTCTGAGAGATCAGGGCGCAGGTAAACGCCCGTAAGCAAGGAAATGGGATTGCCAGTAGCTTGAATTGAGGCTTGTGTACTGGATGGGGTCGCCACAGTGAAGCATCATATCATTGCCGACGTAAATGCCCACATGGGACGCGCCGGTGGTGTCATAGGTGCCTTGGAAGAACACCAGATCGCCGGGGCGCAGGTTGGCGGCGGACACCCGCGTACAGAGCTGGCGCAGTCCCTCCGCGCCCAGCCTGCCGAAGCTCCAGCCCACGCCGCAGTTGTTGTAGACATAGCTGACGAAGCCGGAGCAGTCGAAGGAGGTGGCGGGCGTGCTGCCGCCCCAGACGTAGGGGTAGCCGAGATACTTCTCCGCCTCCTTGATGATGGCGGCGAACTGCGCGTCCTCCAGCGCCTCCGGGGGTATCTCGTACTTCTCATAGTCGGCGGTGTAGTATTTCCCGATGTACTCCGAGCCGCCGAACAGGTCCGGGCGGTTGCCCAGCGTCGCCATATACATGGCATACAAGGAGAGCTGATCCTGCGACATGATATAGACCGGCACATGGGAGAGGTTGAAGTTTTCCAGCCGGACTGTGCAGATGTAATAGGTGTACGGCACCTGCACGGTATATTCATAGCTGTGCAGATTGCCCTCCGCATCGGTATAGTAGCCGGTGCGCGTTTCGGTGCGGTATCTCGTTTCCGTGGTGACGGTTTCCGTTAGGATGTACTGCTTCTCAAACAGCATATCGAGTATGCCGCCGACCTCGGAGATCGTCCACTCCCTGCCCATAAGGGCAGTGACGGCGGAGATCAGCACATAGGGGTCATGCTCGATGTCGTCCAGCTCGAAGTGGTACTCGTCGTAGTCGTGGGTGCTTTCGTAGGTATCGAGATACTGCTGCAATTCCGCTTCCATGGCGCAATACTGCGCCTCTGCCGCCAGCATATCCGCGTCCTCGCTGGGGTAGGTGGATACGTTCACGCCGGTTGCCCCGCCCTGAATCAGCAGGGAGCAGGAGGAAACGGTGCAGAGGATGAGGACGATCATTGCCGCGATGCCGCCCACGATAAGAAAGCCCTTTTTGTGACGGGCGATGAACTCGCCGGCTTTCTTTGTGTTCTCCGCGGCTTTCCGCGCCGCCTTTGCCGTGGCTTCGGAGGCTTTGACCGTATTCCCGGCGCTTTTTCCGGCTTTGGCGGCGGCGTACTCCCTCTTGATGGCCTGCTTCTGCTGCCAGCGGGAGTAGGGATTGCTGGAAAACTGCGGGTCATGGTGCTGCGCCGTTTTGTCCAACGCGCGGAGGTTGGCGCGGTCTGCCTTGGCCTCGGCCCGGTCTGCGCGGCGGTAGGGCTTCTCCTTGTGGGAGCGGTGGGCGTGCTGCGCAAGGCGCACGGCGCGCTCCGCCGCCTGCTCCACGCCGTGGGCGCTCTCCACACCCACATTGTCCTGCTCATGCTCCCGAATCTCCCCGTGGACGGCGGATAGCGCTGCCGCACCGGGCGCGTCCCGCAGGGCGTGGGTGAGCTTGGAGGGCGGTCGCTTCTTGTCTACCTCCTCAAAAGAAAGGCGCGTTGTGACCGTGCCGGTTTTCGGGTCAACGACGCGCTGCTTTTTCTTCACGGTTTTCTTGGGTATCTTCGCCTCGGACTTTTCCAGCTTTTGATAGGCTTTATCCGCTTTTTTGACGGCCTTTTTCAGTTCCGGCGCTGTCCGCTCCTCCTGCGTGAACAGCAGCCGGGGCGAGCGTTTGCTCATGGGCTTCACCTCCGATCCGTTTCTCTGCCAGCGTACAGTATTCTGGATTCAGCTCGATGCCGATGTAGTGCCGGCCAAGCTGCCTTGCCACCGCCGCCGTGGTGCCGGAGCCGAGGAAGGGGTCCAGCACCACGCCTCCGGGCGGGCAGCCTGCCAGCAGGCAGGTTTCCGCCAGCTTTGGCGGGAAAGCGGCGAAATGCCCGCCTCGGTACGGCACGGTGTTGATCTGCCAGACGTCGCGCTTGTTGCGAAGCTGCGGGATGTCCTCATCGGCGTACCCGTTCGGGCGATGGTCGTTGAGGTGTTGGTGCTTCTGACCGGGAATATCCGCGGAATATTTGTTGCCTGCACCAAATCCGCGCTTCATCCGCGCAGGAGTGGAGGCCGCAACCGGCTCCGCGATGGCGGCAGCATCGTAATAGTAGCGGCGGGACTTGGACAGCAGGAAAATATGCTCATAGCAGCGGCTTGGCCTGTCCTTGGTGCTTTCCGGCATGGGGTTCGCTTTCATCCAGATGATGTCCGAGCGCAGATACCAGCCGTCTGCCCGCAGCGCGAACGCCAGCATCCACGGGATGCCGATCATGTCCTTTGCCTTGCAGCCCTCCACCTTGCCGTTGAGGGCGACCGCCTGACCGGTCCTGCCGTTGGGGTACTTGGGGTCGAGGGCTTCGCCCTGATTGCCCTTTCCGGCATAGGTGTCCGCGATGTTCAGCCAGAGGGTGCCGTCCGGCGTGAGAACGCGCCTAACCTCCCGGAAAATGGAAGTCAGGCACTCCACATACAGCGCCGGGGTTTCCTCCCGCCCGATCTGCCCGTCCACGCCGTAATCCCGCAGTGCGTAGTACGGCGGCGAGGTGATGCAGCAGTTTACGGAGCTGTCCGGCAGGGTTTTCAGCACGGTTAGGGCGTCACCGCAGTAAATGCGGTCAGCCTGCATAGTCGAACTCATCCCTTAGAAGCGTGGCAAGCCCCTCGACAGCCGTGAGGATGTCCCTGCACACGCCGGTCAGCTCAGATATGGCCGGTTCTCCGTCATACTCAAATACGTCGGCGTCCTCATTGTCCTCGTCCGCCTCACGCTCTGCGGTGTATTCGCGCTCAATGCGCTCGGCATACTCGCAGCAGCGTTCGCCGGGGCAGCAGGGATCATCCGCAGGAATGTAACCGGCATATTCTGGCTCGATCAGGTCGTTTTCGATGAGGTCGGACAGGTCCGCAAGGTCATGGGACTTGAGGTAATTGAGCGCCATGCCCCAAGAACTGAACATCTCCTCGCAGCGCTCGTCAAAGTCGAGGGTGGATCTGCGCACAAGGTCCAGATAGCCGTCCTTCTCGGCTCCGTTTTTGATGTAGTGCATGAGGATGGTCGCCATCCACAGCAGCTCCAGCTTTTCCTCGATGTGCCGCAGGTAGTCCTCGCCGTGGATCAGGTACAGATTTTCTTTTTCCATTGTGATGCTCTCCTTTACATTATTTATAGTAGGATCAGGTCAGGCGATCTCACCCAGCATGGTGAGAAACAGCGACTTGCCCTTGGGCGTGACAAGGGTATATACCCCCTGATGCCCGTTGACGGCGATATAGTCCTTTACGAAGAACAGGCCGTCGCTGGCGGGCTTGGCGTAGGGCAGCAGCGTACCGGAGGGCGCGCGGTAGAGATAGCGCTTGCGGATGAGGAACGCGGTGAACATTTTCTCCGGCACCTTCAGCTCCTTTGCGGTGGCGCGGAGATTGGTGCAGCACTCCGGGTGAATGAATGCGTCGTAGAAGTCCGCCTTGGGCCTTGCCAGCCGCAGCTCCTGCTGAAGCAGCTCGTTCTTCCGCTGTTCCTCCAGCATCCGCTGCGCCATGAGCAGCACCAGTTCCGGGTTTTCCAAGACCTGCTCCAGCACGGATTTTGTCATGTATGCGCCGTGCTTGCGGATGGCCGGAATGACCTCATGGGTGATCCAGCGCTTGAACGCCTTTGCCTCCGGCTTGCGGGAGGTGATCACCAGCGAATACAGTCCGGGTTCGTTGATGATTGCCATGCGCTGTTTTCCGCCAAGGGTATCAATAGTACTGATACCCTTTTCATCATCATCCAGACGCTCAACCGTCATGCTCGGATTCCCCAGTTCCAGCGCTTTGCACACATCCGCCGCTACAAACCACGGCTCGCCGTTGAGGTTCAGCGTTCGCATCTTTCCAAAGGCTTCGTTTTCAAAAATCATCAGTTTGTTTTCCATCGTGCAATTCCTTTCTTGTTTTGTTATGCAGTCTGCTCCTGTGGCTTGGTGGTGAGCAGGTCATAGAGTTCCCCGCGGGGGAAACGGTCTACAAAGGGAAGAATGACGTTGCCGTAAAAAAGCAGCCCTTCGCCTTCACCGCTGTGGGTGACATACGAGAGCTGATGCGGGGAGATATTGAGCTGCTTGGCGAGAATCTGCCGGTCGCCGCTGGCCTGATTGAGCATGAGGATGAAATCGCTGTTCTCAAAGATGTTCTCCACCTCGCGGGAGGAGAGCAGGTCTTTGACATTCTGCGTGATGCCGGTGGGGATACCTCCCCACTTGCGGAAGCGCTTCCAGATTTCCACGGTGTAGGCCGCCGTCTGCTCCTCGCGCAGCAAAAGGTGCATTTCGTCAATGTAGTAGCGGGTGGACTTGTGGGCTTCCCGGTTGACGGTCACTCGATTCCACACGGCGTCCTGCACGATGAGCATCCCGATCTTCTTGAGCTGCTTGCCAAGCTCCTTGATGTCGAAGGACACGATGCGGTTTTCAATGTTGATGTTGGTGCGGTGGTTGAACACGTTGAGAGAGCCGGAAACGTAGATTTCCAAAGCCGTGGCGATGTACTGCGCCTCCTTTTCCTCCTGCTGCCGCAGCTCATTATACAAGTCCTCCAGAATCGGCATATTCTCCGGCACAGGGTCGCTGAGATAATCCCGGTACACCATGCGCACACAGCGGTCGATGATGGTCTTTTCCACCGGCATGAGGCCGTCCTTGCCGCCCACGATCAACTCGCAGAGGGAGAGGATGAAGTCGGATTTCAGGCTCAGCGGATTTTCATCGTCGCTGTAATTGAGATTCAAGTCCATAGGGTTGATGTAATGCGGGCTTGTGGGGGAGATTTTAATGACCTGTCCGTGCAGGCGCTCCACCAGCGGTCCGTACTCGGCTTCGGGGTCGCAGATGATGATGTCGTCGTCGGTAACGAGGAACACGTTGGCGATCTCCCGCTTTGCGGCAAAGCTCTTGCCGCTTCCGGGCGTACCAAGGATGAGGCCGTTGGGGTTCTTGAGACGCTTGCGATCTACCATGATGAGGTTGTTTGAGAGGGCGTTCAGCCCGCAGTACAGGGCTTCCTTGCCGTCCTGAAACAGCTCCTGCGTGGTAAAGGGGATAAAAATAGCGACGCTTGAGGTGGTCAACCCCCGCTGTATTTCAATCTGGTTCAGCCCCAGCGGGAGGCTGCTCATCAGCCCCTCCTCCTGACGGAAATCAAGGCGGGTAAGCTGGCAGTTGTACTTCTGGGCGATGCTGGCCGCCTGAAACACGTTGTTGTCAAGCTGCTGGCGGCTGCCCGCCGTATTGACCACGATGAAGGTCAGCAGGAACATTCGCTCGTTGCGGCTTTGCAGGTCTTGCAGCAGCTTCTTCGCCTCCGTGCCGTAGGTGGCAAGGTCCGAGGGGAATAGCGATAGGTAAGCCTTTGAAGTTATCTCCAGCTTTTCCCCCGCTTCACACCGGACATGCGACTTTCACCGCATCCGGCGTTCCATCAATCAAACAGATTTCTTAGTCTCCTTAGTCATACCATTATGAGAATTATTCGTAAGATTTGGCTTCTCCAAATCAATGGGTTTCCTTTTTGCCAATGTTCGCAGTTTGTTCAGCTTTGTGAGCTGTGAAGTATCCAATTTAAGAGCGGTGAGATAAGAACGAATAGTGTCCTCATCAATTGCGTGTATCAGTTCATGTACTGGTGCAAGCACCAATACCAGATTTTCATACTTATCTCTGCCTCCAATTCCTTTTGGCTTCTTGTGATGGCAGTGAATTTCTGATATACACTGAAATTTCTTTCCCGTTACCGCACATTTTCCCCATTGAGCGGAGAACAGTGAGATACGGTTATCCGCATACTCTGTACTGCGGCTGTATGTAGGCGCTCTCATTAGCTGTAGCAGTAAGAAAGTGTTTATCCGCAAATCGTCATGGATTTCACTTCTTCCTGCCGCTGTGTAAGCGCACACTTTTCGCCGCTGATTCATTGGATTTTTACATTGAACATAGCTTATTGGATAAATCGGTTCTTTGGATTGTGCTATATATCTTAGTTGCTCCGATTTCCCATATCTTTGGATTTCCATTTTTGTCAGGTCACGGCCTTCCTTTTTCAGCCGGTGTGTCTTTCCAGATTTCAGCCTGTTTTTGAGAACTGTATTAACAGTTCTGCCAATATCACCGCAGTCTATGCTGATGTCAGTGGCTAACTGGTAGTAATTCTGGATTCCCATAACCATGGAGTTGAACAGCCGTACTTCCCCGGCTTCTCCACGTCCTTTTCTGGGAAATTTGATATTTCCGACTTGTTTAGTCAGGCTGGCTTTAACCTTTTTGTATGCTTTATCGCACATGTGCGATTGAACGACGTACTTTTTCCCCTTTTTGCGTAGTCGGATTTTGAATCCGAGAAATTCAGAATAGCTCCGTCTGACGTCAACAACTCTCGTTTTCTCCGGTGAAACATCAAGGCGCAGGCGTTCTTTCAGCCATTGCGTTACCGCAATCAGCGTCCGGTCTGCCTGTTCTTTTGTCCTGCAAAGAATCCGAAAATCATCTGCATATCTGACGATATATATTTCTTTCAGCCGTGTATTCCGCATTGCCCGGTACGCATGGCTTTGTATCGGACAGCCCGCCGCATTTTCTCTGTAAGCGTAGTTTTCCGTTACCGGGTTGCACTGCCATTGGCTTTCTATCCAATGGTCAAGTTCATTCAGCACCACATTTGCCAATAATGGGGAAATAATTCCGCCTTGCGGCGTTCCCTTTGTTGGGTGTTCTGTATGACCGTTCGGCATGAGTATTGGCGCTTTGAGAATCCTGCGGATTACATAGAGCAGTTCTTTATCCCGAATATTCAGCGACCATAGCTGCTTTATCAGCTTTGAGTGGTCTACATTGTCAAAGAAACCTTTTATGTCAAACTCTACTACATAGTGAAGTCCTGACTTTTGCATAAGCCTGTAGATTGCCGCTATCGCATTTTCAACCGACCGATTTGGACGGAATCCATAGCTATTGTTGCTGAACCTGGCTTCGCAGATAGGTTCCATGACCTGCTTGATACATTGCTGTACCAATCTATCCCAGATACAAGGGATTCCCAGTGGCCTGGTATTCCCGTTTGGTTTTGGGATGTCTTTGCGTCTTACGCTTCTTGGGGTGTAGCCGTTTTTAGCTCCCTTGACGATTTTGCGTACCCTTGCTGTGACTTCATCAGCGGTAAGTTTACCAATATCAGAAATCTCCAGCTTGTCTGTTCCCGGCGTAATACTCCCGGTATTGGATTTGATGTTCCGATAGGCCAGCAGGATATTTTCTCTTGAAAGTATCACATCCATCAGGTTCTCGAAAATTTCTCCTGCCTGACTTCTGGCATACAGTTCATCAAAGGTACTTTGCATATCGTAGTATTCAGCATGGCGGAGATACTCCACGCATTTGGTTTTTGGTTTCTTCTCATTTGGCATCAGGCATCACTCTCCTTTACGGCGAGTGACTTCTTTTTGTCATACTCGCAATCCTAATTGCGACTAAGTGCTAAGTTGCCTGTTTGACTGACTTGAGGCCATTCTTCCGTTTTCCTCTTTTTCGCAGAAAACATCATCAGTTCGACCTCTGCTTTTCAGCAGTAGTACAGCAGCTTATATGATTCGTCTGCTTACTTCCTAATGGTAGAAGCCTACTGCCTTTCCTCGTTCCAACAATCCTATCTTTACATATACCTTTAGGTCTCCGCTTTAAGCCTGTCAGCTTGAACACGCCTGTAACGTGCTATGGTGTTTCATAACATCAATTTTTACTCCACCACACTGATTAGCGATGAACGCTACCAGCACATTTCTATGCCGTCATGGTATAGACCCTTACATTCGCGGTTTTCGTCAGTCATATTTCAAACATTCTGACCTTGGGTATTTTGTAGACCTCCGGCCTATAGGTAGCACCGTCCACCTCTGGACAGCTTTCGTGGGGCTGGTAATTATCCAGCAATCCATACGGCTACTCTCAGCCGACTTCACCGAGCTTCTGACAGGTCAGTTTTCACTTACACCCGCCAGTCGGAGTATTAAGGGGGCGTTTCAGGGCGTTACCCCATCATTCCACCTCTTGGATTGTTAGTTCTCCTAACATCTGAAATTTTCGTTCTTTTGTTAGTGCCTGATTTTGTCCTTCAACCACGAAGGCTTTGTTCAGGAACGAGTCGCACTGATGTCCATGTCGTATCCGGCGCGGACGGCCTTTTTCTGCTCCTCGATGGTCATTTTCTGCAAATCGGTGATCTTGCGCTTGATGGTCTTGATGGCCTTGACCTGATCCACGGACTGAACGTGCATACTGACGATGAGGGAGCTTTCCATGTCGAGGAAGTCCGCCAGCATCCGGTCGTTCAGCTCCGGCGCTAAAATCTGCAAGAAACTGGCGCAGCCGATGCGCCTGCCGACGCCGAAGGAGCGCCCGGTGCGGAACTCAAAGGAGCTGGGGGCGATGAAGTCCTTGACCGAAAGCCCGGAGGGTGCCAGCCAGTCCCACGAGAAGCGGAACGGCTCCTGCTCGTCCATGTGCAGCATCCCGTGCAGCAGCCGCAGCCGCTCCGTGCCGTTCAACGGCTCCGCCGCCACACCGAGGCGCTTGAAGTTGTTGAGGATGTCCGTTTCAATGCGCTCTAAGCGGGGCTTTGCCGCTTTCAGCCCGTCCGCCTCCACGCCGAAGGTCAGGTACTTGGTCTTGATGAGGCCGTTGTTGCCGCGGGCAAGCTGGTTCTGGAGCATCTGGGTATATTCCAGACGGATGCTGTCAAAATCGTCGCCCTGCGGCGAAATGGTGATGTACCTTGCGTAATTGTCCTTGTTGGCGGACATATTCACGAAGGAGAGCTGAAAGCGCACGGAGCTGTCAAAGTAGTTGAGGAAGTCGCACCAGCCGTCAAAGATGGCGGTCTTGTCCTCGTTCTGGTTGAGCTGATAGTTGATGTCCTGAAACTGGACGGTTTTCGTGTAGTAGCTGTCCGTCACGCGGCAGATGCCGTCGGGGAACATCCGCTGAAACGGGATGCTGTCCTGTGCGGACTTCTGTTTCTTATCCTGCCGCTTCGCTCTTGCGATGGCGGCCTCGATCTGCCTGCGTTCGGCGCGGGTAAGTTTTGTGCGGGTGGACAATGCGATACACCTCCCGGTCTAAATTGTCCTGCCGTTCCAGAACGGCGTAGAAATTATTGGTTGCGTAGGGGCGCTGCTTGGGGCGCAGGAAACAGACCTGCACGATGTTGCGGACGATCTTTTCAAGGGGCTGTCCGTTCTTCTCATACATGGCCAGCAGGAAAAAGGGCAGCATGAGCAGGATCATGCAGATCGCCGCCGTGCTGACGCCGGTATGGGCTTTGAGCAGGAAGAACAGCGGAACGCCCAGCGCCGCACCAGTGCCGAAGCAGATGAGCTGGCGCTTCGTCAGGTTCAGCAGCACCTTGGTCTTGACCGCGTTCAGGTCTTTGGGTACGGGAACGTATGCCATATTGGTTTACCTCCGTCAATGACTGTTGAAAATTGACTTTGCGAGACTGCTGGTTTTGAACAGGGTGAAGCAGAGCAGCACCGTGTAGCCCATGCACAGCCAGATGGCCGTGGAAATGTTGTCGTCTATGAGCATATTCTGTACCAGCACCGCATAGATGGCGATGCAGATGATGATGAGAAAGCCCTGAAACGCCAAAGCCAACAGGGAGCGGAGATAATTCTGCCCCATGCCGCCCCATTCCTTGCCCATCATGGTGGCCATGGGGATGGGCGCGATGCTGGTGACAAGGTAAATCTCGATCATGCGCCCGTAGATGATGATAAAGATGCAGATGGTCAGCCCCCACATGGTGAAGCCCACCACGAAGGATTGCAGCCACAGCCCCAAGAGCGTCCACACGTTCATCTCCAGCAGCCGCGCCTCAAGGTCCGCGATATGGTCGGCAAGGTTGATGGAGGTGTCTCCAACGATAAGGCCGGAGGCGCTGTTTACCACGCTCTGCGCCGCCTCAAACACGCCCATGACGATGTTCCATGTGTTGGATACGATGAGCACGGCAGCCGCCGTCTTGAACACCCAGCGAAAGAATACCCATGTGTCGATGTCGTGGAGGTTATTGCGGTCCGCGATAAGCTGGATCAGCTCCAGCGTCATCACAAAGGCGAGGATCACGCCTGCAACGGGCAGGATCAGGTTGTCCGAGAGGGAGCGGATCATGCTGTAAATATTGGCGTTCCACGCCTGCGGGGTGCTGCCGATGTGTCCCGCCGCCTCCGCGACCTTGGCGTTGACGTTATCAAAGAGGCCAGTGAGGTTGTCCATGATGCCCCCGACCAGCAGCTCCTTGAGCCATTCGGTGAATTTTTCCCATATCAAATCCAATGGGTCAGCCCTCCTTTCCCGCCCCCGCCCGTGTCAGGCGGGCAGGGGCGAAGGGTTTTACATTGCGGCATGGACGGGATTAACCGAACAGCCCTTTGAGCAGCGGCACGAGGATCATACCGATGAGCGCCACACCGCCGCCCGCCATGAGCTGTTTCATGCCCTGTGATTTAGCCCCCGGATTATCATTTCCGTAACCTTCCAGAAGGTTGATCACGCCCCAGATGCCAAGACCGGCTCCGAGGGCAATGACGAGGGTCTGCAAAACATCGACTGCGCTATTGAAGAAATCCATATTTTATGTGCCGGAATCGTTTCTTTATGGTTTTTACGATGGAAACCGCAAAGCCGGAATGAGCTGGCCGCTGTGTGCGGCTGTCGATTCCGGCCTCTCCTTTCAAATATTCGGTTGTGCTTTCCTCCGACTTTGCGTTTCGCCTGTATCTCTTGCATTGTCGGCGTCCTCCTTTACGGAATGGGTGTCTGATCTATATATAAAAATCCGCCAAATCAGGCGGATTCTGAACCTGCGGCCGCGCCCGCGTCAAAGACCTCAAATTCCTCCTCCGGCTTCAGCTTGAGCTTTGTGGAGAGGAATTTCTCAATGTCAAAGGCGTTCTTGGGATTCGCGTCCGAAAGATACTTGTAGTTGGGGTGTTTTGTGATGTCGTATTTGTCGGATAGGAACGGCCTTACGCCGCGCAGCTGCAAGATACACTTGCCGCCATTAAGAACGGCAAGCTCATCCTGACTCATCAGCTCCTTGCCGAGCTTTTGATAGTTCAGGCTGTGGGAAACCTCTCTGCCGCGGCTTTCGCCGGTATTGAAGTGGAGTAGGGAGGCACCACCTTGCCATATTACTATGGTAGGTTCGCACCACCCTCTCCGGGAACCGGACTTACATCTCTCAATGTATCCGGCTCTGTTATCGTTCGGTCAGCAGTTACTCACTGGTTGTGGATTGCAACATGGCATTTTTTGCACACAACCAGCGTTTTACGCCGTTTTGCAATCATTGCAACCTCCCATGCCTGCTTGCCCTTAAGGTTTTTGAGCTTGTTGACATGGTGAACTTCGTAACAATCGCTCTCGGTCGTACCGCATAGCTCACAGACCTTTGCTTTCAATCTCTGCTCCAAGGCTGTTCGGGAATATCCGTACTCCACCGCAGCATTGCATACGATGTCCGTCGGATTGGCCTTATCCTTGCAATCGGAGTATTTTGCAAAATAGCATCGTTTTTGCCCCGTTTTGGTTTCGTAGGGGATTCCCCATTCTCCGTAGTGGTCTTTGAATTTCTCAACCACCTTGGCTATGGTGCATTTATGCTTACTTGCGAGGGTTTTGAGGCAACTGTATTCCATGAGATAGGAAAAGTAGCACAGTTTATAAAAATTGCTGGCAATTCCATAGTAGTTGCAGATTCCCCGCAGTTCCGCATTGTAGGCAGAAACGATTTCCAAATCTGTGAGTCGCAAAAGAGATTTACGGCGGACAGGCATGAGTTTCCCATCCGGTTTCTGTATCGCAATTTCCTTGGCGAAAATGAAGCTGTGAATCTTATCATCGAATGGGATAGACAGTTCACAGGAATTGTTGAGGGTGCGTTTTGTCTTTTTGCCTGGCCCACCATGCTTGATAATGCTGCTTCTGCGAACACGAACATCATACCCCAAAAATCTTGCCCTTTCGCTGCTGTGAGTGATGAGTGTTTTTTCTTCGCTGAGTTCCATCTTTAAGGTTTCACGGATAAACTCAGAAAGTTTACTCTTTATCCACTGGCAGTCCTCTTGACTTCCTTTCACACCGAGAATAAAGTCATCCGCATAGCGGATATACTTGATGCACTTTTTTGTCTGAGCTGTACAGGGCATTTTCAGCATGAGCTTCCGCTTTTCGTTGTATTCGGAAAGCAGTTGTTCTCTTTCTGCCCCGGTGCGTCTGCCGATGTGATAGGAAAGTTTCTGGAGGTCATTGCTTAGGAGGCGATATTCTGTCCTGACAGGTTCTTGCCCATGGGTATCAAATTCGCTTTTCAGCTTCATTACAAATTTGTCCAGCTCATGCAGATAGATGTTAGCAAGGAGCGGAGAAATGATACCGCCCTGTGGAGTACCACTGTAGGTTTTGTGATATTTCCAATCCTCCAAATATCCAGCCTTTAGAAATTTGTAAATCAGCTTTATCAACCGGGCATCCTTGATTTTACTATGAATCAAGCCTACAAGAACGCTGTGGTCGATATTGTCAAAGCACCCTTTGATGTCACCCTCCACGAACCAACGCATACCATTGAACTCCATTTTTAAGGATTTCAGTGCGGTATGGCAGCTCCTTTTGGGTCTGAATCCATGGGAAACTGGCAAGAAAACAGGCTCATACACCGCTTCGAGAACCATCCGCAGAACTTCCTGTACCAGCTTATCTGTGAATGTCGGGATTCCCAGAGGTCGCTTTTTCTTGGGATTGTTCTTCTTCTGGATATAGGTTCTTCTGGCGGGTGTGGGCTGGTAGGTTTCATCAGCGAGCCTTTGGATGATATTTGCGATTTTGGCTTCGCTGAATCCATCTGCCGTGTCATCGTTTGCACCCTTAGTTGCGGCACCACTGTTGGCATACAGATTTTTATATGCCAGAAAATACAGGTCTGGCCTCAGCATATAGCGATACAGTCTGGTAAAAATTTCATCTTTATTTGCGAGTGAGTTTCTACTGATTCTTGCTAAAATTTCGGTTGTTGGTTGCATTTTGAGGTTTTCCTCCCTAATCAACTTTTCTTTTAGTACACAATAACTACGCCCCTTCGCCATGTGAGGGTCATTACCCCTCTCGGACTACTACGGGCGTTCCGTGCCCATGCAGGATTTTCAGGCTCTACAGCCATAGCCGAATTTTCACCTCCTTCGGTTGGCGTTCCTGTTTAGGGCATCCCCAGTTAGCGTTGAGCATAGGCAAATGTGGATTGTCGGTCTCCGCTTTCGTTTCCTTGCCATAGGTTCTCCTACAGATTGCACACCGTTTTTGATAACCGATTGATTGACACCTATAACCAATCGCCAGTGTGCCAGAGGTTACAGATACTTTCCTCCGTCTGACCGATAACAGAAATTAGAAACTTGCGTTCAGTAAACCCAACTTAAGCCTCATATCCACTTAACATTGCAGTTCAGTCGCACCAAGTTATCTTTAGGTGACTTACTGCTTTCCTGCCGTGCTGTGTTCCCGTTTCAGCTTTCGCCTTTCGGTTAGGCAGGTTGTTTCCCGTGTTATCTTACGGGGTAGTGCCTTACACTACTTTGCTCAACGCCCTATCTGGGCGCACGGTGTCGATGGTTTCCTTACCCAGCACGGCAGCCAGCTCCTTGAGGGTGGTTGGCTCCTTACCGCCCAGGAAAATGGAAGTATCCATGTTGCCGATGATGGTATCTGCATTGTCCTTATAGATCGCCTTGAGCTGACTCTGCGCCTGCAACACCAGACAGGCGGAGATCTCACGGCTTCGGATGGTGGCCACCAGCTTTTCCAGACGAGGAATCTGCCCGATATTGGCGGCTTCATCAATGAGACAGCGCACATGGATCGGGAGCCTGCCGCCATACACATCGTCGGCTTTTTCGCAGAGCAGGTTGAAAAGCTGGGTATAACACATGGATATAAGAAAATTAAAGCTATCGTCCGTATCACTCATAATGAGGAACAGGGCAGTTTTCCGGTCTCCCAAAGTGTCCAGTTCCAGCTCATCATAGGCCGTGACTTCACGCAGCTCTGCGATGTCGAATACAGCAAGGCGCGCACCACAGGAAATCAGGATCGACTTGGCTGTTTTTCCGGCAGCCAGCTTGTACTTCTTGTACTGACGGACGGCGAAGTGGTTGGGCTTCTCGGCTTCCAGTGCATCAAACATCAGGTCTACCGGGTTTTTGAACTCCTCGTCATCCTCCCGGACCTCCATGGCGTTGATGAACTCGATGAGGGTGGAGAAGTTCTGCTCCTCCACCGGAGCCTCATAGTGGATATAGCCAATGAGTGCGCAGTACAACAGCGTCTCCGCTTTGACCCAAAAATCGTCCCCGGCCTTGCCTTCGCCTTTGGTATTGGCGATCAGCGTTGTGACCAGCTTCAAGATGTCCTTTTCGCTATGGATATAGGCGAAAGGGTTATAGTGCA
>OLOI01001010.1_pt1 | contig 26000 bp, 31 predicted proteins | sample 1672131 | NCBI WGS metagenome assembly OLOI01 (sample SAMEA3136651, study PRJEB25190) | human gut metagenome
ATTAATTTTTACGGCAGGGCGTGCCGTAAAAGAATGCTTTTGTAAATTACTTGGCTTGTTTTTGAAAACTGGGGTAATAATTTCATCTTGTTCTGTCATACATAAAAATCTCCTTACTGATGATAGTCTCAGTATAGGAGATTCGGGGTAGCTAGGGCTAGACGTACTGTTATTGACTGCTTACCTTAAATCAATTGAATGATAAGACTTCTTCAATTCAATGTTAAATTTAGTTAATATCAACAGTTAGGATATAAATAGCTATTAAAATTATGTTATTTGCATAAGGCCTACTTAAATTCCTCCCAAAAAGCCGGCTTTATAATAATTTTTCTGTAATGTCGTTCGATCCAGCCCTTTGTTTCAAACTCCTTAAAATAACGAGAGAGACTTTCAGCACTAGTACCTAAATAACTTGCGAGGTCTTTTAGTGACATCGGTAGGGTAATAGAATTTTCTTCTTCATTAATATTATAAAGATCTTCTAAATAGGCTACTAACCTAACATCAACACGATAAAAAGATAGTAATTGTGCTTGTCTTTCTAATTCAACTGATTTTTTAGCATTTAATTTTAAAAGATTTTGTCCAACTTGATGGTCTATTTTTAGTAGTTTATGAAAATCTGCTTTATAAAGGATGCATACTTCAGTCTTGGTTAGAGCAATTCCGTAAACGGTTGTATTTTGCAGATCGAACAAATAATTTTCCCCACCGTAATCTCCAGCGCCGATAATTCGGATAATATGTTCTTTTCCATCTTTATTCAACTTATAAACTTTCATTTGGCCTAAAACAACAATAATTAGCTCATCTTGTGAATCCGGTGAAAAAATAAGATCTCCTTTGTCAAAAGTTTTGTAATGTAATAAACTTTCAAGATACTTCTTACCCTCATTAGATAAATCAGTAAATAGTGGGACACGATGTATAATCTTTATTTTTCATAGCTATTATTCCTTTATTAAAATTTCAAAAGTTGATGTTCATCATTTTTTGAATTTATTAGTGAATTATAATTATCACAGGATATGAGATTGTATGTTTCGAACAGCTATGTATAGCAATTATGCGATAATAGACCAGAAAATGCAATATAAATTTTAAAAATAATTAAGAGGAGTTGATTAATATTTACTAATTATTTTTATTAGAAAACCTACGGGTAAAATGAACTAGTGTAGGCCTTTGAATATCACTTATTCATTAGAGAATGCTATAAAATTAATCAATTTAGTTAAAATGTTAACTCCATTCTTAAATGATAATACATTTACCCAAAAATAAATTAGAGTATCTGAATACAGTTCATATACTCCTTCAACCGTACTAAATAACTTGTAATATGCGTATAAAATAATTGTTAGTTTTAATATATAAAGTAATTTATGATTAATAGCGCTAAATTAAGAAAAATTACTTTCGGTAAAGTTACATTCTAAATTGATTTTTATTTATAGTTGATAGAAAGAGGCTTAAATTTCATTAGGGAAGATTTTTGATGGATTTGAAGGTGCTCCATCAAAAATTACTTCGAGAATACTTGCTTTATTTAATTTGATAATAAAGCTTGTTATTAGGGATTCAAATTATCGAATGATTTGAATTATGGGTGGTTTTTTAGTAAAAGTTCGATATAGAGAGTTGTAAGTTATCTTATTAAAGTTTAGAGATTAATATTGTTTTGTGAACATAATTGTCAGTTTAACGACAAATAAAGGGCAACTATAGCAGGCACATCAGATATCTGATATTAACGGATGATGACACCCCTCACGAAAATGTGAAGGGTGTTTTTTATGGTTTTTTATGCACTAATTGTAAAAAAGTGGCTATTTAAGAATTATCGATCATCATCTTCTTTACCTACTTCTTCGTCGAAATAACCTAATCCATTTACTTCGAGTGTTTTTAGATAAGCTACCAGTTCAATTGCGGAACTAGGACTTAATTCATTTACTGCATTCAAGCCAAGGCCCGTTGGAACAGTTTCGCTCATTGCTGTAATTTGGTTATCATTCTCGATATGAACTTGTGAGCAACTAATTGCCCAACGATTATTGATGTTTGGAGCAAAGACAAAGAAGAGGTTGAAATCGGCTGAAAGATATGCCGGTAAGAACCAGGCAATGTTATCTAATCGTTCTGGGATGAGGTTACCTTGAAGTGCAAAACGATTGATATTTTCTTCGCAAGGTATTGCTTTGAGCATAAACATGGTATTTTCAAACTCTTTCATCCCCAATTTCATTTCAGGTGTAATTTTGGGTTTCATATCATCTAAAATCTCCTAACTAAAGTTTTCACGGTAATAGTTATACTTATTTCTTATATCTTGGAGTGGGGCATCCATTACGTGCATTTTCCCATGGGTATCGAGCATAAAATTTTTTGCAATTGCCTGATTGAACTGCAGGCGGAGACGAGGATATTGGATGAGAATTTTCTCGATGTTAGTTGACATAATATCGAAAGTGGCAAGATATTCAGGAACAAGAATTTTTTTAAATTCGTTAAATGTATCTGCAATCACCTCAGCATAGGCATGGTCAGCATATTTCAATTCATTTTTCTCTAATTTATCGTAATACTCGTTGCTTGTCAGGCCACGTTCATTTTTGATGTTATATTGTTCATCGTATTGGTGAGTAAGATAAGAATCCCAATCACGGTAACAATAAGTAATCATTTGAACTACTAATTGGCGGCCCTCATAATTAACATTTTTCGGAATCATTTTTCCCTGTGGATTTAACAAGTAAGGACGGATTAGCTGTCGCGTTACAATATCATAAAAGGTTCCCGGCACAAGTTCCTTATCTTGATTATCCTCATACAAATCTCCAGAACCTTCAAGCTTTTTTAGTTTACGGAGACTTTCACGGGTTTGGTTGACGGCATAAATAACATCTTCAATCTCTTGGTCAATTATTTTACGCTTACTGATCGTTTGTAAGAGGTTAGTATAGAGTCGAATTAAATTATGAAGTTCAGACTGCTGGTTAGGATAGAAACCGTCTTGTTGCTGATATTTCCTAGTTTCTCGTTCTAATTGTTGTTCAATCGCAAGTGCTTGATGCTCAATTTTAACAGGTAAGACTGGTTGCGAAAAGCGATCTTTAGCAAGTTGCTGAACTGCTTCCCGGATAATTGGTCTCATTTCACGAAAATCCGGAAAATCAAAGAAATTTTGAAAATCATTAGCAAAGTTTAGGTGTTTATATACTGCTGATTTAAGATTTCGCTTCATAAGTATTCCTCCATTTTCTTTGATTTTAATACGAAAACGAGTAAGAAAATATTAGGGAATTAGATAAAAATCCTTATTTTATTTATATTTAACGCGGCTATAATTAAATATAACGTCGTTTGTAAAATTAAGTTAGAAAAATAAAAAAGCCATTTGTGATAGACTTTTGAGTATCCCTAATCAAAAGAAAGGCAATCACAAATGACCTATAAACATCTTACCACAAGCGAACTGACCCTCATAGCTGATTTTTGGCATCAAGGTACTAAAGCCTATCGAGTTGCGAAATTGCTTCAACGCAGTCAAGAAACTATCTACCGTGTTTATCGTTTCCTTAATGATGGTAAAACTATCGCCCAATACCTTCAGACTTATCAGCGACATAAGCATCGTTGTGGTCGGAAGCAGACCCAACTGCCAACTGTCGAGGTTGATTATATCCATGCGCGAATCAAAGCTGGTTGGGCTCCTGATACTATCATTGGTCGAAGTGAACGCCCGCTTAACTGTAGTATGCGCACCCTTTATCGCATGTTTGCTCGCAACCAGTATTTTTTCCGTTAAGCAGCTACTGATGAAGGGGAAACGCCATCCCAACGGCTATGTGGAACGTCGGGGTAAGACTGGGCAACTAGGACGCAGTATCCACCAACGCTACCAAGACTTTCCTCACTACCAAGAAGAATTTGGCCATTTGGAAGCCGATACTGTTCAAGGGAAAGCCTATCAAGGAGCAGTCATGACCTTGGTTGAACGTCAATCCAAAGTCATGATTGTCCTTAACGTTCACCATAAGTCGGCGGATGCGATTAATCAGCACCTCGATCAATGGCTATCAAAACTGCCACGTCATCTGTTTAAGTCGATTACTTTTGACAATGGCAGGGAGTTTGCGGGCTGGAAAGAGATCGCTAATAAGCATGATCTGCACACCTACTTTGCGGAAGTCGGTGCTCCTAACCAGCGTGGACTCAATGAGAACAATAACGGCATCTTACGTCGTGATGGTCTTAGTAAACGCATGGATTTTTGCCACTTATCTGATGAGCTAGTTATTCAACTGATGCATCGACGGAATAATATTCCCCAGAAGTCACTTAATTACCGCACACCACTCGAGATATTCATGGGTTATGTAACGAATGAACAACTTTCACCTTTTTTCTAATTTAAATTGACATTTCAGGTAAAAAAATACCCCCTACATTTTCGTAGGAAGTATTTTTAGTCAACCATACCAGTTGACAGATATCCGTAATTACTTGGCTTTTTATCAAAATTTATTCCATTGTGGGGAGATCAGTCTCTGTTCTTTACCTATTTCTATGTAAGTAAGCTCCATTTTAGCTATTTGCTGTTATTACCCATCAATATTCTCAAAATATTAGATTAACCAAATTGTTTAATAACAGTATTAATATCATCCCTTAATTCTTTGCTGAAGCCACTTAAATCTTCATCTGTAATTACTTTCTCTGATATTAACTGCAATAAAGTCTGAAATATGGATCTTTTCGATACTTCAACAATAACCCCCGGCGATTTTCGATCCGCTTTTATTCGTTTTTCCAGCTTCCAAAATTTATTTGATGCCGAATCATCACTATCTAATATTTTCTTGTATTCCTGATTAAGGCGATTTATATATCTTTCTTGCCATTTTGGGAGCAGCTTGTTAAATAATTGCCAATCGCTTTTAGAGATATTATTCATTTCTCCTTACCTCGCTTTTACTTTAATTATACGATTAAATTGCTTTATAAAATTCAACTTCTTTTGCGCCTTATACTAACACCAAAGCCTACTTCCACCCCAACATGGAATCCACATTCAAAGATGGTATTAAAGTTTACATAGCACTCAGCTCTTCGAATTTGGGTGCTATTTTTAGTTAACCATAATTGCATTTCATATTCATATCTTAACCACTTATCTTTCTATCAATCACAAATATTGTTTTTACTGATATATTCACACTATCAAATATATCAGGAGGCATTCTAATCATGTTAATTAAGGCAAATAATCTTACTAAAAGATATGGAACAAAATTAGCTCTAGATAACGTAAATTTACAGATTGATCGCGGTCAATTAATTGCTTACCTAGGTACTAATGGTGCAGGGAAATCAACTACTATCAATCTTCTTACTGGTTTAATGACGCCAACCTCCGGGATGATCGCACGCCGTCAAGGAATAAAAATCGGCGTTGTCTTCCAAGATAGCATTCTCGATAAAGAGCTTTCAGTTAAAGATAATCTTAACTTTAGATCAAACTTATATCATGAAGATCATACTGAATGGGTTCACCAGTTAATTAGCCTAATGGGCCTCACCCATTTTCTAAATCAGCGCTATGGAACATTATCTGGTGGACAGCGACGCAGGGTTGATATCACTCGTGCCTTGATTACCGACCCAGATATTCTTTTCCTTGACGAACCGACAACTGGATTGGATTTACAAACGCGACTTGTTATTTGGAACCTCCTTCAAAGGCTACAAAAGGAACATGGTCTAACTATTTTTTTAACAACTCATTACTTAGAAGAAGCCGAAAATGCCGATCAAATGTATATCTTAGAAAACGGTAAAATTTTAGTTTCTGGCTCAGCAACCGATATTAAACAACATTATGCACCAACTAAATTAGTGGTTACAACAAATGGACATAAGCTACAAACTAACTACTCTGAGAAACAATTAACACCTCAAAAATTTTCTTTTGATGGCCTTAATTGTTCAGAAGTTATTACATTACTACATAGCAATCAAGAGTATATCATTAACTTCTCATATACCCCCGGTTCAATTAACGATGCTTTTGTCAAAATTACCGGAAAGGAGCTTCAATAATATGATTGCGTTAATTAAAAGAAACTTAAAGATTTACTTTGCTAATAAGATTGGTGTCTTGATGTCTTGCCTTGGTGCTTTAATTTCATTCTTTATTTATATTGGTTTTTTGCAGCAAAACCTGATATCTTCATGGCAATCATTGCCTCATACAAAGGAAATGTTAGATTTATGGATGATTAGTGGAATTGTCGCCATCGCCGGCATTACCACTTCATTTCAAGCTCTTGGTCAATTAGTCAAAGATCGAGAAAGCCGAACATGGGATGATTTAAGTCTAACTGATTTGACACCGTTCCAAATTAATTGTAGCTATTTAACTGCAACAATATTTATTAGCACATTAATGCAGATTATTACATTCTTCATCATGGCAGTTTACTTTATTTTAGTAGATAGTATTACTATTCCAACTACTGCATTGCTTCCCGGATTATTTTTTATTGTTTTAGGTGCAATTGGCGCAAGTGCTGTTAATTTAATTATTGTTGACCTAATCCATTCTTCTACGACTTTTAGCCGCCTTTCTGCCATAATTGGCGCAGCTTCCGGATTTATGATCGCTACTTATATGCCCTATGGAACATTATCCAAATCAGCACAATTTGTAGTAAAATTATTTCCAAGTAGTTATGAGGCTGCTAGCTTGCGAAGCCTTCTGCTAAATAAACTAAGCAAAAAATTTTTACCGCCATCCAGTCAGTACCAAATGATTGAATATCTGGGTATCCACTTCAAGATTCATGGTTATCAGTTAAATAATTATAGTAATGCATTAATGATTGTGGGAATGTCTATAGTTTTAATAGGTCTTGGAGCTGTTTTGGCAAATCGATATCAGAGGAAGAGTTAATTGTGCAAATTCATTTTCAGTCAGATCCATTACTAGGTCCTGACGATCTTAATATTACTGTGAACGCTGTTACTAAAAACGATAAAGTTATTAACCTGCTTAATTATTTAGATAAGTATGATCAAAAAAGTAGCTCTTTAATCCCAATAAAAACAGAAGATAGGATTTTAACTATAAAGCAAACAGAGCTTATCAAGGTAGAGGTAACCAAAAACATCCTCTCTTTTTATACAAAAAGCGATGTAATTCAAGCAAACGGACGACTATATCAAGTATTAACAAGGCTTAACGAAAATTTTGTTCAAGTATCAAAACACGGCATTATTAATTTAAATCATTTACTTTCCCTAGAAGCTGGATTTACTGGCAATATGATTGCTAAATTAAATTTTGATCAACGTGCCGATGTTTCACGGAAATATCTACCAGAGTTAGAAAGAAGATTGGGACTATAAAATGATAAATTTAAAAAGGGGTATCCGTTACTTTATTCGCGGGATGGGTTATGGATCTATTACTTATCTCGCAATTATTGCATTTCTCACACATAATATGACTGTTTCTACTACTAGTGTCATTACAGTGTTCATTATTAGTGGATTGATCGGGGAATTAAGTTTTGCCTTTCAAACAGAACTACCGTATTCGATCGCTCTCGTTATTCACCTAATCGGGACCTTTATTCTATATTCTGTAATGATGCTAATCAATCACTGGCCTCTTAATTGGCAAACCATTGTAATTTTCATTATCGTCTATATCGCTATTTGGCTTTTTATTCGTTTGTTAGAAGAGCAACATATTAATCGAATTAATAAGCAAATTAGAAACAGGCAAAAATAAATTTTGTATCGCAATCATCGCTTCGTTACTAAAATGAGGTGATGATTTTTGTATAGGTTAATGTCCATACAATCAGATGTTTGATAACTTCTTAGTTTCACATTTGCTTGTCGATCTGTCATTTTGCTGCCTCCCTTAACACTTTTCTTTTATATAAAACGTTAAGTACACGATTACCCTACAAACGCCTACTTGACTATCGAAATAGAACATAGAATACTCGACTAGTTAGTTCAAAATAGAAAGAATCACCATCTTTCAACGTTACATAAAGTTCACGTTCAAAGATGGTGAAGTGGTTAATTTAACTATTTAAGGTTAAGTTTTCAATGCAATGATCGCCATTATTATCTCATTGAAGGCTGACAAAGATTTCCGTATATCCGTTACCTTACACCTCTTACAAAAATAGTGAGGCGAATCATTTAATTAACTGGTTGAATTCGTTGATGTCCACAGTATCAAGGTCAATTGCTTCTCCACCTAACCAGTCTAAAAAGTCAGGATCAACTTGCCCTTTTTGGTAATCATCATAATACTGCTCTAAAGCACCGACACCACCAATATCTTCAACAATGCCATAACCTTGGGCTTTTTGAACATACGGTAGCTCCTCATTAGTAGCTGGTTGAATTTTTTGGACATAAAGTTTAAATTCCCAGTCATCACCATAGTCATAATGAATAGTTAATTTATCTTTTTCATTTAATAATGAGACCGTTGCTAGATCAAGCTTAACTTTTGTCATTCCGCCTGGCACAAAATCCTCTGACTGAGTATAAAATTCCTGAGTCTGTTCATTAATTGCATCATACAAGTGTGCCAAGTCACCATGAAACATCAAAATCACTGTTTCAGCAAGTTCCTCAATTGTACTACTACCCTTAATCACGAACGTACGGCTTGCTAGTGGTTTAAAATCAGCTAATTCAGCAGTAATTACATATGCTTGGTCATAGTTTTGCGGATTAATCAATTGACGGTTGCTAACATTCGCTGGTATATCTGCTTGTGCTGGAGCTAGTTCGTCAAGCAACTGCTGAATAAGAGAATCTTGATAGTCATCTTCTGGCATAGCTAATTCTGGTTCTCCATAGATAATATCGTAGCTTGTATCTAGATAGTCTGCAACATCCCTAGCGGCTGATTGACTCACGATCCCTGTGTGACTTAGAAAAACATAAAAATTGGATAACTTAGCAGAAAGAAGATCCTCATCAATTTGATCTAACGTTCCAGCGAAAAAGATGTTTGGCGCAGCTAGGTTAGTAGTGACGGTGCAAATTTTATTTTTTAACATGAAATGGTTCAAAAATTGGTCCAAGATACGACGAGCAGTCTTATCATCCCCCATTAACTGACTATCAGCACTGGCGATAAACTGGTCAATCATTTGCTGGTTGTTTTGGCTAATCGCTTGAACTGTTGCTGGATTATCTGCTGAGGTTTTTCCTTCGTCATCCGCCCAAATACGAGGATCTTTAAATTGTGGCTTGATAGTACAATATTTGGCCCCCGGTCGTGGAGCTTTCACCTTCACTGAATGTTCTTCATTAACCAATTGGCAAAATTGCATTAAAACTTCCTGATCGTTTCCAGATAAAGCTAATAACAAGTAGACAAGATCATTGAAATCCTCAGTTGATGAAAAATCATCATTATCGTTAAGGGTTTCCTTAAATTCTGCTTGGTGGCTAGCAATTATCTGCAAATAATTTTTAAGTTTTTCGTTTTCAGCAGATGGGGTTGGCCGGTATAAATTAAATGAAAAAACATTTTGCATTAACCAAGTACGTTGCGGATCAACCAAAAAGGGCATTTCATTTAGAAAGTTAATGGTAACTTGACCAAACTTACCCTCGCCTAATTTGTCAGTAAAGACTGGCAAACCAGTTTCCTCTTCTACATATAGGTAGTATGTTTTATTATCAATCTTTACCGGACTAAGCTGCCACCGTCGTAAAGGTTTTTGGCTAATCTTACCAGTATTATGAGGTAGCCGATCAGCCAAATCAGGACTATAAAATAACTGCGCCATGATGATTGCTCCTTTATTTTTGAATGTGTGAGAAATGAATTTTATTCGCTGTCTATAAAAGAAAGCGAAGGGAATATCACTTATAGTTTACAGTTGTAAGAATGTCCAAGCAAGTTATGATCCCTGAACATTAATCCACAGTTTTAGCAAATTTTTGATAGTAGTAACCATTTTACTTAAACTGATATTGGGCGATTTTTTGCAAATAACTTTGGCGGCGTTGCGGGGATGACCAGGAAATCCCGCCAAAGTTAAGCCATTTCCGATGCTCAAAGCCAAGTTGTTTCAGGGTCGTATTAACAAATACCCGCTGAATAGCATTCCCACAGAAAAACCGCAAGTACCAAGTTGGCGAAGTTGAAGTAGTTAATACATAGCAATGCTGGACGTTCGTCAGTAGCCCTTTAATTCCGGTCCTGGTTACCGTATGGGAGAGATCGGCTCCCTCTTTCATCACCTTATCAATAAACCCCTTTAACATTCCGGGAATACTATTCTACCAGCAAGGAGTTCTAAAAATTACTGTCCAACACGATTTTAAAAGTTCTAAATATTTGCGCACCAAGGGATCAACTGTCCCTCCTTGATGATACAATGAAAGTTCTTCCGCAGAATAAGTAGGATCAAAATGTTCCGCATAAAGGTCAATTAATTGAACCAATTAGTCGAAAAAAGTTAGAAATTAACACTTGACCATCGAGTTCATGTTGGATTTGAGTTATACTTTTTATTGTGCAAGACCCCTTTATACTTTGTTTTTAGTTATTTGTTTTTAGTTATTTAAAGTATAGTCCAAAGGGGCTTGCTTTTTTAATTTTTCATAAAAAAAACTGATAACCTCGCCTGTTTGACATGGTTATCAGCTTTCAAGTTTCAGTTATAAATGAATAATTTGGATCGTTCGCAAATGACGCGTGAGTTTACTATCCGCTTCCAATTGGGCAAGCGTCCGCGATAATGTTTCGGGGGTTGTCCCAAGGTATGAAGAAAGGTCCTTGAGTTTCAAGGGTAGCTTAACTTTCGAACTCTGTTGATCAACCATCAATTGTTTCAGATAAGTCACTACCCGTTCTTCAATGTTTGGTAGTCCCATTAGCCGTGTTTGCTGACGAAGACTTTCAATCATTGCTGCCTGTCCTGCCATTAGTTTTAAGGCAATTTCGCTTTGGTGGTGAATCAACTGGATAAAGTCTTGCCGATTAAGAATACAGATATCACTGTCTGTAGTCATTTCTACATAACTACTATGGTTGGCAACCCCCAGGAGCCAGGTTTCACCAACATAATCACCTGTCTTCAGCATTCGTTGCACCCGTTCTTCACCATCTTCACTTAGTTGGTACATTCGACCATGGCCACTTTTTACAATCATTAACCGGTCATCCATGTCTGGACTCACAACAATTGTTCCGCGCTTAATACGCTGGTGATGAACCAGCTGTTCCACTTGGCGCTGGCGTTCTAAACTTAACTGATTAAAGAGCGGAACCAGGTGAACACAAAGTTCTTCTTTCATTAGAGTATCCTCCATCATTTAATGTTAGAAGTCATCATCATCTTCTTCAGTATACAACCCCATCCGTAAATCATGCCCCAAGAAGCGCTGGGTTAAAGCAATTTGCTTTTTGATCCATGACAATAATTCAGTTAAATCTACTGCTAATTCGGGCCATTCTTCTTTATTGCCAAGAGCAATGGCCTTCGTGATAAAGAGAATCTGCGTGTCAAAATCCTTTACCAAGGCAAATAATTGGTCATCCCCTGGTAAATACTTATCAGCACCACTTTCTTCTAGCATGGTAAATTCACGAAACTGATCCGTCGTCGTTGGGATACTCTCACCATTCTGAACTAGCAGCTGATTCAGGTGATTAAATGCTTCCTGTTCATGCGCAATCCAATCATCGCCATATTGGGATAAAAACAATGCCGCATTCCCTTTCGTAAACAGCTTTGCCTGACTAATCTTTAGTGAATGAATTAATAAGTTAGCAATGATATGACCCGTCATCGCCCCTGCCGTTGGTGTATGGTGATCAATATCGCTCTGTTTTAGTTCCTGTTGATACTGTTCTTCACTAGTCATCTGATAGCTCCTTTACCTTAATTCCCTGAACCGTGTATCCCATTTTTTCAATATTTGCTTGAACATCATCGGGTGAAGCTTTGGCCAAATCTAGTGTAAATTTAACCTTTCCCGCATTGAACAGTACCTTCACGTCATCGGTCCCGTCAATGGTTTCAACACTTTTTTGAATCTTAGTTAGGCATGATGGACAAGTTAAACCATCAAGTTTCATCATTACTTTTTCCATGGTTATCACTCCTTTGTTATTTTCATTGTAGTTTAGCCACCGTAAATAAAAATTGATTATCATCAATTTTGAGAAATTCGTTTCATCAACCGCATACTGTTCAAAATAACAATCAGAATACTAAGCTCATGAATCAGCATTCCTGATGCCATTTCGATATAACCAACAAAAAGTCCAATAAACAATAGCACTACCGTCAGTAAGGCAATCAAGATGTTTTCATTCATATTGGTGATGGTTCGCCGTGCCAAGCGAAAACTGGTGACTAGACTATTCAGATCTGATTTCACAAGTACTAGGTCGGCTACATCCATTGCAACATCAGTACCGGAACCCATTGCCACTGCAACATCAGCTGCGGAGAGTGCCGGACTATCATTAATCCCGTCACCAATAAATGCGATCCGGTGACCGTCAGCCTGTTGCTGTTTGAGATAGTCAGCTTTCCCTTGAGGAAGCATCGCTGCGTGAACTTCATCGATTGGCAGGTTAGCTGCGATCTGATGAGCGGTTCCTTCATTATCGCCAGTCAACATTATGAGTCGTTTGACCCCTAACGCTTTTAATTGTCGTAACGCCGATTGTGCCTGTGATCGTAACTGATCTTTGATACCAAAGATTGCCAATTCATGGTGATCCATGCTGGCAAAAATAACAATCGAATTTCCATCACTCGTCAGTTGATCAATGAGTTGGTCGAGAGTTGAACTGGTACCTAATAAGTCTTTAATCAGGGTTGGATTACCTAATAAGTACTCACCTTCACCAATTTGCGCTCGGATTCCCTGTCCCTTAATCGTTTGAATATCGGTTGGTTGATAATCGTGCTTCCTATCTAGCTTGCCAATTGCTTGTGCCAACGGGTGGTCCGATCGTTGTTCAACTGCTACCGCTTGATCAATAATCGTCTGTCGGTCTCCGTTCAGAACATTGACACTAGTAACAACCGGCTTCCCGATAGTTAAGGTACCCGTCTTATCAAAGGCAATCGTGTCAATATGCTTCATTCGGTCCATGACATCGGAACCCTTAAAGAGAATCCCCTGACGAGCACCATTACCGATTCCAGCAACAGTAGATGCAGGGACACCAATCACAAGCGCACCTGGACAGCCAAGAACCATTACGGTAATTGCTAACCGCACGTCTCGTGTAATCAAGCCAACCATAATTGCTACCAATAGCACAACTGGCGTGTAATAACGGGCGAAGCGATCAATAAAGCGTTGCGTCTTCGTTTGCGAATCCTGAGCTTCTTCCACTAGTTCAATAATTTTACCGAACGTAGTATCTTCGCCTGCCGCGGTAGTATTCACCGTCACCGTCCCATTCTCCAAAATGGTTCCCGCAAAAACTGCATCTCCAGGATGTTTCTTAACTAACCGGGACTCCCCAGTAATACTGGCTTCATTTAGAACGGCAGTCCCAGTCTTGATCGTGCCATCGACTGGAACCTGATTTCCAGTCTTAATTAAGACCATGTCCCCTGGATCAATGAAGTCCACATCCTCATCACTGGTATTGCCATCTTCATCAATCACCACCGCGGTTCGAGGAGCAAGTTCGGTTAGCTGCTTAATTGCCGACCGTGTCTTCCTTAAAGTAGCGTTTTCTAATACCTCACCAACCATAAAAAGCCAGGTAACAATCGCCGCTTCGTTATATTCGCCAATGATAAAAGCACCGATCACCGCAATACTGACGAGAACATCAATCGATATCAGCCGTACCTCTAATGATGAGATGGCTGTGAACAAAATCGGCAATAGACCGATGACCCCTGCAGTGGCCATTAGGATCTGATACATTAAGTTATTTGAGCTGATAAAGCGAAAAGCTTCTGCCAGAATTAATAAAACGGTCAAGCCGATCACCAATGCTTGTCGTTGCTCAGTCAGGAATCGTTGTACTTTGACCATATCGGCACCTCCTTTTACTGTCCTTAGTATAAGAAAAGAAGCCAGTAAGTTACTTGACCGTCATCAAGTTTGGTAATTTAAAAAGCCTCATAATTGGATTAACCAAATATAAGGCTTGATACGTGTTTCTACTTATTTAATTTGCTAATGATTTCATTAATTGAATATTTGATTTAGTTTGAATCAGTCCAGCAAGATATTTACCATCATCAATACTCATTGTGGATCGATGATTCAGCCAAAAGATCGGTGAAGGTTGCCAACTGTTCGGTAGCACTGTTTGATAGACGAACACCAATTTTATCCTTAATCAGGCGGATACAGGCAGTGTCAGCACTTTCATCCCGCCACAATAGGGTTTTTGGTAAAGCCCAGTGGCCCTCAAATGGCGGATAAGCCCGTTTGACCAGCAGGACTTGTGGTAAATGGGTCAGGGGATTAAAACTCCAAATAATATTTGCAATCGTAATTAGCGGATGCGCAACAACTTTGTCAGCCATCTCTTTCACCTCACAAAATATTATAGCGCAATCAAGAATCACAATAATAAAAAAATCGACAACTAAGGACGGCCTTAGTTATTGATTTAACCTAAATTAACTTCTTTAATTCAGCAATTGCTTTTTCGTAGTCTGGTTCATCAGTTAATTCAGTTACAATTTGCCGGTAAACAACCTTCCGATCCGGATCAAGAATCCAGACTGACCGCGCAAGGATTCCTTCATCTGGTATTAACAGCTTTGATTCGTAACCAAAGGATTCTTCCTTGTCAGAAACCAATTCCATGTTTTTGACACCTTCAGCGGCACACCACTTCTGTTGATCTTCAGTCGTGTTAGTTGAAATGGTCAGGAAATTAACCTCTGGGAATTGGTCCATTGTTGAGTTAAACCGCTGTGTTTGAATGCTACAAACCGGGGTGTTAATATCTGGAACAACGCTTAAGAGAGTTATTTTGCCAAGCAATTGCCGGGTCTTAACCTTGTCACCATTCTTATCAAAAACCTTGAAGTGTGGGAATTCGTCACCAACAGCTGGTGGATTGCCTACTAATTGCCGCTTTTCACCATTAATTGTGATTTCCATTCTTAGCAACTCCTTTTCTAATTTTGGTTAGGTACAGTATATCAAAAACGCAATTAAAAAGCATTGATTATACTCATTGTTTTAGAAAATTTATGAGCTGTGTGGCTAGGCAAGGTATCTTTTAACCTAAAATAGGCAGCGTTACCTTCTAAAAGGACTTAATGTGTTAACTAACTGCTTTTATATTTCAATACATCATACTAAGGTGAATTCTCCTAAATTTTATAAATTATGCAACTGCAAACACATAGAAACAATGCCTATAAATAAGGAAATCGATCGATGGCACAAGTAGGCAGAAATTGAAGCGGCACTGAACCAACCCACCAGTAAGGCCCTTACTAATTCCCCAACCGCTGGAAAACTACCGAAGAGTCAAGACGCTTATGCGCAAAACTTCTGGCAAATGATGCGTGGTCATGCGGTCGTTGATGCACTGAAAGAAGGTACGGATCCAGATGGTGGCTTCCTAGTGCCCGACGAATTTGAAAACCAACTTATCCAAAAGTTGCAAAAAGCAAATGTCCTACGAACCATCAGCCATGTCATCCAAACCAACAGCGGTGAACACAAGATTCAGGTTGTTGCCAGCGAAGGAACAGCTGCTTGGTTTGAGGAAGAAGCAGCCTACACAGAGTCCAACACGCAATTTAGTCAGGTGTCACTAGGTGCCCATAAGTTAGGAACCCTAATCAAAGTGTCGGAAGAATTACTAAACGATTCCGCATTTGATTTGATGTCTTATCTCTCTGATGAATTTGGCCGCCGACTCGGTAATGCCGAAGAACAAGCCTTTTTAACCGGTAACAGTACTGGTCAACCTACTGGCATCTTAACTGACACTAATGGTGCTTCAGCCGGATCCACAGCTGCTAAGGCCGATACGTTAACTTTTGATGATTTGATCGACCTTTTCTATTCCTTAAAGGCGCCATACCGTCAAAATGCTGTCTTTTTGATGAACGATGACACCGTGAAAGCCATCCGCAAAATGAAGGATAAGAATGACCAGTACATTTGGCAACCTTCCGTTCAGGCGGGCCAACCAGACCGAATTCTTAACTGTCCGGTTTACACTAGTCCATTCATGCCGACATTGGCTGCCGCCAATAAACCGGTACTCTTTGGTGATTTCAATTACTATTGGATTGCTGATCGTCAAGGTCGAACCTTTAAACGTCTTAATGAGCTTTACGCCGTAACTGGTCAAGTTGGCTTCTTAGGCTCACAACGAGTTGATGGCAAAGTCGTTCTACCAGAAGCAATTAAAACCTTGTCCATGGCTGCTAAGTAGAAAGGATTGATGAAATGTGGCTGCTATTACTTTAGCCGAAACAAAAGCCTACCTGAGGGTAGATAACACTGTTGAGGATGACCTCATCACAAAGTTGATTGGATCGGCAACAGCTACGGTCGAAAATGTTTTACGGCAACCCTTGTCTGCTTTTGATCCACTTCCTGACGATATTCATACCGCCATTCTCTACACAATTGCTTATCTTTATGAATATCGTGAAACCGCTGATTTTGACGCCATGATTAAGTTTCTCCGGGCAATCCTGGCACCTTACCGAAAGGAGGAATTTTAATTGCAGAAACAAAATAATCGCGTTAGTAAAATTACCGATATCGGCGAATTGAATAAGCGCATTACGCTGATGAAAGAAAAGTATGTGGGTGAAAATCCTAACACCGGGATGAGCATGTATAAAAACGTTAAATTAGGCGATGTTTGGGCCAAGGTATCTTCCCTTCATGGTCAAGAATACCACACCGCCGTAACTGTCAAACTTGAAAAACAACTCTCTTTCATTATTCGTTACCGCCCTGATGTTGATGAAGATACCAATATTTGGTTCGAAGGCCGCGGCTACGATATCGGTTTTATTGACGATGTTAAGTATGGGCACGAATTTATGGAGTTGAAGGCAGAATACAAAAGGGGGATTACGCTTGAAGATTAGTGCTATTACAATTAATTCTTGTTGTGGAGCAATCGGGGCCTTTCTTGGCTGGTACTTGGGCGGACTGGACGACTTTCTGTATGCACTGTTAATTTTTATGTTAGTGGATTACTTAACCGGGATTCTCTGCGCCATTAACGAGCATAGGCTGTCAAGTGAAATTGGCTTTCGTGGTCTAACTCGCAAAGTCCTGATTTTAGTATTAGTTGGAATTGCCAATGTCCTCGATATTTATTTATTGAAGAATGGATCCGCAATCAGAACGGCTACTATCTTCTTCTACATTTCCAATGAAGGAATCTCCTTACTTGAAAACGCCAGCCATCTTGGCTTGCCGGTTCCCGATAAGCTAAAAAGCGTTTTGCAACAACTTCATAACAAGGACAACCAACAATAATTATTTCTAGCCTGTGGACTGCGGTCTGCAGGCTTTTTTTGCTGCCATGGTTTACTTCTTAGCTTTAACTGGCTTATCAGTGGAGGTAATTACAATGACTAAACAAGTTAAGACAGTAACTCACCAACCACTGATGCCTATTAAAACCGGCATAACACAACAGCAGCTATTAGATGAACTTCATTACCAGCAATCCCGTCAAGTCATCACGAAGCTACTAAATAAGGGACTGATTTCCGAAAACGAATTCAAGCAAATCGATCAATTAAATCAACAATCTTTTCCGCCTTTAATAGAGCCAGAAAACGTTGATACATCAATCATTCAGAGCTAACATACCACACTGACGAAAGGAGGTTTGCCATGTCAACCATTACGAAAATCAATAGCTACCAGCGTGATGTCAAACAATTAAGAGTGGCAGCCTATTGCCGAGTTTCCACTGACAATGTTGAACAATTGGAAAGCCTTGAAAATCAGCGGCAGCATTACCAAGAATATATCAATCGCCACCCTAATTGGCAGCTAGTTAGAGTCTACTTTGATAAAGGTATTTCAGGCACCAAACTGAATCACCGCAATGCCTTAAAAGAGTTACTGGTCGATTGTCATAACCACCGGATCGATTTGGTGATTACCAAGTTAATTAGCCGATTATCGCGTAACACAACTGATTGTTTGAAAATTGTTCGTGAACTCCAGCAATTAAACATTCCCATCTACTTTGAAAAGGAACGTATCAATACCGGTGAGATGGCCAGCGAGCTGTTTCTTTCTATTCTCAGCAGCATTGCTCAAGACGAGTCAAACTCAACTGCGGGTAATTTACGCTGGTCTATTCGGAAGCGGTTTGCGCATGGTAGTTTCAGGGTTTCTTCGGCACCATACGGATACTCTATTCAGAACGGCAACTTAGTAACTAACCCCCATGAAGCTCAAATCGTTAAGCAAATTTTTGATCAGTTTCTTCAGGGCAGTTCAACCGGCCAAATTGCTAAGCAGCTAAACTATGAACATATTCTAACCCAGCGTGGTCATCATTGGTGGAGCAGCACTATTATTAACATCCTTCGCAACATCAACTATACCGGCGATATGTTATGCCAAAAAACCTACCGTGATGATCAATACCACCGTCATTTTAACCAAGGTGAACTAGCACAATATTTAATTGAAGAACATCATCCAGCTTTAGTCAGCCGTAAAAACTTTAATAAAGCGCAAGAACTGTTAAAGCAAACCGCCCAACAGCGAAATATTGAGTCCGGCAGTCATAAGTATCAACAACACTACTTATTCTCTGGCAAGATCATTTGTGGCCATTGTGGCTCCACTTTCAAGCGTCAAACCCGTCCTAACAAGATCTGCTGGGCTTGTCAGAAACATTTGCACTCGGCAAAGCTATGTCCAGTGAAGCCGGTTCCTGAAAAAAGCATTCAAAATGCATTCTGCACCATGATGAATAAACTGATTTTCAGCAGGAAATTTTTACTCTCTCCACTGGTACAAGAATTGAAGGAACATTTCAACGATCCAGACGGAGAACTAGGTAGGTTAACTAACCAGATTAAGGCCAACGATCAGAAAGCCGAAACGTTAATGAACTTAGTGAAAGAAGGTTTAATCGATAAGGGCCTATACATTAATCAAACTGCTGAACTGGAACAAAGTACCCATCAATGCCAACAAAAGATCAAGCAAATTAACAGCAATAATACTGATAATGCTAATAACCTGGAAGATTTTCGTGATCTCCTTCGCTGGTGCCAGCAGGGACAAATGATGAAGAAATTTGATTCCAAAGTATTCAAGGCTTTTGTTCAGGTTATTAGAGTCAATAGCGAGCACGAAATTGTTTTTCAACTCAAGTGCGGTCTGCATTTATCTGAATTCCTGCCAAAGAAAGCCGGTGTCAGTCAGCATTTCTATCGTGAGGTAATTCGGCAATGTTTTAACGAGCCGTTAAAGCAAGCAGAATATCTGTATAGCATCATTAGATTTAATTGGGTAAAGTACGTATCATTCCTGCTCATCAGCAACGCGGCAACAGCATTAACCGTTCTCCAGATGAACCGCAATCAGAACGGTTGCGGGTCGCTGCCTACTGCCGGGTTTCGACGGAACTCGATGAACAGGCTAATTCCTACGAAACACAAATTAGCCACTACAAAGAATTGATTCAAAAAGACCCCAGCTGGGAATTTGCTGGAATCTTTGCTGATGATAGAATCTCGGGAACTAATACTAAAAAACGTGATCAATTCAATAAAATGATCAGGGCTTGCAAAGCAGGCAAAATTGATCTGATTGTCACCAAGTCAATTAGTCGTTTTGCTCGAAACACGATCGATTGTTTAAAATACATTCGTGACCTTAAAGCCATCAACGTTGCCACCTTCTTTGAAAAAGAAAACATCAACACCATAGATGCCAAGGGTGAAGTCCTAATTACCATCATGGCTTCCCTGGCTCAGCAAGAAAGTGAGTCGCTATCGCAAAACGTTAAGCTCGGCTTGCAGTACCGTTACCAGCAAGGCAAAGTGCTGATCAACCATAATCACTTATCACTTTCTCGGCTACACCAAGGATAAAGATGGCAACCTGGTAATTGAACCAGAGGAAGCTAAAACAGTTAAACGGATCTTCTACAGCTACCTGCAAGGAATGACGATGAAGCAAATTGCCGAATCGCTTAAGGCAGACGGTGTATTAACGGGTGGCAAGAAAACTAATTGGCACTCTAGCGGGATTGCCTTGATCCTCAAGAATGAGAAATATATGGGTGATGCTCTATTACAGAAAACTTACACCGTTGACTTCTTAACCAAGAAGCGTGTTAAGAATAATGGCATTATGCCGCAATACTATGTTGAAAATGACCATGCCGCCATTATTCCCAGGTCCGTCTTTATGCAAGTGCAAAATTTGATCCGGCGGCGCCATAACGGTATCACCACTAAGAATGGCAAACACCGGAGGATTAATAGCAAGTATTGCTTTTCGCAACGAGTTTATTGCGGCAAATGCGGAGATATTTTTCAACGAAATATGTGGTATACCCCCGTTAAAGTTGCGGTTTGGCGCTGTGCCAGCCGTATTAAACGCAACAAAAAAGGTCGGCGATGTATGATCCGCAATATCAAAGAACCTCTTCTTAAAGCAGCTACCCTTGATGCCATCAACCAGTTAATCGAAAGCCATGAATTAGCGGGTAAGCAAATCAAAGCTAATATCATGAAAATCGTTAAGAACTCTAAAGGCCCGACAATTGAGGAGCTGGATAAACGACTGGAAGAAGCTCAGCTAAAGCTAATCCAAGCAGCTAACCAGCATCAAAACTGCAACGACCTCACCCAACAAGTTATGGAGCTACGTGAACAAAAGGAAAAGGTCCAGGAGATTGAATCCGAAAATCAAGTCAAGCTTCACAACATCGACCAGGTCAGTAACTTCATGGATGAAAATCAAGGCGGCATTCAAGAATTCGACCCGCAACTGGTTCGCCGATTAATCGAAAAAATCACCATCTTTCAACGCTACATGGAGTTCACGTTCAAAGATGGTGAAGTGATTAAAGTTAATACGTAAATATTTAGGATGTGCGGCACTCAGCTATTTTAGCTTTTTTAGAAGTTGATCCACAGCAGCCTTGATTTGAACCTGAGCAATATCAAACACTTGAATGTTCTTGAAATCTTCCTGCCCTAAGATTAACAGCAATTCGGTACATCCCAAGACTGCACCATCAAGGTGATCTTTTTGAACCATCTTATTGATAATTGTCATTAACTGCTGCTTAATCTCTTTCTTAACAATCCCGTTTTCGAGTTCGTCTACAATTTTTTGATGAATTATGGATTGATTATTTTCACTGGGACGGCAAACTTCAATTCCGGCCTCTCAAAATGGCTTGATGAAAAAGTCACTTTGCATTGTAAATTTGGTGTCTAGTAAAGCCAATCGTTGAAGGTGCAACTGTTGGGCAGCCGCTACCGCTGTCTCGACAATGCTTAACAATGGCAAATCAGTGCGCGCTTGAATCTGATCAAATAATAGATGGGGCGTATTGCCACACATCAATCCAAAGTCACACCGGGCTTTCAATAAATTATTGGCCGCAGCTCCTACATAACCGGCGACTTTATCATACTGTTGAGCATCAAGCAGACGGAACATGTGATACATATTAATGGATTCGATAGTGATACGAGGCAGCTTATCAGTCCCGATCCGCTCCTGATACCGCTTAATGATTGCCGAATAATAATTCATTGTTGCTTCTGGGCCTATACCACCGATAATGCCTAGTTTCTGCATCTGGATCATCCCCTAATTATTTAGAATTATTTGAATTCTTCTTTGCAGGTCTGGAATTACCTGCTCCTCGAACCATGGATTTTTTGCCTCCCAAATTTTATTTCGTGGTGACGAATGAACGATTGGAAAATAGTCTGGCAGGTATTGCTGATAATTCCTGACAATATCAGTCAACCGATCTTTATATCCTAGGTGAAGGTAGCTTCTCGTCGCATAAGCGCCCACTAAAATGGTTAACTGAATATCAGGCATTAATTTCAATAGCTGTGGATGCCAATTTTGAGCAAATTCTTTACGCGGTGGGAGATCACCAGACTTGCCTTTTCCGGGATAATAAAAATCCATTGGTAAAATTATAATCATTCCAGAATTATAGAAAACGTCTCTCGAAACCCCTAACCAGGTCCGAAGACGATCACCAATAGGATCATCCCAGAATTTCATTTTTTCTTGGGCAATTCGTCCTGGTGCTTGACCAATGATATTTATTCTGGCAGATGAAGAAGCATAGTAAAGCGGCTTGATCCCTTGCTTTGTAAAAGATTCATTATCAGGATCTACTTGAATTTCTTGAAAAATTTTTTAAAATTCACTTTGCATATAATATGACCCGCCTTTCTCTTATTTTCTAAACTGATATAACGTGTATATTATCAACTAAGCAATAATTGTCTAATTAAACTAATTTTCGAATAATTCAATTCGACGTAATTGACGTTTCAGTTGACCTTGCTTTTCTAATAAAGCAAATTTACGAGACAGGGTCTCAGGTGTTGTTCCAAGGTATAAGGCTAAGTCCTTCATTTTTAAGGGTAAGGTAAAATTATTTTTACCAATTTCATCTGCATATGTTTGTAAATACTTTAATAACCGGTCTTCAACCTTCGGCAAAGCCAACAAGTGAATTTGTTTTTGCATTTCCGAAACTTTAACAATATTTAGTTCCAATAATCGAATACTTAATTCTGGCTGTTTATGCATCAGCTTCAGTAAATCCTGCCGTTTTAATAAACAAATTTCACTGTGTTCCGTAGCCTCGACGTAATTATTGATATTTTTTTGACCAAAAAGCCAATCCTCACCAATATAATCACCTGTATGCAAGATTTGCAAAACATTCTCATAGCCGTCTTCATCTAAGGTGTACTGCTTAGCGTTACCATCAGCGACAATTACTAAATTATCATTTATCGTTGGATCAATTATCACTTCACCCTTTTGATAGTTTTTATGCTGAACTAATTTTTCGATTTGCATCTTCTCATCCTGAGGTAAAGCATTAAATAGTGGTACTAAGTTAACACATAAATCAGCCATTAAATTCATCGTCCTTTAATTAAAAGTCATCATCGTCGTCTTCGACATACAATCCTTCTTTTAGTTCATGACCTAAGAAGTCTTGAGTTACCCGAATTTGCTCCTTAATCCAAGCCATTAAATTAGTTAAATTAGCAGATAATTCTAGCCAACTTTCATTGTTAGCTAAAGCAATTGCCTTAGTAATGAAGAGCGTTTGCGTATCAAAATCTTTTACCAAGGCAAACAATTGCTTATCACCCGTTAAATATTTACTACTGCCATCTTCTTCTAGCATAGTATATTCCTTAAATTGAGCTGTAATTGTTGGAATACTTTCACCATTATTAACCAATAAGTGATTCAATTGATCAAATTCCTGACGTTCATAAGCAATCCAACCAGCAGCTTTTTCGGCTAAAAAAAGACTAGCAGATCCTTTAGCAAATAAGTTAGCTTGGTTAATCTTTAAAGAATGGATTAACAAGTTAGAAATAATGTGACCAGTCATGGCAGCTGCAGTTGGCTGATGGTGATCAAGGTCGCTTTGCTTCAATTCCGCCTGGTATTTTTCTTCTGCATTCATCAGTTAAGCTCCTTTTCCTTAATTCCTTGTACTTCATAACCCATTTTTTCAATAGCTGTCTTGACGTCAACAGTTTTAGTCTTATCAGGATCCAGCGTAAATTTTAGCTTTCCTGCATTGAATAAAACTTTTATTTGGTCGGTTCCATCCAAACTATCAACCGCCCTTTCAATTTTGCTTAAGCATGAAGGACAGGTCATGCCAGATAATTTCATCATTACTTTTTCCATGATTAAATTTCCCCTTCCTTATTAATTTACATATCTAATGCTACTTTGTTTTGTTGATTATAAACTTGATGATCGTCAATTTTTTTGTTGAAATTTGATTAATCTCATCCCGTTCAAGATAACAATTAAGATACTAAATTCATGAATAAACATCCCACTTGCCATTTCAACATAACCCGCAAACAAACCGATGAACAACAATAAGACTGTCAGTAAAGCCATCACGATATTTTCATTCATGTTCAAAATTGTCTTCTTGGATAAGCCAAGGGCATAAGCAATCTTCCGCAAGTCATTTTTAACTAAAACTATGTCTGAAACTTCAATGGCAACATCCGTCCCACTACCAACGGCAATTGCAACATTAGCATTAGCTAAGGCCGGACTATCATTGATCCCATCACCAATAAAAGCAATATGGTGTCCCTTGGCTCTTTCTTTTTTAACAAAAGCAGCCTTGTCTTGTGGCAACATTTGACCATGAACTTCATCGATTGACAACTTCGCCGCAATTCGTTCAGCAGTTTCTTGATTGTCTCCAGAAAGCATAACTAACTTTTTAACCCCTAATTCTTTTAAGCGGGTTAAAGCATCATTAGCTTCTGGGCGCAATTGATCTTTAATGCCAAAAACAGCTAATTGACTTTGGTCTTCATTAGCAAAAGCGACAATTGAATTACCTAATTGACTCAAATGATTAATTGTCTTATCCAATTTTGCATTGGTACGGGTATTTTCAACGATTAAGTCTTGGTTACCTAAATAATATTTTTGATTATTTAAAATGGCGATGATTCCCTTACCCTTAACAGTTTCTACTTTAATTGAAGCTGGCTTTTGTTTATTTAATTTGGCAATTGCCTGAGCTAAGGGGTGGTTACTTTGACGCTCAATTTGAGCAGCTAATTTAATAATTTCATCTTTGGGCCCATTTAATACCTCAATTGCACTAACTTCTGGATGTCCAACAGTCAAAGTGCCGGTTTTATCAAAAGCAATTTCATCAATCCGGTGAGTTTGATCCATTACTTGCGACCCTTTAAACATAATGCCGCTTTTAGCACCATTACCAATACCAGCAACTGTAGATACTGGTACACCAATAACTAGAGCACCTGGGCAGCCCAGCACCATGACCGTAATAGCTAACTTAAGATCTTTAGTAATTAGGCCCACAGCAATCGCAATTACAAGTACGGCAGGAGTGTAATATTTGGAAAACCGGTTAATTAACTTTTCTGTATGTGACTTTGTATCTTGTGCTTCTTCAACCATTTCAATAATTTTACCGAAAGTCGTATCTTCACCGACTGCGGTAGTTTCGACAGTCAATGTACCGTTTTCAAGGATAGTTCCTGCATATACTTCATTACCGGCTTTTTTATTAACTAATTTAGATTCACCGTTAACACTGGCTTCATTAAGATAACCAGAACCTGAAATAACCTTGCCATCGACTGGAACCTGATCACCAGTTTTAACTAAAATCTTCTCACCAGGATCAATGAAATCGACGTCTTCTTTCTCAGTTGAGCCATCATCTTGAACAACTAACGCAGTCTGTGGTGCCATTTTGGTTAAATCAGCAACGGCTGACCGCGTTTTCTTTAGGGTTGATTCTTCCAGTACATCTCCTAACATGAATAGCCAAGTAACAATGGCTGCTTCATTAAATTTACCAATAATGAAGGCACCGATTACCGCCAGTGATACTAAAACATCAATAGAAATTAATTTAACCCTTAAAGATGAAATAGCCGTCAAAGCAATTGGAAGCACTCCGACAATCCCCACGATAAGCATTAAAGTCTGGTATGGTAAATTCATGTGCAATAGCCATTTAGATCCTTCAGCAAGCAACAGCAGAATAGTATTAACAAGCAAAAGCTGCTTTTTGTACCTCATAAAAAATTGTTGTAACTTAATCATTTTTCACCTCTCCCTTTCTTGACACTACACATTATAGGTAAAAAACAATTTAGGTGACTTGACTGTGACGTGTACCCCCAGAGTTGGAAATCAACTCTGGGGGTATTTTATATGACCAA
>OLOI01001015.1_pt1 | contig 25893 bp, 23 predicted proteins | sample 1672131 | NCBI WGS metagenome assembly OLOI01 (sample SAMEA3136651, study PRJEB25190) | human gut metagenome
GATTTTATCTGGTCTAATTAGTGACGTTCCGTCCAATTTTCAGGCCGAAAACGCCTCACTGAACAACTGGATCGCACTCTGCCGAATGGATTCCTGAACATGGAGATATAGCTTTTGGGGAATGTGCTGATTATATCCTAAAAATTTGTATACTTCAATACGTTAAAGAAAGTTTGGAGAACCATTCAAAGAAATGCTCCTTACATTGATACAATTTATCTTGATACAATATGGGATTTAAATGATGCCGGTAAGGTTACAAAAACAAAGTCTTACGCTGAAGTAACTGCTAGGCAGAGCGACAAGAAGTGTACAGTTTATTATCTTACAGGTGAGTATTTCAACGACGGTATAGTTGAATCAGAGCCAGTTCCTTTTAACGCTTTCCTCGGTGAGAACGATGCAAATGATCCTGATAAATTTAACTTTTTGTTGACTGCACCTGATAAAAATGCAGAGGGTAAGGAATTCTCTTATTGGAATATTTACAAAGCTAATATAGATGGAAGTAAAACTAATACTCTCATTGCTAAATGCTACGATCGTACTTTTAATTTCAGAATTTATGACGATTACTATCTTGAGGTAGTTTATGGTGCAGGAAGAGATAATGTTAGCGCTGAGATAAATGACCCTGTTATGAACCGTGAAATTTTTGGTAGTGCTTCATCTGCTACTGACCGTTTGTATGTTGACTTACTTGTATCTTACTATTCAAGCCTTGTTCCTGTATTCAAGGATAATAATCCTGATAATACCGGTTATACAGTTGAATGTGGTGTAATTGTTGACCGTAACAATACTAATACTCTTTCTGATGCTGATATGAATAGTATCAAGGAAGCTGCACAGAATGGTACAGAGTTCGATCCTGCGATATTACAAAATTATTTTGATAATTTTGGGCTTGATGTTGATAAAGCATTAGATGTTGCTAAGGATACAAGTATGGGTGATAAATCTAAGACTACCTATATTGATACTTCCGGTTATGAACATAGGCTTTCAAAGTATGTTCTTAATAATGAGGATCTTACAAATAAGAATAGAATTGATAAAGTCCTTGTTTATACTAATAATGAGGCAAATCAGAAGTACATCTTTGCTGCTTACGCATATGTGATTGTTAGAAATGCAGATGGAACGATTGCTCAGTGGGATATTTCTAATGCAAACGAAGTTCAGTTCTACAACCTTTGCTATACAGCTAATATTCCAGCACAAACTTCTGCTAATTAATTTGGGGGTGTTCTTTTGAAGAAATTTTACAATGAACCGGAATTTGAAGTTGTAAAGATGTTGTTTTCAACTGCACTTCTTACTTCGAGCAATGTTCCTGAGGAAACTCTTGGCGAAGATGTTGATGGTGACGATTAATTATTAAAATATCGGCAGGGTTTTGCTCTGCCGATATATTTTAATTAAAGGTGATTTATATGAAATTTGTAAATAAACTTTTAATGCTTACGCTGATAACAATTATTATTACAAGTGTTTCTATTGCTTCAGTTTTTGCCGAAACATTCTACTATATTGACGGTTTTGAGTTTACTCGTTACACTGATGGTGGATGGACAATTAGTGACTATAGAGGTGATGACACAGATTTAATCATTCCTGATACTCTGTTGGATGTGAAAGTTTCTGCAATTTATCCATCGGCTTTTATGAATAATCAGTCTATCACTTCTGTCTATTTTCCGGAGAGCATAAAAAGTATTGGTGCAATGGCTTTTAGAGGATGTACAGAACTGAGTCAAGTTCATTTTTCAAGTAATCTTACAATTATGGCTCTTGGATGTTTCCAAAATTGTCCCTCACTTAAGACAATTGACTTATCAGATACTTCAATTGACTCATTAGGACAGCAGGCATTTTATTCTTGCGAAAATCTCGAGGTAGTATATTTGCCTGAAACTTGCACTGAAATTTCCTCTTATGCTTTTTATAAGGATTATTCACTTGAGCGTGTTTATATTCCTGCTTCTGTTACAGCGATTTCTGCAAACTCGTTCAATGATTGTCCAAACTTAACATTCTATTGCTATTCAAATTCTTATGCACACCAGTATGCGCAAGAAAATGGAATTCCTTATGTTTTGCTTGATGAGATAAATTACGAAATTGGTGATGCTGATATGGACGGAGATGTAACTATTTCTGATGTTACTACGATTCAGAAAAGTCTTGTTGATGTTTTAACTCTCACAGAAGAGGCAGAGTATCTTGCTGATGTTGACAAGAACGGAACAGTAAACATTGATGATGCTACTAATATTCAAAAGTACCTTGCAGAGATTATTAATTCTTTTGAATAACATTGTTATGATAAATTAAGCATATTAAAACAGACTTGATTGACATTGTCAGTCAGGTCTGTTATTATTTTTGTTAGATATTATATAATTTGTATGGAGATATAGTATGCCGAAATATAAAATTGCAGACTTAGTTGTAGAATATAATCCCAAATATGACCATCTGAACAAGCTGTCCAAGCCTTTTATTTATTACGGAGATGAGCAGGCAGTCATTACTATTTCAAGGACGGATAAGTATATTGAAAATCTGCTTGTCCGTATGGAAAAAGATACGACAATTGCTCAGACTGAAGAATTTGCATACGCCACTGCTTTTAATCGGGCTATTATCCCTTTTGGTGCAATGCTGATACATTCGTCGGCGATTATTGTAAAAGGAAAATCATATCTTTTTTCGGCAAATTCAGGCATAGGCAAGTCAACACATACAAGACTATGGAAGCAAATCTACGGTGACGAAATTGTTTATATTAATGATGATAAGCCTGTTGTAAGAATTGAAAACGGCATCGCAACAGCTTATGGCACGCCGTTTGATGGTGGAAGCGGTATTGCCAACAATATCTCTGCACCGCTTGGCGGAATTATTTTTCTTGAGCGTGGGGAAGATAACTCAATTTCTCAAATTGAATCAACATCGCAAATTCTTCAGATGCTGTATTTTTCAACAGCACATTTTATTAACAGAAAAACTGCTGAGGCAATGCTTGATAATTTTGATAATCTTATAAAAGCAACTAATTTTTATAAGCTGACCTGTAATATGGAACCTGATGCAGCAAAAGTTGCACACGATTTTTTAATAAAATAATTATGGCTTGCTCATAAAGGGCAAGCCATTTTCTCTTTGATGTTTTATTTGTCATTGTTATTCATTCGATAGCACAATGTCATTAGGTTATCACTCAGGTGAACATTTTCAACTACGGTATCGTTGTAGCGGTTATTAATGTCGTAGTGACTGAAATTCCAGTAGTTTTTTATTCCCAGCGAATAAAGCTGGTCAAGCACGCTTTCAACGCAAATACGTGGAATACACAAAAAAGCGGCGTCAATATGATTGTGAGTGCAGAAATCTTCAATTTCACTGTCTGACTTAACTGAAATGTCATTCAGCTGTTCACCAATCTTGTTTGGGTTATTGTCAAAACAGGCGATAAGCTCAAATCCCAGTCTGTCAAAATTCATATGCTTGGCTACTGCTTTACCCAAGTTACCTGCACCAACTAAAATTGCCTTGTAGTTATTGTTAAGACCGAGGATTTTTTTTATTTCCTCCTTTAGCTGACTGACGCTGTAACCGTAGCCTTGTTGTCCGAATCCGCCAAAACAGTTTAAATCCTGTCTGACCTGAGATGCAGTTACATTCATAATTTCAGCAAGCTTAGTTGAAGAGATTCTTTCAACATTTTGCTCATTTAGTTCACTTAAAAAGCGATAATATCTTGGCAGCCGTCTTATGACCGACATTGATATACTATCTTTAGACATTGATTTTGTGCTCCTTCAAATTCACATCAATGCGACTGCCGAAGTATTCGCTTTGGCAGCCGCAAAATATATAATAATTAAAGTGTTGCTTTAAGACGTTCGTTGATTGCTTCAAGAAATTCTGTTGAGTTGACCTTTGTTTTGTTTTCAAGTGTTGAAATTGCATAAAGGTCGCCTGTCATAATGCCGTCTTCAATAGTCTTGATTGTAGCAGCCTCAAGCTTGTCTGCAAAGGCGCAAAGCTCAGGAAGATTATCAAGCTCGCCGCGCTTTCTGAATGCTCCTGTCCAGGCAAAGAGAGTAGCAACGGAGTTTGTTGATGTTTCCTCGCCCTTGAGGTGTTTGTAGTAGTGGCGCTGAACTGTTCCGTGAGCAGCCTCGTATTCGTAAATGCCGTCAGGAGAAACAAGCACGCTTGTCATCATTGCAAGTGAACCGAATGCAGTTGCAATCATATCGCTCATAACATCGCCGTCGTAGTTCTTGCAAGCCCACATATAACCGCCTTCACTGCGTATTACACGGGCAACGGCATCATCAATAAGAGTGTAGAAGTATGTAATGCCTGCTTCTTCAAACTTTTCTTTGTATTCATTTTCAAATGTTTCTGCAAAAATATCCTTGAATCTGTGATCATAGGTTTTGCTTATTGTATCCTTTGTAGCAAACCAGACATCAATCTTCTGGTCAAGCGCATAGTTAAAGCACGAACGAGCAAAAGAACTGATGCTCTTGTCAATGTTGTGCATACCCTGAATTACACCGTCTGTTGCAAAATCAAAGATTGTGCTTCTTTCTTCGCTGCCGTCAGGCTTTGTTACACAAAGTTCAGCTTTGCTTCCTGCCTCAACACGCATTTCAGTATTTTTATAAACATCGCCGTAAGCGTGTCTTGCAATGCAGATAGGCTTTTTCCATGTCGGAATATATGGTACGATTCCTTTTACAAGAATAGGGCTTCTGAATACTGTGCCATCGAGAATTGCACGAATTGTTCCGTTCGGTGATTTCCACATTTCCTTAAGGTCATATTCAGTCATTCTTGCAGCATTCGGAGTGATTGTAGCACACTTTACCGCAACGCCGTACTTCTTTGTTGCATTTGCACTGTCAACAGTAACCTGATCATTTGTTTCGTTTCTGTGAACAAGACCAAGGTCATAATATTCGGTTTTTAAGTCAACATATGGGAGAATAAGGATGTCTTTAATCTGCTGCCATATAACTCTCGTCATTTCGTCGCCGTCCATCTCAACGAGAGGGGTGGTCATTTTAATTTTTTCCATATTATGAATTCTCCTTTGTGTAGTCTAACAATCCGCCTGCAAGAATAATTTCTCTTGTTCTGTCAGAAAGCTCGCAGTCAGCAACAATGCTTTCGCCTGTTGTTTTGTTTACAACAGTTACCTGCTTACCACCCGCAATTTCTTCCTTAACATTTGGAAGTTCAAGCATATCTCCAAGCTTTATTTTGTCGTAATCAGCTGAATTTGTGAATGTCAGCGGAAGAATACCTGCATTGATAAGGTTACTCTTATGAATACGAGCAAAGCTCTTTACAAGTACAGCCTTAACGCCGAGGAATAGGGGAGCGAGTGCTGCGTGCTCACGTGATGAACCCTGACCGTAGTTTTCGCCGCCTACAATAATGCTCTTTCCGAGCGTTTTGGCACGAGAAGGAAATTCCTTGTCACATACTGTAAAGCAGTGCTCGGAAATTTTCGGAATATTTGAACGGAGCGGCAAAATTTTAGCTCCTGCCGGCATAATGTGGTCTGTTGTTATATTGTCGCCTACTTTGAGTGAGCATGAAGCTTCAATTGTGTCAGTAAGAGGGCTTGTTTCAGGATAACTCTTGATGTTTGGTCCTCTTAATACTTCAACGCTGTCCATATCCTCAACAGAAGCAGGTTCGATTACCATATTATCGTTGATTAAGAACTTTTCAGGCATTTCAATGTCAGCAGCTTCGCCAAGACATCTTGGGTCAGTAAATACGCCGCTTAAAGCTGATACAGCAGCAGTTTCGGGAGAAACCAGGTAAATCTGACCGTCTGCTGTGCCGCTTCTGCCTTCAAAGTTTCTGTTAAATGTTCTAAGTGAAATACCCTTGCTGTTTGGTGACTGTCCCATACCGATGCATGGACCGCAGGCACTTTCAAGAATTCTTGCGCCTGCTGCAATCATATCGCCTAATGCACCGTTGAGTGCGAGCATATTAAATACTTGTTTACTGCCCGGAGCAATAGCAAGTGAAACATTATCTGCAACCTTTTTGCCCTTAAGAATGTGTGCAACACGCATAAGGTCAAGGTAGCTTGAGTTTGTGCATGAACCAATACAAACCTGATCAATCTTCTGACCTTCAAGCTCTTTGATAGGCTTTACATTATCAGGAGAGTGAGGACAAGCTGCAAGAGGTTCAAGCTCTGAAAGATTAATCTCAATAACCTCATCATAAACAGCGTCAGCGTCAGCGCTTAATTCCGTATAATCCTCTTCACGACCCTGTGCCTTTAAGAATTCTCTTGTTGTTTCATCAGACGGGAATATTGATGTTGTAGCACCAAGTTCTGCACCCATATTTGTGATTGTAGCTCTTTCGGGAACTGTGAGTGTTTTTACACCCTCACCGCCGTATTCAACTATTTTGCCTACGCCGCCCTTAACGCTCATAACTCTTAAAACTGCAAGAATAATATCCTTGGCAGAAACCCACGGGTTCAGCTTGCCTGTAAGGTTTACTCTTACCATTTTTGGCATTGTAATATAGTAAGCGCCGCCGCCCATTGCAACAGCAACATCAAGACCGCCTGCTCCGATTGCGAGCATACCGATACCGCCGCCTGTAGGAGTGTGGCTGTCAGAGCCGATTAAAGTTTTGCCCGGCTTTCCGAATCTTTCAAGATGAACCTGGTGGCAAATACCGTTGCCCGGTCTTGAAAAGTATATACCGTGCTTTTTGCATACAGACTGAATAAATCTGTGGTCATCTGCATTTTCAAAGCCTGTCTGAAGTGTGTTGTGGTCAATATATGCAACACTTTTTTCTGTTTTTACTCTTGGAATGCCCATAGCTTCATATTCAATATAAGCCATTGTGCCGGTGGCATCCTGTGTGAGAGTCTGGTCGATTTTAAGACCAATATCTGTACCAACGATCATTTCGCCGGTAACAAGATGTTCTTTAATTATTTTTTGTGCAATAGTGTAGCCCATAATATTACCTCCTGAAAGTCTGATGCTATTTTTCATTAATATGTAAAAAATAACTATGTTAATTATATAACAATCTTTTATTGTTGTAAAGTGAATTTATTGTTAAATCTTCGATTTTAAAATTTTTATAACAGTTAAATTCTTTATTTGGGGAAATGTTTCAAAAATGAATACATATTGTTGGAAAAGGTGATTAAAAATATAAATTGATTTGCATCTGTCAAAGTGCTATAATAAATATGTATGTAAAATTCAATTGTCATAAAAGAGGTATTTTTATGGATGTAAGAGAAGATTTAAGAAATATTGCAATTATTGCTCATGTTGACCACGGCAAAACGACTCTTGTTGACCAGCTTTTGAAGCAGAGCGGAATATTCAGAGCCAATGAAGCGGTTGAGGACAGAGTAATGGATTCAAACGACCTTGAAAGGGAGCGTGGAATCACAATTCTTTCAAAACCTACTGCCGTTATGTATAATGATATAAAGATTAATATTGTTGACACTCCCGGACATGCTGATTTCGGAGGCGAGGTTGAGCGTATTCTCCAGATGGTTGACGGCGTTGTTCTGCTTGTTGACGCATTTGAAGGCTGTATGCCGCAGACAAGATTTGTTCTTAAAAAGGCACTCGGTCTCGGCAAAAAACCTCTTGTCGTTCTTAACAAGATTGACCGTCCCGGTGCTCGTCCGGAAGAAGTTGTTGATGAGGTTTTGGATTTATTTATTGAGCTTGGTGCAGATGATGACCAGCTTGAGTTCCCTGTAATTTATGCTTCAGCACGTGACGGATATGCAAGTGCTGATTATCATGAGATGGGAACAGATATGAAACCGCTGTTTGATGCAATTGTAAATGAAATTCCTGCACCTCAGGGTGAACTTGAAGCAGGACTTCAGATTCTTATATCAAATATCGACTCCGATAAATTTGTAGGAAGAATCGGTGTAGGCAGAGTTGAGCGAGGACAAGCAAAAATCGGACAGGCTGCAGTTCTTTGCCACACTGACGGTACAACTCAGAATGTACGTATTCAAAAGCTTTACCAGTTTGAGGGCTTAAAGCGTGTTGAATGTGAAGAGGCGAAGCTTGGTGACCTTGTGTGCATAAGCGGTATTCAGGATATAAATATCGGTGAAACGATTTGCTCGAATGATTGCGTTGAGCCGTTACCGTTTGTAAAGATTGATGAGCCTACTGTTACAATGAACTTCATTGTAAATAACTCTCCGTTTGCAGGCAAAGAAGGAAAGTATGTAACTTCCCGTAATCTTCGTGAACGTCTTTTCAAGGAAACCGAAACGAATGTTGCCTTGCGAGTTGAAGAAACTGACAGTGCCGATACATTTAAGGTATCAGGCAGGGGAGAGCTGCATCTTTCTATTCTTATCGAAACAATGCGCCGTGAAAACTTTGAGTTTCAGGTTTCCCGTCCTCAGGTAATTACTAAGATGATTGACGGCAAGCTGTACGAGCCGATTGAATTTCTTATTATCGAGGTTCCGGATGCTTATGTTGGTGCTGTAATGGAAAAACTCGGTTCAAGAAAAGGCGAGCTTGTTAATATGGGTACACGTGAAGGTGGAATTACTCACATTGAATTCAGAATTCCTTCCCGCGGTCTTATGGGTTATCGTCCTGAATTTCTTACTGATACAAACGGAAACGGCATTATGAATCATGTGTTTGACAGCTATGAGCCTTATAAGGGCGAAATTGTAACTCGTCATCAGGGTTCTCTTATTGCCTTTGAAACGGGTGAAACTGTTACTTACGGATTATATGCCGCACAGGAGAGAGGCAGATTATTTATTGGTGCAGGTGTGCCTGTTTATGAGGGTATGATTGTCGGTGCAAGCCCTAAATCAGAGGATATTACGGTTAATGTCTGTAAGAAAAAGCATATAACTAACACACGTGCATCAGGTTCTGACGACGCTCTTAAGCTTACTCCGCCTACGATTATGTCGCTTGAACAGTGCATTGAGTTTATCGCCGATGATGAGCTTGTCGAGGTTACTCCTGAGAGCATTCGTATGAGGAAGGCTATACTCTCCAAAGAACAGCGTATGAAGCAGGCATTCCGAAAGAAATGAGTTATGTAATTCTTGATTTAGAGTGGAATGCTTCATACAGCAAAATACTGCACAAATTTGTTAATGAAATTATCGAGTTCGGTGCAGTAAAAACTGATGATGAATTTAATATAATTGATACCTTTTCAGTTATGGTAGTACCTAAAATTGGCAAGAGACTTTCGCCAAAGGTAAAACAGCTTACTAAAATTTCATATAGTGAGCTTAAAGCCAATGGTATTCCTTTTATGGAGGCAGTTGACAGATTTACCGATTTTGCAGTTGACAGCGTTATTGTCACATGGAGCACCTCGGATGTCCATGCGCTCATCGAAAACTATTCTTATTATACGAATGATTTCCATTTGCCTTTTCTTTCAAGGTATTGCAATGTTCAGGAATTTTGCGAAGCATGTCTTAATATTAATGACTCATCAAGTCAGCTTGGGCTTTCAGTTTGTGCGGAAATGCTGAATATAGAATTTGAAGAGGATGAACAGCATCGTGCTTTTGCAGATGCCGAGTTAAGCCTGAAATGTCTTAAAAAGCTTTCACAAAAGAGGTCTGTTTCTGATTTTGTGTATGATGCAAGTAAAGAGGAATTTTATAAGCGAATGATGTTTAAAAATCACTTTGTCACAAATATTGACAGTGATGATGTTGACAAGTCACAGATGTACTTTGAATGCCTCTCGTGCGGAAGACTTACTAAGAGACTCACTAAATGGAAGGTGCACAACAAGGCTTTTACTGCCGATTTTTTGTGTGACAACTGCGCAAAGAAGTTTTTGGGCAGAGTTACTTTCAAGAAAAAATATGACAGTGTTGTTGTAAGAAAAAAGCTGGTTGAGAAAAGGTCTGAAGAAGATAAAGCTCATAATATAAAAATATGAATAATAATTTATCGGGGCAATCCATTTGATTGCCCTTTAACATTTCAAGTAATAAATTTTAGAAACTTTCTTTTGTTTTTCATTGTAAATTCAAAGCGGGTTCATATAGTTTTCACTTTTCGGCTTTATTATAATTTCAACATAAATAATAACAGCATTTGCTGATTAATTGGAGGTATATAAAATGACAGAAAAATTCAATAATGAAGACTATAATATGAATTCTTCTGAAAATACGGCAGGTTCATCGGATTACAATAACACCGAAGATGTTGTCAGTTCATCAGGTTCAGAAGTAAATTCTGATTCACAGACAGAAAGCTCTTATGAATGGAACAGCGACAGCACACAAAGCGGAAGCGGTGAATATCATTATTCATATGTGAACGGCAACAATAGTAAAGCGTCGCATAATCCGAATAATTATGAAAATGCTTATTCATCAGCTTCATATTCTGAGAACAGCGGTCAGAATTATGACAGCGCAAGTGCGAAATCAACACAAGGAGCATACAGCGGAAGTACCTACAACAATTACAGTAGTTCTCCATATGGACAGCAATCATCAAATCCGTACGGAAGTTACAACAGTTCTAACTCTTATAATCAGCAAAGTCAGAGTTATTACGGATACAGCACATCAAATGCAGGGGCAAATTATAAAAATCAAAAAAAGCCTAAGGTTAAAAAACCAAAGAAGTCTGCTTCAAGAGGTTTTGTTATAGGCGCTTTGATTATTGCAATTACTGCAACAGCCGCTCTTGGATTCGGCGGAGGTATGGTTTATTCAAATCTTTCAAAGCCGGGCGGAAGTATGAGTGTAAACAAGGTTGAAGCAAACGCAACAGATGTTAATTCAAGCAGAATTGAAGGTACAGCAACATCAGTTGTGCAGAAAGCTGCTGACAGTGTTGTTGAAATTACAACTGAAAGTGTTGTATCAGGCTCATTCAACCGTCAGTATGTATCATCAGGAGCTGGTTCAGGTGTAATTATCTCTGAGGACGGCTATATAGTTACCAATAACCATGTAATCAGCGGAGCAAATGCAATTAAGGTGACGCTTCGTGACGGTCAGACAACATATGACGCTGAGCTTATTGGTACTGACGCAGCAAATGATATTGCACTTCTCAAGGTTGATGCAACAGGACTTTCAGCTGCAACCTTTGGCGACAGCTCAACACTTGCTGTCGGAGATTATGTAGTGGCAATCGGAAATCCTCTTGGTCAGCTTGGCGGAACCGTAACAGACGGTATTATCAGTGCACTTGCACGTGAGGTTACAATAGATGAGCAGAGTATGACGCTTCTCCAGACAAATGCCGAGATTAATCCGGGTAACTCCGGCGGCGGTTTGTTTGATGCAAATGGAAATCTCATCGGCATCGTTAATGCAAAATCAAGCGCAACTGAGATTGAGGGAATCGGCTTTGCAATCCCTATTAACAATGTGTTTGACATAATTGACGACCTCAAAAGCTACGGATATGTAACAGGTGAGGTTGACCTCGGTATGGAATTTGTAGACATTAATTCAACCGAAACAGCATTTTACTACGGTGTAAATAAAACAGGTTGCTATGTGCTTTCTGTTGCAGCAGATTCAAATGCTGACAAAGCAGGCTTCAGAGCAGGCGATCTTGTTCAGAAGGTTGGCGACACCGAAGTTAAAACAACTGCAGAAATAAAAGCTGCTATCAAGGACAAAGAAGTAGGCGATAAGGTGAAATTTACTGTCATCCGTAATAATAAGACAATAGATATTGAACTTACGCTTGCTGAATATGTTCCTTCTGATAACAACCTCTCACAGTCCAACAGAACAAATCAGAATAAGGATTCTGAAAATTCAATTTGGAATGATATGTTCGGATGGAATTAAAGTTATATGCTGAGCGTCACGAATTCAAAGAATATCCGTTAATGATGCTAAGTATATTGATATAAAAAAGCAGCCGGTGGGCTGCACATATTCGTGCAGACAGCACCATATAAAAATCAACTTCTATGCCCGAGCGCAACCGAGCAGTTTCCTATAAAGTAAAAAAATCCCGGCTTGAGAAAGTCGGGATTTTAGTTTGTGTTCGGTATTTTATTTATTTTCTTCTAAAAATTTAAGTTGTTTGTAAATCATATTGGCGCACATATATACATTGCCGCCGCCCATTGTAAGAATGAGGTCACCTTCCTTTGCATTTTTGCAAACATAATCGGTAATTTCTTCAAAAGTGTCGAGACAAACGGAATTCGGCACCTTTGCACCAAGGTCGGTTGAATATATGTTGTATGTGTTTGTTTCTCTTACAGGCAGAATCTCAGAAATAATTGCCACATCCGGAATTTTCAGCGCCTCTGCAAAATCATCAAGGAGCATTGCTGTTCTTGAAAATGTATGCGGTTGAAATACAGCCCAGACCTTATTAAATCCCATATTCATTGCAGCATTAAGGGTAGCTGTAAGTTCTGTGGGGTGATGTGCAAAATCATCGGCAACAGTGATTCCGTCAGGTGTGCCGAGAATTTCAAATCTTCTGTGAACACCGCCGAACTTGTGCAGATTTTCAGAAATCTCATTTGGTGTAGCGCCGAGAAAATGTGCTGTAGCTGCCGCAGCAAGTGAATTGTAAATATTATGCTTGCCCGGAACAATCAGTTTAATGCTTGTGATTTTCTCACCTTTATAAAGTAAATCGTACTGTTCGTGAACGCCCTTGTCGGCACTCACATTAACTGCTCTGTAATCGCAGTTTTCACCAAATCCGTAAGTAATCTTTTCAATGTCAACATCACTGACAGCGTCCATTGTATTTTTATCGTCACCGTTTAATACCAAAAGACCGGTAGTTTGTGTTGCAAACTGATGGAATGATTTTTTGATGTTGTCAAGATTTTTAAAGTAATCGAGGTGGTCAGCATCAATATTAAGAATAATTGAAATGAACGGATTAAGCTCTAAAAATGTGTCAACATACTCACAAGCCTCGCAAACGATTATGTCGCTGTTGCCTACATAGCTGTTGCCGCCGATAAATGGCAGCTTGCCGCCAATAATTGCAGAGGGGTCAAATCCACTGCCGATTAAAAGCTGAGAAAGCATACCTGTTGTGGTGGTTTTGCCGTGAGTACCTGAAACCGCAATGCTTCTTTTGTATCTCCTTGTAACAATGCCGAGCATAACGCTTCTTTCTATGCAGGGAATATTCTGTTCCTTAGCTGCAACACGCTCTGGGTTATCCTCTTTGATTGCCGCAGAATATACAACAAGTTCTGCGCCCTCAATATTTTCTTTAGCGTGACCCATAAACACAGGAATACCATAGCTTTTTATTTTATCGAGAGTTTCGCCCTCATTCATATCAGAGCCTGAAATCTCAAAACCCTCGCTTCTAAGAATTTCAGCAAGAGGGCACATACCGCTGCCGCCTATGCCGATGAAATGAATTCGTTTTATATCATTTAAAAGATTGTCGCAGTTCAAAAAACTACACTCCTTACTCAATTTTAATCATAACATTACTATTATAAAACTAAATCAGAAAAAAATAAATACCCAAATGCAATTTATTAATATTTTTATCATATTGCCATTTAAGTGCAGTAATGGTAAAATATAATATATATATAATGTTCAGAAATTCTTGGAGATACTTATGAATTTAAAGAAAAACGATATTATAAAATTATATATTTCATCTGCCACGGCAGAGGGCAGCGGAGTTGGCAGAACAGATGACGGCATAGCGGTTTTTGTGCCTAATTCTGCAATAGGTGATGAACTATCGGTCCGTATTCTTAAAGTCAAAAAAACATATGCTTTCGGCAAGATTGAAGAGATTATCGCTCCTTCGCCTGCAAGAATTGAGCCTGACTGTCCGTATTTTTCAAAATGCGGCGGTTGTGTGTGGCGGCATATAAGTTATGATGAAGAGTGTAAAATCAAGCAGCAGAGAGTAGAGGACGCTATAACCCGAATTGGCGGAATCAGCACAAACTTTAAGCCTATTATACGCTCTGAGCAGACTGACCGTTACCGTAACAAGGCACAGTTTCCTATCGGAACAGACAGCAATAATAATCTTCAAATTGGATTTTACGCCTTTCACAGCCACAGAATCATTGATTGTGACGACTGCGTTTTACAGCCTGAAATTTTTACAAAAGTGATGCAGATTACACGAAAGTTTATTGAAATCACTGACAACGATATTTATGACGAACAGACTGGCAAGGGCAGACTCAGGCATCTTTATATTCGTATGGGAGAGGTTACAAATGAACTTATGATCTGCTATGTTGTAAATGGGAATGGTCTGAAACAAGAGGACTTGCTTATAAAAATGCTCAAGAATGAGCTTCCAAATCTGAAAAGTGTAATTATTAATTCTAATAGAGAAAAAACAAATGTAATCTTAGGAAATAAAAACCGCACTGCATACGGCGCAGACTACATAACTGATGAACTGTGTGGTTTGAAATTCAAAATCTCTCCGTTTTCGTTCTGGCAGGTTAACAGAAAACAAGCGGAAAAGCTTTATAACAAGGCAAAAGAGTATGCAAACTTGCAATCCGACGAAATTCTGCTTGATTTGTACTGCGGAACGGGTACAATAGGGCTTACAATGGCAAACGGATGCAAAACTCTTGTCGGTGTCGAAATAGTTGAAGATGCAATAAAAGATGCAAAAGAGAATGCAAAAAATAACGGCATAACAAATGCTCGTTTTATTTGTGCGGATGCACCAAAGGCGGCGGCAGAGCTTGCAAAAGAGGGATTAAAGCCTGATGTTGTAATTCTTGATCCTCCTCGTAAGGGGTGCGGCGAAGAGCTTGTAAAGACAATCTCACAAATGCAGCCAAGGCGAGTTGTTTATGTGTCGTGCGACCCTGCAACACTTGCAAGAGATTTAAAATATTTTGAAGAGCAGGGCTATAAAACGGTTGAGGTAACCCCGTGTGATATGTTCAGCCGCACCGCTCATGTTGAGAGTGTGGCGTTGATAACAAAGACAGAGCGATAATTAAGAATTTATGAGGTAATAAATGGAAATCAGACTTGGAAATACAAATGATATTAATAATTGGATGGTGTTGGTAGATAAAGTAAAGAAAAATTTTCCAGGTCTTGAAACAAAAGAAGCTATGGATGAACACAAAAAAACAGTTTTATCCTTTATTAAAAAAGAATCCGCCATATGTGCAATTATTGATAATAAGATTGTAGGTGCACTATTATTTTCGAAGGAGAATAATATGCTTTGTTTTTTAGCTGTTGATGCAGAATATCGCAGACAACATATTGCTGAAAAAATGGTCAATAATATGTTTGAACTTCTGGATTCCGCAAAAGATGTAGTTGTTACTACATATCGTGACGGAGTACCGGAGGGAGTACCTGCAAGAGCATTTTATAAACGGATAGGATTTGTTGAGGGAAAACTAACTGAAGAGTTTGGAAGTCCGGTACAGGAATTCGTGTTTAAGCGGTAAATTCCGGTTTGTATATGTTTTTGCATTATGTTAACATAAGAATGTGAGGTAAAACTATGTGTACAGCAGCAACTTATAAAACGAAGGACTTTTATTTTGGCAGAACATTGGATTATGATTTTTCATACGGCGAAGAGGTTGTTATAACACCGCATAATTACTGTTTCCACTTTATAAATATGGGTGTTATGAAAAAGCATTATGCAATGATTGGTACGGCGCATATTGCAGAAAATTATCCGTTGTATTATGATGCAGTAAATGAAAAAGGACTCGGAATGGCAGGCTTGAATTTTGTCGGCAATGCACATTACACGGAAAACAGAAATGATAAGGACAATGTTGCTTCTTTTGAATTTATTCCTTGGATTCTCGGGCAATGCGCCACAGTAAAAGACGCACGAAAATTATTAGGGAAAATCAATCTTGTGAATACACCATTTAATCAGTATTTGCCCGTGGCTCAGCTCCATTGGATTATTGCTGATTGCAGTGAAGCTATAACGGTGGAATCAACAAAGAACGGCATAAATGTTTATGATAATCCTGTAGGAGTACTGGCAAATAATCCGCCGTTTAACGAGCAGATGTTTAATTTAAATAATTATATGAATTTATCTCCGAAATCTCCTGAAAATCATTTCTCTGACAAATTGCCCTTATATTGTTATAGCCGAGGTATGGGTGCATTGGGACTACCGGGAGATTTATCATCCCAATCTCGTTTTGTAAGGGTTGCTTTTACAAAAATGAATTCTGTTTCCGGCAGTTCGGAATCAGAAAGCGTAAGCCAGTTTTTTCATATTCTCGGTTCTGTAGATCAGCAGAGAGGCTGTTGCGATGTCGGAAACGGAAAATATGAAATCACAATTTATACTTCGTGTTGTAATGCAAACAAGGGCATTTATTACTATACCACCTATGATAATCATCAAATTACAGCGGTTTATATGCACAAAGAGAATCTTGATGGTGTTTTTCTGATAAGATATCCGATGATTAAAGAGGAGCATATAAAAATGCAAAATTAAACGAGAAATTACGGTTCAGGCCGAGAGCGTAGCTTTAATTTCAATGATTTAATATAGAATTGAATATTGGTGAAAATTATGAGATATACCTCAATTTATTTAATTGTAAAAGATTTTAGAAAATCACTGGATTTTTATGAAAAAATATTAGATATGAAAGTATCTGTTTTAAATGAAAGATTTGCTATATTTGATAATAATGGACTCAACATTTGTTTAATGAATGGATTCTTTGATGTTAATTATCCTGAAAGAGTTAAAACAAAAGGCGAATATTATCCTGAATATGACGATACACATAAAATTGCTGAAAAAGAAAATAGCAAAAAGGTTTTTATTAATATCGGTGTTCATGATTTACAAAAAGAGTATCTAAGAATTAAAGAACTTGATATTGCAGGAAATCTCACGCCTATTCGATATATTGAGGTATATTCTCCATATTACTATTTTACTTTTGAAGACCCAGACGGAAATCCAATTGAGATTACAGGCAAATACTTTGATAATTAATTAGGAAAGGAAAGAAAAATGACGCTTGAAAATAAATTGGGCATTACCGATTCAGCAGAGCTTGCAAGAGTTGAGGAAAAATTAACTAAGAAAAAAGCAGCTGAGCTTTTTGAAAGCGGATATCTGGACAGCTTGAATGCAGGCACATTTGAATCACTCGCAAAAATACATAAGTATTTATTTGAAGATATATATGTTTTTGCCGGAAAGATAAGAGATGTTAATATTGCAAAGGGAAATTTCAGATTTGCCTCCGTAATGTATTTGAAAGCTGCTTTAGAGAATGTTGAGAAAATGCCGCAATCTACCTTTGATGAAATCATTGAAAAGTATGTTGAGATGAATATAGCGCATCCATTCAGGGAGGGTAATGGTCGCAGTACAAGAATATGGCTTGATCTTATGCTAAAAAAAGAAATAGGACTTGTAATTGATTGGAGCAAGGTTGACAAAGACGATTATCTCCTTGCAATGGAAAGAAGTCCGATAAAAGATATTGAAATTAAATATATTCTAAAACAAGCTTTAACCGATAAAATCAATGACAGAGAGATTTATATGAAAGGTATAGACCACAGCTATTATTATGAAGGCTATGCTGTTTATAAGACAGAGGAATTATAGTATTATAAAGTAAGTAGGAGTGATGATATGAAAGCATTGGTAACAGGAGCAAGTTCGGGCATTGGAAGAGAGATTGCACGCTATCTTGCATCAATGGGCTATGATTTGATTGTGGTTGCACGCAGTACAGACAAGCTGAATGCTCTCAAAGAAGAACTGTCGAATGTTAATGTGCGTGTTATCACCCTTGACCTTGCCCGTGAGCAGGACGCATTGGATTTATACGAGCATACCAAGAATGAAGATATTGATTTTCTCGTTAATAACGCCGGTTTTGGCGTGTACGGCAAGTTCCTTGAGGTTCCGCTTGAGCAGGAGCTTAATCTGATACATACGAACGTATCATCACTTCACATTTTAACAAAGCTCTACTTACAGGATATGGTAAAGAAAAACAGCGGTTACATTCTAAATGTGGGTTCATCGGCAGGATTCCTTGCAGGACCGACATTTTCAAGCTATTATGCCTCAAAAAACTATGTTGTTCGGCTTACCGAGGCAATACACGAAGAATTAAGACGAGATAATATTAATGTCAAAGTGTCTGCACTCTGTCCGGGACCCGTTGATACATCTTTCAATGATGTTGCAGATGTAAAGTTCAGTATGAATGGTTTGAATGCAAAAGATGTTGCAAAATATGCTGTTGACAATACTTTAAAGGGCAAAATGATTATAATACCCGGCTTTATGATGAAAGTCACCAAATTTGCACAGCATTTTGTAAGCGAAAATATGCTGACTCGTCTGTCATACAATGTACAGTCAAGAAAAAGCGGAAAGTGATTTTTAACTCAAAAGCGGCTGAGATTTCAACTTGAAACCTCAGCCGTTAATTTTTGTCTGTTTAATCTATGTATTTATTAATGCCATACTTGCTTAAAAATTCTTCAATATCTGCATATTCTGTTGTAATAATATCAAATATTTATTTTTCAGTCAATTATCTTAGAAAGTTGATGTAAACTGTACCTATAAAATTATTATAAATTGTGCATTATCAAGTACACAGATTTGATGTATAATCTGACTGTACTTGAATTTCGGATTAAATATTTAATTTTAAGCAGTACAATTTATGGGGTGATTAGTATCAAAAGAGTTGCAGTCATCAATGACTTGTCAGGTTTTGGCAAATGCTCTCTTACAGCCGCAATCTCTGTTTTGTCGGTTATGGGAGTTGAGCCCTGTCCTATGCCGACAGCAGTGCTTACAAATCAGACAGGATATAAGGACTTTCGGTCTGTTGATATGACAGACGCAATGCAAAACTATGCTGAAATGTGGCAAATGCTCGGAAAAAATTTTGACGCAATTTATTCGGGGTTTGTTTCGGGTGAAAAGCAAATAGATATTATTTCTGAATTTATTGACAGATTCAGAACAAAAGATACACTCATTCTTGTTGACCCTGTAATGGGTGATAACGGAAGTTCATATGCTACATATACCAAGTCAATATGCGATAAAATCTGCTCACTTGCAAAATCAGCAGACGTTATCACTCCTAATCTGACGGAGTTTTGTATCCTTACTGATACTGATTACGAAAGCCTTATAGCTTTTGAGAAAGGCGATTTATATCTTGAAAAAATATCAGACCTTGCAATGTCATACCTGAAGAAAAGTGATCAGCAGCTCGTGATAACAGGCATAAATGCTGATAACAAGCTTTATAACGGAGTCTTTTCAAAGGGTAAACAGCCCGCTTTTATAAGTTCAGCTAAGTACGGCAACGGTTTTTCAGGTACAGGCGACCTTATGGCGTCTATAATCTGCGGCTCGTTACTTAACGGTATTGACCTTGTCGGTGCTGTAAAAAAGGCGTCTGAATTCATTGAAAAATCCGTTATTGACACAATTCAAAATCCGTATGACAGAAATGACGGAATAAATTATGAAAAATATCTTTACACACTTGCTGATATAGGGGGAGAATAAAATGAAAAATACAGCAGCAAAAAATACACTCAGAGCACAGACAGATGTTAAGATGATTGCAATTTCTGCGATGTTTGCTGCACTTATAACAGTGACAACAGCATTTATCAAAATTCCTACGGCACTTGGTTATTCACACGCAGGTGACTCAATGATATATCTTGCGTCATCTATTTTGCCTGCTCCTTTTGCAATTATTGCATCTGCGATAGGAGGAGCTCTTGCCGATTTGCTTTCAGGTTATGCAATCTGGGCGATTCCTACTGCGATAATTAAGGCGATTAATGTTATTCCTTTTGTTGTATGTAGACATTTTCTTAAAAAACGTGGTAAGGATGAAAAAATCCTTTCACTTCCGATTATTTTAATGTTAATTCCTACAACAATCGTAACAGTCGGAGGCTATTTTGTAGCAAATGGTCTGCTCTATGATTTTCCGGCTGCAATTGCTGAGCTTGCAACGTGGTATCTCCAGCCTGGAATCGGAGCTATAATCTTTTTAGCACTCGGTGCAGGTCTTGATGCTATGAACTTTAAGAAAAGACTTTATAAAGCAAAATAATTTTTGTTTTTACGGAGGATAGTATGGAAAATTTGAAAGATATTCTATATACATACAAAGATAACGTATATCTCAACATCACGAACAAATGCCCTTGTGCGTGTACTTTTTGTATTCGCAGTCAGAAAAATGCAATAGGCAGCGCAGATAACCTTTGGCTTGAGCATAACCCTGATTTTGACGAAGTAAAAAATGCGATTGACAACTTTGATTTTACAGGATACAATGAAGTTATATTCTGTGGCTACGGCGAGCCTACAAACGCATTTGATTTGCTGATAAAGGTTGCGCAGTATATCAGAAACAAAATGAATATCAAAATCAGGGTCAATACAAATGGTCTTGGCAGTCTGATTAATGAGCGTGACATTTCAGAGGAACTTTGCCAAAATGTTGATGTGGTTTCAATCAGCCTTAACTGTTCAAATGAAGAGGAATACAACAGAGTTGTTCGTCCGAAATTCGGAATTAAATCGTACTCTGCAATGCTTGATTTTGCAAGCAGATGTAAAAAATACACCGATGACGTAAAGCTTTCTGTTGTTGATGTGATTGGCGAAGAAGAGATAGCAAAGTGTCAGAAGATTGCAGATGATTTGGATATTATACTCCGTGTCAGAAAATTCAGCAATTAATTTTTACTATTTAATCAAACAGACCCGAAGATTAACTTTTTATGTTAAGGATAATCTTCGGGTTACTCTATTTATTAATTAAACTTACATATATATTTAATTTTTTACATATTCTAATACAGGATGTGAGCAAATGAATTTTATTATACGGATAGTTGGTTTTGTCCGAAAAATTCTTGATAAATATGACCCGATAATCAGCAAATGCAACCACGACAATGTGTTTGCAATAGCGGGTCAATCGGCTTTTTTTATTATACTTTCGGCAGTACCGCTTTCAATGTTTATTGTGTCGCTGTTTCAAAACCTCAATATTCCGATTGAATTAGTTGAGCAGGGACTGTCGGGGATTTTTGCACCCAAAATGATTGACCAAATCACAGCTTACCTTGATGCTGCATATCAAAGTGCAATGGGCATTTCATTTGTTTCACTCATCGTTACACTCTGGTCTGCATCTCAAGGTATTCACGCAATTACGAACGGGCTGAACCGTGTCTATGATGCATATGAAAACCGTAACTGGCTGTTTTTGCGTATCAGGGCAATGATATATACAGTTATATTGTTTGCAATCATATTAGCTTTGCTCATTATTTTAGTTCTCGGGGACACAATCAGTAATTTTTTAAAGCCTTTTCTTGACGGACTACCGGATTTTGTAACAGTAATTTTTAATTTGCGTTATCTGATTATTTTTGTGAGCCTGATTATTCTTCTTGCTATGCTCTATCGTAATTTCCCCAATATGAAGCGTAAACAGCGCAAAGAGTACGGAATAAAAAGTCAGCTGCCCGGTGCGTTTATGTGCACAATAAGTTGGTTTGTGCTGTCGCTCGTAATATCAATTTATGTTGATGATTTCAACGGATTCAGCATTTACGGAGGTCTTACACGCCTTGCAGTAATTATGATTTGGATATACTTTTGTATGGTTATCCTTATGATTTGTGCCGAGATAAACTATGTATATCATAATAAATTCAAATGTTTTCATTTAAGGAATGCGGTAAATCGGATTTGTAAAAAGAAAAAAACATAAATTTTTTCCTCCTTTTCGGTGATACTAAAATTATCGGAACGGAGGTTATTTTATGAGAAAAAAACTAAAAAATCGTATCATATCAATATTCTTATGCACGGCTGTCGCTTTTTCACTTACAGGTATCAGCACTTTAGGAACATCTGCTTTTGATGATGAATACATCAGTGAGGAAGGTATGGAGCTTGGATACAGCATAATTAACGGCTATACAAAAATGAGTATGAAGAGCAATCCGCAGAAAACTTCTAGTAAAATTGCCGTTTACTCAGGCGTAGATATTACAAGTCCATATGTGCTTACAATGGGTGGATTGTACATTTTATCTCACCATGTAGATTTTGATGAATTTTTATCGGACAATGATTATGCCATGGAATTTATCGGCGATTTTGATTCTTATATGAAAAAAGTGGGTATTAAAAATGAAAAATCACCCAATTTTGTCAAAAGTGTCAGTGATAAAAAAATAAAGTTTGAAAAACAGCTTGATACGGCAGGAATTTTTATTTTTGAGGCGACAAACGACTATGCAAAAGATCTTATGGAAAATAATCCGTATGTTGATTTTGTGCTTGTTGACGGTAAAGTACCTTCTAATATGAAAGATTTAAACTTTGACGGTGTTACCGATATTAAAGACGCTGAACTGATGCAGCACTATCTTGCAGGTGATTTGGAGCTTGCAGATGATGACGAGGCATCATATGCGCTGTATGCTACGGATTATAATAAAGACAAGGAAATTAATATTGAGGATGTTACTGATCTTCAAAAAGATATTTTTAAAAAGTAGATTCATAAAACTTAGTTAACAAGGACATTATGTTTTCGTAGTGTTCTTGTTGTTTTTTACATAATATGTTATAATTACAGAAGTATAAATGGGGGAGGGTTAATTTGATTAAATCTAAGCTTAATACTTTCATAAAGGTTGTGCTTTTGTTTGCTGTCTGTACAATAACGCTTTGTGCTTGCTCGGTGGAGAATCTTTTGGATTATTACCTGAGCGAAAATTATGCTGGCAGTGTGTATGCTGATAATATTTCTGCACATTTTATTGATGTAGGGCAGGGCGATTCAATTTTTATTGAACTTCCAAATCACGAGTGTATGCTTATTGATGCAGGAATTGCAAACAAGGGTGAATATATTGAAAACTACATAATAAGCACCGGCTATGATAAAGTTGACTATCTTATTGCAACGCATCTGCACGCTGACCACATTGGTTCAATGGATTATATTGTCAGCAATATGGACATTGGCAGTATTTATATGCCGAAAGTTTCCACGACAACAAAAACGTATGAACGTCTTTTGGAGGCAGTTCAGGAAAAAGGAATGAAAATTAAAACTGCAAGGGCAGGTATGAGCATAGTTGACGAAGAAGATTTAAACGTTGATATTCTTGCGCCCGTAGAGATTGACGAAGGCGAGTTAAATAACTGCTCAATTATTATTAAGATAACATATGAAAGTGACTCTTATCTTTTTATCGGGGACGCTGAAAAAGAAGAGCTAAGCACAGTCACAGCCGATATGTCGGCGGATGTGCTCAAGGTTGGTCATCACGGCAGCCGCACTTCTACAACCGAAGAATTTCTTGAAGAAGTGAATCCGGAGTACGCCGTAATTTCCTGTGGTATTGATAATGACTACGGTCATCCGCACGAGGAAGCTGTTAGTTTATTAAATGAATTTAATGTTGAATATTACAGAACAGACCTTCAGGGTACAATTAAAATCACTTCTGACGGTTCACGTAATTATAGTGTTACTACTGAAAAATAAGCGGAGGTATGTATGAAAAAATTTACAATAGACAGAATTGAAGAGGGCAAGGCTGTCCTTGAATGTGAAAACGGCGAAATGGTAAATCTTGATGTATCATCTCTTCCGAAGAACATCAAAGAGGGGGACATTATTGAGTTTGCTGACGGCAGTTATTTTCTTGATGATGAAGAAACGGAAAACAGAAAAAGGCATATCAGGGATTTAATGAGCAATCTATTTGAGGAATAATTTGTAATTGCAGAGTAAAGCAATGGGCGATGGTTCACAGCGACCATCGCCCATACTATTTGATTTCTATGATTCTGAATTATTCATCAGACATTATATTATATGTTTCAGCTTCTAAGGGTGATGTTTCTATAATCTGTTGACTTTTGCCGCTGTCATAATCGGTAATGCCTTTACCTGTGTTTGGATGCAGCGACGAGTATCCGACATCTGTGAGGAAAAACAGTAAAAGTGCTATACAGACGGGAAGAACAATTTTCTTAGGTATTTTGCGCACTAAGTTGTCAAGCAGGGGAGCGGCAAAATATACTATTACAATACCGCCTATGCCGAACAGCAACAAACCCTCTGCACAGATTCTTCCGTTAAGGTTGATGAAATATCCGCTGTAATCCCACCACATCTGACCGTCGTGCGTAGCTTCAAGTATAACAGACGTAAAGTATTCAACAACGCCGCAAAGCATAACAGCAGCACTGAATTCGAGTACGGGCTTTGATCTCAGCTTATTGAGAACAGTGAGTATCATTATGCTGCCGCTTCCGTATATTGGAAGCCATGGTCCGTGAAGCATACCTTTTTTGGCAAAGCTGCCTTCAATTATAAGATTAAGGCTGACTTCCCATAAAAAGCCGAAAATACATATTGTAAAGAATATCAAAATAAGTGAACATACAGAATAGTGACGTGTATAATGCAAAAATTCGAGTTTTTTGTCCTTTTCCTTTTCTGCCTCAGGATAAAGACGAGCCGGATAAGTCCTGCCGTCCAGATACATCTTATAGGACTTTATTTTTAAAATCCGCTCTTTATATTCAACATATTCCTGTTCTGATTTGTCATTTGAAGGAATAATACCAAAAAAGTCAGTCATAAACTTCCAGAATCCTTTACGTTGTGCAAAGGTAGGAATAGGCTTTTCCATAAGCTCAATAATATCGCTGTATGTGTCCTTTATTTTTTTGTTAGTTGCTTTTTTATATAGGTACACATCATTTAGCATATCTGAATTATCAATATTCTCTTTTATTGCAAGCTTTCTGATATATGCATAATATTCGCAATATACAGCTTCTTTGTATGGATTTACAAAGAAAAGCGACAATAATCCAATCGTTAAGAATCCGAGTATATCCCAACCGATGAATGATAAATCAAGAACGAAACATTCCCATTTATGTCCTTTCATCATTTTTCTTGAAAGATTAATTGCGTCAAGCGGTTTGATATTCGGGTTTTCAGCAACAATATAAGGCACCATAAAGTATGAATAATACTTGATAATTCCGCCGATTATTGTTAAATCCCAAAGGAACTTAAAAACCGAGGTCAGCAGCAATGTATGTGCTGATTTTATCAGTCTTTTTCCTTTATATAAATACAGGAATCTCTGTATGGGGACCTTTTCGTATATTCTGCCCTCCATAAATAATCTCCTGTAGATGACATTATATGTATTAATGAACAAAGTCCAGAATAAAAACATTACAACTAAAACAAGCATTGAAAATATTATATATGCAATATCCTGGGAGCCGACCATTTTATTAATAGCCGAATATATTGTTATCAAAAATGAACCTGATGAAACCTTGTTCACAATCGAAGCTAAAACTCCTCGTCTGTGACCGATTTCAAGTCCGTGATAATTCTTGTCTTCTTTTTGTATGCTGTCATTTGCAATGTTCTCAGCATTACTGAAATTATCGTTCAGCAATTCGTCAAGTACGGATGCAAAATCTGTTCCGAGGTTTGTTCTGATATTATCTGAAACACTGCTTTCAATGTCTGCTGAAGAAAATGATTGAATTGCAGTTAATGTACCGCTGTAAGCAACCCCCAAAAAAGCGGCAAGCAGACAAGCAATAACAAATATACCGTAATGATTTTTAAGATTTAACCTTGAACAGGTTTTTAAATTTTTTCGGCTAAACATAATACCTCCTTACACAAAAAATATTATAGTTATGAGATTATTATACCATAAAAGCGAAGCGATTATGGTATAATCAGCCATCGCTCGTTGCC
>OLOI01001020.1_pt1 | contig 25832 bp, 13 predicted proteins | sample 1672131 | NCBI WGS metagenome assembly OLOI01 (sample SAMEA3136651, study PRJEB25190) | human gut metagenome
GTTTGGCGAAAACGAACTGGTTATGGTTGTCACATTGGTCGGCCACAGAAAATAGTCGCCGGATATCTGATCGGCGGACGCCGACCCCTCGCCGGCCACGATACCGGCACGCGCCTTGGTTGCCTGCTCGGCCGCCTCTTTTTCTTCCAGGTATTGCTGATAAATCTCCTTATTTTGCGAGATTTCTTTATAGTAGGCAGCCGCCTCCGCCGATTTTTGATAAAGCTCCTCCATGGTCTCGGACAGCTGCCGTTTATCCTCTTCCTGCTTTGCCTTGAGGCTCTCCTGTTCCTGTTTTGCGGTCACAATTTCCTCTTTGACACGGCTGACCGAGTTTAAGATGTTTCTATCATATTCCGTCATCTCCCGAACTATGACAACACGGTCAATGAAATCCGAAAGGCTCTCCGCCGACAGCAGCATATCGAGGTATGAGGCCGTTCCGCCGTCACACATCGCCGCAAACCGCTCCCGGAATTTTTCTTTCTTCTCCATCTCGACTTCCTCTACGGCGCTGAGCTCTTCCTCCGCCGCGTCGAGCGACTTCTGCGTCGCGGCCAGCTGCTGCTCTAACTGATAGACCTTTTCGCTCGCGTCGTTCATCTGTCCCTCCAGCTCCTGCATGGTAGCAAGCGCCGATTTCTGCTCCCGTTCGTACTCCTGCACCGTTTCATCGCTCGGCGCACCGTAAACCAGGGTGCCGACCAGCGGCGCAAGCAGCCCCAGCACCATCAGCAGGGCAATAATAATCGCAATGGTTTTTGCTGTTTTTTTCCGCATGACAGTCTCCTTTAAACTTTCAGATATTTTCGCACTGCGGCCGCACTGCCGAGTGCGCCGATCCCGGCGCCAAGTCCCAAGTAGGCAGGAATCACCGCCGCAGCCGCACGGGACATCGCCACCATATGCAAAAGTTCCGCCTGCAAAAGCTCCGTAAGGGCGTTTAAAACGGTGCGGTATCCGCACAGGATCAGCAGCGCGGCGATCATAGCGCCCAGAATACCGAGCAAAATCCCCTCAACCACAAAGGGTCCGCAGATATAGCCGGAAGAAGCCCCCACAAAACGCATGATCTCAATTTCACGGCTGCGCGCCGCCATGGCAATACGAATGGTGTTTGCCATGATAAACAAAGCCGCCAGGGCGAATAAAGCAAGCAGCGTGTAGCCGATCTTCCCGGACGCAGCCGAAATCCTTTGCAGCTTTTCTTCCAGTTCCAATAAATTGGTGACCTCCGATACGCCGCGCACACCGCGCGCTGCCTCACTGACCGTTTCGGAATCGGCCGTCTTTTCCGTCTCCAGCACATAGGAATCCCGCAGAGGGTTGTCATCCTCCAGCCCGTCCAGCATCGACTCTTTTCCCTGATACATGGTTCTGCGCACTTCCTCCAGCCGTTCCTCCTTGGAACGGTAGCGCACCGACCGCACACCGTCAATCGCTTTTAAGTCGGTTTCGATTTGGGCAAGGGTACTTCCGCCGGCGTCCTCAGCAAGATAAACGTTAATCTCACACTGGTTCTGCACCTGATCCAAAATGGCCGTCAGATTCATTTGCAAAAGCATAAACACGCCGAACAAAAACAAGCTCACCGCCACGATCCCGGCCGATATTGCGCCCACATAGCGGTGCCGCCAGATATTTTTCATGCCCTGCCGCAAAAAATAGTCCATTGCTCTAAGCAAGCTCATACCCCCCTTGCTTTTCGTCCCGGATGATTCTTCCGTTTTCCAAGGTTAAAACGCGCTTTTGCATCCGATCCACCAAATCCTTGGCATGCGTCGCCATAATCACCGTGGTGCCGCGGCGGTTGATTTTCTCCAACAATGCAACGATCTCCTCCGAGGTGTTTGGATCCAGGTTCCCGGTCGGCTCATCCGCAATCAAAAGCGGCGGATTGTTCACCAAGGCTCTTGCCATCGAGGCACGCTGCTTTTCGCCGCCGGAGAGCTGCTGCGGCCTTGCGTCCGCCTTGTCGGACAGTCCCACCAGGGACAAAACCTGCGGAACAATGTGCGCAATCACCTTTTTTTGCGCACCGACCACCTGCATCGCGAAGGCAACATTTTCAAACACGGTGCGATCCGGCAACAGCCGAAAATCCTGAAACACCACGCCGATGCCGCGGCGCAGCTGCGGAATCCTGCGGCGGTGGATTTGTCCAAGATCCACACCGTCCACCATAACCCTGCCGCGGTCGGCCGTCTCCTCCCGGAGCAGCAGCTTAATCAGGCTGGTTTTTCCCGCTCCCGTAGCACCGATCAAAAACACAAACTCACCCTTATCAATGGTGAGGTTGATGTTTTGCAGCGCACAAACACCGGTATCCCGATAAATTTTGGATACATTGATGAGTTCAATCATAGCACAAAATCTCCGTTTCCGCCCAGCCGAATACAGTATGGTTAACTTCCCTTTCGGCTAAACAAAAGCGGCGGTGCAAAGCCGCCGCCGTTTTTTATCCTCTTGGGATTTAAATTCTGGTAGGCTCTGAGGTCAGATACTTATTTACCATCATCGCAACCTTAAAGATAATGGCGTCATCAAACTCCCTCAAATCCAATCCCGTCAGTTTCTTGATCTTATCCAGCCGGTAAACCAGCGTGTTTCTGTGGACAAACAGTTTTCTTGAAGTCTCCGATACATTCAGGTTGTTTTCAAAAAACTTTTGGATGGTACCGATTGTCTCATTATCGAGTACGTTGATCGACTCCTTTTTAAAGACCTCTTTCAAAAACAGTTCGCAAAGCGTGGTCGGCAGCTGATAAATCAGCCGGCCGATTCCCAGGTTCTCGTAGCTGATAATATTCTTTTCGGTATCGAAAACCTTGCCGACCTCCAGCGCAATCCGCGCCTCACGGTACGCCTGCGCCAGCTCCTGAATGGTATCCACCGCGGTGGAAATCCCCACCGAAACCGCGATCATATCCTCGCTGCTGAGCGTGTCAACAATGTTTTGCGCAACCTGGAACATCTCATCCTTGGCCGTCTCCGGCTTAAATTCTTTAATCACAACACTGTCGTGATCGTCAATCCGAATGACAAAGTCACGGTTCCGATCCGGGAAGAGATTCTTTAAAATGTCCATGGCTGCGTTCTCACTGCTCTTTTGTACCCGAACCAGGTATACAACACGGCAGGCCTCTACCGTAAGATGCAGTTCTCTGGTGCGATAAAGCACGTCTCCCGGCAGAATGTTGTCCACAATAATGTTTTTTACAAAGCTGTTGCGGTCATATTTTTCATCGTAATACTGCTTAATCGTAAGAAAATGGATGCCCAAAAAGCTGCACGCATTGGCGGCAACATCGTCCTCTCCCTCACAGAAAACGGCATACTCATTTTTATTAAATGTCTCAATCTTTTTGTAGCTGTATCCGCCCACGCGCTTGATGTCGCCGGTGCCGTCAAACACGGTAAAGATATTATCCACCACCGTATCGATCCGGCTCTCATTGCTGCATGCAATAATCGTCTCGGTATCGTCGATGACTCCCACCACACGCTTTACGTCCTTTTTTAACTGCGTCAAGGTATTTTGAAACAGTCGGTTTTGCATTGTACGCCACCCCCACAAAATATCACAATTCCATTTAATTCTTCTTCACTGTCCTCTATTATAACTGTTCTTTTTCAAAATTGCAAGCCGTTTGTCGAAAATTTACAAAAAAGACATAAAGCGTTGACACCTCCCGTCGATTGGGTGTATACTAAGGTGACGGTTTTTGAAAATTCTGAAGGAGGTCATCTTCAATGAAATATGTTGTTGTACTGATGGACGGCGCCGCCGACACCCCGGTGCCGGAGCTTGGCGGCAAAACACCGCTGGAGGCGGCAAACAAGCCGCACATCGATGCGCTGGCATCGCAGGGCGAGCTTGGTATGGTTACCACCGTGCCGAAAAATCTGCCCCCCGGTAGCGACGTTGCCAATCTGTCCGTTTTCGGCTACGATCCGCAAAAATATTATACCGGCCGTTCTCCGCTGGAGGCGGTCTCTATGGGCGTGCCGCTGACCCTGACCGACACCACCTTCCGTGCAAACCTGGTTACCCTCTCGGACGATGCGCGCTATGAGGACAAGACCATGGTGGATTACAGCTCGGATGAAATTTCGACCGAGGAAGCCCATCAGTTAATCAGCGCCTTAAATGACGCTTTAAAGACGGAGGATTACGAATTTTTCGGCGGCATCAGCTACCGCCATCTTATGGTGTGGCATCATCGCGAAAACGACTTTACACTGACGCCGCCGCACGACATCTCCGACCGCGTGGTTGGGGAATATCTGCCAAAGGACGATACCCTGCTTAACCTGATGAAAAAGAGCTATGACATCTTAAAGGATCACCCCGTCAACCAAAAGCGTGTTCAAAAGGGTTTGCACCCGGCAAACTCGCTCTGGATCTGGGGTAACGGCACAAAGCCGAACCTTGACACCTATCAGGCGCGGTTCGGCATCCGCGGCGCAGTGATTTCCGCCGTGGATCTGGTAAAGGGCATCGGACGCTGCGCCGACCTTGCGGTACTTGACATACCGGGCGCAACCGGGACGGTACATACCAACTTTGACGGCAAGGCAAACGCCGCCATTGACGCACTGAAAAACGGCGCAGACTTTGTTTACGTTCACTTAGAGGGCGCGGACGAGGCCGGACACCGTCACGAGATCGACAATAAAGTAAAATCCATCGAGCTGATCGATCAGAAAATCGTGGCGCCGCTTCTTGCCTATCTGGAGGGCACCGGCGAGGACTTTCACATGCTTGTCATGCCGGATCATCCGACGCCGCTGGCGATCCGCACTCACACCGCAGATCCGATCCCTTACATTCTGTTTAAGAGTGAGGATAAAAAATGCGAAAACCGCATTTACAGCGAGGCTTCCGCAAAGGCGACCGGCATTTATCAGCCGTTTGGCCACCTGCTGATGGAGGCGCTTTTAAAATAGTCTTTCATAATTTTAGGAAAAAAGAAAAATACTGCTTGCAATTTTTGGCCGCATCTGCTATCATAGAAAGGTATGCAAACTTTGCTGAAGTATTGACATAGAAATGAGGAATGTGTATGCCAACCAAAGTTGTTATCGGCGCGCAGTGGGGCGACGAAGGAAAGGGAAAGACCATCGATATTTTAGCCGAAAAGGCCGATGTCGTAGTCCGCACCTCCGGCGGCAATAACGCCGGACACACCATCGAGGCAGACGGAGTTACCTATAAGCTGCACTTATTGCCCTCCGGTATTTTAAACCCAAAAACACTGAATATCATCGGCACCGGCGTAGTCATCGACCCCAAGGTTCTTTTGGAGGAGATCGACGGCATGAAAGCGCGCGGTATCGATACAAAAAATCTGAAGATTGACGCACGCGCTCACGTGATTATGCCGTACCACATCGTTCTGGACGGCCTTTCCGAGGCGGCGCGCGGCGAAAGCAGCATCGGTACCACCAAAAAGGGCATCGGCCCCTGCTACATGGATAAAACCGAGCGCTGCGGCATTCGGATGTGCGATTTGATTCAACCCGACATCTTTGCAAAGCGCGTCCGCGAGAACCTTGCCATCAAGAACAAAATGATTACTCTGGTATACGGCGGCGAGGCGATCGACCCCGAATCGGTGATTGCGGAGTACAGCGAATACGCAAAGCGGCTCGCGTCCTATGTGACCGACACAACGCCGATTTTGTATCAAAGCATCAAAGACGGAAAGGAAGTCCTTTTTGAAGGTGCACAGGGCATTTTGCTGGATTTAGACCTTGGCACCTATCCCTATGTGACCTCCTCCCATCCCATCTCCGGCGGCGTGTGCGTGGGCAGCGGCATCGGCCCTACCCTGATTGACGAATGTATCGGCATTTTAAAAGGATATACAACCCGTGTCGGCAACGGCCCCTTCCCGACAGAATTGGATGATGAAGTCGGCGAGGCGATCCGTCAAAAGGGTCATGAATTCGGCACCACCACCGGCCGTCCCAGACGCACCGGCTGGTTTGACGCCGTGATTGCAAAGTATGCGGTACGTACCAGTTCTCTAACCTCGGTCGTACTGAACAAGATCGATCCTCTGGGCGGCCTTGACAAGATCAAAATTTGTGTCGCTTATGAAAAAGACGGCCGGGTTACCACCGACTTTCCTCCCACGCTGGAGGAATTGGCAAAGTGTAAGCCGATTTATGAAGAAATGGACAGCTGGAGTGAAGATATCAGCCAGATTAAGGAATTTTCCAAGCTTCCGCTCGCCGCGCAGAAGTATATTTTACGCGTGGAAGAGTTATGCGGCTGCCGTGTAGCGTCTGTCGGCGTCGGCCCCGGCCGGGATCAAAACATCGACCGATAAACCGACATTTTGCATTCGGTTCTTTTACGCTTAGAATCATTTAAGCTCCGATTTTGGAATGCAGATTTTGCTTTTGACAAACCGCAAAATTTTACTTGCCCACAGGTAAAATTCAATTTCTATTCATGTGGGCAGAAAGGTGATGATACTATGGCTGCAGCTACACCGTCTGAAACACCAAAAAAGACTACCCGCACAAAAAAGGCGGACAAAACACCGAAAGAACCGCAGATTTTGACCTATAACGGCAAGCCCCTGGTTCGCTCCGGAAACATGATTTACTACGGCAACCCGGAGGACAAATACGTTGTGACCTTCCGGCTGGAGGAACAAACTCCGCTGGAGGATCTGCAGATTTCCAAACGGGTAATCATTGAGCTGAAAACGAATGAGGGCAAAAAGTCCAGACTGATTCGTCAGGCTGAGCGTGACGGACTGTATAAGGCACTGGACATCGGCATCTTTTGGTTAGAACAAGCCCTGGAGAACGGTTAAAGCAAAGAGGGGAACGCAGCTGCGTTCCCCTTTATTTTTTAGTCCTTATTTCTTTCACCGCGCCGCTGCAGCCAGTCACGCAGCAGCTTTTTATATTCCTCTGCTTGCCGTGCGGCAGCCGCCCGTTTCAGATTCGGATACGCCTTAAAAATACGCTTTCTGCCCGGCTCCGTCCTTGAAAGCAGCGCATATAAATCCAGTAACAATTCCGACTTGTTCTGCAAATACTGATCCCGCTTTTCCGCACGGAAATCCTCCACACCGACCTTGAGTTCTTCTCCCTTTTCCATCGTTTGCAGCACCTTGCCGGAAATTCCGCTTCCCACATCGTCGGAAAACTCCTTCAGCTTTCCGCTGACCGTCTCTACCATCTTCATTGCCTTGCGAAACCGCCTCAGATTCTCAACCGTGGATGCAAAATCAATCAGCAAGATATCCAGAAAGACAAACAGCAGGGGTAAGCCGAGCCATCGCGGCATCCACGCAACGACCGCCGCAACCGCCGGATGCACCAGCCGCACAACCGCAACGCAGGCCACACCCCAAAGCAGCGAAAACGAAAGACAAATATAGCCTCTGAGGTTAAGCGGCTGATTGGAGTAATCCCACCAATGCTCGTGATATACCTTGTCTAAAACGTACCCGGTCAAAAATTCCAAAGCGGAGGTCAGAATCACCGCACCGATAAAAAGAATCGGCAGTCGATTCTGGATCGGCGTCAGGCAAAACACCACAATACAAACGCCAAAGCCGTAGATCGGACACACCGGTCCGTTTAAAAAACCGCGGTTGACAAACTTTTTAAGCTTTACGGCTGCATAAGCCACTTCGGCGCACCAGCCGAGGCAAGCGTAAATCAGCAAATACCAAAGGTAAAAATACAGCTGTTCCATCCAAATCTCTCCGTTTCCCGTGATCCCTTTTTTCTATTATACAAAAATATTAAAAAAGTGTCAAGAATCATCCATGTCCTCCGTCTGTGTCCGGGCAGATTTTTAAAAAAATGCCGCCAAATCGGAATAAAGGAAACAAGCACACAATATATTGGTATAAACGAAGCACCATTCTAAGGAGGATGAATATGGATAGCTACAATAACATCTACCGGGATATCGCCAACCGGACCCAGGGCGATATTTACATTGGGGTCGTGGGGCCGGTTCGCACCGGGAAATCCACCTTTATCAAAAAATTTATGGATATGGTGGTCATTCCGAGAATGGATAACGACTTCAAACGGAGCCGCGCCATGGATGAGCTTCCGCAAAGCGCCGCCGGAAGAACCATCATGACCACGGAGCCAAAGTTTATTCCGAACGAGGCGGTCGAAATTTCGATCGGAGACTCCGCGCAGTTTAAAGTAAGAATGATTGACTGTGTCGGCTATATCGTTGACGGTGCCAGAGGCTATATCGAGGACGAAATGCCGCGGATGGTCATGAGCCCGTGGTCTGACGAGCCGATCCCCTTTGCCGAAGCCGCCGAGACCGGCACGCGCAAGGTCATCGCCGAGCATTCCACGGTCGGCATCGTGATTACCACAGACGGCAGCATCACGGACATTCCGCGCAGCGATTATGTTGACGCCGAAGAACGGGTCATCCGGGAGCTTACCGAGCTGAACAAGCCGTTTGTCGTAGTGATAAACTGCGTTGATCCCAATGCGCCGCAGACGCAGGAATATTGCATGGCGCTGCACAAAAAGTTTGGCGTCTGCGTCACCGCCCTCAATTGTATGGAGATGACGGAACAGGATATCAACCGTTTGATGCAGCAAATTCTTTACGAATTTCCGCTGATTGAGGTAGGTATCCGGATCCCGCAATGGGTTCTTTCTCTGGAGGAGAGCAATCCCTTAAAGACCGGCATTGGCGACACCGTCTTTGACCATGCAAAGCATGTCCGAAAGATCGCAGATGTTATGGAATTTCCCGATACCCTGCGCGATTGTGAATACATCGAAAGTGCACAGGTTTCGAAAATGGATGCCGGCGCCGGCCGTGCCGAAATCGAAATCACGGTGCCGGAACCGCTGTTTTACAAAACCGTACAGGAGCAGACCGGATTTTCCATTGAGGATAAACAGGAAATGCTGCATCTCATGCGCACGCTTTCTGCAATGAAAAAGGAATATGATAAGGTCGCCTCTGCGCTGCAGGAGGTAAAGCAAAAGGGCTACGGCATTGTAACTCCATCTATGGATGAACTGACCCTGGAGGAACCGGAAATCGTCAAACAGGGCAGCCGCTTTGGTGTACGCCTGAAGGCAAGCGCGCCGTCCATCCATATGATTCGGGCGGATATTGAAACAGAGGTCAGCCCGATTGTCGGCACCGAACGGCAATCGGAAGAACTGGTACACTATCTGCTCAACGAGTTTGAAAGCGACACAAAAAAAATATGGGAATCCAACATTTTTGGAAAATCTCTGCATGAATTGGTGAACGAGGGGCTGCATAACAAGCTGTATCGGATGCCCGATGACGCACAGATGAAGCTGCAGGAAACCCTGCAAAAAATCATCAACGAGGGCAGCGGCGGCATGATTTGTATCATCCTTTAACGCAGCGCCTTGGATGCGATGCTTTTATATAAGATAGCGTGTAAGGCTATTCCTTGCACGCTGTTTTATATACGCCTCTGTTTGTAAAATAGCATTCGCACCGGCGCGGCACATGGCCGCACTTTACTGCAACCGTTTTTTCAAAGCTGCGGCAAAACCCGCAAATAAGTTTTGAAAAAAACATAAAAACCCCTTGACATTTTTGAAAAATCTGCTATAATAATAGTGTTGTAGATTTGATGCATGAAATGGCACAATCTGCATATCCTATCCATGGGATAACATGTTCCTCTATAGCTCAGTTGGTAGAGCATGCGGCTGTTAACCGCAGGGTCGTTGGTTCGAGTCCAACTGGAGGAGCCACGTCAGAGCAAGCGATATATCGCTTGCTCTGTCTTTTTACGCAAAAATCAGGGTTCACTCATGCCGCTGCCCCTCCTCTTTCGCAAAAGGTCACATTCGCGTCGGCCACTCGGTTGCAAGCGCCCTCATAACGTCTTTGGCTCATTACCAGCCTTTTGCGAGTGCGCCCGCGGCGCAGTCTTATATCTAAAAAGCTCACATCGTCCGGAATAAGGACAACGGTTTTGACACAAAGCTGTTGTCCTTATTTGTGTCTAAACGGGATTTTATTTTCCCGTTGCAAAAATAAAAAAGGCAAAGAAAGTCGAGAGATAATCCGCTTTGTACGATATCATATTGTCTGTAAGGAGTTGAGGTACATGAAAGAACAGGTTTTGGCTGTCCAGCGAATGCAGGATTACATAGAAAAGCATAAAACCGAGGAAATCAGCTTGTCTGAGCTTGCGCAGGCATCGCTGTTTTCTCCGTGGTATTCCTACAGGCTGTTTCGGGACAGTCTTGGACTGACGCCGACTGAGTATATCAGAAAATACCGGCTGACAGAGGCAGCAAAACAGCTACAAAGCGGAAATGTCAAAGTGATTGATGCGGCTTTTGATGCCGGATTTTCCAATGCAGACACTTTCACACGGGCATTTTATCGAGAGTTCGGGCTGAATCCGAGCGACTACATGAAAAATCCCGTACCCGTCCCGTTCTTCATCCCTTACGGTGTAAAATATCGTGAACTGAGAAAGGAGAATATCGACATGTCTAACATTCAAACGATTTTCATACAGGTTATCCGCAAGCCCAGGCGCCTGTGTATCATCAAACGCGGCAAGTGCGCAGAGGACTATTTTCCCTACTGCGAGGAAGTCAGCTGCGATGTGTGGGGCATCTTAATGAGTATGAAGTCGCTCTGCGGAGAGCCCGTTTCCATGTGGCTGCCCGAAAAGTACAAAAAACCGAACACTTCCACCTATGTGCAGGGTGTGGAGGTCGAAACCGACTATAAGGGGGTCATTCCTGAGGGCTTTGATACCATTCATCTGCCGGAGGCGGAATATCTGATGTTTCAGGGACAGCCCTTCCGAGAGGAGGATTACTGCACGGCAATCCGCACCGTCCAGGCGGCGATGGACAGCTATGATCCGTCTGTCATCGGCTGTCGCTGGGACGATGAAAATCCGCGCATTCAATTAGAACCCCGCGGTCAGCGCGGTTATATCGAGCTGCGTGCAGTCAGGAGGGTTCAAAAATGAGCGAAGCTATTTTTGTAGAAGGACTGACGAAATCTTATGCCGGGAAAACCGTGGTCGATCATCTGAACCTCTCGGTAAAACGCGGCACGGTATTCGGTCTGCTCGGTGCAAACGGTGCCGGAAAAAGCACCACAATTGAGTGTATGCTTGGTACAAAGCAAGCAGATTACGGAACGGTGCGCCTACTGGGGCAAGATCCAAAGAAACGCCGCCGCACGCTTTTTGAGAAAATCGGTGTACAGTTTCAGGAAGGTGACTATCATAAAGAAATCAAAGTTTCCGAGCTTTGCGAGGAAACCGCCAGCCTTTACCGCAAAAGCACCGACTGGCGCAAGCTGTGTGCGCAGTTTGGCATTGGTGATAAGACAAACGTGGCGGTCAAAGGCCTATCGGGCGGCGAACGCCAGCGGCTTTTTATCGTGCTGGCACTGATTCCGCAGCCGGAACTGGTATTTTGGGACGAATTGACCACCGGACTTGACGCAAAAGCGCGGCGCGGCGTGTGGAAAACACTTGAACACTTAAAAGAGCAAGGACTGACAATTTTCCTGACTTCACACTTTATGGACGAGGTCGAGGCATTATGTGATGATATCTGCATTTTGAAAAAAGGGACTCCTGTTTTCCACGGAACTGTGAAGCAGGCAAAGCAGCAGTGCGGCTGTAAACACTTTGAGGATGCCTATTTACAGCTGTCAAGTGAGGAGGCGGACGCATGAAACGCTTTTTTACCTTTCTGAAAACGGAACTGAAACTCAGCCTGCGCGATATGAATATGGTGATTTTTGCCGTTATCATGCCACTTATAATTTTTATTATTCTTGGTATCATCTATGGCACAAAAACGGCCTTCGACGGTGCGGATTATACATTTTTGGAACAGTCTTTCGGCGCCGTCAGCGCAATTGCAATTTGTGCGAGCGGACTCATGGGTCTGCCGTTGGCCGTATCGGGTCTGCGGGAAATGAAAATTCTCAAGCGGCTGCGTGTCACGCCGGTCAGCCCGGTGTTCGTTCTGGCCGTTGCGCTAACCATGTATATCGTCTACTGTGCTGTATCCCTCCTGACACTGACCGTTGCGGCACTTTTATGGGGAGTGCATCTGCACGGCTCACTTCTCGCTTTTCTTGGGAGCTGGGTGCTTACTATGCTCTCGACCCTATCCATCGGTATGCTGACAGGCGGCGTGGCGAAGGATACGAAACAGGCCGGCGTCATTGCATCGATCCTCTATTTCCCCATGCTGATCTTTTCCGGCGCGACATTGCCCGTTGAGGTCATGCCAAAGGCAATGCAGACGGTCATCGGCTTTTTTCCTCTAACGCAGGGAATAACGATGATGAAGAATACCTTTTTAGGCATTGACACCGGCAGTGTACTGCTGCCGATTTGTGTCATGATCGGCGTTACCGCGCTCTGTACCGCTCTCGCCGTACGTTTCTTCCGTTGGGAGTAAAACAAAAAAACAGTGACCGCTGCGGTCACTGTTTTTTTGGTTACTTCGTGATAACAACCTTTTGCTCCGATTCGATCCAATCGACGCTTGCGCCGAGCTCTTCCGAGAAAAAGCGAATCGGCGTATACGTGCGGTCGTTTTCGACAAACGCCGGTGAATCCAGACGGTATTCTCTGCCGTTTACGTTGGCAATCTCCGAACCGATCGGAATCACAATGATAACCTCGGTGTTGTCTTTGAGGTTTTTGCCCCGAATGGTGACAACCTCCGTCTCACCGTTCCATGCAACGATTGCACCCAGGTTTTCTGCCACAAAGCGTGCCGGGAGCATGGTGCGGTCACCCACAATCTGCGGTGCGACATCGTTGGTCTTTCTCTCGCCAAAGACCATGGCCTCCTTTTCGCCGATGGTTAAAATCATCTGCCGTGCGGAAAGATCCTCTTCCGCCTCTGTCCATGCCGCATACAGCGTCAGATTTTTGGTAACCGTTTGGCTAAAGTCGTACTTTTCTTTCAGTTCTTTGTCGGTATACCAGCCTGCAAACGCATACCCCTCCTTGGTCGGTGCGGACGGCTCGCTGAGCAACGTGTTCTTTGCCACACTCTGCTTTTCGATCCGGCTGCCGCCGTTTGTTTCAAACGTCACGGTATAGCGGCCGATCGCACTTGTGCCGCCTCCGCCGCCAAGACCGCTGACGCTGCCGCCACCGCCGCGCTGCGGTGTGATCGACAGGGTCGGGTTCACGATGTTATGCGTCAGATGATACGGCGTCTGATCCAGATTCAGCGTCACGGTATGCACGCTGCCAACCGCAAAGTTCCCCGTCAAGCTATACTTTAACTGATCCGCCGATGCCGTGACGCGGCTGATCGGAACGATTTGTCCCTCACTGTCTGTTACCGTAAAATCTGCCGCGGTCAGTCCGGCCAGCGGACGGTCAAGCTCTACCGTAAGATAGGTGCTTCTCGCCGTGCCGGCCGTCATGGTAACGGCGATTTTTTCAATCACAACGTCACCTTCCAGATAGTTGATGGCATAGTTGCCGGAGGAAAGTCCCTCGGCGTGTGCCGCTTTCTCGTACGTGCCAACGGCAGTTTCTGCGTGAATCCTGTTATCATAGCTGAGCGTTAGCGTTCCTTCAAGAACGCTCTCATCCTCGCCCGGTACAAACCCGGAATATTCAACTTCAAGCGGTGGGTTTTCCGCGCCGTATTCACGGCGGACATCTTTTACCTTAATCGTAAGCGGTGCTTTGTTTACGGTGATAGTTGCCGCACCGTCTGCACGGAAGATCAGATTCTTCGTCTCACACTGCGAGGGATCCACCGTCAGCACATAGCCGCCATCGACCACCGGCGCCGTTTTTGCGATACCGTCGCTGCTGAAGATGCCGGGCGTTTTTGCCATTTCCGCAAGGTCGCTCTCTTGAATCAAGGGGCTGTCACTCCAAAGTGACGGCGCTGCCTCTTCGCCGTAAACCTTGGTGATATCGTTTGGTCTGACCGGTACGGTTGCTTTGTCAATGGTAAATGTGCCGGTACCGCTCACCGCGTAGTTGCCGCCATCTTTATCCGAAACGGTCACCGTTGCCGTACCCGCCTCGGTATTGTTGGCAAAGGATAGACTGTACTCATCGCCCGAAATCACCGTTTCACCGTCTCTGACAACAACCTCGGTCGGCTCGATGGGGGTTTGGTTATAAGTATACGTTCCGTTTACTGTGACATCGGCCTTCACGGGCTTGCGTGCGATCGTAAACGTCTTGGTTTTCTCACCCTTAAAGTTGCCGCTTGCCCTCACGGTCAAGACGTAATCTCCGGCATCCTTTGCGGTATTGTTCGTCACGTCATAGGTGTAAACGTTCAATCCGTCTACCCTTACGCCGAACAGTTCCTGTGTCTGGGACTCTCCGTTATAGGTCAGATTTCCAAAGAGAATGATTTCCGCATCCGCGATGTCCTTTGGCTCTAAGTTCACTTCAACGCTCTGCGCGGCAAGATCTTTATGGTTATTGTCACCGATCACGCGGTAACCTACGGTGTATTTGCCGGCATCTCTTGCCATAGGAATCGATGATGTCCAGTCCCCATCGCCGAGCTTATACTGGAATGTGCCGCCCTTTGCCATGCCGCCGGTAACAAGATACTGCGACATGCCTCTAAAGGTAAGCTCCCTCGCCGCAGGCGCGGTTTCGATAGCTGCGTCCGCCTTTTGAATATGGAAGAACCGCTCCATCTTTGCAAAACCATAATTTCCTTTGGCGGTAACGGTCACCTTTGCGCCGGCCTCGGCGTCTGTGTTATTTGCGTAGGACACGTCAAAATCTGTGCCCTCGATGAGCGTTTTACCGTTCACCGTCACCGTCACGGCCGGCTTCTTTTCACTTCCGTCATAGGTGTATTCCGTGTCGGAAAGCGTTACCGTTGGTGTCGTCTCGCACGGGGTTATCGTGTACTTCAGCACCCTCGTACCGCCAAAGTTGCCACGGCCGGTTACGGTTATTTCTTTTTCACCGGCACTTGTCGCATCCGCAGGGTACGTTACCGTGTAGTCCGTACCCTCAGCCAATTTGCGGGCTTTTTCGTTTTCGTCGTATTTGTATTCGCCAAAAGCCTTCGGCGTTATCGGCTCACCCGTGTAGGTGTAAGAACTGCCGCCCGGCGTAAAAGAAATACTTTCGTCGCCGATGTCTCTCGGCGTAACCGTTACTTTTGCCTTTGCGGTTGCGCCGTAGTAGAGTTCAGAATGTTTCGGCGTGAATACAACGGTGTATTCTTCGTTTTCCGTCACATTGATCGGCGCCTTGTTGTCATCTTCCCAGCTCCACGAACCTTCAATTTGTTGTCCGTCGACCGTTGCCGTACCGACGATGAGGCTTGCCGGAACCGGCTTGTTGTTGTAGACGGTCTCAATCTCCTTGACGGTAAGATCGGGAGTAGCCTTGTCGATAAGCTTAACCGTGAATGTAAGCTCTTCCGAGCAGTAGTTGTGATCCTTGGAGTAAATGTTAAACTTTACCGTGACGCTCTTGCCGACGGCGTCTTCTTTTTTGAGTCCCTCTTTTACCTGGAATGTGAAGAAACTGTCGAACACAATCTCAAACTGTGAGAGAAACTCGTTGCTGATGACAACCCCATCGGAATAGATTTCGTAGTTCAGATTGTCGAGTGCGCCAAAATAGGGGGGCGTGACAGACCTGGAGACGGTATTGGTGTAGCAAATCTTGTAGGTATAACTGTTAAAGTTAATCCCTTTAAAGGGCGCCGGGGTAATGAGACCGGACGCCGTACCGTTATCGGCAAATGCGTAATTGACTGCGGTATCGCCGATGAGGCTGAGCGTCGCCGTTGCGTCAACAGGCAAAGTACCGAGGTTTCCGCCGACGTTTGCACTCTTGTATTCGATTTTGTCCACCGTGTAGTCGGTGCCGTTCACGAAACCGGTGATTTCCTTTGAGCGGTTGGCATCGCTGAAGAACTTTACGTTATCGATTTTCTTGGGATCGCCGGTCGTCGTGCCGTCGTAAACCTTGGGCAGGCACACTACGCTGTACGTAAGCTTATACTTTGCAATGCTGCACTTTATCTCGCCGTAAGCCGAGTCAAGGTGGTTGTCGTCGCCGAATACCTTGTAGTATACCGTAAATTCTCCGGCATTGCGGCTTGTAATCGGCTCCTCCGACCAAACGGTATCCGCATTTTCGGGATCGCCCAAGGTATACTTCATCGTGCCGAAACCATTCTCAACAATGCCTGTGGTGTGAAGAACCTGCGGTGTGTCATCGTCAATCTTGTATACAAGATTGTTTATCACTCCGGGCGCCGTTATCGCCCCGGAGGGGATAGCCGCTTTGTTTACCTTAATGGTTACCTTGCCGGTGACGGAGGCATACGTTGCGGTATAATCATCGTTTGGCGTAAAGATCCACTCTGCCTCATAATCGCCTGCACGCGAGGGTTTCTCGCTGCCGTCTTTCCATGTAAACGTACCCAATACATCGACATTGTTTTCCTCATCGCGCAGCCTATCCGACGAGAAACCGATGCTGCCGATTTCATCGCCATAGGTGATTTCAGTTTTATCAAGGGTAGGATTACCCGTCGGCAGGAGTTTTTCTCTGACATTCAGCGTGTATGTCTTGCTTCTGCGCACATAGCCCTCCTTGCTTACCTCCGCCCAGACTTTATAAGTGCCGATTTTTAAGCGGTCAAATGTCAAGGGATCACATTCGTAGTCAAAACCATCACCGGCAGCCTTTAACGTGTATGTCGGCACTGCCTCCCCTTCCTTTTGCATGAATAAGACTCCGCCTCCGCCGTATCCATCGGTCACGTTCGCTTGAAACCGGAAGGTATACGGCTTATCAATCATAACGCTGCCGCCCTCTGTCAGCGGCTTGTGGTCAAGCGTCAGCGACGGTTCGCCCGTTACAGGAAGTCCCATCACTTTGACATTGCTTATCGAGGTTTCATCTCCGATCGTATCCCTGTCATACCACTGAAATGTGGTACTGTCACTGTATACCTTGTAACCGTATCGGTTACCGTAATCGTCGTAGTCGTTGGCATCGGGAAGAATACTGCTCCAGCTTGCGCCGTCTGCAATCATCAGTTTATGGATGGTAACCCTCTGACCGCCGGCGTTAAACCTTGCCGATCCTCCGCGGAAAGTGACACTGTTTACCGCACCGCTGTCATTCAGTGCCACCTTTGCATCATCTTCAAAAACAATCTCATTGACGGTTTTGCCGTTCATCTTGAATGTTCCGCTGCCTTTTTTCACGGTATAGCTGCCGTTTGCGTCGGCAAAAAGCCAAACTGTATACGTCCCGTTATCGGCTGTGTCAAGCGCCTCCTGCAGATCCGTGTAAACGCGCTTAACGCCGTTGCTCTCTACGCTTGCAACCAGCTGAGCATTACAGTAATCACACTTGCCGTCACCGTCTGCGTCCGCATGGTTTTCGCACTTTACGACCTTGACATTCGCTATCGATGCATCCGCTGCATTGAGTGTTTTTGTATAAAGCACAAACTGATCCTCTTGCGCAAACGCATATCCCGGTGCAAGCAGGCTGCCGAGCGTAAGACCGATCTCACCGTCAGCGTTATTCCATTGGATTTTTCCGTAGCTGCCGCCATTTAGCGCGATCTCATTGATTTTGCTTTTCTTAAATCCCGTAAGGATCATTGTCCCGATCTGCGCCTCGCGCGGTATATCTCCTTTTACGGCACTGTTTTCTTCTATCGACAAACATTCAAGCTTTCCGCCCGTCCAGCCGCTCAAATCCAGTGTGCCGCTTTCCGAAATATTTAAGGCAGGCAGCACATCGCCTCTTCCGGCAATCGCCAGCGTGCCGTATGCTTTCGGAGCGTTTTCCGGTGTTACGCCAACGTGAAAAGCGTACTCTCCGTTGATGTCAACGATAAATCCGTTCAGATCCAGCGTAACTGTTTTTCCGCTGCCGTAAACATACCCATTTTCGCTGAGCGCGGTGTTCTTCAGCAATGTGACGGTCTCTCCGTCCTCTGCCGCATTCATCGCGGCAGAAAGATCAGTACCATAGCTGATTGCGCCGTCCTTTTTCTCCGTCTTAACCGCCATCTGCATGTTACAGGTGCCGCAAATATAGGTTGTCTCGTCTACATTCGTGTGCAGGCAGAGCGTGCCGCAGTCGGTACATTTGCCGTCCTGATAGTTCTTATGTTCGCAAACAAAACCGCAATATTTGCACGCACTATTTTCCATTTCGTGCGGACACCTTACAACAAGCGCCCCGTAAATGCCGGTGGTACTGTCGTCTCTTGGTATGATGTTACCGTTTCCGCCATTTAAGCGAAATACGCAGCCCTCTTCCAGCATTTCTCCGCTTTCCAGTACCGAGGGGCTGGTCGGTCTTGACAAATTCGCCAAATACACACCGGCGCCCAAAGACACCGTGCTGGTTTTCTGACCCGGAAAATTGATGCTGCTTATGTATAGCTTTGATTCGGTCGCCGGGCTTTTGAGCACTGCATCGTTATCAAGACGAAGCATCGAATAAAAGCCGATGTATCCGCCGGTCGATTTTGAGGAGATCAGCGTCATGTCCGCCTTGTTTAAAACCAACGTCCCGCTCCAATCGCCAAAATTAAACCCATTCAGGTCAAACGTAAACTCCGCTCTTTCCGTCTGTTTCTCATACTCCGGATTGATCACTGTCGCATCGCTGACCGTCTTAAAGAGCTTTAGCGTACAGCCCTTATTGGCCGCAAGCCCTGCATCCTGAAAAGCGGCATTCACGTCCGCGTAGTACGAAACCGAACCGTTTGCGGCCGTGAGCGAAAGATTGAAATCCATTCCGCAAATACCGCAGTGACCGGCATCAGAAACGTCCGTATGCTTGCATGCTACGCCGCAGGTATCACACTTGCCGTCCGTGTAGGATGTGTGATCGCATACCGATACGGTAATCTGTTTGGTACCGCCCTTTACCTCGCAGCCCAAATGCCAAACGGTAACGGAAATCACGTAGTCACCGTTTTTTTCCGGCAGAATGATCTCCACCGATACATCCGAACTGTAACATTTGATCTGTTCAATGGCCGGAGAACCGCCGTCTGCCGGAGTGACAGAAACACTGCATTGGATCGGATTGGAATCGCTGATCGCTTCCTCTCCGCTTTCAAGTTCCAGCGCGGCCTTTACATAGGCCTTCTGTTCGGTATAAAATGCGGCTGCATCCGCCGTGCCGGCCGGATCGGTTGTTGCGATGATATTCTTAATCTCATACGGTGCTTTTTTGACCGTAACATCGCTCACCGCCATCGAGTAATACTGGGTTATCCAACCGTCACTGCCCTTTAATCCGTAGCCCTTTGCACAATATCCCAGCACGCCGTCGCCATCACCGTCACGCTTTTCAAGCCTTCCGTAGGTGCCGCCGTACAAGCAAATGATCGCATAAGGCTCTGCAAAAAGCGAGGTAATCCTGCCCTCACCTTTTATCGTGACTGCGGCATAATCATTGACAATCATTTTATGACCGTTCGGGGTGTTGCTGCCGTCTGTAAAGCTGACGGTCTGGCCGTTTAAGTCGATGGTAACCGGGGTGTTATAGTCCCAGTTATTTTCAATAACGATATCCTCCTGAAGCCGCGTAAAACCGCAGAGCACGATGGTATCGCCGCCCTTGGCCGCATTGATCGCCTCCTGCAAATCCGCGTAATAAACCGTATTCTCGCCCGTCATTATAAAAGCCACCGCTTCAAGTCCGCAGCCGCAGGCGTAGAATTCTTCACCGTAACGACCCTGTTTCCATTCAAAGACATGGTCTGTATGCGGTTTGATGAAAGCCGGATCAGATTCACCTTTTAAAGAAAACGAGCTCGCATGTCCCAAGTCCGTAAGATATTCGTTTCCTGCAGCATCTTTTCTGTAAAATGCATATCCGTCCGCCATAATGCTGGCGATGCCGGGTGCATATACCGAGCCTGTCTCAATCACATCCAACGCATAAAAACCGCCGCCCATAAGCGTAATTTTTCCGCCGTTTTGGTATGTAATGATAAACCGATCTCCCGATTGGCTGCCATACGTTCCGCCGATCACGGTCACATCGGTGTTGCCGCTTACCGTAATATTTTGTGAAAGCGTTACGCCGTCCGCAGTAGTGAGTTTGAAGGTACCGCCGTCTTTGATCACCCATTCGCTGTCCAAATCCGCAAGGAGCGTCACGGTGACATCGGATTTTCCCGCTCCGCTGAGTTCACTCGCCTTTTGCACTGCCGCATCGGTGGTTTTGGTAAAATCGGATTGCTCCGTTCCTCCGTCCGTCCAAGTGATTTTTACTGTCATCACCTGCGCACCGCAGACGGTACACTTGCCGCTGTCGTCAACGTTTTTATGTTCGCACACATAGCCGCAGACACATTTTCCGCTTTCTGCGTTATGGGTGTGCGGTACAACCTGCACATCCGCCTTAATCTGTGACAGGGGGACACCGTTTTCGTCATACATCGGGACAAGCGTATTCGCATCGTCCGCTTTGGCAAGCGCATATCCGTCCGCCATGATACCGCCGATACCGGGCAAATCACCACCGGTTTGCAGACCGTAGAATCTTCCGCCCTTAAGGGTAATCTTTCCGCCGTTTTTCACCGTGATGCAATACGGCTCCTCTGCGCCTGAACTTCCGTACGTTCCGCCGGCAACGGTAACATCCGTCTTTCCGTCTGCGGTAATGTTTTTAGAAAGTGTTACGTCATCCGCTGCGGTGAGCATAAAGGTACCGCTGTCCTTCATCACCCACTCACTGTCTAAATCCATAAGGAGCGTGACAGTAACGTCAGATTTTCCCGATTCATTCAGCGCGTTCACTTTTTGTGCTGCCGCGTCAGTATTTTCAGCAAGCGCGGATTGCTCCGTTTCGCCGTCATTCCATGTAATCTTTGCTGCCATAACCTGCGCGCCGCAGGCGGTACACTTACCGTCTGCATCGGTATTTTCGTGCGTACAAAGATAGCCGCAGACGCATTTTCCATGACTTAAATCATGACTGTGCGGCACAACCTGTACATCTGCCGTGATCTGCGACAGCGCATCGCCGTTTTCGTCATACATCGGGACAAGCGTATTCGCATCGTCCGCCTTGGCGAGCGCATAGCCGTCCGCCAGAATATCCGTGATTTTTTTGCCGTCGAGGTCAATGACCGGGGCATTTCCGACTGCCGAGTCACAGCTGCAAACGAAGGTGCCGCCCGTCAGACGCGTTATTTCGGAATACTGGCCGTCCACCGTAAATCCGCCGCGAAGCGTGACGTTATCTTTGATGGTAAGTCTTCCTCTCGGAATTGCACCATAACTCTTCACCGTAATACCGGGGTACTGCCTATGCTCTTTCCCCGGAGCGCTATGACAGGATGCGGTTACTGTGAAATTCTCAAGGGTGAGTTTTCCGGCGTCAACGAGGATTCCCGGTGTCGTATAACTCATATTTCCTTCAAGATCAAGTTCTCCGTTTTTAAGCGTAACATCGGCATCACTTCCGATCTCAAAAATGCTCTTTCCGACACCGAGTTTCAAATTACTGCCGCCAAAGTCAATGGTGAACGTTCCCCACTTGATCGTGATCGGTCTTGCATCAAAGACTTCTATGCCGCCGCAGACGGTTATAACTCCGCCGCTGCTCGGCATGGCGTAATCTCCGGCAGCCTTGTTGATCGCCTCGCTCAGCGTTGCATAGTTAAACTCCTCTGCGCCGAGCGCAAGATGTACCCCTCTTTGAAAGCCGCAGTCTGCACACATAGTTTTATCCGCCGTAAAATCGTGCCGTTCATCATCTGCCAAATCCCTGTAACCGCAGACCTTGCAGGCTTTGCCGTGGGTTAGCGTATCACTGTTTGGAAGGCATGCAAAATCGTGCGCTTCCGTTCCCTCAGACACCGCACCGCACACACATTTAAGATTGTGCTTTGTCTCATCCCGGGTTCCGCCGTAGAGGTTGTATGTATGCGTCTCCTCCCTCGATGTGCTGCAAAGATCGCAGGCCGCCTTGTGCATTCCCGCATCTTCGGATGCGGAATAACTCCAGACATGCTCCGTGCACTTTGCCATCAAAACCGCAATGCCGGCGATGTTGTCGTAGGAAACACGCCTCTGCGGATAATTCGCCTCCGCGATCTTGAAGTCATCCGCAAGTGTCAGGCTGCTGTCGCCGTACTGCAGAGAAATGGCCGCGATATCCTCCGGCGCTTTTGCGGTGAATGTTCCGCCCTTCACGGTGAGGTAGCGCAAAAAAGCTGCGTAGTATTTGCTGCTCGTCACGTTAATATTTCCGCCGTAAAGCTCTAAAGATCCGCGCGTCCAGTCACCGGTGATGCCGTACTCCGGGTCGTACGATTTCTCGGCAGGCCCTCCGAGCGCAGCGGTCTGTTCATCGCCGCAAAAAGCCGTCAATGTACCTGTACTGTTTTCCTGGCCGTAAACTTTAAGCACTGCTTTGTCCTCAAGCTTAATGGAAAATTCGGGCGCATAGCAGCTTGCATCGTCCGTAAGAATCAGGTTTACGTTTCCTCTTACCGTCCAGTTCTTCTCTGCCCGAAACTGTCCCGTAAGTACATACCAGTTTTCTTCCTCGCCGGTGCCTCCGACAAGCTTTCCGTCTTCGGGGTCGCCGCTAAGCGTGGTGTATTCGGCGCACTGCGCGGCATTTCCGTTTTCGTCAATATATGCCACCGGGTTGACTTTTTCAACCACGTATACCTCTTCATAAAACGATGCGGCACTGGTTGCCGGATCAATTTTCGCACCGCTTTCCGATATAAACGTATATCCTTCCTTGAGCAAGGAACCAATCGTACCTGATGCTGTACGGAACGTTGGCTTACTGCCTCCTGAAGAATAGGTGCCGCCCGAAAGTTCGATAATACCGTCGCTCAAGGAGTTTATGGCCGCATAGCGGCCGTAAACCTTCGCGTCGCCGGACACGCTGACAAAAGCGCTGCTGGAGGCCGACACTGTGATTCCGTAAACGTTTCCGGTGAGTGTTCCGCCGTAAACCTCCACATTTCCAAAGGCCGTATAGATCACTGCCGCGCCGTTAAACGTACCATCGTCTCCGCTTCTTTCGATCGTTCCGCCTTCCACTTTAAGGCGCGCCTTTGTGGAGCTGACATAAATCACACAGGTATCACTGTTTTCTGTGGTGTTTTGGATTTTGCCGCCGCCCGCCGTGTCGGTGACCGTAAATGTGATGGCTGCGTTTACTCCGCTTGCACCGAGCGAAATCAGACCGTTATATCTACCGTCAGCACTTGAATACGTGCCGGAAAACACACATCCGTTAAGGTCAAACGTAATATCACCGTCATTGGCAAGGACGACATTGCGGTTACCTATGCTGACATCATTGATAAGTTTAATGACCGCCGGCGTTTTTGTGGCCTGTGCTGCCGCAAACGCCTCCATGATGTCAGAATACGAGGTTGGCACGCCGTCAATCGTTACCTCTGCAACATCTTCCGATGCAAAAAGACTGACGTCGTTTTCCTCCGTCGGCTGCGCAGCGGTCTCTTCCGTGCTGCCCTCATCTTCTGCACGGACTTCATCAACCGCGGTGATTCCCTCGCCGGCCGGTTCCGTCACGGCGTCACCCTCTGCAAATGCCGCCGTCGGCAGGATAGAGAAGCAAAAAACAAACGCCATAAACAAGCTTAAAACTCTTTGACTCATCGTGGTTTTCCTCCTAAAAAATATTTTTACCGTTTCTAAAAATACACACAAAAAGGTACACCTTACAGCTCCTCGATAAGATGTAAAGTGTACTTTTTTACTCTTTTTGTATCTTTGGAAAATATGACAATGCAATCCCGCACCGATGTGCCGATCTTTCGTCAAATAACATAGACCGCCAAATCCTTTCCGTCTATTTTATATGATTGTATCATATGTTTTCGGATCTGTCATCATTCCAAAGTATGATATATTCAATTTTTCGTGCACCGTCATGCGCCGTGCAAGGTCGGATTTTTTACAGAGAACGCCATTCATGCGTTTATTTGGATAAAAGAACCACCGTCTCAACGGTATTCCCTTTGTCCCACAAAAGCTCCGTAACTTCCCCGCCATCCTTGAACACCGGAAAATTCAGACCAATCCGCTTTAGCGGATATTCAGACTCGTCATTCCTGTAAATTTCAATTTCCTTAATCAAGGCTGTGACCACATTTCTCTTTTCTTCGTCATTTATTATATTATAAACGCAGTCGAAATTCACCATGATTTTGTAAATATTCTCAAGAGTAATTGCCTGCTGCTTAATTGCATCTCGCCGAAGTCTGGCATCTTCGATTTTTTCCTCCAGCTCAACAATGACATCATATAGGGAATCTAACCGCAAGGTCATATCATGGAGCTTTCGTTCCCGGTATTTTGCATCAGCAGGGAGACTGTCAATTTCCCGTTCCAATCTTGTTTTATTCAGATCAACTTCCTTCAGCTTTGCCTGATAGCCCTCCAGTTCTTTATCCACTGCTTTCGTGTCAATCTGAGCGCCAATCCGTTTTTTAATGGCTTGGGCATATTCCTCATTCCTTACGATCTCACGAATTGCCTCAATGACCATCGGTTCAATATCGGTCTTTTTCAGCATCGCCTTATATTCACAATGCTTACCCCGGACCATCCTATTCCGACTACATACATAATAGTAAATTTCTTTGTAAGTGCCATCTTTATTTGTCCATGCGTGTTTATTCGTATACATGGGACTTCCACAAACCGGGCATTTCAGCAGACCTGATAACAAATGAACTCGATCCCGCCCAATTTTTGACGGTTGCTTTACTCCGGTTCTAAGACGCTTGGCATGAGCCTTTTCCCATACCTCCTCACTAACGATTCCTTTATGCTGTCCCTCTGTCAGAATGTAATCGTCATTTCTTTTCATCTGGTAATCGTTTTTTGTGCCTTTGACTTTTTCCTTCGTTCTCCGTCCATAGGCAATTTTACCGCAATAAACCGGGTTATCCAATATCAGTTTAATAAAATGTCCTGTCCAATCCTCTAATGTGCCATTCTGCCTCGGAATTTTCCGTATACCTTGTAAGTTCAACTGATTCGCAATACCACCCAAACCGATTTCCGATGAAGTATATAATTCAAAAATCTTCCGTATTGCCACAGCCTCTGTTTCTTCAATCACCAGCTTGTTATCTTCCAGTGTATACCCGTAGGGAGCAAAGCCACCATTCCATCCACCTTGCCGTGCCTTTTCGCGCCGCCCGTTCATCGTCTGCTCGATAATATTCTCACGCTCAATCTCAGCCACAGCAGATAGTACAGAAATCAAAAGTTTTCCGCTTGTCTGAGAGGAATCAATCCCTTCTTCTATGCAAATCAGATTTACACCATAAGATTGAACCAACTCCAAAGAGTTAAGTATATCTGCTGCATTACGGCCAAACCGTGACAGCTTATACACTAAAATATAGTCAATGTCCAAGCCATCCTCAATATCTCTGAGCATTTTTTGAAAGGCAGGCCGTCCCTCAATGGATTTACCGGATTTACCGGCATCTTCATAAGTATCAACAACGATCATTTCCTCACGATCCGCAAATCGTGTCAGCATATTTTTTTGACCTTCCAGGCTGTATCCGTCCACTTGCATCTCTGTGCTGACCCTCGGATACAAAACACAGCGTTTTCCATATCGGTTCATAATTCATACCTCCAAAATTTACTTTTGGAAAATATCCTATGTAAAGCTGCGATTCTCACGCAGCTCCGTCAACCTCGCCCAGCACTCTCATACCATATTTCTCGATGATATGTGCCAGCGAAGTGATAAACGCTTCAAATTTTTGTTCCGACAGAAGTTCTTCTGATCGGATTT
>OLOI01001039.1_pt1 | contig 25419 bp, 15 predicted proteins | sample 1672131 | NCBI WGS metagenome assembly OLOI01 (sample SAMEA3136651, study PRJEB25190) | human gut metagenome
TCGCCCGTGTTCGCGAGCTTGCCGGCGGTCGTATCTGCTTGCTTGCCGCTGCTCGTGTTCGCCTGCTTGGTGGAGCTCGATGGGGCGTCTTTGCCGGTTGCAGGTGAGGCAACGGGCGGTGTCGCCTCGGCGGGTTGCGTCGAGCCGGAGGGAGGCACTGTCTCGGTCGGTTTCGTTATCTCGGGCGAGGCGGCCTTGTCTGCCGCGGCCTTTGCCTCTTCGTATGCCTTGCAGGCGTCGTCATAGGCCGTTTGCGCTTTTTTCAAATTGTCGAGGAGCGCATCTCGCCAGGCTGTGAACCGGTCGATATCGGCTTTATATTTCTCTACAGCACGTTCACAGTCATTAACTCGTCTTTCCTCTCTTCTGAGGCGGTACTGGAACTCGCGGAGCTCCGTTTCGCAATAGTTTACGTGCGTTTTTGCCGATATGATCTCACTGTGCAACTGCTTTATTTGCTGTTTAGTAGTTTCGACAAACTCCTCGTAGCCGAGTGCTTCGAGTGTCTTAAGCATCTCATGTTTCTTCTCTAATTCTGCCTGGAGCTCGCTTACCCGGTTGATGGCCCCGTCGTATTTGGCTTGGGCAGCATCGACGTCCGCTTGCATGGTGGGAAGGAGTTCCCTCCCTTCGGCGGCTTGCGCCGCCATCTTTTCGCGGTACTCTTGAAAACGGGTAATGTCATCATTGAATCTCGCAATTTTCTCGGGACTTGCGGCGTTTTTTGCGGCCTCGAGGTTTTTGAGCGCTTCCTGCATGGCTGCATACGCTTTTTCTTTTGCGGCGGCCGTGTCTTCTGTCTGCGGGGCGCCCGAATTGCCGTTGGTGGCGCTCGTCTGCGAAACGGCCGCACCGGTGGGGGAACTGGTTTCTGCCGCGATCGCCGTTGCGGGGGCGATTCCCGCGACAAGTGCCGCGGAAAGGGCGATGCCCACAGTTGCTCGTCTTGCTCTTCTTGCGAGAATGTCGTTCATCTCGGCACCTCATTTCAAGGGTCGGCGACTAACTTGGTAGCACTAATGTAAATATACCATGCTAGTTGACCCGACACTGGCTGGGTGTGCGCGTGCCTTTCCGCTTCTTTGGAAACCGAATCCCATTAGAAATGACGAGTTGTTTACGCTTCTTTTGGGCTCACCGTACTATCATGATTCGAATTGAGTGTGAATGATGATAGGGAGCGCCTATACATGATTGAGCTGCTCAGGCGTTTTGGTGGCAAGTTTCGCCGCTATATGGTGATTGGCCCTGCGTGCAAGCTGATCGAAGTGATCTTTGACCTGCTTACACCGCTCGTGATTGCCCAGATGATCGATAAGGGTATTGGCGCACACGATGTCAGCGCCGTTATCCACTACGGCATGGTACTTGGCGCCATGGCTGTGATTGGCATCTCGTTTACGCTTGTCTGCCAAAAGATGGCGGCGCTGACATCGCAGGGCATGGGCACCGACATTCGCGGCGCGCTCTACAAGCACATCAACAAGCTGAGCTATGCCGAGCTCGACCGCTTTGGCACGCCGTCGCTCATCACGCGCATTACCAACGACGTTAACCAGGTCCAGCTCGCTGTGGCGCTGGGCGTGCGCATGCTCATCCGCTGGCCCTTTCTAGCGGTGGGCTCCATGTGCGCGGCCCTTGCCATCGACCTTAAGCTCGGCATCATCTTTTTGATCTGCACGCCCGCCATTGGCCTGGTGTTCTGGGTTGTCATGGCGCGCTGCATTCCGTACTACAAGCAGCTGCAGGCAAAGCTCGACCGCATCGCGCTTATCTGCCGCGAGGGCCTTTCGGGCGCCCGCGTGGTTCGCGCCTTCGTGCGCGAAGATCACGAGCGCGAGCGCTTTGCGCAGGCCGCCGACGACCAGGCCAATACTGCCATCGCGGTGGGCAAGCTCTCGTCGATTCTCAACCCCGTCACGTTTTTGGTGATGAACCTGGGCGTGTGCGCCATCCTGTGGGTGGGCGGCATCCAGGTCAGCGTGGGCGAGCTTACGCAGGGCCAGGTCATGGCGTTTGTGAACTACATGACGCAGACCCTGACCTCCATCGTGTACGTCGCCAACCTGGTCGTGGTCTTTACCAAGGCGAGCGCCAGCGCGTCGCGTATCAACGAGGTGCTCAATTGCGTGCCGGGCATCACCGACGAGGGCAACCAGCCGGTCGCGCTGCCCAAGCCGGGCAATGTCGCTTCAGTTCCCGCGCTGAGCTTGAGCCATGCGAGCTTCTCGTTTGGCGCTGGCGCGGCCAATGCTGTCAACGATGTGACGCTGGAACTCCCGCTGGGCAAGACGCTCGGCATTATCGGCGGTACGGGTAGCGGCAAGTCCACGCTCGTCTCGCTCATCCCGCGCCTGTACGATGCGAGCACCGGCAGCGTGAGCGTGATGGGCGCCGACGTGCGCACCTGGCCGCTCGACCAGCTGCGCCGTGTGGTCGCGACCGTTCCGCAGCGCGCATCGCTGGTGAGCGGCTCCATCCGCAGCAACCTGACCTGGCGCGATGAAGCTGCGACCGACGAGGAGCTCTGGGCGGCACTCGACATGGCGCAGGCCAGCGAGTTCGTGCGCAACAAGCCGCAGGGCTTAGACGCCCCGGTCGAGGCGGGCGGCAAGAACTTTAGCGGTGGCCAGCGTCAGCGCCTGACTATCGCGCGTGCCTTGGTTGGTTCGCCTCAGATATTGATCATGGATGACTCCGCGTCGGCGCTCGACTTTAAGACCGACGCGGCGCTTCGCCATGCCATTCGCGAGCGCAGCATGCGCGGTGCCGCCAAGGGCGGGCTGCCGCTGACCACGGTGATTGTGAGCCAGCGCGTCTCGACCGTGCGCGATGCCGACGTGATCTGCGTGCTCGACCACGGCTCGGTTGCCGGCCTGGGCACACATGACGAGCTCTATGCGACCTGTCAGCTCTATCGCGAGATTTGCCAGTCGCAGCTGCGCCGCGAGGAGCTTGAGGGCCAGCGGGGGAGCACAGCGCCCGCGCTCGCCCCAGGTGCCCCGACCGCCCCCGCATCCGTCTGCGCAAAGGAGGGCTGCTAAATGAATCCGTACACTTCCTCCGGTTCGGTCGCCACGATGACGGCCAACGTGTCCGGCAACGATAGCCTCAACGACCTGGGAGACGGTCCGCGCCAGCCCGGCGATCCCGAGCGCTATCCCGTGGGTGCGGTGACCCGCCGCCTGCTGGGCTATGTCCGTCCGCACCGCGTCTCGTTTGCGGCATCGTTTTTGAGTGCCGCCGTCTCGGTGATTCTGCAGCTCTACACGCCCATTCTCATTGGCGAGGGCATCGACCTTATCGTCGCCGCCGGGCAGGTGGACTTCGATGCGCTGCTGCCGCTCGTTACCAAGCTCGCGATTGTCGTCGTAGGTGCTGCGGCCTTCCAGTGGCTGCAGGGCTATTGCGTCAACCGCCTGTCTTACGAAACGGTGCGCGACATGCGCGTGGAGGCGAGCGATAAGCTCAGCCGCATGCCGCTCAGCTTTATCGACAGCCATGCCCACGGCGACCTTATGAGCCGCGTGGTCAACGACGTCGACCAGGTGGGCGACGGTCTGCTGCAGGGCTTTACCCAGCTCTTCACCGGCGTTATCACCATCGTGGGCACGCTCGCGTTTATGCTCTCCATTAACCTGACCATGACGCTCGTGGTGGTGCTCGTCACGCCGCTCTCCATCTTTGCGGCCGGCGCCATCGCCAAGCTCTCCAACAAAAGCTTTGCGGCGCAGCAGCGTATTCAAGGGCAGCTCGGTGGTCATATCGAGGAGTACGTAGGCGAGCAAAAGCTTGTCGACGCCTTTGCCTATGGTCCCAACGCGCAGCTGCGCTTCGATGCCCTCAATGCCGAGCTCTGCACCGCGGGCGAGCGCGCGCAGTTTATGGGTTCGCTCTCCAACCCCGGCACGCGCTTTATCAATAACATCATCTATGCCGTGGTCGCTGTGATTGGCTGTGTGGGCGTGATCACGGGCGTGCCGGCGGCGCTTACGGTGGGCGGCGTGCAGATCTTCCTGTCCTATGCCAACCAGTACACCAAGCCGTTCAACGAGGTCACCAACGTCATTACGCAGATTCAGACCGCGTACGCCTCGGCGCGCCGCATGTTTGCGCTGCTCGATGCGCGCGAGCAGGAGCCCGATGCGGCGGATGCCGTGGAACTTGCCGCCCCGCAGGGCGAGGTCGCCTTTGAGCATGTGGACTTTAGCTACGTGTCCGACCGCAAGCTGCTGCAGGACATCTGCATCGAGGCCAAGCCCGGCATGCGCTTTGCCCTGGTCGGTCCCACGGGCTGTGGCAAGACGACGCTCATCAACCTGCTTCTGCGGTTCTACGATATCGATGCCGGTCGCATTGCGGTCGATGGCCGTTCCTCGCGTGATTACACGCGCGCAAGCTTGCGCCGCGCCTTTGGCATGGTGTTGCAGGACACTTGGCTGTTCGAGGGCACGGTGGCGGAAAACATCGCCTACGGCTGTCCCGACGCCACGCGCGAGCAGGTTATCGAAGCTGCCAAGCGCGCGCACGCGCACAAGTTTATCGTGCAGCTGCCAGGCGGCTACGATACGGTAATCGGCGAGGACGGCGGCACGTTTAGCCAGGGTCAAAAACAGCTGCTGTGCATCGCGCGCGTCATGCTCACCGACCCGGCGATTCTGCTGCTGGACGAGGCGACCTCGAGCATCGATACCCGCACCGAGCTGCAGGTGCAGGCGGCATTCGACGAGCTCATGGCTGGCCGCACAAGCTTTGTCGTGGCGCACCGCCTGAGCACGATTCGTAACGCCGACTGCATTCTGGTGATGCGCGACGGGCAGATTATCGAGTGCGGCACGCACGACGAGCTGCTAGCGGCAGGCGGCTTCTACGCCGAACTCTACCGCAGCCAGTTTGCCCAGTAGGGGCCACCGATTAGCGGCAGATGGTTTACATCTGCGTTGTTAGTACTAAGATATTCATCTAATAAATTGCATTAGTGGCTTTAGTTTTGGGGGAAACGAGGCAACGTGACTATGACGTGCTCTCTGGTGGTTAACAGCAAGAGCGGTAATACCAGGATGGTTTCGGGCGCGATCAAGCGCGCTCTGCAGGCTGCGGGCGTTGAGTTTGTCCATGCCGCGGCGTTGAGCGACGATGCGGATGCAGATCAGGTTGCGCTCGAGGCGCAGGGCGCCTGCGCGGCCGACACGGTGCTCGTTGGTTTTTGGTGCGACAAGGGCGCGTGCACGCCTTCGGTCGCGGCGTTGCTCTCCGCCTTGCACGGCAAGCGCGTCTTCCTGTTTGGCACCTGCGGTTTTGGCGCCGACCAGAGCTATTATCAGCAGATTATCAATCGCGTGACCTCCAATTTGGCCGAGGATGCCGAGCTTGTGGGTTGGGCAATGTGCCAGGGCAAGATGGGTCCCGCGGTCAAGCAGCGCTACGAGGCCATGCTCGAGCAAGATCCCGACAACGCCCGCGCTAAGTTGCTGCTCGACAACTGGGTTGCCGCAAAGGATCACCCCACCAAGGATGATCTGGACAACATGGCGGCGGCGGCCAAGAAGGCCGTGCTGGGCGAGTAGCTCCCATCGCTGACGGCGGTCGGTCCATCTTTCTAAATGAAACGTCCTCCCGGGCGTCGGGGCACGAAGTTCCCTGCTCTACAGTCCTGCGCAAGACGAAGGCCACATTAAGTGGCCTTCTTTGCGTGCGGAACTCGCGATGAACTTCGTGCCCCGCCGCCCGGGAGGACGCCTCTTTATTGATGGGAGGCCTGATAGGTCGATGGTTCCGTGCCCGGATGCGTCCAAAGTGGGACGGGCTTTCCGGATGGGCAGGCTTTCGAAAAATGCGTCCCGGAATTTGCCTTTGGAATGGGACGTAGTTTCCCGTTGAGGTGCTTTGCGGAAAGTGCATCCCACTCTGGGCGGTCGAAGTGGGACACACTTTCCCAAAGGCGCTCCAACGGGAAATTGCGTCCCATTATTCGGTCAAGAAACGGGATGCATTTTCCCAATGAGAGCAAAACCGGAAAATGCATCCTACAATCAGCCCTCAAAGTGGGACGCCGTTTCCCAATGAGGCTCAAGCGGAAAATGCATCCCGGAATTTGCGCTCAAAGTGGGATGCGGTTTCCGGTTGAGGGTCTAAGGGGAAAGTGCGTCCCAGAATCGACGCTTGAAATGGGATGCAGTTTCCCGATGAGGCACTCGATGGAAAATACATCCCAGAAATGGCCTTTGAGCTGGGATAAGATTTCCGCGGCATCTCGGATTCTCAAAAATGAGACACGCCGTTGGCGAAAATGAGACACGTGATATCGGGCATCGGATGTATCATTTGCAAAAATGAGTCCACTCCACTCGAATAAAGCGAGGTCCCTCATGTACGTTCCACACCCCCGTATCCGTAGGCTGTCGAAAATCCCGCTTGTTGGGACGGCGGCGCTTGCTGCGTTGATCGCCACGAGCGTCGCCTGCTTCACGGCCACGTCCCAGGTTGCCCAGGCGGCAGACGCGCCCGCAATCACCGATATGACCGAGCAGGATTATCAAGCCCTGGGTCTGGGCACGAGCGAGGACATTCCGGCCGATACCGTTGGCCCCTATTCCACTGATACCCCCACGACGTTTGCCACGCGCAGCGAGGTCTATATGGCAGCTAACGGTAGCCATGGCAATCGCTACACTCTGCGCGACAAGCTCGAGAACGTCGAGCGCGGTGACATTGGCGGCAGCAGCAAACTCTTCGATGGCTATGGAAGTGTGTGGGGCGCCGCAAAGTTCTGGCAAAACGTCAACAACTTCGATACGAACAGCGATCTCTACAAGCATAGCGACTACGGTGGCGGCACCTGGTCGTACCTAAGCAACAATGAGTCCTCAACAGTACTCGCCAACGACAACAACGGTTTCTCGGGCATTCACGCCACGAGTGTTGAGTTCTGCAGCGACGCCAGCACGGGCAAAAAGAGCCGCGTTGCCGAGCTCCGTGCCTACGGCGACAGTTCCTCCACGACGATTGACGGCAAGTCATACGCCGGAAAGGTTGAGCTGGTCCTCTACTCGTTTAGCAACGGGCGTACGCGCACTCTCGACACACACCTGCCGGTGACGGTCAACACTAATATGATGTACGAAGGCCGTTTTAAGTACCTGGATGCCGGTTACCTGCAAGAGCACGACGCCGTCTTTGATGTCGAGGCGGGCGATGTCGATGGCGACGGCGTCGACGAGCTTTTTGTCTACGCGGGCTGCTATGTCGACGAGAACGGCGTGCGCAAGGCTGTAGTCGACATGTATGACTTGGAGGGCGGCAACTGGAAGCAAAGCGTCGTCAAGATCGATGCCGGTAACGCCGCGGACTACACCACGCACAACAAGGGCGGGAACGACTCCTGGACGCAGCTTCAGTCAGCTCCTGTCGTTTCGCTAGCGGCCGGCGACCTCGATCGCGATTTTTGCGATGACCTCGCCATCGTGGTCTCGGCACCCTACGGCAAGAAGAATATTGATAAGTCGACGCATTGCGAGCTGTTTTCGTGGGATGCATCCAAGGGTGCGCTCGTCCATGTCGATGCTCTGGGCGACGCGGGCGCAATCTCCCTCTCCGCGAACGGCAAGACCATGGTCGCTGCGAATGCGACGTTCGGCACGTTTGCCGCCTACGATGAAGAAGGAAAGAAGACGGGTGAAACCGTCACGGGCCTTATTCTTGCGGGCTATGACTGGCAACGCAGTGCTTTTGATTACGGCGCTTCTGACGGCAGCAAGGGGCTGTACGGCGCGCTGTACCGCTACGCGTATTTTGACTCGGAGTCTGGCGAGTTCAAGCTTTCCGATTGTAAGGAATACAGAGACGGGCTCCTCGCCTCCTATGGGCTGATGCATGTGCCCAACAGCGCATGGAAGGATAGCGCTCAGGATAAGCGCTATCCGTGCACCTTGGCGCCTATTGCCCTTGCCACTGCCAACCTTGACGGCCTGTCCGAGCAGCTGGCGGTCGACGAGGTGCTCGTGGGCGGCGATGTGTTCCGCGACTTTGCCTGCAACACGGCACAGAGCGGGGCTCAGGGCTTGGGGTCCATGGTCGGAACCATGAGCATGAGCGGTCAGCAATACAACAGCAGCAACAAGCATGACCACAAGGGTATAGAGCAGGTGTGGATCAGCGACGTCAAGGCGGGCAGCGTCTCGGGTTCGGACCGCTATAACGAGAGCTTTATCGCCGTGGTGGGCAAGCACCGCGACGAGGACCTGCGCAAGAACGATGACTACTATTGGATGACCGCCTCGCATTTTTCGCTCGACGAGAACGGAAAGGTGCGCCGCGGCGAGGAGCAGGTGATTAGCGAGAGCAACCGTCGCGGCACTACCTACGGCACATTTATCTCGCTCGCGCTGCCCGATGTCGACAACGACAGCGTCAAGATCACGTACAAGGACCGCTACAAGGTCTATACCAACCCGCGCGTGCTTGCCGTGCTGCAGGATGCGCCCTATGTTGAGGATCTGGAGCAGGCATACGGCTATCTGGTGTTGGGCGGCACGTCATACGGAGAGGAAAAGGGCACGGGGACATCCCAGGGCTATACCATTGGCGCCGAGTTGGGCGTTGCCGTCGAGGTGCAGACCGGTCCGCCCCTGGTCGCGATGAATGCTTCAGTCGATTTTGCCGCCGAGGGATGCTATGACTACCGGAGCGAGCGCACGGTCAGCGCAAGCGTAAGCTATGAGTCGCATGCCGGCGAGGGTGACAAGGCCGTGCTCTACACGATTCCGATGGTCTATTACGAGTATGAGATCGAAAATGAGGAAACTGGTGGCAAGGGCGTGATGGCGGCGCCCGTGTCGCTCGGCGCGCAGACCTCGGTCGTTAATGTCGAGGCCTATGACCGCATTGCCAAACAGCACAATATGACGCCGCTCAGCTACTTTTTGACCAACCGGTCGGGAGAACCCGGAACCTATCAAACGACGCTCAACGGCGAGACTCCCGTTGGGGATTCCTTTGGCCTGGGCAAGCCTGGCGTAACGCGCGCCTACACGCACGATGGGTTTAACGGCGCCGCCGCGCAGTCGGGGGCGAGCATTGAGCAGACCATCGAAGTCGAGGAGGGCAAGGAGCAGGAGCTCGAGCTCGGCTTGACGCTGAACGGCAGCGTTGTCATGGGCGCGAAGCTCGCAAAGCACGAGTTGTTTGGCGGCCTGTGCTTTGGTGCCAACGCCGGCTTTACTACGGGTAACTCCTCGAGTGAATCGACCGAATACGGCGGCACCGTCGACAACCTGCCCGAGGCCGCGCAGGGCAAGTACGGTTTTGTGTGGCGTCTGGGCGTCAACGCGGTGGATGTCGACAAGTTCGAGGCAGACTCGGGCGACAAGCTCGGCACCAAGGACACCGACCAGTTCTGGATCGTGGGCTATGACGTTAAGGACGTCGAGATGCCCGACGCGCCGGCCGTGACGGGCTTTACGGCAAACGCCGTCGATTCGACCAGCGTTACGTTTAGCTGGGACGATGTACTCGCAAACAAGAGTGGCTTTAGCTACGGCGTGGGCATGCTGCAGAGCAATGCGGCGGATGCGGTCGTCAATAGCTGGAAGATTGCCGACAACACGCAGACCTCGCTCAAGTGGGATGGGCTGCAGCCCAATACGGAGTATCGATTCGCCATCGCCGCCGTTAAGAACGGATCCACGACCGAAACAGGTATTCGCTCGGCAATCATCACGGTCAAGACCATGCCCGATGGCATGACGATGACCGTGAGCGGACCTGCGGCGGATGCTGCGGAGGGGTCGGATCTTGGATACGACTCTTCGGTTGAGCGCGCGGCGGGAAGCCACCTGACGCTCTCGGCGATTGGCCATGTGAAGCAACTCGGTGCCGACGATAGCGAAACAGGGCTGGCACCGACCTATATGTGGTACCGCAAGGGCCGCGGCGAGACAGAGTTTAAGCTCGTGGGTGCCGATGGCAACCTCGCGGCTGGAACGGCCTCAAAGCTCGAGATTGACCTGACCGCAGACGATGACGGTGCGCAGTATTACTGCCACGTGGGATACAACGACGTGGGCCTCGACACCGGCACGACGCTCGTGAATATCGAGGCCGAGGAGACGGCGCCCACAACGGTGAACGCCACCCCGATCCGCACGCGCCGCCTGTTCTCACAGGCAAGTGCGGGCGCCAAGAAGTTCCTGGACCATACGCTGGTAAACACCGCCGGCCCAACCGATTCCGAAGGCTCAAAGGACCCCGAGACTCCTGAGACCCCGACGAACCCGGACAAGCCCAAGTCCGACAACGGAGCTAAGACCGACACCAAGGTCAAGACTACGACCACAGCGAAGAACCTCGCAAACACCGGCGACCAAACATTCGCCCTAGTCGCCACCGCAGCAGCAGCGGGAGCAACGCTCGTAGTGATAGCCCTCATCATGCTGATCAAGCGCCGCAAGACCCACTAGTAGCCAGTCGAACATATCGACAACCCAAAAACCCGGGTAGCCAAAAAACAGGCCACCCGGGTTTTCTGTTGAGTGGAGACTCCGCAAGCGGAAACTGCATCCCACAATTAGCGCCCGGAACGGGACACATTTTCCGTCAAGCCCTCATCCGGAAAATCCATCCCAGTTTGAGCGCCCAGACCGGGACGCACTTTCCCAATCGGGTCCCAAGCGGAAACTGCATCCCATTCCAGACAAGAATTCCGGGACACACTTTCCGCAAACAAAGAAGGCCACATAACGTGGCCTTCAACTTATATATGTTCGGCGATACACCCAAGACAAGCCACGCCCCAACATCAGGGCGTCTGTCCAGGCGGAGGCATATAAGGTTCATCGCGAGTTCCGCACGCAAAGAAGGCCACTTAATGTGGCCTTCGTCTTGCGCAGGACTGTCCGAGCAGGGAACCTTATATGCCTCCGCCTGGACAGACGTTTCAGTTGTGGCTCAGCAGCTAGCAGCTACTTAATCTTGGTCGTACCCGGCGCCAGGTTGGGGTCGGTCTCGTTGGCCTCGGTCTGGAAGTGCTCGGTGTACACGTTCTTGCCGTCGCGGAACATCTCGTAGTATTGCATCTTGGCGTAATCCTCGCGCGCTTTGGTGGCGGCTGCGGCAGCAGCGTCGTCACCGGTGACGTTGGAGGAGAGCGCCCAGCGCAGGCTGGCGTCCTCGTAGCCCACGGAGTTGATAGCGGGCAGCGACTTACGCAGCGTCATGTGCGCTTTCTGGTAGTCGGTCAGCGGTGCGCCGATCAGCTGCATCAGCTGGGTAGACAGGTAGTTAGTGGACAGGTCGTCGACCTCGCTCGTCTGGTCGCAGCCGGCAACGTCGTAGTTGGCCCAGATGATGTAGTCGGTCTGCCACAGGCGCTCCTGATGCGTGGCGTCGTCCTCGCCGGTAAACCACTTGTCGTTGAACTTGGACGGGAAGAACGGCTGGTGGTCGCCCCAGAACACCACGACCACCTTACGGTCGAGCTTGCTCAGGGCGTTGAGGAAGTAGCGAAGCGCCTGGTCGGACTGCTCGATGCACGAGACATACTCGTCGACATCGGAGAGCGTGCCGTCCTCGACGGTCTTGGCGTCCAGGTCGGTCGTGTCGATATTCAGGTGCATCTGCTTGTCGACCGGCAGCAGACCCGTGTCGTAGCCCGAGTGGTTTTGCATGGTCACGTCGAAGATAAACTGCGGATCGGCGTTCTGGTCGAGCAGCTCAAGAATCTTGTCGTAGGTAGCCTGGTCGGTCACCATGCCGCGCAGGGTATCGGCGCCCTGGAAATCGTTGATGGACAGGAACTGGTCAAAACCAAAGTCCTTGTAGACGTTCTCGCGGTTCCAGTTGGTGGCGTGGTTGGGGTGCATAGCCGTGGTGGAATATCCGAGCGACTTGAACTGCTCTGCCAGGTTCCCGGTCGTTTCCATGTTGTAGATGGTGTAGGGGTACACGCCCGAGCCCAGGTTGGCCATGGAGTTGCCGGTCATAAACTCAAACTCGGTATTGGCGGTGCCACCGCCGTAGGCACTCACGTAGAGCTTACCGCGGCTGAGGCAGTTGGACAGGTTCTTAAAGTACTGCGGGCCCTCGTAGCCGGCGCGCATGTTCTGATAGATCGACAGATCCGAGAAGGTCTCGTTCATGATGGCGATGACCGTGGGCTTCTCGCTGTCGAACTGCTCCTTTGCGGCGGTGCGCTCGTCACTCTTGGCTGCGTCGGACTTGTCGTAGGCCTTGGCGTACTTTTTGAGCGTAGCCTTGGCATCGTCGACGGAGTAGTCGGCGGGTTTGGGCGGCTTGATGGACTGCGCTGCACTAATAAAGGCGGGCAGGTAGCCCTCGCGCCAGTAGCTCTCGAGCGGGCGCCAGGTATAGACGGTGATGCCGAGGGTGTTGTAGTAGTCGATGAGCGTGACGTGCGCGGTCACGCCGCCCAAGCACAGCGCGGCGACGAGCAGATTGGTGAGCAGCATGCGCTTGGCGTTGGCGGCGCCCTTCTGACGGTGCGGTGCCACCAGGCCGGCGTACTCGCACAGCAGCATAGCGATGGCGGTAAAGCCCATGGACAGCACGCAGAACAGCGAGATGGAGAAGGTGTAGCCGGTGCCGGCGACCGCGGCGGCGGTGGAGATGGCCGAAAGGTCGCCCGGCTGGATGGGCATGGATTTAAACGTGATGACGAAGAACTCGGCAATGCCCAGGACAAAGAGGGCAAAGGCCAGGACCGCGGGAGCTGCACCGTGGCGCTGGAACAGGAAGAACAGGCCGACCATGAGCGTGGTGATGATGGCCCACTCGAGCAGGATGCACAGGGGGTAGACCCAGGTAAAGTCGTGGTTGGACGAGACCTCCATGCCAAGCAGCGCAAAGACGCCGGCGAGCAGCAGGCACAGGACGGCGGCGACGAGCGGTTTGCCCACAAAGGCGTCGCGCAAACGAGCGAGCTTGCCGGTGGGGGCGGGCGCATCGGCCGAGGCGAACGCAAAGACGCGCGGGGCGATGCGGTCGCGGGCGATACTGGCCCAGGCGCAGCCGGTGAGGATGGCATTGGTCAGGATGAGCATCACAAAGGCGAGCGGCTCGTTTTGGGCGACGAGGCCAATGGCGCCCCAAATGGTCAAAAAGAGCTGGAACAGGCCGAAGGCGACGCTCCACCCAAGAGCGCTTTTGGCAACGGTGCCCGACTGAGCGCGAATGGCCTTGGCCTCGCGCAAGACAAGGTAGACGGTCGCCGCAAGACCGACGAGCGAGATGGCGGCAGCGAACATGCTGAGACTCCTCACAAACTTAGAACCTACGAAAGCGGGGGTTTACCCGATTGTTACCAAGATATGCGCAGCATTTGAGGGTTGCGCACAACAACCAGCCATAATAACGCGCACGTGTGGCGGTGTGGCGTAATGTAGTGGCGACCTGCGCGATAATGGACGGGAATTACACGGAAACGTAAAGGCTTCTTAAAGAATTAGCGAGGATGAGGCGATGAACGAGCAGGTTTGCACCAAGGCTGTGGATACGTGTGGCTATCCGGTCGAGACCACGGGCAATGCGGTGCTGGACACGTTGGAGCACCGTTCCTCAACGCGTGCCTTCGCGCGTGATGACGACGACCGTCCCGTGGCGGTGACCGACGAGCAGCGGGCGGCAATTTTGCATGCGGCGAGTCGCGCGCCGTCGGCGGGCGCCATGATGATGTATTCCATCGTGAGCATTCGCGAGCAGGCTACGCTGGACCGCCTGGCCGACCTGTGCGACCACCAGCCCATGATCGCCAAGGCGCCCTGGGCACTAATATTTGTGGTCGATTATGCCAAGTGGATCGATCTGTTTGAGCACGTGGGCTGCTTTGAGCCCGAATTTGTCGAGCGCACGGGTAAGGCGCCCCGCCGCGCGCCGGGTTTGGGCGACTTTGCCATCGCGGCCCAGGACGCCGTGATCGCCGCGCAAAACGCCGTGGTTGCCGCCGAGGCTCTGGGTCTGGGGAGCTGCTATATCGGTGATATCGTCGAGAATGCCGAGGAAGTTGCCGGGCTGCTGGACTTGCCGCCCTATACCATGCCGCTGTCGATGCTCATCATCGGCACGCCCCGTAAGGAGCGCCCGGCAATCGCGCATCCCGTGGTGAACCTGGTGCACGAGGAGCGCTACTGCCGCGCCGATGCTGCGACCATGGACGCGCAGGTGGCCGAGATGGACGCGATGTTTCGCCCGCATGCCCGCGAGGTGGGCGAGCGCGTGGTGGATATCTACACCCGCAAACACACTAGTCCCTTTATGGCCGAGATGAGCCGCTCCATGGAGTGGTGGTTCAAAAACTGGCTCGGAAAATGACAGATGAGGCAAAGGGACAGTCCCTTTGTTACATTCCATATCGCCGTGGTGGCCTAAAGGCCGTATAAATGTTTATCTAGCTGGGAAAACGGTGCCGTGCAAGTGCAGGCCGATTACCTATAATTCCTTCGAACATTAAAGTTGGGAGGAAACCGGCTTATGGAACAAAAGGCCAAGGAGGCAGCCTCGCACGCTGCGATTCCTGTGAGCATCTCGGCGATGCTCGTCACGCTGGGCGTGGTGTACGGCGATATCGGCACCAGTCCTATGTATGTAACCAAGGCGCTCGTTGCCGGCAACGGCGGCATCGGAAGCGTCACGGAGGAGTTCGTGCTCGGCGCGCTCTCCCTTGTCGTGTGGACGGTCACGTTGCTGACCACCATCAAGTATGTGCTCATCTCGCTGCGCGCCGATAACCATGGTGAGGGCGGCATCTTTGCCCTGTACAGCCTGGTCAAGCGCTGCGGCAAGTGGCTTATCATCCCCGCCATGCTGGGTGGCGCCGCGCTGCTCGCCGACGGCATCCTGACGCCGGCCGTTACCGTTACCACGGCCATCGAGGGCCTGCGCACCATCCCGGCGGTCCATGCCGTGCTGGGCGATGACCAGGGCCGCGTCGTCGCCATTACGCTCGCCATCATCATCGTGCTCTTCTTGGTACAGCGCATCGGTACGGCCAAGATCGGTCACGCCTTTGGCCCCATCATGACGCTGTGGTTCCTGTTCCTGGGCGGCACGGGTCTGTTCTTTGTCTTCCAGCACCCCGCCGTGCTGCTGTGCCTCAACCCGGTGCGCGGCATCGCCTTTTTGCTGAGCCCCAACAACCACGCGGGCATCATGATTCTGGGCAGCTGCTTCCTCGCCACCACCGGTGCCGAGGCGCTCTACTCCGACATGGGCCACGTCGGCCGCGGCAACATCTACGCTACCTGGCCGTTCGTTAAGTGCTGCCTGCTGCTTTCCTATATGGGCCAGGGCGCTTGGCTTATGAACAACGCTGCCAACCCCGAGCTCATGGGCATTGCCGACCTCAACCCGTTCTACCAGATGCTCGCCCCGGGCCTGCGCCCGTTTGCCGTCGGCCTTTCCACCGTCGCGGCCATCATTGCCTCGCAGGCGCTCATCACCGGCGCATTCTCGCTGGTGTCCGAGGCCAGCCGTCTGGATCTCATGCCGCACATGCAGGTCTTCTACCCTGCCGAGACCAAGGGCCAGCTCTACATCCCCATGGTCAACAACGTCATGCTTGTCGGCTGCGTCATCGTGGTGCTGCTGTTCCAGAACTCGGCGCATATGGAAGCCGCCTACGGCCTTGCCATTACGCTGACTATGATGTGCACCACGCTGCTGCTCTTCTTCTACCTGCACGAGGAGCGCAAGCTCAAGGTTGCTCCGTGGATCTTCGCGGCCTTCTTCCTTTTGCTTGAAGGCTTCTTCTTCGTGAGCTCGCTCACCAAGTTCTTCCACGGCGGCTACTTCACCATCCTTATGGCTGCACTCATCATGGGCATTATGGTGTGCTGGTACAACGGCACGGCGGTCGAGCAGCGCCAGTTTACGCTGCTGCCGCTGCGCAGCTACCTGCCGCAGCTCAAGCGCCTGCGCGACGACGACCGTTACGAGCGCATGAGCGACAACGTCGTGTACCTGACCAAGGACACCCATACCGACTACATCGACCGCGATATCGTCTATTCGATCTTGGACAAGCATCCCAAGCGCGCCCGCGCCTGGTGGTTTGTGAATGTCGAGACCATGGACGAACCGCATACCTTTGCCTATTCGGTCGAGACGTTCGGCACCGACTACGTGTTCCGCGTGCATCTGTACCTGGGCTACAAGATTAACCAGCGCGTCAATGCCTATCTGCGTCAGGTCGTTCAGGACCTGGCTGCCACCGGCGAGCTGCCGGCGCAGACGCATGACTACTCGGTCTACAAGGATCCGGGCAACATCGGTACGTTCAAGTTCGTCCTGATTCGTAAGCTTCTGGCGCCCGAAAGCGATGTGGAGCCGAGCGAGCGTACGGCCATCACGCTCAAGTACATCATCCGCCGTGCCGCCGGCACGCCCGCACGCTGGTACGGCCTGGAGAACTCCAACGTGAGCTTTGAGTACGTGCCGCTGTTCACCAAGTTCAAGGCTGTGAATAAGATGCAGCGCCTGGCCCCCAACGAGCGGCCGTAGTCGACGCTTGAGGTTTGCCTGCGAACGGGCGGGTTTGTATTGACGGGGATTGAGTCCTGGGAGGAAACCATGGATGCAAAGGTGCTTGACGGTTGCGATTTTGCGACCGAGCTGGTGCGTGAGGCGCGCGTCGACGCCGCCGAAGATCGGTTCTTTACGAATCGCGCCAACATGGACATGGCCGACCGCGTGATCTCGATCGTGGCACTGGTATTTGGAGCGGTGTGCGTGTGCGCACTGCTCGCGCACGTGCTGTTTGTCTAACGACTGCAGGTTGCAAAGGCTATACACTTGGAACCACCACAAGGGAAACCACCACAAAGGTGCCTGTCCCCTTTGTGGTGGTTTTTGTTTTTGAGAGAGGGGTGGGGCGCTGATGGACGTCCGTACGGACGGCGATATTGCCGATAGCTTTTGGTGGCGGCGCACAACGCTGACGCGCCGCGGCCCTCTGTATGACGCCTGCGTATCGGTGGGGCTGCTGGTCGCGGCGACGATTGTGGGCGCGCTGCTCGACCATCCGGGTCTCGCGCCGAGCATCATGATCGTCTATGTGTTCGCCGTTCAGCTGTGCGCATTCTTTACCTGGAGTCGCCTGTATTGCCTGTTGAGCTCGGCTGCCGCCGTGGCGCTCTACAACTTCTTGTTTATCGACCCGCGCTACTCGCTGTCGCTTATCGACCGCGTCTATCCCGGCATGTTCTTCATCATGTTCGTGGTCTCGCTTGTGTCGAGCTCGATTGCGTTGGCCCTGCGCCGTGCCCTGGCACAGGCTGCCGCCAGCGACCGCCGCACGCATATGGTGCTCGAGACCAACCGCATGTTGCAGCGCTGCGCCGACGAACAGCAGATTGTTCACGCTATGGCCACGCAGCTGGCGCGTCTTTCGGGCCGTCCGGTCGTGTGGTACGGCGCCGACGCCGAGGGCGATGACCTGCTGCCGCGTGCGACATACACGGCCGTGGGCGATGCCGCGCCGGTGCACGAGCTGGCGCCGCAGATGCCGCCGCGGCTCTCGGCGTCCGCCTATGTGGGTACGCCGCTCGATGCCACCTATGGCGGCTCGGCGTTTTATGGCATCTACCTGACGGTTCGCACGGGCGACGGCTTCGTGCGCTCGGGCGACCCCGCCTCGGTGGTGGGCGTGCTGGCTATCGTTGCCGAGCCCGACGTGCTGACGCATGAGGAGCGGACACTTGCCGATGCCATCGTGAGCGAAGGCGAGCTGGCACTCGATCGCGCCCGCGCCATGGAGGCCCGCGAGGAGGCGGCGGTGCTCGCCAAAAACGAGCAGCTGCGCGCCAACCTGCTGCGTTCCATCTCGCACGACCTGCGCACGCCGCTCACCAGTATTTCGGGCAATGCCGATGTGCTGCTCGACCAGGGCTCGACCGGCACCGCCGTGCTCGACGCCCAGACGCGCCGCGGCCTGCTCCTGTCCATTCGCTCGGATGCGCAATGGCTCAACGCTACCGTCGAGAACCTGCTCGCCATCACCAAGCTCGAGGGCGGCGGCATGCATCTGTCGACTACGCTCGAGCTCATGGATGATATCGTCGAGGAGGCGCTGCGCCACGTAAGTCCGGCCGTGCGCGAGCACGACCTTAAGGTGGTGGCGTGCGATGAGCCGGCGCTCGTCAACGTCGACGCGCGCCTGATGGTGCAGCTGGTGGTCAATCTGGTGAACAATGCCATCACCTATACGCCCGCAGGCTCGCATATCGTGATTTCGATTGGCGTCGATGATGGACGCGTGGCGTGCTCGGTGGCCGATGACGGCCCGGGCATTGCGCCCGAGGACCGCGAGCGGATCTTTGAGTCGTTCTACACCGCCAACCACGGTTTGGCCGACGGCCACCGCAGCGTGGGCCTGGGACTTTCGCTCTGCCGCTCCATTGCGTTAGCGCATGGCGGTAGCATAGAGGTTGCCGCGGCGGACCCGCACGGCTCGGTCTTTACGATTGAGCTTCCCGTCGCCGACGTTTCGTTTGATAAGGAGTAGCGCCGTGCCGAACTCTGCCGTAAAACCGCTCATCTTGGTCGTTGAGGACGACCCCGCCGTTCGCAACTTAATCGTTGCCGCGCTCGAGGCGCACGGCTTGCGTCATATGGCCGTGGAGACCGCCCATGCCGCCATCGCCGCCGCCTCATCGCAGACGCCGAGCATTGTGCTGCTCGATTTGGGCCTGCCCGATATGGACGGCGTCAAGGTGGTGGAGTCGGTGCGCACATGGTCGGGCATGCCGATCATTGTGGTCTCGGCGCGCAGCGAGGATGCGGACAAGATCCGTGCGCTCGATGCTGGCGCCGACGACTACCTGACCAAGCCGTTTTCGGTCGAGGAGCTGCTCGCGCGCATTCGCACGACGCTCAGGCGTCTTTCGTATGCGCAAACGGGCGGCGTTGCCTCCGAGGGCTCGTTCGATACCGGCGAGTTGCATATCGATTTTGATGCCGGCATCGCCATGATGGATGGCGAGGAGCTGCATCTGACGCCGATCGAGTACAAGCTCCTGTGCCTGCTGGCGCACAACGCCGACAAGGTGCTGACGCACCAGTTTATCCTGCACGAGATTTGGGGCACGGCAACTAAGAGCGACCTGGCGAGCCTGCGTGTCTTTATGGGCACGCTGCGCAAGAAGATCGAGTCCGACCCCGCACATCCGCACTACATCCAAACCCACGTAGGCATTGGCTACCGACTGGTCACCCAAGGCTAGATCGCCAACCACCATCCCAATATGAGTTGCGGTGAAATAGTTCCTGTTTGGGCCTTTACCAGGCTTTTTAGGAACTATTCCACCGCAACTTTGTTATTTGCCCTTGGGCTTGCTGGCGTAGAACTTCTTCTTTTTGGGCTTGCCGGCGGGGGAGGGCTTGCCGTCGCCGCGTGGACCTCGGTCTCCTGCCTGCGCGTGCGCGGGCGCTGCCGCGCGAGGCTTGCGGGCCTCGGGGTTGCGCAGCTCCTCGGTTCGCTCGGCAATCTCCTCGGCGCTAAAGCCGACCTCGGCCATGGCATCTTCGATGGGCAGGCGGCGCACGATATAGCAGTGGTGCACCTTCTGGTTGCGCGCGAAATCCTCGGGGATGGTCTGTGCCGTAATGTCCTCCAGCACGACGCCCGCTCGTGCGAGCTTGCGCGTCTCGGGGCGGAAGCCGCGCAGGTTGCAGCTAAAGATGGCGTGCCCGCCCTGTGCGAGCAGGCGCGACACGCCGGCCAAAAGCTCAACATGGTCGCGCTGGACATCCCAGGTACGGCGGCCCATCTTGGACGAGTTCGAGAACGTGGGCGGGTCGACAAAGATCAGGTCCCAGCGGTTGCGCGTCTGGCGCTGGTCGCGAATCCAGGCGAGCACGTCATCGCGCACAAAGTGATGCTGCGGGCCAACAAAGCCGTTCTGGCGCATATTGCGCTCGGCCCAGTCCAGGTAGGTGTTCGAGAGGTCGACCGTCACGGTCTCCTCGACGCCGCCATCGGCCGCGTAGCAGGTGGCGGTGCCGGTGTAGGCAAACAGGTTGAGGAAGCGGCGCGCCTGCTTGGCGTGCTCACGCACCAGGTTGCGGGTGACGCGGTGATCCAGGAAGATGCCTACATCCAGATAGTCGTCAAAGTTGACGGCAAAGGTAAGGCCGCCCTCTTCGATGAGCGGCAGACGGCGACGTGCGATGTTAGCGCGCTCGCTCGAGCCGCCCTTGCCGGCGCCCTGTTTGCCGTACTGCGAGCCGCCGCGCGAACGCATGCGGGCCTTGGCGTGCACATGCTCGGCCGGAACATCCAGGATGCGCGGCGCGATGGCCAGAATGTCGAGCATACGGGCCTGGGCCAGTGCGGGGTCGATGGTCTTAGGCGCGGCGTACTCGGCGATGACGAGCCAGCGGCCCGGCGTCTGCGGGCAGCCCTCGTACAGGTCAATGGCGGCGGAGTAATCGGGCAGGTCGGCATCGTAGACGCGGTAGCAGCTCACGCCCTCGTGTTTGGCCCACTTGCGACGCAGGCGTGCGTTCTTGCGCAGGCGGTTGGCGAACTGCTCGGACTCCGGGATGAGCACGGGCAGCGGCTTGCCGTCGCCCAGGTCGAGTGCGGCGGCAGGCTCGGGCATGGGGGTGTCGGCGGCTTTGTCGTTGACTTCGTTGGCATCCGCAACCTCGGCCTCGGCATCCGCACTGGTCGAAGCCTCAAACGCCGCGGCGGCGTGGTCGAGCGAAGGCCAGACTTCGACGGTCGCTTCCTCGTTGTTGGGCATGACGGCGATCGAGCGCTCGGGCTCGGCGTGGAGCGCGCGGGCCAGCAATCCGTCGCGGGTGAGCGCGGCGACCGGCGCCGCGGCAAGCTCGGGCGCGCGGCGCAGCTCACCGATCAGCGTCATGGCGTCATGCATGAGCGAAAGCGGGGTTTCGGTGGTGTCTGCGACCACGGCGGCACCGGCGACGGCGCCCGCGTGGTCCAGCACGGCGGCGGACTTGGCGGCGCAAAAATCGACAAAGCGCTTGTAGCCGGCGCACTTGACCATGCGCTCAGCGGTCTTGCGGGCGGCGGGGTCAACATCCGCGGCAACGATGCGTGCCTGGCGCTCGCGTGCTGCCGCCTCGCGCTCGCGTGCCTCGGCAAGAAACTGCTCCCACAGGGCGGCGTCGTGCAGCTGCCAGCCCTCAAAGCCCCAGCGCTCGCGTGCGGCGCCCGGGGCGCGGTCGGTCAGAATATTCACGGCCTCCAACAACAGACCGCCGCCGGCGCACGAGGCGTCGATCAGCGTAGGAAGGGCTTCGTCCTCGTAATCGTCGGCCGTTAGCTCGCGCTCGCACAGTGCGGTCCAGCCGACCTGTGCGAGCACCAAGGCGGCGTAGTCGGGGCGCAGCACGTGAGTGCCCTCGCCGGCGCGGGTCGCGGCGGGCGGCAGGCGCTTGAACAGCGGGTCGCCCGAAAGGTCCAGGCTTATGCTCGCGCGGCGCTGACGTAGCGAAAGTAGCAGGTGAACGTCGGGATCGGCGGCGTCGACATCGGCGCGACGCCCTGTGGTCTCGGCCAGACGGTCGCACAGCGCGTCCTTGGCGCGCAGGGCCGAGAAGCGCGTGTTGCGCAGCTGCTCGGTCACGCCGCGGGCGGTAATGGCGATGGTGGCGCCGGGGCGGATGATGGTCTCCCAAGCGATGTCGTAAACGCCGTCGTACAGCCCATCGGCATCCTGCGCCTCAAAGCGCCCAAGCACCACAAACACGCGGCTCGCCAGGCGCGACCACAGGCACGCGCGGTAGCCTTGCTCAAGCTCGCCCTCAAACGTAGCGCGGCCCTTTAGGCGGCGGACATGCGAAAGCCCGAGGCGTTTAAGCTCATCGGCGAGTGCGGACTCAAAGCCCTCGGGGCAGCTTGCGTAAAATTCCATGGGTGACCTCTCTGGTTGCGTCGCTCCATTATATGATGGATGCTTCGTTTGCTCTCGCCCCGAAAGGAACCCATATGATTGATGCGTGCCCCGAATCCGCTGTGCTCTTTTTTGACGTGGACGGTACGCTGACGTCGTTCGATCCCGACGATATGACCGATAAGGACTTTTCGGCGGTTCGCCCCTCGCAGACGGTGGTTGAGGCGTTCCGTGCACTGCGCGATGCAGGGCACAAGGCATTTATCTGCACGGGCCGCCCCCTGTGGCTTATCGCCGATAGCCTGCGTGCGCTCGACCCCGCGGGCATCGTTGCCATGGCGGGAGCCACGCTCGAGGTCGAGGGACGCGTGGTACACGAGGACTGCTTTGGCGAGGACGTTATCGAGGAGCTTGCACGCCGTATGGTCGCGGCAGGGATTGAGGCCTTTTTCGAGACCAACGTGGCTACTTTTGCCCTGGAACCCGCGGGTGTTGAGCAGTCGTCTCTGATCGGCACTTCTGTGGCGCACAGCACCGAGGAGATGCGCGTCGACGGCAGTCTGCGCGTGGGCAAGGTAGGCCTCACTGCGCCCAGTTTGGCTCGCGTAGCCAACGATGACGGCTTTATCAATCGCGAGTTTGAGCTGTGCAATACCGGTGGTCAGAATCGCGAGCTGAGCCCCAAGGGCATTGACAAAGGCGTGGGCGTGGCGCGAGCGCTGGCGTATCTGGGCCGCGAGGGAAATGCGTGCACCTTTGGCTTCGGCGATTCGGGCAACGACCTGGGCATGCTCGCTGCCGTCGAGACGGCTGTCGCCATGGGCAACGCCATGCCCGAGGTCAAGGCGGTCGCCGACTACGTGACCGACGATGTCGCGCACGACGGTACCGTCACAGCGATGCAGCATTTCGGCCTCATCTAATGAATCCCGCGTTCTGACGTTTGCTCAAACTGCCACTCTTTGCTTTTGCATGCTCAATCGATTTATCAATCCAAACACTGAGATGTTTATACCGTTCGCCGAGAAGATAAAAACCCGCAGCTCACGCCTTGATAAACATAGGTAAAGTGTTTAGCAGTTTATCGGCCGTATGTTAACGAAAGGAATCAGGCAGATGGCAATCAAGGTGTTCGCTGACGGTGCAAACCTCGAGGGCATGCTCGACATGTACGAGAACGGCAACGTTCAGGGTTTCACGACCAACCCGTCCCTTATGAAGAAGGGCGGCGTGACGGATTACCGCGCGTTTGCCAAGGAGGTCCTGGCCCACATCACCGATGTGTCCGTGTCGTTTGAGGTCTTTGCCGATGACGTCGAGACCATGGAGGTCGAGGCGCGCGAGATCGCTACCTGGGCTGACAACGTTTACGTCAAGATTCCGTGCGTGACCACCAAGGGCGAGTCCACCGCCGAGCTGGTCCGCAAGCTTTCGGCCGACGGCATCAAGGTTAACGTCACCACCATCTTTACCCCCGAGCAGGTCGATGAGATGGTCGAGGCTGTTGATGCCGAGACGCCGTCCATCATCTCGCTTTTTGCCGGCCGCATTGCCGATACCGGCGTCGATCCCATTCCGTTTGTGACGGAGTCGGTCAAGAAGGCCGCCGCCAAGCCCAACTGCGAGGTCCTGTGGGCATCCACGCGCGAGCTCATCAATATTTACCAGGCCGAGGCCTGCGGTTGCCAGATCATCACGGTGCCCAACAGCATCCTGGCCAAGCGCAAGAACATCGGCCGCGACCCGTATGAGGTCTCGCTCGACACCGTGCGCGGCTTTGCCAAGGATATCGCGGCGCTCGGGTTCCATATCCTGCCGTAGGCAAAGGTACCCCCTCTCGCGACGTGCAAAATCGAGAGTATTCTGCAAGGTAAAGGCTTTTACCAGCCGGTTGAAGCACGGAACAGCCCCCGTTTTGGCTCTAAGGACGCTAAAACGGGGGCTGTTTTTGACTTTATCGCCTCTGCGGGCCTCTTTGGGACGGCTGGAACGGCGGAAATTGCAGAATACTCGCGATTTTGCACGTCGCTACAGGGGGGGGACCCTTGCATTAGCGGTTTACTCGCACCGCACCATGGGGAGTGGTGGCCGTATGGGGCGGGTACAAGTAATCGGGCAAGCCGGAGATCGCGAGATAGGGGAGGCAACCAAATTTCAGGTATCGGTCGAGCAGCTCGTCGGGCGGGGTAATTTCTTCCCTCCCAAAGACGGCATAACTGCAAGTTTTTCTCAGTGCGTGAGAAGAACTTGCAAAGTCTGCAAGTTCTTCTCATTCGATGGGAAAAACTTGCAAGTTGAACGACGGATGCGGTGGATATACATCGAAGGCACGGATAATTTTGTCAGCGTGAGTGGGGTGCGACGCGAGCGGGGGCGCGCCACTCGCACAGAAATTTTCTTCTCCGGGACATGTTGCGCAACAAGTTGGGTTGCCTTGGGTCTAGCCTTAACGTGCGAAAGGAAAACGAAAGGAAGGAGACCCCATGTTCTGTCCCAAATGCGGTGCCAAGAACGCCGACGCGGCCAAGTTCTGTGCGGCGTGCGGCAACCCGCTTCCCATGATGCCTGGTGAGCCCGCTCCCCCCCCTCGGGGAAATCCGGTAATCCGGCGGTAGCCTCGGGTGCGGAGCCTGTCCCGCAAAGTGCTGCTCCCGTGCCGGCTAAGATGCCGGGTACCAAGAAGAAGGTCCCGCTCATCATCGGTGCCGCGGCGGCGGTCGTCGTGGTCGCGCTGGTCGCCGTGATTCCGGGTCTCAACAAGAACTCTTTTGAGAATGGCCAAGCGAACGGAACGGTTGAGTCCGGTTCGTACGAGCGGAGTGCCAGCGCATCCGATGGCAAAGCTTCCAATAAGAATCCCTTTAAGGGCGTCCAGGTGGGCGACAAGGTTGAGTTCGGCTCCTATGAGCAGGACGGCGACACCTCAAATGGCGAGGAGCCCATAAAATGGCGTGTGCTCGCGGTCGAGGGTAGCCGGGCCCTGGTCGTGAGCGACAAGGCGCTTGATGCCCATGCGTTTAACTCAGATTATGACAAGGGCAACGAATGGGAGTCGTCGGATCTTAAGAACTGGCTTGAGAACGACTTTGCTACCCAAGCGTTCACTGACGATGAAGAGAAAATCATCGATGGCGCGCCCACGTTGCTTTCCCGAGATGAAGCGAACGAGTATTTCAAATCTGATGAAGATCGGATTTGCTGCCCTACTAAATGGGCTAAGAAGAATGGTGCAGGCGGATATAATGGTGACGGATGCTTCTGGTGGCTTCGCTCAGTGCCTGATGGTGGCACCGGTCATGGTGCGGATTTAGTGTACGACGTCGGTCGCTTGGGTCCTGGCGGCAACAGCGTTGACATTACGTCTAACGCCGTTCGCCCCGCTTTGTGGGTGAATCTGCAATAACCCGCAAAGCGGAACCGCGTCCACTGCCTGCGTATAAAGAGATGGGACAAACAAGTCTGACTTGTTTGTCCCATTTTTGCGTTCGGTCCAGGTGATCGCGTCGGAAATGTTGGTGTAAGCGCGCCGACGGCTGACCGCCAAACGCAA
>OLOI01001044.1_pt1 | contig 25343 bp, 29 predicted proteins | sample 1672131 | NCBI WGS metagenome assembly OLOI01 (sample SAMEA3136651, study PRJEB25190) | human gut metagenome
GGGGACTTCACAGGACTTAAAGGCAGTCAGCGAAGCCCTGTCCTATCTCCGGCAAGACCTACGAAGCATACCGCAAGTCCGGGTACAGCAAAAAGTTCTTTCTGTGGATTCGGTTTTCTGCGGTGCTTGAGTGGCAAGCAGATCAGGCGCCAGCTTCTGTCCAAGCTGTTTATATAGAATTCCTGCGCCGCCTAAAATGAGAGCAAACACAAGAATGAGAATCATTATTATCTTATTTTTATTCATAAACCCTCCTCAACTAAGCAGGCTGAGAAGCTGTCCCAGCGTTCCTGTTGCCATCAAAATACCCACCAATATCAGGAAACAGCCGCTGACAGTATTGATGATCCGGTAGTGTTTTTTGATCCAGTTGAAGGCTGACTTCAGATAGTCAATCAGAACAGCACTGAGAAGAAATGGAATTCCAAGTCCCAGCGAATAGCAAAGCAGCATCAGCATACCTTCGATTGCATGATTCTGCTGAGAGGCAAGCATCAAGGCAGAACCGAGGAATGCGCCCACGCAAGGTGTCCAGCCCAAGGAAAATATCATGCCAAAGAGCATAGCGGGGAAGAACCCCATCTCACGGCTGTTTACTGTTTTACTGCAGCCTCTGAACAAATTCATTTTGAAAACGCCAAGAAAATTGAGACCAAAAAGAATTACAATCAATCCGGAAATTAAATTCACTGCGCCTTTGTATTCTCGAAGGATACTGCCAATGGTGCCAGCCAATGCGCCCATTGCTACAAAGACTACAGTAAATCCACTAACAAATCCCAATGCTCCAGATAAGGTCTTTTTTGTACTGCGTTCTCCACCACCTGCAAAATAGGAGATATAGATGGGCAGCATGGGAAGCAGGCAGGGTGATATGAAGGTGATAATGCCCTCCAGGAAAGCTACTGCGTATTGCATGAGCCGCTGCACCCCTTTCCGAAAATACCGGAAAACAGCCAGCCGATAAAGCCCATATAGGCCATCGTGATGAACAGGTTAGAAGTCAGCGGACAAGCTCCGGTAGAGCATCCCACAAGGTAGTAATATGCAAGGCCAACCAATGCGCCGCCTACGATAAAAAGAACTGGCTTCAGCCATTTTTTAATTTTTTCTTTCATCTCACATTCCTCCTGCTAAATATTCTTCTGCATAGTGAACAGCAGTTGCCCCATCGGCTACAGCAGTCACGACCTGCCGTAATGCCTTTGTGCGGACATCCCCAACGGCGAACACACCGGGGATGTTGGTTCGGGTACTCTCATCTGCAATAATGTATCCAGCCGGATCAATCGTAATCTGATCTTTCACCAATTCGGTGGAAGGTTTTCTTCCGATGCTGACAAACACACCGTCGCAAGCAAGCGTGCTTTCCTCTCCGGTTTTCACATTCCGAGTCCGGATACCGGTCAGCTTTTCGTTATGGAGCAGTGTGACGATCTCACTGTCCCAGAGGAATTCTACATTTTCCGTTTTCATCAAAGGCTCATGGTAGATCTTTGTTGCTTTTAAGGTATCTCTCCGGTGAACGACGATGACTTTTTTGCAGATACGGGAGAGGATCAGCGCATCCGCCGCAGCGGTATTGCCACCTCCTGCGATGACAACCGTTTTGTTCCGATAGAACATTCCGTCACAGGCTGCGCAGTAGTGGACACCTTTGCCGATTAACTCCTGTTCACCATCAACACCCAGCTCTCTGGGGCCAGCTCCGGTAGCGAGCACAATGGCCTTTGCGTACATAGAGCCTTCGCTGGTCACCGCTTTCTTTATAGAACCGGACAGTTCCAGGGACAGCACCTCAGTCAGCTTGGTTTCCACTCCAAATCGTTCCGTTCCTCGCTTCATCTTTTCTCCCAGGGAGAAGCCGTCGATACCATCCTCGAAGCCGGGATAGTTGTCGATTTGTTCGGTCAGAGCCATCTGCCCGCCGGCAGACAGCTTTTCTAAAACCACGGTGTTCATACCTGCTCTGGCGGCATAAAGGGCTGCGGTATAGCCGCCGGGACCACCGCCTACCACGATCATGTCATAGATATGCTGCGCATTATTTACTTCCTGAGTCCGGTGCTGTAAGGTTTCCTCAATAAAAGCCACCAGCTGCGTTCTGGATTCCGGAGCGACGATAGAGCCAAGAGCCTGTCCGTTGTGATAGATCAGTAGAGTAGGGACAACTTCAATAGCCTCGGCCTCAGCCAATTCCGGCTCATCATCAATGTTGACAGCAGTGAATGCCAGCGTATCCTTATATTCCTCAGCCACGCTTTCCAATGCCGGAGCCAGACGGCGGCAATATACGCACCAAGGGGCTGAAAATTCCACCAGAACAGTTTTTCCGCTATGCACCATTTCTTCAAATTGATTTCTATTGATATTGATAACTGCCATATTGCCAGCTCCTTTCCTTTGTTTGATCATAGTATAGCCAATCTAAAATAACATTTCTGTGATGATATCACATAAAAAGAGCGGCATTGCTGCCGTTCTAAACTTTTTCGCTATTAAGTAATTCGAGGATATGTTCACTGGAACGGATGATTTGAGACTGCTTTTCTTTTATGGATGTTTTTCTTGTCTCCTCCAGCGAGAGAGAAGCATATAAATGAACCGTGTTTGCTTCCTGCCTAAGATAATCGTTATGCTGTTCAGCTGCAAGCTCTTGTTTCTCAAGAATACTATTTTTATTTTGCAGGTCACCAATCTGCTGTTGAAGTGATATCACTTTTTTCTTTTGGACATAGAGGAAATAAGCAAGAAGCAACAGGATAAGAGAAAAGATAATAATAATCATTCTTAGTTTTTATCCTCCTTTGTCAAAAGATAAGCCTTAACTGCATTACGGAGAGTTTCCAGTAGAACAGGCAAGGGCAAGACGGTCAATTTTCCCGCATTCTTTTCAATCGCTATTTCCGATTCCGGTTGATTGGACAGAAGAATCACGGGTGTTCTTTTATCTGCCCTCCATGGCTGATCTGGCTGTTTTGTCAGAGGTTCTGTAACAATCCAAAGCATAGGCTTTTTCTTGCCAAGTTCTTTTCTTGCAGCTTCCGGGGTTTCAAATACAAGGATATGTTTGGATAAGTTTTGAAGTACCAGTCTCAGTCCGTTCCCATAGGCTGAATCACTGCACATAATGGCAATCGTAGCATTTGATTTCTCATCTTGTGATGCCTTTATAAAATCCAGAACAGGCGTATTATAAAGGTTGAAATCTTTCTCTGTATGTACTGCTTCATAATAAGCTCTGACCGCTCGGCACATTCTTCGGCAAAACTGTTCAATATCAATACGGATGTCCGTGAGGCTGTTGGCAGAACTTATTCTATCCAGTTGGCAAACTGAGGTTCCGCAATTCACACCCAAGTGAAAACGAATCGAGGTATTGTCCTCAGTATTTGCAAAGCCTTTGTTCTGGTGCAGGTATTCGCACCGAAGCTGCCAGCATCGTTCTCCGCAGATATAGGGAGAGATATCCTGCGCAGAGACTTTAAAGAAAGGTGCTGCGTATGTATCAAACCAACGAATATATTGATTTCCTACATCACGGGTTGGTCTCTGATTTCTGTCCAGAACAGCACGCCCATCCCGATAACGTTTTACAATTTCTGGGAAAGCAATGCCGCCGCAAATATCAGGCAAAGTCAGCGCCAATGCCAAAGCAGATTGCCAGCGTCCATCCTCAATGTTCAGTTCTACTTCCTCTATGCGATGTAAAAAGGTAAAGCTGGCATTATCTTGAATCATAGGCATCCTCCTGTAAAAAACCGCCTGCCGGGAAACCGACAGGCGGCATACTTTTTATACTTCTGTCATCCACAGACCGTGGAGATTGCAATAGGCGTAAACCGCAACAGCTTTATCATCTCCTAAGCAGAAGGTGACATTGGGTTTGTCATCGGGTTTCAGAGCCTTGCGCTGTCCACCGTTTTCGGTCTGAACATAGACCCACTCGATGAAGTGTTCCGAAAGCATCGGATGATCCACGCTGCCCACATTAACGGTGACGGTATTGCCCTCCACCTTGACCACAGGCTTATGTTTCTCACCGCTGGCTTCCACAGTGTTGGGTATCAGGGCAGTCATTTTCTGCCCGCAGCACATCATAGGTACGCCTGAGTCGTGGATCATGCCCACCAGATTGCCGCAGTGTTCGCAGACATAAAACTTTGCATTCATTTTCATTTCCTCCGTTTTATCAATAGTTTTCCGCACGCACTTCAAAGAATGCCTGAGGATGCTTGCAGACAGGGTAGATCTCAGGAGCCTTGGTTCCTACTACGATATGTCCGCAGTTACGGCACTCCCAGATGGTAACGCCGCTCTTCTCAAACACCTGCATGGTCTCCACGTTGTTCAAGAGATTGCGGTAGGGGATACCCTATAGACAAATCCTTGTTAATGAGTTCCAGCAGCTTGGCTGTGCTGGCCTCCTCGATGGGTGCAGCCTTGCTTCTGAAGAACTCGGCCAGTTTTCTGAAATCATCTGCCTGTTAGGGCAGATGCTGCTTTTCGCAGCCACGGGCCAGATTGGAGCAGATGATGCTCATTTCCATGGGAGAGAGTTCCTTATCCACATGGGGCTTTTCAAGGATCTCCTGGGACGCTGTTTTTTCTTCTTTTGGTTTGTGCCTGCATTACAGACAGGACACTTCCAATCGGCAGGTAGGTATTCCTACTTGCCTCCGACAACTTCATCGTGAATATATCCACAAATGCCGCAAACATATTGGTTCATAGGTTTTACCGCCGCCTTTATCTATATTTTATCAAATCACGACACATATTCCGTGACTTAATCACCTATTTCAGTCGCAGGAGTGATGGTCGCAGCCGTGGGAACCGCAAGAGTGACCTTCCCCATGGTGGTCGTGATGATCACACCGGACATTGGGGTTGAAGTCCAGCTGGCCTGCTGCCAGTGCTTCTGCTGCTACATCAGCGTTGCCGGAAACACCACCATAAAGCCGGATACCCACATCGCTCAGTGCCATCTGGGCACCACCGCCAATACCGCCGCAGATCAGGGCATCCACCTTCAGTGTACTCAGGACGCCTGCCAGTGCACCATGTCCGCTACCGCCAGCATCCACAACCTCAGACGAAATGATTTTTCCATCTTCCACATCGTAGATTTTAAACTGTTCGGTGTGACCGAAGTGCTGAAAGATTTCTCCGTTTTCATAAGTGACTGCAATTCTCATAATACTATCTCCTTTCGGTTTTTCGTGCATCGGATGGATTTTTTGCTGATAGCAATTTCTGCACCCGTAGGCTGCGCTGTTTCCGTTGCAGAGTGTAAAATCCCCTCCCTCGATTCGCAGAGGAAGTCCCTCAACCAGCGCATCGGCCAGTTTTTTGCGGGCAGCTGCATAAATCTGCTGAACCGTTGTTCTGGCAATACGCATATATTCTCCGCATTGCTCCTGAGAAAAACCTTCACGGTCAATCAGGCGAATGGATTCATACTCATCCACATTCAGGACAATGGGAGACAGTTCCTCGCCGCCACGAACCGGAACAAAACCATCATTATTCGGTAAACAACAAACTTTTCGGCATTTTCTCGGTCTTGGCATAGATTCACCTCCATATTATTTGCAGCATATGCCATTTATACAACCATTGTACATCCTCCCTTTCCTATATGTCAACGGAATTATTGACATATGCCGTAAATTATTTTATACTATGTGTATTCAAGGAGGTGTACCCATGGATTTTTCATCCTATTTTCCAATTTGGAACAAACTGACACCGACCCAGCAGCAGATTTTGGAGCGAAATGCAGTTTTACGAAAAGTGGACAAAGGGACCGTGATTCACAATGGAACTGTGGAGTGTACTGGTCTTCTGCTGGTAAGAAGCGGACAGCTTCGTGCCTATATTCTTTCCGATGAAGGACGAGAGATTAGCCTCTATCGTTTGTTTGATCGGGATATGTGTCTGTTCTCTGCCTCCTGCATCATGCGCTCTATTCAGTTTGAAATCACGATTGAGGCGGAAAAAGATACGGAACTGTGGGTGATCCCCCCTGAGATTTACAAGGGTATTATGGAAGAATCTGCACCGGTTGCAAACTACACCAACGAACTGATGGCAAGTCGGTTTTCCGATGTAATGTGGCTTATGGAACAGATTATGTGGAAAAGCCTTGATAAACGGGTAGCCGCTTTTTTACTTGAGGAATCTACCATTGAAAACACAAGCGAATTAAAAATCACCCATGAAATCATTGCCAACCACCTCGGCTCTCACCGGGAAGTCATCACCCGGATGTTGCGGTATTTCCAGAGCGAGGGCATGGTCAAACTGTCCCGTGGTACTGTGACCATCACAGACGAAGAAAAGCTCCGGGGACTGAGCGAATAATGAAATCGTTGCGAAATCGCCACCGGTATGTATGTACCGATGGCGATTGTTTTATCCGTCTTTTTTGTCCTTTACCTTACAAATAAGCTGCGTCATTGTACCCATTGGGCAGTAAACGCACCAGCTTCGTGGCTTATACAGTACCATCGTAATCAGTCCAAGCACGGTCGAAGTCAGCATCACGCTGTAAAAGCCAAAGGCAAACTGTGCAACGCCCGGATGGAACAGTGTCCCGTGATATGCCCAATTCCAAGGTAATTTGAATGTCCAGAGCAGTGTTACGACTTGTTTTAAGTCCTGCACTCCTGCAAAAACCAAATAAGTATTCCAGAGCATCTGAAAAAACATCACAAAAAAGAAAATCAGGAAACCGTACCGAAACCATTTGCTTTTCATCCACCTGGGAATATCCTTTTTCCGTGATAGTCCGAAGCGTCCACCCAAGATGCCGAAAAGTTGTCCCCGTCCGCAGTAGCGGTTACAATATCCTTTTGTTCCATTGGCTATGGAAATAGTCAGTGGAACAAGAAAACAAATCAGCCCCAGCCACGCAAACAGAATATTAAAGAATCCCAGTACTAAGTAGGTCAGCGATGCGATCCAGAGATAATCATACCAACGCTTTTTCTGCTTGCTCATGCCTCTACCTCCTGAATCACAATTACGCTTGCCGGACATTCCTTTGCACACTTGCCGCACCCAACGCATTTTTCCAAATTCACCTGTGCAGCCACACCTTGCCTGATTTGAATTGCCCCAAGGGGGCAAACCTTAACACAACATCCGCAAGCAACGCAATACTCCTGATCCACGAATGCCTTTCGTTTCTTTTTGATCGCCGCCATAATAGCCCTCCCCATGTTCCTTTGACAGTTGGTATTATAGTAGAAAGCATGATATTCTTCCGTGATGACATCACCAAAGCAATACCTACCCCACATTTCCAATGATACAGGAAATGTGGGGCGTTCTTATTTATCCATACCACAAGCAAACGAAGATTCCACAAGCGCACGGTCATTGATAACAGTATCGTAGAAGCGGAAACCACCTGAGAAATTGTAGGTAGCGAAACCGTTTCCCTCCAAAATGCGGCTGGCAATGTAGCTGCGCAGTCCGCTTTGGCAGATTACATAGATCGGTTTGCTCCTGTCAAGCTCGTTCAATCGCTCCCGAAGCTCATCCACCGGAATATTTAAGAAGCCGTCGATATGACCAAGCCGGTATTCTCCTACGGTTCTGGTGTCAAGAAGTGTGACACTGCCGTCCATCGGCAGACTTTCCAAATCCGCAAGATGCCACTGTTTCAGTGTTCCATTTGCAATGTTGTCGATCATAAATCCAGCCATATTGACAGGATCTTTTGCCGAGGAATAGGGCGGCGCATAGGCGAGGTCTAAGTCTTTCAGCTCTACGGCTGTCATTTTTGCACGGATAGCAGTTGCTAATACGTCGATCCGCTTATCTACGCCCTCGTAGCCCACGATCTGTGCGCCCAACAGACGGTAGGTTTCCTTTTCAAAAACCACCTTCATAGTCATAACCTTGCCGCCGGGATAATATCCTGCATGGCTCATGGGTGACAGAATGACCGTATCTGCATTCAGCCCTGCATTTTTTGCATGGGTTTCGTTGATACCGGTAGACGCAGCGGTCAAATCGAACACCTTGATTACGGAGCTACCCTGACTACCCATGTATCGGCTGTCCCCACCGCAGATGTTGTCGGCAATTATGCGTCCCTGCTTATTTGCCGGTCCTGCAAGGGAGATGAGGGTATCTTCATCAGTAACAAAATGCTTGACCTGAACAGCATCTCCTGCGGCGTAAATATCTGGAACAGAGGTTTCCATACGGTCATTGACCACAATGCTGCCCCTAACACCAAGTTCCAGTCCGGCTTCTTTTGCAAGATGGGTGTCCGGCGTTACACCGATGGCAAGCACTGCTATATCTCCGTGAAGAGATGTGCCATCTGAGAGCAGGACATTCACGCCACCGTCTTTTTCGATGAAGCCTTCCACCTTATGCCCCAATGCCAGATGAACGCCATGCTTTCGGACTTCTGCGTGAATGAATGCTGCCATATCCGAATCAAATGGCATCATAAGCTGCTTTTGGCTTTGCACAATGGTCACATCCATGCCAAGCTCACGAAGATTTTCTGCAAGTTCCAAGCCGATGAAACCACCACCGGCAATTACAGCGGATTTCGGATGATTATTGTTGATATACGCTTTGATTTTGAAGGTATCTTCCACGGTACGCAGAGTGAACAACTTGTCCGCCTCCATACCGGACAGCTTCGGCTGGGTGGGTTTTGCACCGGGAGAGAGGATCAGTTTGTCATAGCCTTCTTCAAATTCCTCGCCGGTTTTCAAATTTCTTACAGAAACCGTTTTTCTATCGTGATGGATGGCGGTCACTTCATGCAACACTTTCATCATGATACGGAAACGGGAGAAGAAGCTCTCCGGGGTCTGCAAGGTCAGCTCTTCCGGATCGGTAATGGCATCACCGATATAGTATGGCAGACCACAGTTTGCATAGGAGATATATCCCGAGCGCTCAAAAACTACGATTTCTGCCTGCTCATTTAGTCTGCGAATACGGGCGGCAGCGGTAGCACCGCCTGCCACACCGCCTACAATGACAACTTTCATATTATCGTTCCACCTTTCCTGCATAAGCAGAAATTCCGCCTATGTTTTTTACGTTGGTATAACCCATCTGCTTCAAAGCAGCAGCTGCCTGACGGCTTCTTGCACCGCTGAGACAATGAACAAAAATGGGGGTAGATTTATTGTCAATCATGCCAGCCACTTTGTTAATGGACTGCAAAGGAACATTTTTACTGCCCGGAATATGCCCCTGCCGGTATTCGTCGAGGGTGCGAACATCCAGCAGGACTGCACCATCCGTAGTGCTATATTCTTTGACACCCTGATTGATGTCAGGACCTTTTAGGAAATCGAAGAATCCCATCTTTGCACCTCCTTACAGCATGGCGAGAATCTGAGCCTTAGGTCTGGCACCGGTAGCTTGATTGACAATCTTTCCGTTCTTCATAACCACCAGAGTGGGAATGCTCATCACACCGAACTGCATAGCCAGTTCCTGTTCCTCATCCACATTAATTTTAACAACCTTGATATCGGAGCGCTCCTTGGCAATCTCCTCTACCAGAGGAACTACCATGCGGCAAGGACCACACCAGGGAGCCCAGAAATCCATCAGGACGGGCTTGTCCGAGTTCAAAACCTCTTGATTGAAATTGTTTTTATTAACACTGATAGCAGACATATTTAAGTCCTCCTGTCTTTTTTTATGGCTTTATTATATCCAGTAGTCGTTCCTTGTTCTGTGATTTTATCACTTATCGCCGGTGACTGTTTCACCGGGCCAACTTTTAATTCCGCCGATCTCAATGATATTGGTGTAGCCCAGTTTCACCAGTTTTTCAGATGCCTGCTTACTCCGATTACCGCTGCGGCAGTATACCAGAATCAGCTGATCTTTATCCGGCAGCTCAGAGATATCCTCTGTGCCAATGGATTCGTTGGCAATATTGATAGCATCGGGAATATGCTTTTCGCTATATTCCTGAGCAGTACGAACATCGAGGATGATGTATCCGGTTTCCTCCTCCATAATCGAAATAGCTTCCTCCATAGTAATCTGTCGATAGTTTTTTTCAGCGGATTTCGTTGCACAACCAGAGAGAAGCAGCAAAGTCATTAAAATAGGAATAATTCTTTTCATGTGTATTCCTCCATATTTTGAAGATAGGGCAACCGTCTCCGGCTGCCCTGTTTCCTTTTTTATGTTCTTGCCATTCCGTCTACACTGAGCACAACGCCCGTAATATAGGATGCTTCGTCAGATGCCAGGAACACAAATGCATTGGCAATATCCTCCGGCTGACCCAGGCGGCGCAGTGGGATCTGCTTGATGAGCGGATCAATTACTTCCTTGGGAACAGCTTTCATCATATCGGTCTGGGTAATACCGGGAGCGACTGCATTCACTCGAATACCCTTCGGACCCAATTCTCGGGCAAGGGAAACCGTCAGGCCATTGACAGCAAATTTGGATGCGGGATAAGCAAAGCCACTGGGCTGGCCGTAAATGCTGACCATTGAGGAGGTGGAGAGAATAACACCTTGACCTTTTGCAATCATGCACTCACTGGCAGCTCTTGTAGCATTGAACACGCCTTTTACATTCAGATCCATAACTTTATCAAAGGTTTCCTCCGTATACTCGGTAAAGGGAGTGCTTTCGGATACACCGGCATTGTTCACCAGAATATCAATGCAACCGTATTTTGAGGCAGCTTCTCGGAACGCATTGCGGACAGATTCCAAATTGGACAGGTTAGGACTGATTCCCGCAACTGTTGCATCAGGGTACTTTTCTTTCAGCTGCGCAACCGCTTTGTCAGCAGAACCTTGTGAGCTTGCGGTCAGGATTACCGTGGCACCTTCCTTCAAAAATTTGTCTGCGGTAGCGTAGCCAATGCCACGGCTGCCTCCGGTGATGATTGCAACTTTATCTTTCAGTCTCATAAGAATACCTCCTTGTGTTTTGTATTTGTAGTATAACCTGTTTCGGAGGCGCTCTCCGTGATAAAATCACATTTTTCCAAGAAGGAATGATAGAAAAATCATGCCCGTGCATAAATAAAAAGCCACAGTCACGCTCCGATTTGAAGCGTAGACTGTGGTTTTTATTTTACAGGTTCTGCACTTTCAGCCATCTTGATGATTTCGGAATCATCAATTTTGCTTGGAGTGTATTCCAGAACATAAGTGACTTCCGGAGAATAAGTCCAACAGAGAAATGCCGTGTCATCTTTCTTGTAAAGAGCACCCGGCCAGTCCTGAATCATCATTTCCTTACAGCTGTCCATACTGTCAACCGGGAAAAGCACTCCCAGGGCTTCTGTATGTAATCCGGTGATTTCTTCCGGGCCTCCTTCGTAAAATGTGGTTTTCAGGATACGGTAGTAGATATTGTTATCTTTGTCGTTTTGGTCTCCGTAGGTCAGAGTGGCTGCGAGTTCTGTTTTGGAGACCTTCCTTACATCTTCTCCAAGAACTTCTTCAGCACTTTTTTCAAAACGGTCAGCAAATTCATCGAAGTCCATTTCCTTTTTCTGATGTGAAGTCACCGCAATTATGATTCCAACCGCCACAACAAGAATGACGGCAAAAAGAATAGCTATTCGTTTCTTTTTATTCATGTTCTTCCTTTCTGAGAAAAATAAAGCGAAGTCAACGAGGTACATCTGTCAGATTCATGATCTTTGCATCTGCCTTTTTTGCATATTGCATGGTCTGATAGGCTCCGCCAGAATTGTGTTCTATGCAGAAAATAACTAAATCCGACCGGTCAACCATGGATCGATTTCTGACTTGATGGGCGGACTTGAAGTGCTTTTCTGCGGATTCGAGACAGATTTCAATTTCATCATAATACTCATGAAAAGACTCCTCGTTGTTCCGGTATTCCGCCGTCATATATGGCAGTACAAGAACGAGAGAACTGTTGTCATCACGGATGGTTCGCTTGCATCTGCGAACCGTTGATGAAACAAGCTGATCAAATTCTCCGTCTCGCCCAACAAGGAATTCGACATATTCTTTGGTAAGAAGCAGCTCACGGATGATTGATTCCAACTGTTGCTCAATCAAAAACGGATCATCAACTTGTCTGTGTCCAAAGAAACTGACAGCGAATAAATTCATAGAAATCTCTCCTTTGGAGATGCTTAGTACAGGTATCACCAATCAAGCTAAGATATTGATAATTATATCACCAATACAAGAAAGGATAAAGAGAAAATTCGTTTTCTCGCTACCAACGTCGCCTTCCGATTCATACTACAATAGTTGAGGAAGGAGGGACAGGAATGGCCAACACGCAGTATGATGAATTTATTCGTATCAGGATTACAGAATTAAGAATAGCAAAGAATATTTCCGAACACAAAATGAGCTTGGATTTGGATAAGAGTGGCTCATACATTCGTGGAATAACCAGCGGAGCAGCCTTGCCGTCTCTCAGGGAATTGTTCAATATCATCTCGTATTTTGATATGACACCAGCAGAATTTTTCGCCCCGCTGGACGATGCGAATACCCCGTATCGTGAATTGTGCGAGAAGCTGAGAACCATGAATGAGGAAGAACTCGAAAAGGTCAGCACCTTTATTGGCTGGATTGAGAAGAAAGAATAATCAAATGGAATTAAGATTTTAACCTGGATGCCAAATGGCAGTCCAGGTTTTTTCTTTCTCAGGAAAGCGTTCAGAATGAACGAGCAGCCGGTATCGTAGATACCGATCAAAGGGGATTGGGGATGCTTCCCCAACAAGCAAATTTGCGAAGATTGCACCGAAGGGAAAATCGAGAAAATGAGTGAACCTGTACAGGTTTACACTGCTTGCCAATTTGTAAACCTCCAAAATTCCGTTCCCATAAGCTCTAAAAATCCTTCCGCTTCAAAAATTCGGATAATTCTTTGAAATGAGAAAATAAAATGTAGTGATAGCTCACTTTCTTGTTGAGTTTACCTATTTGCGTGCTATAATTATAAGTACAGGTACTTTTTGAACGAAATATCTGGAAGAAAGGAATGGTGAAATGATGGCTGTCAGCTATAAGAGACTATGGAAGCTATTGATTGACCGAGATATGAAGAAAAAAGATTTGGCTGAACAGGCAAATCTGAGTAACTATACCATCAACAAAATGCATCGAGGTGAGAATGTAACTACGGATACGCTCGTAAAAATCTGTTCTGTCCTGGGCTGCACCTTTGACGATATTATGGAAATAGTTCCGGATGAAAAGTAATATGTCCGTTTTATGGGATAACCTCTTTGGTAGAATATAAGCTGAAGAAGCATAACTACAATAAACTGAGAGTGGAGGAATCGGCAATGGCTGAAAAGAACAATGCCAACATTGGCTTTGAAAAACAAATTTGGGATGCTGCCTGTGTGTTATGGGGACACATCCCTGCCGCTGAATATAGAAAGGTAATCATTGGACTGATTTTCCTTCGCTATATTTCCAGCGCATTTGAAAGAAAATATAACGAGCTTGTCGCAGAAGGCGAAGGCTTTGAAGAAGATCGTGACGAGTATTTGGGTGAAAATATTTTCTTCGTCCCGGAGAAAGCAAGATGGTCTACCGTTGCAGCTGCGGCTCACACTCCGGAAATCGGCACAGTCCTTGATGAAGCAATGCGAGAGATTGAAGCAGAAAACAAATCTCTGAAAAATGTGCTTCCGAAGAATTACGCAAGCCCGGATTTGGACAAGCGAGTTCTGGGCGATGTCGTCGATCTGTTCACCAATATGGATATGTCTGATACAGAGGAAGGCAAAGACCTTCTGGGCAGAACCTACGAGTATTGCATCGCCCAGTTTGCTGCCTACGAAGGTGTGAAGGGCGGCGAGTTCTATACACCGTCCAGCATCGTTAAGACAATCGTTGCAATCCTGAAGCCGTTCAACAACTGCCGTGTGTACGACCCTTGCTGTGGTTCCGGTGGTATGTTTGTGCAGAGCGTGAAGTTCATCCAGGCACACAGCGGCAATCGTCAGAGCATTTCCGTTTATGGTCAGGAATCCAATGCAGATACCTGGAAGATGGCAAAGATGAATATGGCGATTCGTGGCATTGATGCAGACTTCGGCCCGTATCAGGCTGACACGTTCTTTAATGACCTCCATGCCAATCTTCGTGCAGATTTCATTATGGCAAACCCGCCTTTCAATCTGTCCAACTGGGGACAGGATAAACTGCTGGACGATGTCCGTTGGAAGTACGGAACGCCGCCTGCCAGTAATGCCAACTACGCATGGATTCAGCACATGATCCACCACCTTGCACCGAACGGCAAGATTGGTCTGGTGCTTGCAAATGGCGCACTGTCTACACAGTCCTCCGGCGAAGGTGAGATCAGAAAGAATATTATCAATGCCGATCTGGTGGAAGGTATCGTTGCTCTGCCTACGCAGCTGTTTTACAGCGTGACGATTCCAGTTACGCTCTGGTTCATTAGCAAGAACAAAAAGCAGAAAGGCAAAACGCTGTTTATTGATGCCCGAAAGATGGGCTATATGGTTGACCGCAAACACAGAGACTTCACTGACGAAGATATTCAGAAACTGGCGGACACCTTTGAAGCATTCCAGAACGGAACTCTGGAAGATGTGAAGGGATTCTGTGCGGTAGCCGATTTGCAGACTATCGAAAAGCAGGACTACATTCTGACTCCTGGGCGCTATGTTGGCATTGAGGAACAGGAAGAAGATAGCGAACCGTTCGACGAGAAAATGGCTCGCCTGACTTCGGAACTTTCTGATATGTTTGCCAAATCCCATGAACTCGAAGCAGAAATCCGTAAGAAGCTGGGGGCGATTGGTTATGAAATCTAATTGGATTACAGCAACGATAGATGATGTGTGTACCGTTGTGACTGACGGAGCACATAATAGCCCTAAAAGTGTAGAACAAGGGCATTATATGGCTTCTGTTAAAGATTTTACCGAATTTGGTTTTGACTTCTCAAATTGCAAACAGATTGGCGAAGAAGATTATGAAAAACTTCGGAATCAAGGGTGTGTCCCAGAGAAAAATGATATTTTGGTAGGAAAAGACGGCGCAAGATATTTTGAAGATATTATCATTTATAAGCAAGATGAACGCCCGGCATTATTATCTTCAATAGCAATATTGAGGGCTGATTGCAGGAAGATAACGCCTGAATTCTTATACTATACATTAAAATCGCCAGCCGTAAGGAAAGATGTTCGTGATAATTACGGTTCAGGCTCTGCGATACCAAGAATTGTATTGAAAGATTTTAAGAGAATGCCCTTCTCTTTCCCAAGCATTGAGGAGCAAAGGAAAATTACAAACCTATGCTCAGCGATTGATGCCAAAATACAAATAAATAATGCGATAAACGAAAATTTAGCGGCTTAAATGTCAAGACTGGAAACATCCAGTTCTCCAGACATAAGGCGAGGAAGTAAAGAGTCACGAACAGCCTGCAAACGGCATATTTCATCATAATTATTACGGATTGCAGCATCCATAGGGGCGACTATCTTTTCAAATTCCTCGATTGTCTCATCGGAGGGGATAAGAATTGGCATATCATTCAGTGAATTGCGATTGATCGAACCGAAAACTGTACCTTCACCATTGAATACATCCAACTGTTTTCTGAGCGAAAACATCGTGTAAAGCACAAAAGACTGATGGTTCGTTTTAGAATGAATAGCTGCAAGCCCCCGACCGATGCAACAGTCTGTATGAGCAATATTAAGGTCTCCGACCGGTGCTCGGACACTCATCAGGATGTCATTTGCATAAGCCATTCGCTTCGGCTCGGTGGTATAAAGGCGGATAGTTGGAAATCTAAAGCTGAATTCTGCACGGCCTTGAAAGAAGATTGTACCTATGCCATCCTCATTATAGCTACTGCCGCTTGGGGATTGACCCATAGTAATATCAGCGATGTCTCTTAGAGAGCCTTCAATCCAATCCGGACACGTATTTTCGATAAACATTTGCTGATAAAGTGCTTTGGCTTGCTGCTCTAAATTTTCGTTTACGACCTAACCCATAACTTCTGCGAGTGGCAGGAGTTTATACTGAGGATTGCCACTCCGTAGTCATTCCCTAATCATAAAAGGAGAATAGACTATGAATGATGAATTTGTAAATGATGTGCTAAGAGATATGCTGGCATATCTCGATAATGGACAGGCAGAGCAGCTACGGCGAGTGCTGAAGCATAATCTCTCCGGGTATGAGATTCAGCGAAGAAGCGATAGTACAACCGAGGATGCAAGCACAGAAAATACACGGTTGACCGATGCGTTTCTTTCGGCAAAGCGAATTGAGGGATGTTCTGAAAAGTCACTTTCCTATTACCGAAAGACAATCGAAACCATGTCTGAGAAAATTGGAAAAGGAATCACGCACATTACAACCAATGATCTGCGTTCCTATTTGACCAGCTATCAGACAGAGCGAAAATCCAGTAAGGTTACGATTGACAACATCCGCAGAATCTTATCCAGCTTCTTTTCCTGGCTTGAAGATGAAGATTACATCTTGAAAAGCCCGGTACGCAGGATTCATAAGGTAAAAACGGCTGTGACTATCAAAGAAACCTACACGGATGAAGCACTGGAAACCATGCGTGACCATTGCGATTCTCTGCGTGATCTGGCTTTGATTGATATGCTGGCATCAACCGGAATGCGTGTAGGCGAATTGGTTCTTCTCAATCGTGATGACATCAACTTTGAGGAGCGAGAGTGTGTGGTATTTGGTAAAGGCAGCAAGGAAAGAATGGTCTACTTTGATGCCAGAACCAAAATCCATCTTCAGAACTACCTTGCACAGAGAACGGATAGCAACAATGCCCTGTTTGTGTCGCTGAAAGCGCCATACGAAAGATTGCAGATTGGTGGTGTAGAATCAAGGCTGCGTGAACTTGGCAAGCGGCTTTCGCTTCCGAGAGTACATCCGCACAAATTCAGACGAACCCTCGCTACAATGGCGATTGACAAAGGAATGCCCGTGGAGCAGCTGCAACGGCTCCTGGGGCATCAACGAATAGATACGACCTTGCAGTATGCAATGGTCAAACAGAGCAATGTTAAGATTGCTCACCGCAAATACATAGGTTAGGAAGGATACGAATATGAAGTATGTTTCTGTTCAGGATTTAGTAGAACAAAACCAAGTTGTAATTAAAACAGGACCATTTGGCACTCAGCTTAAAGCATCGGAATATGTTAGCTTTGGAACGCCAGTATTAAATGTTCGCAATTTAGGATTTGCAACAGTCAATACAGATAAATTAGAAATGGTTAGTGATGGAACACTGGAAAGGCTGTCCGCACATAAACTCGTGACCGGAGATATAGTTTTTGGCAGAAAAGGCGCAGTAGAGCGACACGCTTTTATTTCTGAAAGCGAAAATGGATGGATGCAAGGTTCAGATTGTATTAGACTCCGTGTGTTGGCAGATAGTGTTAATCCTCGATTTTTGTCGTATTACTTTCTTACAAAACGACATAGAGCTTTTATGATGAGTATGTGTTCTCACGGGACTACAATGGCTTCATTGAACCAAAAGATTATTGAGAAAATAATAGTGCCATTGCCAGAACGTTCAATTCAAGATAAGGTTGTAGAAATCTTGGCTACTCTCGATAAGCAAATTGCAACTAATCAGAAGATAAACGAAAATTTAGAGCAGCAAGCTCAGGCATATTTTCAAGAATTATTCGTTGATAATGCCGATCCAGAATGGACTACCGGAACAATTAGTGATCTCGGTACCGTTGTTGGAGGTAGTACACCTTCAAAGGCTAAACCTGAGTATTACACTGAGACCGGTATAGCATGGATAACACCGAAAGATTTATCCATCAACAAGTCGAAGTTCGTTTCTCATGGCGAGAATGACATAACCGAACTCGGTTTGAAGAATAGCAGTGCAGTAATCATGCCAGAAGGAACAGTGTTGTTCTCATCTCGTGCGCCAATAGGTTATATTGCTATCGCTACTGATGAAGTAACAACAAATCAAGGTTTCAAATCAGTTGTGCCTAAGCAGGAAATTGGAACACCATTTGTTTACTTCTTTTTGAAAAACACTCTCCCGGTTATTGAGGGTATGGCATCCGGGTCAACATTCAAAGAAGTATCTGGCAGCACTATGAAAAAAGTCCCGGCGGTTATTCCTGACGCTGAAACTCTTGCCAAATTCAGCAACTTTTGCGCCCCTATTTTTGCACAGCAACGCATTTTGGAAGAGCAGAATCAATCGCTTGCGATATTGAGAGATAATTTGCTGCCGAAGCTCATGTCCGGCGAGATTGACGTCTCCGACGTTCAGCTCTAAGCCGCTAAATTTTCGTTTGAAATTTGTAGAAGGGAGAAATATCTATGCTTAGAGATTGGAATTTTTGGTGTACCGTGATGACATCTGTTGCAGCTGTCATTGCAATATGTGTATCGGTTCACCAAATACAACTAAGTAATAAACAGCAACTGTTTGATCGCCGCTTGAAAGCATATATGATGGCAAATAGCATTATTTCCCTTTGCAAAGAAAACTACGTTTTCCTTTCGGAGAAAAGGAAAGCAGAACCTCAGTTTGCAAATGACTTTGTTTTTATATGGCTTACAAACAATACATATATGGAGGGGCAAGCAGAAGCCATAGAGCATCCCTTGGAACAGCCATTTCATAAGGATTTTTTGCAAAAACGAGAAGAACTTAGAAATATGGCAATGGAATTTGAACTTATTTTCAAAGGCAATGTTACGTCGCTTTATAGCAATTTTCTGAGAGATTACGAAAGTGTATTGGCTGTAATGTATCAGTATCAGATTATTATTAAAAAGATGGAAGAAGAAAACGGAAAACATCCTAATACTTCAGAAGTGTTATCGAAAATGTTTTCAGAAGAAGAATATCGGGACAGACTGTATGATGCATTAGGTAAACTCAAGGTGTCGTATGACACAGTGTCACAAGAAAAGAATGATAAGCAACTGAGAAAACAGCTTGCATTGATATAGGGGGCGAAAGCATATGGCAAGATTATATACCGAAGCGGACTATGAAAACTCCGTAATCGAATTATTCCGGAACATGGGGTACAGTTACCTGTATGGCCCCGACATAGAGAGAGATTTTCGCAATCCTCTGTATGAGGAAGAACTTGTTGCTTCCCTATATCGTTTGAACCGTTCTCTGCCGGAGGACGCTATTAGTGATGCACTTTTTAAGCTGAAGAACTTTGAAAACGGCGAATTGGTGCAGAAAAACACTGTTTTTATGGACTACCTGCAAAACGGTATTCCTGTGCGCTATTTTGAGAAAGGCGAGGAACGCTCCTCCATCGTCTATCTTGTTGATTACAAGAATCCTGACAACAACTCCTTTATCGTAGCAAATCAATGGACTTTCATCGAAAACAGCAACAAACGCCCGGATATTCTGCTTTTTCTGAATGGTATTCCGGTTGTTATTGTGGAACTGAAATCACCTTCCAGAGAAGAAACCGATGCTTCTGCGGCCTACCGGCAGCTTCGCAACTACATGAAGGAAATCCCTTCTATGTTCATTTATAATGCCATCTGTGTTATGAGTGACCAGATGACATCCAAAGCCGGTACAATTACTTCCGGCGAAGATCGCTTCATGGAATGGAAAACGGTCGATGGAAGCTACGAGAATACGCAGTACGCACAGTTTGATACCTTCTTTGAGGGTATGTTCCAGAAGGAACGACTGCTTGACCTGATAAAAAACTTCATCTGTTTTTCCAACGAAGGTGTGAACTCCTTCAAAATACTGGCTGGTTATCATCAGTATTTCGCTGTAAGAAAGGCAATCGAATCGACCAAACGAGCTACTGTTACAGATGGCAAGGGTGGTGTGTTCTGGCATACACAAGGCAGCGGTAAGTCGCTGTCAATGGTATTCTATGCCCATCTGCTTCAGGAAGCCTTGGATAGCCCAACGATTGTTGTGCTGACCGATAGAAACGATCTGGACGATCAGCTTTTCGGACAGTTTGCAAAGTGCAAGGATTTCTTGCGCCAAGACCCGATGCACGCTCAGAGCCGTGAGAATCTGCGTGATCTCCTTGCCGGTCGTCAGGCAAACGGCATTATCTTTACGACTATGCAGAAGTTTGAGGAATCTCACGAAGCCCTTTCTGAACGCAGAAATATCATCGTTATGGCAGACGAAGCCCACCGTGGACAGTACGGTTTAACCGAAAAGATTAAGATGACCAAGAATGAGGACGGTGAAGAAATCGCCAAGCGTGTTGTTGGTACTGCCCGCATTATCCGAAACAGCTTGCCGAATGCTACATACATTGGCTTCACCGGAACTCCGATTTCCTCGAAAGACCGCAGCACCCGTGAGGTGTTCGGTGATTACATTGACATTTATGATATGACGCAGGCTGTCGAAGATGGCGCAACCCGCCCGGTCTATTACGAAAGCCGTGTCATTAAGCTCAATCTGGATGAAGCTACGCTGCACATGATTGATACAGAGTATGAAATCATGGCACATAATGCTGATCCGGAAGTTATTGAAAAGAGCAAGAAAACTCTCGGACAGATGGAAGCCGTATTGGGCAACGATAATACTATCAATTCTCTGGTCTGTGATATTCTTGACCATTACGAGAATTACCGGGAAGGTCTTCTTACAGGCAAAGCGATGATCGTGGCATATTCTCGCCCGATTGCAATGAAGATCTATAAGCGGATTCTGGAGCTGCGCCCTGACTGGACGGAGAAAGTCGGTATTGTTATGACCGGCGGAAATAACGACCCTGAAGAATGGCATGATATTATCGGCAATAAGCGACACAAGGACGAGCTGGCGAAAAAATTCAAGGACAACAACAGTCCGATGAAGATTGCCATTGTCGTTGATATGTGGTTGACCGGATTTGATGTTCCGTCCCTGGCTACTATGTATGTGTATAAGCCGATGAGCGGATACAATCTGATGCAGGCAATCGCCCGTGTCAATCGAGTGTTCCGTGACAAGGAAGGCGGTCTGGTCGTTGACTATGTAGGCATTGCTACCGCACTAAAGCAGGCAATGAATGACTACACCACCCGTGATAAGAAAAACTATGGTGATACGGATGTTGCCAAAGTCGCTTATCCGAAGTTTATCGAAAAGCTCGGTGTCTGCCGTGATATATTCCATGGATTTGATTACACCAAGTTCACTACCGGAACCGATCTGGAAAGAGCAAAGACCATCAGCGGTGCGGTAAACTATATCATCGCCCGTGAAAAGGAAGAAGAAAAAGACACCTTTATCAAGGAAGCCCTCATGCTTCATCAGGCTCTTTCTCTTTGTTCCTCTCTGGTATGTGAAGCTGATCGCTTTGAAGCGGCGTTCTTTGAATCGGTGCGTGTCCTGGTGCTGCGGCTGACCAATGCGGGAACCGGTAAGAAGATCTCTCTGCCTGAAATGAACGCTCGTATCAATGAGCTTTTGAAGCAGAGCATCAAGAGCGAGGGTGTTATTAACCTGTTCTCTGATATGCAAGAGGAATTTTCTTTGTTTGATCCGAAGTTCCTTGAGGAAATCAGCAAAATGAAAGAGAAGAACCTGGCAATCGAGCTGCTGAAAAAACTGATAGCAGAACAGGTATCTATTTACCGTAGAACGAATGTGGTTAAGTCCGAAAAGTTCAGCGAGATCATGCAGCGAGCTATCAACGCATATCTGAATGGTATGCTCACCAATGAAGAAGTCATTGCAGAAATGCTGAAACTCGCAAAACAGCTGGCAGAAGCCCACAAAGAGGGTGAACAGCTTGGTCTTACAGCTGATGAGTTGGCATTCTACGATGCACTTACGAAACCGCAAGCAATCAAGGACTTTTACGAAAATGAAGAACTGATTGCGATTACAAAAGAATTGGCAGATACACTTCGCAAGAATAAAACAATTGACTGGCAGCGCAAAGAGTCTGCCCGTGCCAAAATGCGTACTCTCATTAAGCGACTGTTGAAGAAACATAAATACCCGCCGGAGGGTATGGATGATGCTGTTCAGACCGTAATGACGCAGTGCGAGCTTTGGACAGATAATGTGATGGAAGCCTAATCTATGGTGTATCGCCTTATAATATAGGAATGAAAACGATGGAACGAAAAGAACTATTTGAATGGGCAAAGGAAATCTATGGAGCAGAACCGGATTACCCGTGGAATGACTGGAATTGTGTTTTGCGCCATAAGAACAATAAAAAGTGGTTTGCGTTGGTGGTTGAAGTCAATGCAAGAAAGCTGGGATTGCAAGAAGATAAAACGGTTGATGTTCTGAACATCAAGTGCGATCCGATGATGATTGGTTCACTGCGTATGAAAGAGGGATTCTTCCCCGCCTATCACATGAACAAAGAGAATTGGATCAGCATCCTTCTCGATGGTACAGTCTCGGCAGATGAAATCAAGCCCTTGCTGGAATTGAGTTATCAACTGACCCGGTAACGCAAACGAAATGGCAGATGGGTTTTAGGAGGTGCGATATGCAGATACATTATTTTCAGAGATACCACTCCAAAGAGAATGTGGATACCTCAAACACCATGCTGATGCTCTCTCGTTTGTATAACTATAACGCTGATAAGTTCTTTTCCATGCTGAACAGTCTTATTCTTGGAGAGGACGAAAGCCCGGAAATCACCTTTGATTTGCAGGTCGTTGGTGACGATAGTGTTCCGGATGCAGTTATCAGCCAAAAGAGCTTTAAAATAGTAGTGGAAACAAAGCTCTACAATCAGTTTTACAAGCAGCAGCTTGTAAATCATCTGGAGCAGTTTGGTGCTGAGGATATAAAGGTCTTGCTCACCCTTGACCCCAAGCCGATGAAACCGCAACTGTTTGATGAACTGGCGGTTGAACTAAAAAAGTATAACAGTGAAAATGCAACCCGGCTTATCCATCCGATTAAGCACGTCAACTTGACATTTGAGCAGCTTGTGAACGCTATGGAGGATATTGTTGACGACAGAGATACGGAAATCATCGCCGTTTTAGACGATTTCAAGAAGTATTGCTTTGATGAAAAGCTGATACCGGATGGCTATAAATGGATGAGAGCAATCGTAGCCGGCACAACTTTTCAGGACAATATGGATTTGAATCTGTTCTATGACCAGGAATCCCGCAAGTTCTCGGAACATGGATATATCGGCTTGTATAAGGACAAGAGTATCCGTGCCATTGGCAAATTGAAAAAGACCATCATCGCAGTTGAAAATAACGGCAGCATGACCTATCGAGCTGAAAGCGGAGCCGAACCTACCGCAGATGAGATTGAACGCATCAACGAAGCAATCCGTCGTGCAGATAATTATGGCTATAACCTTCGGACGATTAGCCATAGATATTTCATCGTTGAAAAGTTCTACCCGATGGACTTTAGAAAAAGCAGTAAGAACCCGATTCAAAAAAGCAAGTTCTTCAATCTTGCTGATATGTTCGGATATAAAACAATGCCTAACACCGATGTAATCGCAAATGATCTGAACGGTCGGACTTGGGAGGAGTTTTAATCCGATTCGGAAGGAGGTCGCAATGGAGTATTTAGAGCAAGTACACTTATTCGCCACAAAGTGGATTGAGAAATTCAGAGATCAGAAAATCAGCTACATAGAGCTGGTTGACCATTACCTGGCTGATGATTGTCAGGCATTGGGATTCCAAATGGATTGCGGCCATGCCTTTTCAGAAAAATATGGCGATGCAGCAAGCAGTTGTGATGCGCTAAATCGTATCATTGACGAGGTTACGGACATTAAACTGCTTGGGTCGGCAATCTATTCCCAATGGCGATATTTTAATCATTGGGCATACGATGCCGCAGACATCTTGAAGCCCGAAAATCGTTTGTGGTTTATTCTGGCATTGAGCCGCCTTGCCCTGCTTTCCGGCGAGAATCCCTTTCTGCTCCAAGGAGAGCTTAAAAAGATTCGGCTTGTTTCCAATCGGCTTGGTTATGGGCCTTGCCCGGAACCGGACGAAGAAGTTGAACAGCACATAACCATCAATTCAGAAGGACAAGTATGGTTTTCTTCGTATGTTTTCGGACAGCGCAGAGATAGTCGATATGAAAAAGCTCACAGTCAGAATCTGAAAATTGATAAAGCGGCTTCCGACAAAATCTTTTCTGCGTTTGCAGAGTATTTCAGCAATGGGTACGATGAAGTTTTTGCAACTGATATTGGAAACTGGAATATGGAGCTGACCAATACCGCAGGAAAGGTCTATAAGTTCAGCGGTTCGTTATGCTCGTCTTTTGAAGTGGACGGAATTGACCTGTCAGATCTGCTGCGTGACAGCTTGAAAATGCCTGATTTGTATGCCTTTGATGGGAATAATAAGCCTGATATGGTGAATCGAATCGAAGTAAACTATCATCGTATCACAAAGATCAAGCCAAAAGTTCCTATTTCAGAACACGCAGAATACGCTGTCTGGGATTATACAGAGTCTTTAATTGTGGACAGAGAGAGCGAAAGTATTGAACACATTCAGAATATCGGTTCTGGGTGTTCTGTAAGCAGAAAATACAAAGTTGAGGGCGGGGTTGAAAGCCTTCTTGAAGATATGGATGCAGAAAGCATCTTTGACCATATAGAAGGAAACCCGGAGAATGTAGTGGTTGACCCGCTTGAAACCATAGACTACACCATTAAGGTTATTTCTCAAAAGGGCAATGAAAAGCTCATTCAAGGAACCTACGATAAAAAGGGGCTTCCGGACGATTGGGCGGAATTTATGGAGTCCGTCTTTGAATTTATGTCTTTCTACGGGTGGGGTGAAATTATGAACCCGTCTGTGTATGGAAAGGTACGGCGCTGTGACAATGATATTATCTATTGCAGTGTAGAGTTTGAAGATGGATACAAGAGCTACTACTATATTTCGGATGACGATACCATTGAGGTAGGCGATTTTGTGCTTGTTCCTGCTGGTAAAGATAATCACGAAGCAGTCGTTGAAGTCGTAAAGAAAGAATACTTTGCGGAGGAAAATGTGCCTTTGCCGATGGAAAAAACAAAACATATTATCAGAAAATGTACGGATGCTGATTTCGACCTTCCGGACGATGAGCCTGTTTGACTTCCTGATGATAACTAAAAAGTCCACCAGTCATGATGCACTGCACATCGTACTGGTGGACTTTTCCTGTAAGGAAATAAAAAACTGATATTCATATATCGCCATAATCAATGTCGTTATCGTAGGCGTGAAGATCTCCCTTCAGAAAATCTGCTTTACGAATATACATCGAATTTACCAGCTCCCCCTTTTCATGGAGCAGGCTGAATTTGTAGTCTAATAATGCTGCCGGTACATAGAGCATTTTAG
>OLOI01001059.1_pt1 | contig 25116 bp, 28 predicted proteins | sample 1672131 | NCBI WGS metagenome assembly OLOI01 (sample SAMEA3136651, study PRJEB25190) | human gut metagenome
CCCGTCAAGACTTTCTTTACTTATTATAATGTGGCAAAACCCCTTACGCAGAACCAGAGGGGGTAACTTTTGGAGTCCATAACCCCCTTTAACACTTAGTTACCCCCTCTGGCAGTCTTTTATAACAACGCTATTCAGTTTTGCGAAGCAAAGAAGTATCCATAGTCATACATTTTCATACTAAAATGCTTTCCAATATCCAGAAGACTGTCTATGATGATTTCCACGTCCCTGTCCTCTTGATCTGGCTTTCCAAGGCGGGCGCAGATTCTATCATAGGCATCTCTCATTTCTGAATAAAGCCTGTTACATAGTTTTCCTTCCTCATACTCATTTTCCACATATTTGCTTTCTGCCACAGGAAAATGCTCCAAGTCCAGAGACCCGTTTGCAAGGTCATAAATCAGGTTCTTAAATTCTTGACTCTTCTTATCCATCACTATACCTCATTCTTCGTAATTTATTATTCTCTGGCGCACAGAAAGCTACATTAACACTTCTCTCTTTTGTATCTTAACGAAAAAGGGAAACAGTTCTTCGAATTTCACATAGAACTGCTTCCCTACTTGTTCTTCAGACTGCGGACGAATTGAATAAGAATTCTTCGTTCATCTCTTCCCAATTCATCCCACGTTTCAATGATCTCTCTTTGCTCTTTTGATAGATCCGGCCTCCTACCTTCTCCGGCAAAGAACTGCGCCAGTGTGATTCCAAATGCATCACATATCTTTTCCAGCGTTGGTATCGTAGGTATACTCTCCATTTTCATGATATTGCCTACAGCCGTCTGGGACATCCCTGTTAACTGAGCAAGTCGATATTTTGAAACATGATATTTCTCACACAATTCTTTTACCCTAGCTGCAATGTACTCTTCTATATGCAAGTAAACTACACCTCTCTTCTGTTTTACATACGCTTATTGTAACTGTAATTCAGAAGTTTTATTAGAACTGTATTACTTGACTATTTTACTAAAGTGTAATGGAGTATTCGGGTAAAAAAATAAGAACTATGAGTTCCACATTCCGTCTATGTATTTTTTTAATCTCTTATTCCTTTGTACGCCGTTTTCTAAGCAATTTCACCTCTTTTCCTTGCACAAGCATACCATTGATCTATGTTTTCTTCAATAAAAATCAATCGACAAATTCCTACATATTCCTGTGTTTTTTCGCCTCCAAAATTACTCCACTGCTCTTACATAATATACCTAATCAAACTTGCCCTTTTCATCTATCGTAAAAGAGACGGATTTCATCGTCAGAAAGGAAGGTATATGTATGATGAACGTAAATTTCAAACTCATCGGAAAAAGGATTCAAGAAGTAAGAAAACAGCAGGAAATGACCCAAGCTGAACTGGCAGCGTTAACTGATATGTCGGATTCCTATATCAGTTATATTGAAACTGCCAAGAAACAGGCAAGCCTCGAATCCCTTGTCCGGATCTCCAATGCTCTGGGAATTACTGTGGATGAACTGCTCAGCGGTAACCAACTGCATAATCCCACGGATTATCAGACCGATATTGATCTGCTGATGGAAGATTGTTCTCTTCTGGAGCGCCGTTTTATTTATGAATTGATCTCCGTTGCAAAATATATCATTCGTAACAACGGCTGGGAGTTAATTGAAACGAGGCATAATTCCTGACGCTATGACCAGAGGTTAAGCACTTGACCTCTGGTCTATTTTCTTTTCTTACAAAGAAAATATAATGATACGTAACAATACATGAAAGGCGTGAAAAAATGAACCAATCGGAAGAACACTCCATCAGCATACAGGAACAAAAATCCAAGATCCGTGAACGATATCGAGGCGTAGACCCGGACACACTGGAATGCCTCCCTGCTAGGCCACCTGAAAATATCTATGATGAAGACCGTGAATTACGTGTGGCTGTATATGCCAGAGTATCCACTGATGACCCTAGGCAAACATCTTCTTATGAACTGCAGAAAAATCATTATACGGATTTCGTCAACCGCCATCCCAACTGGAAATTGGTGGAGATCTATGCCGATGAAGGAATTAGCGGCACATCCCTGAATCACCGTGAATCGTTCCTCCGCATGATTGAGGATTGTTATAGGGGAAAAATCGATATGATCATCACCAAAAGCGTTTCCCGATTCGCCAGAAATATTATGGACTGTATTGGCTACGTCCGTCAGCTAAAAGAACTCAAGCCGCCTATAGGGATTCGCTTTGAAGCGGAGGGGATCTTTACTCTTGATGCGAACAGCGAAATGACCCTCTCCTTTATGGCTGCAATGGCGCAGGAAGAAAGCCATAACAAAAGTGAAATTATGAATGCCTCCATTGAAATGCGCTTCAAACGTGGCATTTTCCTAAAGCCACCCCTTCTGGGCTATGACGTGAATGAAGATGGCGAATTGATTATCAATGAAGAAGAAGCAAAAACCGTGCGTCTCATTTTTTTCATGTACCTGTACGGATATACTTGCCAGCAGATCGCCGATCAGCTGACCGCTTTGAAGCGGCCCACGAAGAAAGGCAATCTGGTCTGGAACCCCGGAAGTATTTTGCAGATTTTGCAAAACGAAAGGCATTGTGGTGACATTATCGCTCGGAAGACTTGGACTCCCAACTACCTTAACCATAAATCCAAAAAGAATAAGCAGGATCGAAACCAATATCGTAGATATGGAGACCACGAAGCAATCATCTCCAAGGATGATTTTGTCGCTGTCCAGCATCTGATCCTGAATGCCAAATATGGCGCAAAGGGGTTACTCCCGGAACTTCATGTCATTTCAGGTGGCGTCTTGAAAGGCTTTGTGGCGGTGAATCCCCGGTGGGCCGGTTTTAAGGCTCCTGACTACAACGCAGCGTGCAGAAGTGTTTATGAAGGCAATGACTCTATCGATTCTGCTCTCATGCCTGATGTCGCTCCCGGAGATTTTGATTTGAGAGGATTTGAAATCACAAGAGCGCAATTTTTAAATCCCCGTGATAAACCTTACATATTGATCACACACAAACTACTGAAATTCAACCTAATTGCGCTTCAAAAATTCCAGAACATTGATTATATAGAACTTTTAATACACACGGTGGAAGGGCTATTGGCTATCCGTCCCAGCACAAAAGAGAAACGCAATTGCATGAAGTGGTCGAGACTCTCGGATATAAAGAAAGTCCCTAAAGGAATCGGGAGCGCCGCCTTTATTCCCACTCTATACGAACTCTGTGGTTGGAATCCAAAGTATACATACCGTTGCCTCGGCCAGTTTCATCAAAAAGGCGAAGAAATGGTGTTAGTTTTCAACTTAAAGGAACCGGAAGTTTTTATTCCTACTTCTGAAGATAGAAATTCAAATGATACACAACCCAGATCCGATTACTTTGGATCTTCTTCAAAGAGTTTATTGGCCTATCCTGCAGATTGGCGGCACACCTTTGGCAATAATTTTTATCACCAATCACAAGCTGCAGAAATGGCTGCGTTTTCACAAAGTCGAGAATGGAATACGCAGAATGAGGGAGTCCCCTACCACACAGAACATCTTAACGTGACGCCACCCGATAAGGCCCGTGAAGAAATCCACCAAATTATTCAAGACATAACACAGGAGGAACCGTATGAACGAGTTACTGATCGTTGATAAGCAGCTTACCCCAGAGGAAAAGCCTTCCATAAAAAGAGAAATGGAAATTATAGAGGATGATTCCTTTAATTATGACGGCTACCAAGTCGTCCGTGGAGAGTTTTTCTCACATCTCTACGAACCCTGTATCACTTTTAACAATTTCAAAGTTTATATGAATACAGCATGTATCAAAAAACTGCCCGAAACCGATTATGTGCAGATTCTTGTCAATCAGGAGAAAAAGAAGCTGGCTGTACGCCCTTGTTCCGAAGAATCCAAGGACTCCTTCCGTTGGTGCAGCGCCACTGCGAAGCGCACACCTAAGCAGGTTACTTGCCGTGTCTTTTATGGAAAGATCACAGAGTTGATGGGATGGAACCCCAGCTACCGGTATAAGCTGGTGGGGAAGCTGATCCAATCCAACGGGCAACTCTTATTTATTTTTGATTTGACAGCGCCGGAAATATTCACCAGAACATCAAAGGACGGTGAAAAAGCACGAACCTCTCGGAAACCCGTATACCCTTCCGAATGGGAACATCAATTCGGCGTTCCCGTAGAGGAACACCAAAAATCCCTCCAAATTGATATATTTGACGGGTATGCCTTATTTGGCATGAACGATAAAAGCACAAAAAATAATATGGAAAGCGAGGATATGACCCATGAGTAACTGTATCGATTCCTTACCAATTATCTGCATTGACTTTAAAAAGAGTCGTTTTCGCATTCATAAAAACACACTACGGATGCTTGGGAATCCCGATTATATCCAACTGTTAGTCAATCCACACGAAAATATTCTGGCTATCAAATGCTCCATCCGTGAGGATCGATTAGCGCATTTTGTGCAGTTAGAACGCTTCCCTGCCAAGAATAGCTACGAACTATATAGCAACAGCCTCGCCTCTACTCTTCTTCAAAACAACCAGCATTTGCATCATGGTAGTTCGTATCGCTTCTACGGATCACTAAACACAACGCATGGGATCGCACTGTTTTGCCTGAACAACGCCGTTCCCATTTCTCCAAATGAGTGTGAAGAGGTAGCTATATGAAAGTAGGTTATAGTCCCGTCTTAAAGATCGATCCAGAATTTAAAAGCCTCATGCACCCGCTCTCCGAGAAAGAATTTCTTTCACTTCGAGAGAATATTTTAGATGGCGGAACCACCTATTCCATTGCGGCGTGGAATGAATATCTAATTGATGGATATGAACGATACATGATATGTCGTCAGGAAAATATACCCTACCACGTACACCGCATAGGTTTTAGCTGCCGTGAACATGCGATCACTTGGATCTGTCGTGAGCAATTAAAAAAAGGAAACCTCACCAATGAGCGATACCGGTATCTCATCGGAAAACGATATGAAACAGAACGTATTGTACGCAACGATTCCAGCACGGAACCCAGCCAGCAAACCAGTCATAGCAAGTTGCAGAATACAAACAGCTATCGCACGGCACTAAAATTAGGAGAGGAATATTCCCTTTCACATAATACGGTTTATAAATATGGAGTATATTCCAGAATGGTAGATATCATTATGGAAAAAGATGCGGATCTGGCACAGAAAATTCTATCTGGTAAATTGCGTGTTTCACACGACAATATTATAGAATTATCCCGATTGCCGCAGGAGAATATTAAAAGGTTAAATAAGACCCTCTCCAAAGAAGGGATTGATCATATTGTCATCTCCGATATCCTCCGTGGATTTCAATGGAAGCGGGTTGTGGAACCTCGCACCAAAACCATCCCTCAAGAGGAGATTCCGATAAAACAAATGCCGCAATTCGACCCTAACGCCGCCCCTTCCAGCTTGGCATACACGATGCCCTCATGGGAAGGAACGATAAAAAGAATCCGCAATGAGACGGATTTCCAAATTGTCAGCGAAGACGTAAAAAACAAATTGGCTTTCCAGATCCGACAGCTACAGAATACACTTGATACACTATCAAAGAAAATGGAGGATAACAGCAATGAATGACCTTTCAAAATATGTGCCAAACGTATTTTTTGAACAAATTCCTATTAATAACCTTGTTTCCAGTCAGGAATATCAGCGCAACCTTTCGATTAAACACGTCCAAAAGGCGGCAGCGAATTTCGATCTCTATCAGATCAATCCCGTAAAAGTCAGCCGGAGGGATAATATCAATTACGTTTTCAACGGCCAGCATACGATCGAGATTGTCGCTCTAGTGTCCGGTTCCCGTGAGACTCCTGTTTGGTGCATGGTATATGATGATCTGGAATATCAGCATGAAGCGGATATTTTTGCAAACCAGATGAAGTATGTAAAGCCCCTGCTTCCCTACGAAATCTTCATGGCAAGCATAGAGGCTGGAAGCGACAAACATATCCTGATAAAAGATTTGGTAGAATCCTTCGGCCTGGAAATCGGTTCAAACTCCTCCCCTGGGTGCATCTGTGCGATTTCCACTTTGGTAGAACTCTATGATAAATACGGCTATGATCTTCTCCAACACACCCTTGCATTGTGTATTGGCACATGGGAAGGAAGCCAGCATTCATTCAGTTCCAATATGCTCAAAGCTGTTGCCCGACTTCTCTATGTTTACGGGGATTCCTTAAAAGATGATGTATTCAAAGATAAAGTCGGACGCATCTCTGTGAAGGAGATAATTCGCTCCGCAAAAGACCGCAGGGCAGGATCCCTCGGCTATGCGGAAGCACTCCTGCTCTTCTACAATAAAAAAATGAAATTTCCTTTGAAGCTGGAATATTTGTATAGCAGAAAGCCTCCCCAGAATATTTCCCTTACCTCAGAAGTTCCTATGGAAGACTATGAAAATGAAGAAAGCGAAGATGATCCAGAATCCAGTCAATTAGAACTGTTCCAATCGTAAAAGCCTTCGGTGCCCTGCCCGTCTTAGGCAGGGTACCAGTCTATACGCATACCGTTTCCCGCCTGCCATCCATAAATGTGAATTCATATTTTTTTGTCCCTTTTATAATAACCCTCTGTATTACCAGCTGGGCCAATTCCGGTACATAACATTCTAATTCCGGTTGCTCAGATAGATCTAAGAACTGTTTTGCCCGTAACTTTTCCAGCGCATTCCCAGTTTCTATGGTATCCTTCCACCGAGGGATGAGGATTTCTTTATGCTTCAGCAGCATGTTGTATGCCTTCACAAATCCCAATTCCAAATCATTCTGGCTTACAAATCCATTGACGCAGGTTACCTTCCCATTCGTCATATGGTTTTTGCACTGCCATTGCATGATCCCCCTGCTTCTCCATGTGTGTCTGGTGTACGGTGATCCACACTCCCCACAGAAAATCCTAGAGGTAAAGGGATTACACTCACGGCCGTACCCGTATCCTTTCAACCCGTGTTCTTTTACGAATTCCTCTCGGCGGGCAAATTCCAGCTGGACGGCATTCCATGTTTCTTTATCAATAATACCGATATGGCTTCCTTTCACATAAACCTGCGTAACCTCTCCATGATTTTTCACTTGCTTTTTGGTAAGGAAATCGGCGGTATAGGATTTCTGCAGCAAGGCATCCCCCATATGCTTTTCGTTTTTCAAGATGTTAATTACTGTAGAAGGGTACCATTTCTTCGCTCCCATGCACCCTTCGATTTCCTCATCTTCCAGCCCTTTTGCAATCTCCTGCGGGCTATGGCCCCAAAGGAATTCCCGGTAAATCCTCCGTACAATCTTTGCCTCCCGCTCATTGATGACCAGTTTGCCATCCACCTTATCATAGCCCAAGAACTTATGCGTGTTCACGTGCATCTCACCCTTTTTGAATTTGGATCGTATGCCCCATTTACAGTTCTCAGAAATGTTCCTCGACTCGTCCTGTGCTAAGGAACTTAATATCGTAAACAATAACTCTCCGGAGGAATCCAGTGTATTGATATGCTCTTTTTCAAATAGTATCCCAATCCCCAGATTTTTCAGCATCCTCGAATATTGTAAGCAATCCTGCGTGTTTCTGGCGAATCGGCTGATAGATTTGGTGATCACCATATCAATCTTTCCTGTTTCGCAATCAGAAATCATCCGCCTAAACTGCTCTCTTTTCTTTATATTTGTTCCGCTAATCCCCTCATCGGCGTATATGCCTGCCATTTCATAATTAGGATGGTCGCTAATGTAGCGGGTGTAGTATTCCACCTGTGCCTCAAAACTATGAAGCTGATCTTCCTGATCCGTAGATACCCTGCAGTAAGCAGCCACCTTAAGTTTCTTCTCAGCCCTGCTCTTTCCTTGTAGCTCGTTCCGGCTTTTTGCAGGAATAACTGTAATGTTTCGTGCCATTTCTGCCCTTCCTTTCCTTGATGTAAATCGCTTTCCGTATTGGCATGAAAGCCTGCACCACTCGATCAGGAATCCTAACTCCTTCACAGTAAGTTGCGCCCTTCCGCTTTCTGCCATTACACTCCCATACAATATCCCCATGCTTTTTAATGTGCCGCACCAGCCTGCTTCCGCACTCGGCGCAGAAAATGCTGCGGTAATAAGGATAATTTTCTTCCGTAAGTTCCGGAACATCCCGGACAAACTCTTTCTTCTTATGCCGCCGACTCCATGAAGACTCTTTGGTATAGGAAAATTCCTTTATGGATTTGCGGCTATCCTTTACGCTGATGTAAATATTTCCATCAAATTTCCATTGCCGAACCGCTGTATCAGGAACGTGGATACCGGTACAAAAGTCTTTCCCGTGACGTCTTCTTCCTGAGCAATCCCAACTCATGCGGTTACCGTTACTATAAATGCGGTGCGTAAGAGGACTTCCGCATTTCGCACAGAAAAGATGACCTTTATATGGATAATTTTCTTCCGTCACCTCCCGGATCTGGCAATCCATATCCAAATAGTCTCGCTTCTTCTTTCTGGCCTCCTGCGCCTTATCCCAAAGCTGTCTCGACACGATGGGCGGATGATCGTCTTCAATATACCAAGCGTCCACCTCTCCCCGGTTCCTTACCAATTTGCGTTCCTCATTCACATAATTTTTATGCATGATATAGTCGCCTTTATAAATCTCATTCTCCAGAATCCGTTTCACCGTACTTTCCACCCAGCCAGCGCCCTTATCCGTTTTTACGCCTGCAGCGTTCATTTCATCCGCTATTGTGGAAAGCGAATACCCTTCTGCAGCCATCTCGTAGATTTTTACGATCCACTTGGCTTGCTCTGTATCTGGAACGAACTCGCCTTTTTCATTTTTGGTATATCCAAAACAACGCTCCAGATACTGAACAGGAATCCCCTGTTCATATTTTCGCTGATATACCATCTTCGCCCCAATACTGCCGCTTTCGCTTTCTGCCTGTGCAAAGGCCGCCAGAATGGTGAGCATCAGCTCTCCCTGCGAAGACAAGGTATTGATGTTCTGAAGTTCAAAAAAAATACCGACATTGAGTTCCTTAAGCTCTCTGGAAGCCTTTAGAACAATGGCGGTATTTCTTGCAAACCGTGATACGGATTTTGTGTATATCAGATCAATCTTTCCGTTTCTGGCATCCGTAAGCATCTTCTGAAGGCCGGGACGCTTTTCTTTATAACCGGAAATGGCGAAATCATAATAGACACCTGCGTATTCATACTCTGGATTCGATTGGATCAGATTTTCATAGTATGCGATCTGGTTTTCCAATGAGTTCTCCTGCTCCAGCGCATCTGTGGAAACACGGCAGTATGCACATACTTTTTTCCGATAGCCTTTCGATGATCTGGCTTCCAATACTTGAATTTCCATAGGCTGCTCCTTTCCTTTTGGTAGTCTATCTATCACTCTAAACGCCAAGAATAGCAAGTAAAATATCGTACCGTCCACCTTTCAGTTATTGGCATTACCGCACAAAAAATTGCCCACGGAAGCCAAAGCCTCCGTGGGGATCATTACTCATACTCTCTTCGCATAATCAAGGGAAATCCACCCAGCACCGCTCTTGAGTTTACCCCAGCCTGCGGTGGAACCCGTACCGGATTTGACCTCTGTAATCGTGAATACGCCTTTCCCCGTATACTTTCCGGTCTTGGCATAATTCGTTCCGGGGCCTTTACGAATATTCAGATTCGTTGCGCTGACCTTTACCAGAAATGGCGTTCCTGCCCCGCCAGATGCAGTCTGCTTTCCAGTGTAAACTACCTTCCCGCTCTCATCATATACGGAGTATCCCGCATTGGAATCCGCACATCTCTTGGCGTTATCCAGATTGTTGAAAGCCCCCTTCTGGCTCTTAGCGTCCGACCAGCTTTTGCGGACACGATATAAAACAGAAGTTCCAGAACCAGAAGAAGATCCTCCCAGTGCTGCCGTCACCTTAGAGGCCAGATCCCCAAGGCGAGAATACAGCCAGTCTCCCGGACAGGATTTATTGGCAAACCAGCGATGGACAGTCAACACCATCTCATCGGACTTCGGAGAATAATTCAGCGTCTTATTCTTATCTCCCAGCCAGAGAAGCTTCTTCTTCCCATTTCGTTTGCAGATATCCGTACACAGCTTCACGAGGGAATTGTAAACAGCAGTGGTCATTGCGTAGGGATCTTTTAAATCACTGGCACACTCAATGGTGACGGCCCTCTGGTCATTTTCTCTGCTGGAAGAACACCATGAGCGGTTCTTTTCCTCCACGCAAAGGGCGATCTTTCCGTCTTTTCCAATGCCATAGTTACAGCTTGCCTCCACAGACGGGCTGGTAAAGCATCCGCAGATACTCTCTGCCGTCAGCTGGCCGACCACACAGTGGGGCGTGATCCGGTCAATGGAATGTGTTCTCTGCCCGGAGTGGTTGGGGCTGAGTTTGGTGTAAGATACCAGTGAACTGTTTGTGTAAGCCATGATTATTCCTCCTCTTTCTCTGCTCTGTCATGGAGCTGCTCTAATACCGTTTTGATCTTTTCTGGAATCGGAAGTCCCAGATGTCCCGCATTCTCCAGCAGGCTCACGCCTTCATTGGAGATGTAGAAAAAGATGACCGCTGTCCGTAAGACTGCTCCCGTGCCGATCACCTGCACATCGATGATGTTCGCAATCCCAACCAGCAGGAAAATCAGTACTTTACGGAAGATTCCCTTAAAGCCGACTGCACTGGACAACTTCCTGTCGATGATGGCGCACATCACACCCGTGATGTAGTCGATCACCACAAAGGCAATGAGCGCATACAGCAGCCTGTCACAGCCGCCAAGGAAATATCCCAGCCAGCCGCCTACAGCGGTAAAAATGAGTTGAATCGTGTTCCAGAATTCTTTCATGGTGCATTCCTCCTTTGAAATTCAGGTATGAAAAAAGCGGCCGCTCCGAAGAACAGTCGCTGATTTCCAAAAATATAAAGTTAAGCTGTCCGCTTCCACATGTAACAGACAATATAAGGTTGCAAGTTTGTATGGGGGCCTCCGCCTCCCGTGTTCCCATTCTTTCCTTTTGGTGTCAGTGTATGGGTATGCGCTCCGGCACTGCTAGTCGGCGAAGTCCCTTGTGCACCGGATGTACCTGCCTTATGGACGGTATATCGGCTGCTACCTGAACCACCATCTGTATCCCTCCCAATGTTATGGGTATGCTCTCCGGCACTGCTGGTCGTAGTGGAACTTCCGGTAAACGTATGCGTATGACTTGGTATCTGGCTGGCAGTCAAGGTAACTGATGATGCACCACCGGTCTTTTCCACTGTATTAAAGTTGCTGTCGGATGTATTGATGCCCACGGGAACTCGGCCGCTCCCCCAAGCCACCCAAGTTCCTCCAAAATAGGTGGAGGGATTGGTAGAACTGACACTCATATAGATGCTTCCTACCGGATACATCGTTTTGGCAAACTGCTGAATATACTCTTTTAGCAGCATTCCATAGACTTTCACATCCCAATTCTCAGCCACTTCAAAGGTATTGTCCCTTTCCGATACCTTTCCAATCGCCACGCCTTTGCCGCCGCTCTTAAAGTCCATGACCACGGCAGCCGTGGAGACAATCTCCTGAATGGAAATCGTGCTGAAGGCATCCTCCAAGGTGTAGCGCACATCATAAGATGTCTCCGTAGAGATCTGCCCCTTGCCATAAGTAAAAGCAGTATTAGAGGCAAATGTCACCCCGGCGTCCGTCCACTGCGTTGCTGATACCTGCTTGTACTGGACAGAGGTCTTGAGCGTGTTTTTCCCACCACAGCTGGAGTAGCCAAAAGATACCAGCGCATGGATGTATGTCCCGTCATCATCCAGCGTCCCGTTGCTTAAGCACCGCTGGGACAGGGAAGAATTGAAATACGGCGGAGAATAGGCGGTCACCGTGATGGAAACAGAAGCCTCTGCCGACACCCGTCCCCTGGAATCTGTTACCGTGGCCTTAAAGGTAATTGTCCCGGAATTGTTGAGAAAACCTGTGGTGAGCGTAGATGCCGAACCGCTATATCCTCCACCTGTAATGGTATAAGACTTGATGGTGGAACCATAGCTTCCCGCCGCCCCATTGATCGTCAACTTCACCTTGGATTTGGTCTGTACATAAATTCCCCATGTGCTAGGCACTTCCCCGTCAATCCGTGAAGCGGTCAGACTGGAGATAGTCGGCTTCACACTGGTCGGAACAGTTAAATTGAATGTACAGGTCTTGGAGCCGATATTCGTATTCCCGTTATAGGTGGTACAGGTAATGGTACAGGTACCGCTGGTTGCATTCGGGATCTGGCTGGCCAAAGAAATCGGTGGCGTCCACGATACGGAAGTTGCCGTTGTCTTGGTCGCAATCGTCCCGCTACTATTCCCAAAAGAATAGGTCAGGGTATGAGTAAAGGATGAGGAAGCACGGCTGATATTGATCTTCCCGGCTGTCCCCATCGTCATATTCGCAGCGGATAGACTGGAGGCACGGGGGATGCTGTCCAGCGTGATATTGGCACTGGCCGAAATGGAATCATAATACGTTCCACTTAAAGTAGCCCGGATATAAAACACAGCGGAAATGGCTAAGGACTTACTGCCATCACTGACATGGCTGACCGTTCTCGACACGGTTCCCAGAAGGTGTGTCCCCGTGCTGCTGATCGCCGGAGAAGAAAACGTCTGCGCTGATCCGTCAATGGTGCAGGTATTGTCGCTTCGCCCGCTGATATTTAAACTCCAGTCATTGACCAGATACAGCTTACAGGTCACCGTAGACGTATTGGCAGAGACATTCTTGCTCTGCGACCAGTCCACCCGCAGCTTATAGTGGCCGTCCCGGATGGAACCGGAAAAACTGCCGCTGGATGCCATTGTCCTCACCCCTTCCCATCATCAGCGTTTTAAACCGGGCCTCTCCACTTGATCGAGAGGTTCCCGTTGGTTCTTGGTATAAAATCAAACCACCCCCGGCTCTCATTGCCGAGGGACAGCTTGTTGCGGATCTCCGCATTGGTAATCACAAGGCTCTGGTTGGAGATATAGGCGATCTTCTGCCCGTTCTCCTTAAAGGCCAGTTCCTCATTGGATAGTTCGGCCGTGAAGGCGTTCCCGACTTTTCCCAGTTCAATGAGCGCACCTTTAAACCGGATATACTCCTCCAAAAGCAGCTGGTTCGTAGAGACGTTTTCCTTAATCTCATCCGTAATGGCTGTGAAATCCATCCGGATCTCCGTGCTGTTCTGGGTAATGCTGGTCTCAAAATCCTTCTGGATGGTCTCCAATTCCGAGCGGGAAATAAATTCTTCCCGGACGGACATGTTGATCTGCTCTGAGGTCTTTGTGATCTCAGAGTAGCATTCCCGGATGTTTTCCTCCAAGGAAGCAATATCATCCTCATAACCGGAAAAGTTCTGGAAGGTGGCCTGACAGCTGGTGATGAGCGCCATAAAGGTCACCTCCAGTTAATTTGATACATCACACTGCAGCGTCAGGATGCTGTCGATGTCCGCAGCGGAAAGGTAGATCACCTTCCCGGTCTTATCAAACTCTGCCGCATGGCCATCCTTATCCTGCGCATACCATGTGTAGGTGAGAGACTGCTTTTCCGTGGCAGCCGCCCAAGCCGTGCCGGAATACTTCATCAAGGCCACCGTCTGGCCGGAGTGATCCACCTGATACCAGAAGTCCCCTTCCTTTGGATTAGACGGGGCGGTCTCCGAGATACTACCAAGCAGGGGATCGACTTCCTTCTGGTTGGTACGGACGATCACATAAGGCACCACACCGCCGAGATTGTTCTTGACCGTAAATCCCCCGATGGAAAGCATCTCCGATACATAAGGATCGGATTTATCTTCCACGGTGATCACGTCTTCATAGGTGTTTCCTTTGTAAGTCATGGTACAGCGGTAGGACTGGATATTTACGATATCTGCCCCCGATACAGACAGGGTAGAGGAAGTCTCTCCGCTGATATTCTCCCACTTCCCACCTGTGTATTTTGCCCACTGGTAGGTAGCTCCTGTAGTAATCTCCGAAGCGCCGTCATAGCCAACCGCCGCCAGTGCAAGGCTGCCGGACTGGTTGATCACCACCGTGCCTTCCGGCGCATACACAGAGAACACAATCGCATTGGCACCGCTGGCCCCGTTACTGCCCTTATTGGATTTCGTCCATGCGAACTTCTTCACCACAGAAGCTCCGGAGATCGTAAAGGTCAGGTCAATCGTGCCGTTTAAGACCGTAGCCCCGCCAAGGGTCGCATTGGCGGCAAAGGACAGCACCACCGATCCGGCCTTGGAAGCGGTCGCAGCGGTATTGCTTTTCACCGTCACCCCAGATGGCAGCGTTCCTACTGTACAGCTGCAGGCAGTCTGATTGATTCCCATATATCCCATAAAGGGAATGGTCACCTCCGTAGCCGCCGCTACCAGACCGCCGGAAGTACAGGCGATATTCTGGGCCTCGTTTCCAAGGATGACGGAAAGCCCGCCCGTTCCGGCCGCACCCGGTTCCCCCTGCGAACCGTCATAGATCTTCGTGAGGGAAGTGGTATCATACACATCCGGGTCATCGGTGGCCAGCTTGATCTGGGCCACCCCGTTAAAGAACACCGCATGCTCCGGTTTGACCACCAAGGTACCGCCGGAAATGCTGGCGTTGTCCGATGTGGTGGGATAATCCTTCCATGCCCCGGTGCTGTCCTTATACTGCCATGCCGTAATGGTAACTCCCTGCACCTGTGCCGTCAGGGTAGCCTGCTTGGATCCGACCAGAGAGGAATTGGAATCATACTTAAACACGTAGGTGTCCGCCGATAGATAGGCCAGCTTGGCGTTCTGTGCGTTGCGGATCAGCGTATAGGTGATGTCAGCGGAGATATTGACGGTATTCTTCGTCTCCGAATCATAATAGCTGATGTAACAGAGATAGGTGAGCATTCCAGATGTAGCCGCTGCGAGCTTATTTGCCTTCACTGTCAGGACACCTTTGGAAACACTCTCCCCGGAAGTCAGTGCCGCTTCCGCTCCGTTTCCCTCCTTCCGCTTCCACGAAATCGTAAGCCCCGAAGCGTCCAACGCCAGATTGGTCTGATCAAGAAACACCACCGGCGTAAGCACCAGAGGTGTACTGGCCCAGTCCGGCGCATAGGTATGAGGCAGCACATTAGGATCTTCAATCTGCGACTTTGGCAGATTGGATGTGATATAGGCCGACAGTTTCCTCTGGTCTGTAATATCCACAAAGGTCTGCTGGCTGGAAGTTAATACAGTAGGCATAGTGATTTCCTCCTTCTTAAAGTGTGATTTCACAATAAAACGATGCGTTCTCCGTCACATCTTCCGTGGTAACTGTGATGGATTTCATGCCCGCATGGGAACTGTCCCAGTCGGCATCGAGGTCTTCCCGGCCGGAATTCCGGTGCCAGACAAAGCTGCTGGCCGGAAGGGTATCCGTGATCTCCTTGTCCCACGAATACACCCGGCAGCGAAGGATGCTTTTCTGCCCCTTATCCCGGAAGATGTTCACCCCATCCACCACCAGTTCTGTCCGGTACATCTTCTGGGCATTGATCTGATCCACTTTTCCCGTGATCACCTCGATCTTGGAAGTCTGTCCTAACAGGTCATCCTCAATGGAAGTGATGTTCTGCTCCTGCTTGGCAGACTGGGAAGTCAGCCGGACGCCTGCCGCCCCGATGGTGATGGTGTTGCCGGAAGGATCAAGGTAATCCCGTGTCCGGCTCAAACACAGATATGTCCCATCAATCCCGTGGGGTTTGGAAATACACCGGACATACATCCTTGCCCGGATATCCCCGATATCTGCACCGGTATCGGACTCATCCACAATGGTCAGTTCCATGCTGGTGACGCCTTTGGCCAGTTCTGTTATCCGGGCATTGGCTTTCCGCAACAAATTTCCCGCCAGAGTTACATCCTCCCAGACTTCTGTCGTCCAGATCCAGCCAATCTCTTTCACCGCTTCCTCATCGTACACATAGTTCTTGCCATCATTCACCGCTGTAATATCCAGTCGGGTATCCATCTCGGTTTCGTTGCCCTCCTCATCGGTCTCCGTCAGTTTTGCCCCCAGCGGGATCAAGGCTGTTACCCGCTCCGTATGGTCACGGGTAATCTTCACATCGGTCAGGTTCTTCCCAAACTCCACCGTCTGCAGCGAGCGGTCTGGGAAATTCTCCAGATAATCCAGAAATTTTCCCGTATCGGTATAACGCACCTGCAGGTAGCCGCCGTGGGTCTTGACCAGCTTATCCTGTATCGCATCCAGCGTCACGGAATAATCGGAATTGCTGTAGCTGATATAATCGTTATTATCGGTAACCGTCACCGCGCCAAGGGTGAACCGCTTCTTTTCTTCCACGGCAGCGTTATGCACGGAAAGGAACTGCTCCAGTAAGCCCCGGAGCGGCCCCTGATAGGAAAATGGAGGCTGCATCGTGTCCTTCAGATACGCAAGGCAGGACTCGCACGTCCATGTGTGGGTGTTATAAAAATCCGTGCCGTCATCCAAAGCCCGTCCCTCAAAGACGGTGAGGTCATCTTTCTTGCAGACAATGGTCGAAGCCATCGGCTGAATGGAAGAAAGATAGGGATGGTTAAATGGGGCAGAGAGGGTCAGACTGTCGATATTCTCCGCATCCTCCTGCACCTTCGCCTCCGTGATGGAAAGCTGGGACAGATGAGGATGATAGAATAACTGCCCATCCACAAACACTCGAAACAAACTCATAGGCGTCCCTCCCGATACCGGAAGGTGGTCGTGCCTTTTCCCGTAATGCTGAGCGAATTCTGCCCTTCCTGCAGTTCCAGTTCCGGGAACGTCCACGTCCCGGCGCTGACCGATTTGCGGAAGGTATCGGAGCCGATGCTCCAGCTGAGCGCCGTCTCCGCTGTGGTAATGACTGCAGGTACCACGGGCATATAGTCATTATTCAGGATCACCGTGCCGCTTCCAGTAATGGAAACTTCCGTTTCTTCCGTGTGATACCGGTAGGAATCTCCGTCCGAGCAGGACAGCACTATCTGGCCTTTCCCGGTCAGAGGATCATAGGCCGGTTCCAGTTCCAAGGTACCCACAGCATACAGATCCGGCTCCTCACTTAAGATCACCTGACACAGCTGTCCGGCATAGAGATTGGCGAGGATGTCTTTCCTCTGGTTGAACTTCTCCCTGCTCCCCAGCATGGATAAGGTAATAGAAAAGCTCCGGGGCTGGTAGGATACCCGCCCAAGAGCCTCCGTAAAACGGATCGGAGCATTGCGCCCCGGCACCACCACCGTATTGGTCTGCGACTGCGGAGTGGGAAAATCGATCTCCTCCCGGAGCCAGCCCATCGCATACATCCAACGGTCATTGAGTTTCACATCTGGTCTCATAGGCTCAGCCTCCTTTGCAGTTTCTGTGTTTTCCCAAGGCCGCTGTCAATGGCCGGGAGCAGATGCCCCACCAGCGTCCCGTCATCCAGATACAGCCCCTTACAGCTGTTTTCCGCAATGATTGCCAGATACTTCTCCATTGCGCTGGTATTCATTCTGCTGGTTAAAATATTTTCCAGCTGATTATAAAATCCCTTCAGCGGAAGCACCGCCTCCCGGCCAGCCTCACCACCTGCCATCAGGCTGCTGCCATTCATGCCAAAGATGGTCGGTTTCGTTAGGATACCGCCTTCCTTATACCAGTCAATGGACAGGTGGGGAACACTCGGCGGAGAAAGGGATAACTTGCCCGTAATCTTGAAATGGGGCAGCTTGATCTTCGGCAGTTCCAGCTTCATGCCGGAGAAGAAGCCGCTGATCTTGTCCACGATCCCTTTGATCGTATTCTTCGCCGCTTCAATCGGTTTCGTGATGGCGGTCTTGATCCCATTCCATACCGTGGTAGCGGTACTTTTGATTCCGTTGAATACGCTGGATACCGTACTCTTTACCGCATTAAACACACTGGAAACCTTGCTCTTGATCCCGTCCACTACCGTGGAAATGACAGATTTAATGCCGTTCCAGACCGTGGCAGCCACCGACTTGATGGCGTTAAAGACAGAAGTCACTGTATTTTTGATGGTATTGACCACCGCTGATACCTTGCTGCTGATGGCGTTCCAGATGGAACTGATCACGTTCTGGATGGCTCCCATGATGCTGGAAATCACACCAGAGATGGCCGACAGCACAGAACTGACCGTATCCTTAATCCCGTTCCAGACGGAAGTGACGATGTCTTTACAGTTCTCCCAGATAAACCGGAACGGCAGTGTGATGATATCCACGGCCCCTTGGATAATGGAACCGAGCAGCATCACTGCGGTCTGCACCACGTTGCAGATGCCATTCCAGACATTCTGCAGGTGTGTCCAGAGGTTGGAGAACCATGTTTTCACGCTCTCGATCATGGTGCCGATCCCGGTACAGATCGTATTCCACAAATTCCCAAACCACTCGGTAATGGCTCCCCAGTTCTGGATAATGGCGATAATCCCGGCAATGGCCGCCGCTACCGCCGCAATCACGGCAATGATCGGCAGAAGGGAAATATTCAATGCCCCCACCGACACTGCCAAAGCCGCAATGACCGGAGTCAGCGCCGTAAAGGCTGCTAGCAAAGCGCCAAGAATGACGATAAAGTTCTGTACCGGCCCCGGCAGCTGCGCAAACCATCCGCTCACCGTCTGAATCACACTGACCAGTGGCGGCAGGATCGTATTGGCGATCTCCGCCAGTTTCTCTCCCAGAGGGACAAGGGACTGCTGCAGCTTCCGGGTATTAGACTCCATCTCCTGCATCGGCGTGGTCGTTGCATCGAACAGTCCCTGTGCGGAACCTTTCACGCTGTCATAGGTACTTCCTACCGAGGTCAGGGACGTAATAAATTTCAGGTTCCCGTCTTCTGCCATCGTACCAAAGGCCAGTGCCGCAAGATTTAAGGCTTCCTGCTGGTTCGTACAACCGGCGATATCTGCCACAATAGAGTCAATCACCTGCTTCTGGGTAGCGCCGCCATTTTGCCACGAAGTAAACAGTTCCTGTGTTTTCGTGGAGAACATCCCGATGGATTCCCCAATGGTGCCGTCCACCAGGCGGGTGGTCACCTCATTGATGGCATCGTTGACCTTGTCGAGATTGTATGCGCCGTTCTTCAGGCCATTGTCCAACAGCTGAAAATATTCAGAAGCAGAGTACCCTGCCTGTGCGAATTTACCGGCATACTCGGAAAGGTTATCCCCTAACTCATTGGTCTTATCCAGACCGTTCTGGGTACCCACTACGATGTAATCCATCGCCTGCTGTGCAGTCAGTCCATACTGCTGCATCAGGGAATTGACACCCCGAAGGGTCTCATTCATATCAATCCCGTACAGTTCCTCCAACGTGATCGCCTGCTGGGTCAGGTTGGTGAGATCGGTTTCGCTCAAATCGCCAAGGTTCTTCTTGACCATCAATACAGCATTGGCCACAGCATCCATGCTTTCCCCAACACCGGAGGAATACACGTTTTTGATGACATTGGCGGACTGCTCGGCCGCCTGTCCGGTCTCGCCAAAGTACGCATTTACCTTAGACACAGCGCTTTCCGTATCAGCATAGGCGTCCAGCGCCTTATCCCCGATCTCCTGGATCTTATCGCCCACGGCAGACAGCTGATCCGCCGCCTGCATCAGAGCAGCGCCCTTGGTATTTTCCGCAATCTGGCCAACATCGTCCGCTGTATTTTCCGCAGCATCCCCGGCCTCATTTAACTGCTGGATCAGATTTTGGATGGCCTGCCCATCATCCACAGTGTCCAGAGCATCTGTCAGCTGGCGGATATCGGCTTTGCCTCCTGTGGCAGACTTCCCGATCTTCTCAAGAGCCGTCCGCAGCTGATCGGAATTTGCCGTCCCATTTTTAATCGCCGAAGTCAGTCTACTGCCAAGGACATCCGCATAATCATCCACCTCTGTTCCCGTAGCGGCGAACAGCTTTTCCAGCCGTGCTGTATTCTGGGAGAGGGCATCCTGCTCCGTCTGCAAATCGGATAGGTCAGTCTTATATTTATTCAGCTTCCCACGGGTTTCCTCGATCTCCCGCTGGAATGCCTGATACTTATCCGCACCGATGTCCCCACGGGCAAAGGCTGCGGCCACCTGCTCCTGTGCAGCTTCCAGCGCCGACAGCTTTTCTTCGGTCTGGCTCACGGCCTGCGCCAGCAGTTCCTGCTTCTGCGCCACCAGCACTGTGTTGGAAGGATCAAGTTTTAAGAGGCGGTTCACATCATTTAAGGCAGACTGCGTTTTCGTGATGGAAGAATTGACACTTTTTAACGCTTTATCCAGACCGGTGGTATCGCCGCCGATCTCCACCGTAATACCTTTTATCCGGTTCGCCACAACCCTCACCTCCTAAAAATGGGCGCAAAAAAAGCCCGGATTATCTCCGAGCATGAAAAAGGCGCCGATTATTGCTAACCGATGCCTATGTAAACATATAAAAATTGCCTAAAAGAACCGCTGATTCATCTCTTGAAGTATTTCTTGGGTTAATTCATATTCTCCATCTATAGATTCAGGAATGACAGAATCTATTCCACAATATGGACAAACTGCCGTATTTCCATTTTCATCATCAATCCATTCTTTAATGTCTGATACCATAAAGATACGATTACAATAAAAACATCCACACTTTTTTACCTTTTTTAGCAGTTTTTCATTTTCAAACGACTCATCATGCAACTGACTCAAATTTTTCATCTCTGTCTCCATTTCTTAATGGTATAATACATCATTTTTCTATCGCAGCTTTAAGCTTTTCATCTGAAAGCATGCACAATTTAGAATTCGATTCCAGCTTTTTTCTGACATCATACTCTTTCATGTATTTTATTATAGAATAATTATCATATCCCATACTTTTTAATAACCTCTTTAAACGTCCATAAGGCCATTCCACATACCGCCCCAAGGAAATATATTCCTTTGCCAACTCTCGGCTATCAATTCTCCAAAATTTATATAACAACTCATACAGATCCTCTTCTTTTGTTCCAGCATCAGATAGAGCCACTATTGATGTTATAATGTCGTTGTATTTTTGATTTTCCCTTGCACTTCGGCATTCTTCATTAATATAGGATTTAAGCGCATTAATCCCTTCATCTTTGAGAAAAATCCCGGCTTGTTTTAAAAAGTCCTTGATTTCCATATCATGACCACTCCTTCTATCGCTGAATTTACAGCCTTTCTTTGTATTAATTATAGTGTAGAAAGGCCGTAAATTCAATGAATATCAGAACTTATCGAAGTCCTCCTGAGTAGCAACCCGTTTATATTTCACGCCGTCATTAGATTTTTCCGTCCACATATCCAGAACAAGCCCAATCGTAAGCAGATCCAGATCCCGGATGGAAATCCCCAGTTCCACACTCCGCAGAAGGAACAGCGGCGTGGTCATTTCCCGCTCACTTCTGCCAATCTTTTTTTTGACGTTACATCCGTCACAAGGTTCTCGCCCCACAGTTCCAAAATCTGCGGCAGCACCTCATAAATAGAGAACATGTCGAACTGATCCAGCCAGTCCTCTATGCTTGCTGGAATGCTGTTGTCGGCATGGTAGGCCATCACATAAGCCACATTCTCGAAGATCTCCAGATCCTCGATCTGCAGTTCCTCGCCGTTTTCTGTCTTACCTTTATAGGATTTCTCCAACTTGGACAGATCCTTGAAAATATCCCGTTTAAACTTTGCCCGATACAAGCGGGGGATCGTGGCAGAGGAACGAAACGGTACCTTCTTCCCACTGATTTCTATTTCACGCTTGATCATACGCCTTCATCCTCTCCATTTGTTTCTTCCGGTTCCTCCTCGGTCGGAGTGTATACTGCCTTATACCAATTCGAATAAGTACCGGCATCTGTAGTATCCCCGGTTCTTGCCTTTACAAGCCCATCGGAACGGGGATCGGCCGTGATTGACAACGTCTCTGTACCCGGCTCAATCGTATCTTCTTTCGTCTCTGACTCGATGGACGGGCGGGATGCAGAACAGTTATACAGCACATGGCGGATTGCGTTCACATCCCCGTCAAATTCAAAAAGCAAGGCGAATTTCACACTCTCGCCAACACCACTGTTTTCTACCAGCACACCTTTCGCATCCAGCTTCTCCTGCAAAATCTCCGTGCGGAACCACTCCGGGATCAGAGCAATCTCCAGATCACCGCTATAACCGTTGTTGGTCACGCTACGGAAGTACACAATACCATCCGCATAGAACGGGCTGGTTTCGCCCTCCGCATCCAGACTGATACTCACTGCACCGGGGATTGCCTTTGGCTCCGCATACGAAAAAGTAGTCGTACCATCGGACTCTGTCTCCGTCAGTTTTGCAGCATGGACATTTTTCAAGTTATATTTCACCTTGTTTCCCATGAAAATCATACCTCCAATTCAAATGAGTAAAGGACTTCATAGAGTTTTTCGCTCTCGATCCAGACCTCTGTTTTGTCATAAAAAATACCGTGTATATCCAACACGGTTTCCAGCTTCTGTTCCACAGCCAGATCCTTGCTGTCTGTGTACAGTTCAATATTCACATTGCTAACCTTCAAATAAACTTTTCCGTCTGCGGAGAAGTTATCGCTCTGGGGCAAAAGGTAGCAGATGAACGGAGGATCGGGGGATTCCCCTTCCGCAAAGTGGTCATAAGCAAACGGAATACCCGTTTCTCCTAAGAGTTTTATCAAATCATCCATTTGTCAGGCTCCTCTCAATTTCACGCTCCAGCTGTTCAATACCGGCCTCTTCCGCAGCGGCGATATGAGGCCTTGCGGCTACCCGGCCGCCGCCACGCTTTGCATGGCCATGCTCCAGCAGGTGAGCGATCTGATACCGGTTCCGGGAATGCACCGTCACCTGCAGAGCGTTGGAACTCTCCTTTGTGGTCTTTAACGCCCAGCTTTTGGCATAGTCTCCGGTATCTCTTGGTGCGCTGGCTTCGATATCTTTCCGGACAGTCGTGCCCGCCTTTTTCACCGCTTCCTTCATATCCTCTGTGGCCAATTCTGCATACTCGTTCAGCTGTTCCATCACAGCAGCGGAAAGCTGGCTGATCGGAATTTTCCTTCCCATTGCTACCGCCTCACTTTCTCACAGGACAGCTTGATACTCTTGCGCCTGAAATTCATATGATCCACAGCGGCGATATTGTAAAGTTCTCCATTGAACTCCACCCGGAAATGGGTGGAGTCAATCTCAGCCGCCTTTTTGCACCAGCGGATCGTAAAATCAAGGCTGGAGTCATCCACCACCAGCCCTGCATCGGTCTGTTCTTTCCCAGCCTCACCGCTGATGGTCGCATAGCAGGTATAGAAAGGTTGCCATTCATTACGGTGATTTCCTATATCATCCGTAACCACCGTATTCTTAGATATAAAAATCCGTACATTCAAAAGTTCAATGTTCATCAGAAAGCCTCCTTCCTCGAACCAAACAGAAGGGAGCGAAGCGTCATGATTAAATCATGATGATCCGCCTCCTCCCGGTGTTCATAGAAATATGCGACTGTGTACATGACTGCTGTTCTGACCTTCTCATCGTTACTGAGATCAGCTTCTTCATCCATGCGGAGGATATCCCTGCAAAGCTGCTCCGCCGTAGTGATAAAGCTGGCAATCAGCTGGTCATCGTCTTCGTAGTCCACTCGGAGATACTGTTTCATTTCCTCCAGCGTTACAATCATAGGGTCTCCTCCTCACATAAAAAGGTTATGCTGTAGGCGTATCAGCTTTCAGCTTCAGGATCTGTACTGCTTCCGGCAGGATCAGCTTGCCATCCACACGCTCTTTGGCCACATAACCAATCATGCCGTTTCCTGCGAACAGTTCCCGCAGTTCAGAGAAAGAACGAGTGCCACGGTCACCGATGTTGTAGTATTTGTAATCACCAAAGGCAATCGCATCCTCCGGAGCATAGGCGGAGGTGTGTACCGCATAGCCCAGTACCCGATCCGGCTCCCCGGCCTGATAGGACGGCTGCCAGATATAGGCCCCGTTATTATCCTTCAACTTACGCAGGGAAGCGAGGGTTTTATCATTCATGATAAAGGATGCCGTCTTCCGGTACGGACGCTTCAGGGCATACACCAAATCCAGCATATCGTCCGACTTGATTGCCGCCGTTAAGGTTCCGGCCACTGTACCACCACCTTTCGCTGCAAAAAGGCCCAGAGGCTTGCCAGTGCCGTCCCCATTGAGGAAAGCGTCCTCTTCCGCATTGGCCAGCGCTTTTCCGAACTGATCCAGAATATAGCCCTCCAGATTGAAGGCGTTATCATAGAGCAGTTCCTCGGTTACCTTAATCGCTACATGGAGTTTATGGGCATCCAGCAGGATCTGGCTGAAGGTTGCGTCCCCAAACGTAAGAGCGCCGCCCTCTTCAATCCAGCTGGCGGCGGGTTTCGTAGCAGCGATATTGATTTTGTGTTCCCCGGAGGTCGTAATGGTCGTAGCCAGACGGCGCATGATATTCTCTTCCGACAGAGTATCGATCAGCCTGTGATCATACTCTTCCGGTACCAGATACCCGCCATCTGCGTCCACGCCTTCCTGCAGGATGTTGGACACACGTTTAAAGTTGGAGCGGAACGCATCCAGCATGGCTTTCCGGTATTCATCGGAAGCACGTCCGGTCTTTGGTTCCTCACCTCTGCCGCTGCCCGGCTTGGAAGTCAAGGGCTGGTTCACCGGACGGTTCAGTTCCGCCTCCAGCGCCTCCTGCCTCTCCAGACGGGCGATCTCTTTGCCAAGGTCATTGATCTCCTGCTCCATCTGGGTATAAGTGGCATCGTCTTCTGCCGTCAGTGTCCCTTTCTCCGTGCGGTGGGATTCCAGAAAGGCTTTTGCGGCCTCCCACGCCTTATTCCGCTTCTCACGCAGTTCTAAAATAGTCATAATCGTTTACCTCCATTACAAATGTTGTTTGATCAGGTTCAGCCGCTCCATCAGGGAATCGACTGAGCGCCCGGTTTCTTCCGGCTGCTTTTGGATACGGCATTTCGCCGCCAACTTGTCCATCAGGGAATTCGTGACAGCCGCACGGGAAAACATCATCGGCGCT